>Ga0315912_10006685_pt1 | contig 10263 bp, 6 predicted proteins | sample VfabasoilMG_FD_204469 | JGI IMG/M metagenome (GOLD analysis project Ga0315912, IMG submission 204469) | Garden soil microbial communities collected in Santa Monica, California, United States - V. faba soil | ecosystem: Environmental > Terrestrial > Soil > Garden | place: USA: California... | reverse complement strand
ATCGTCGTCACGCTGAACGTGCGCGCGACCCCGGCGATCGTGAGCGTGGCCGTCGTCGTCGTGCCGCACGCGCCGACCGTCAGGCGAACGCTCACGCTCTGGCCCGGGCCGATCGTCCCCGCGTTTGCCGTGAACGCGGCGCCATCGATCGAGTACTCGCCGTTCGCGATGCTGATCGCGCTGCCCGCCGCGATGCCCATCGTCGTCATCGAATTCGATCCCGCGTACGAGCCGAACGAGCTCACGTCCGATAGCGCGGTGAATTGGGGCGCGAAGAGATCGAGGAAGAGCTCGTAGGGCGAGCCACTCGGGTTGTTGGCCTCGATGCCTGAGGGACCCACGACCCAGCCGCCGAACCAGGTATACCCCGTTTGGAACGCTCGTCCATTCCGGGCGATCGCGAAGGCGGAGTTCCCGGCGGCGGCGACGGCTTGCACCGCCATCGTGGTCGCCTGCACCGGCGTGAGCTTCGGCGCGCTCGTAAAGCCGAGGAAGAGCTGCGCCCACTCGTTCTGTCCCCACGCCCAGAGCGTGCCATCGGCATTCCAGGCGTACCCCTCGGTATCGGAGACGGAGAGACCGACGATGTTGGCCAATCCCGGAATCTGCACCGGCGTGAGGCTTCCCGTGCTTCCTCCGTTGCCGAGGATGCCCCCGCCCCAGCCCCACACCGTCCCGTCGATCTTCATGGCGTACGTGCGGTTGCCTCCTGCCCACACGCTCGCGACGTTGGTCAGTCCCGGTACTTGCACCGGAGCGTTGCGCTGCGTCAAGGTGCCGTCGCCCAACTGGCCGCTGTCGCCGAGGCCCCACGTCCACACCGTTCCATCGGTTTTCAGGGCGACGCCGTGATAGTTGCCGGCAGCCATCGCCGCTATTCCCGTGAAGCCCGGAATCACGGCGGGCGTCGCGTGCGCCGTCGTCGTTCCGTCGCCCAGCTGGCCGAGGTCGTTGGCGCCCCACGCGAGCAGCACCTGGTCGTCACGCAGGGCGATGCTCCAGCCGCTTCCGCCTCCGATCGCAGTGATGTTCGACAAGCCGGCGATGGGCGCCGCCGGCGCGCCCAGGAGCCACACCTTGCCGTCGGCACGGAGCGCCAGGCTACCGGCGATGCGCTTCACGTTGGCGATGTCGGTGCGCATCGTCGCCCTGTCCACCATGCTCCAGCCCCATACGCGTCCATCCGAGCGCAGCCCGGTACCTCCAGGCGTCACCGCCGGCGTCGCCGCGAATCCCACCTTGCTCGTGATCACGCGGAAGGTCGACGTGTGCGGCCCCACCGTGAGGGTCGCCTCGCCCACGGCGTCCTCGGCGGACGGAGCGACCAGCCGCACGCACACGGCCTGGTTGTTCCCGACTTGCGCCGAAGTTGACCAGGGACCCGAGCAGCCGTCGATCGAGAGCTCTCCACCCACGACGCTCGCGGTGACCGTTCCCGTGATCCCGGACACGTTGACCGAGCTCATCTGCGTCGAGCCCGGCGCAACCGGCGCGATCGTGCCCAGAGCGCCGATCGGATCGGGCGTGTCGTCGCAGGCCACCGTCGTCACGCTGAAGGTGCGCGCGACTCCTGCGATCGTGAGCGTGGCGGTGGTCGTCGTGCCGCACGCGCCGACCGTCAACCGAACACGCACCGTCTGGCCGCTGTTGATCGTCCCCTGGTTCGACGTGTAGCCACCGCCGTCGATCGCATACTGGCCGTTTTCGATGGTGATGGCGCTTCCAGGCGAGATGTTTGCCGTCGTCATCGCATTCGACTCGAGCACCGAGCCGAACGAAGAGACATCCGCCTGCGAAAGGAAACGCGGGGCGAACAAGTCGAGGAGGAAGGGCGGTCCCGAGCTTGGATTCACGAGCTCGACAGGACCGACGACGTACGAGCCGGGCCCACCGCTCGCGTTGATGCCGAGCTGTCCATGGTTCATGCCGGTTGCGAAGGTGCGCCCGTCCTGCGCGATTGCGAACGAGAATCCGGTCGAGGCGGCCACCGATTCCATCAAGCCCATCGTCGTGACCTGCACCGGCGTGAGCTTCGGAGCGCTCGTCGTTCCCAGGAAGAGTTCTCCTTGGTCGTTGCCGCCCCACGCCCACAGCGTGCCGTCGCCCTTGAGCGCGAAGGTATGCCCTTCGATCCCGAAGGCACTGGCCGACGAGACCGACACCGACACCACGCCCGTAAGCCCCGTCACCTGCACCGGCGTCGCGCTGCCCGAGCTGCCTCCGTTGCCCAGGATCCCCGGGCCCCAGCCCCACACCGTGCCGTCCGCCTTCACCGCGTACGAGCGGTGCGCGCCGGCCCACACGCTGACGACGTTCGTGAGCCCCGGTACCTGCACGGGAGCGTTGCGCTGCGTGGCCGAGCCGTCACCGAGTTGCCAGCTGCCGTTGGCGCCCCAGGCCCACACCGTTCCGTCCGACTTCACCGCCAAGGCGTGATAGGCCCCGGCTGCGATTCCCACTACGTTCGTCAATCCCGCGATCACCGCCGGCGTTGCATGAGGCGTCGTCGTGCCGTCGCCCAGTTGACCAAAGTCGTTGTTCGGGCCCCACGAACGCACGGTGCCGTCACTGCGCACTGCGAGTCCCCACGCACCCAGGCCCGCCGCGATCGCCATGACGTTGTCGAGTCCTGCGACCTGGGCGGGTCCACTCATGTTCCAGACCGTCCCGTCGAGCTTCAACGCGAGCCAAAGGTCGTTCGACGCGGCAATGCGTCGAATGCCGGTGAGGCCGTTGACCTGCGAGGGACGACCCCCCCACGAAAAGATGACGCCGTCCGAGCGCAGGCCAAGCCCCGCGCCGGACGTGGTGAGCGGGGCGGGCCCCAGCACCATGGGCACCGTGGTTCCGACGCCGAAGCCCTTCGCGAATTGCACGGCGTTCGCGCTCGCGATACCCGCGCCGCAGATCGCGGTGTTGCAGTTCACCTTTCCGCCAACGACGTCGCTGGGAAACACGCGCGAGTTCGTCGTGAGGAGCGAGCGAACCTGCGAAGGAAGCAGCGTCGGATTCACCGACAGCATCAGGCTCACGATGCCGGTGACGTGAGCGGTTGCGATGCTGGTGCCGGTGAGCGCGGTGAACGCGCTGTCGTTCGCCGGATTCGTGAGGCCCGAGTCGAAGGTCGTGATGACGGCATCCGTCGATGAGTTCCCGACGCCTGCCGGGGCACTGAGGGCGATGGCCGCGCCGGTATTCGCATACGGGGGGAGCCGGCCGTCGTTGTCGACGGCGCCGACGGTGATGACGTTCGCGCAGTTGCCGGGCGAAAAAGACGACGCGCTCGCGCCATCGTTGCCGGCCGCCACGATGATCGGTGTTCCGTCGCCGACGACCGCATCGATCGCGGCCTGCAGTGTGGAAGAGCACGCGCCCGCGGCGGAGAGGCTCACGTTCAGCACATCGGCGGTGTTCGGATTCGCAGGAACGCCGGAGACCGGCAGGTTGATCGACCACCGGATCCCGTCGGCGATGTCGCTTTCGTAGCCGCCGCACTTGCCGACGACGCGCACGGGCAGCAGCTTCGAGTTCCAGTTGATGCCGGCGATGCCGAGACCATTGTTCGCCGAGGCGCCTATCACCCCAGCCATGGCCGTGCCATGCCAGCGGCTGTTCGTGACGGGGCAGCCTGCAAGCGGGCCGCTTGCGCTCTCGGCGTTCGTGACCCAATCGCCAGGATCCGACGCATCGCCATCGCGCAAGTCGCCGTCGTTCGAGCGCGGGCTGAGCGACACGAAGTCGTAGCCGCCGATCCATCGGCTTGCCAGCTCCGCATGGGGCAGCTTCCCCGTGTCGAGGATCGCGACGATGAGATTGTTCGCGCCCGTCGTGAAATCCCATCCCGCGGACGCATTGATGCCATTCGCGACGCTGAGGGCCCACTGCGACGCGAACATCGGATCGGTGGGCGTCACGGCGGGCAGGAAGATGCGGTCCGGCAAGATCTCCAGGACATCCGCATCGCCAGCAAGGCGCGCATTGAGCGCAGCGATCTGGCCCGGGGGAAGGCGACGGAAGAGGCGCAGCACGTGGCTGCCGTCACCCATGAGGCGCCCATGCGTCATGAGTTCGCCGCTCTTGGACGAAAGGCGGGACGCGAGTTCGCGCGGGTCAGCTGCGCCGGCGGCCTTGGCGGCACGCAGCCGGACGATCACCTGGTCAGTGTCGACCTGCGCGGCGGAGCTAGTGGCCGGTGATCCGAACGCGAGAGTCAGTGCTGCTGCGATCGCCCCGAAGGCGCGCAGCAGCCATTGCTTTCCCACCCGGCGGTGCTCCCTTGCCCGCATGACCTCTTCCGCTTTGTTGTAGAACGATTGTCCCGAGCGACCCGGGGAGGAACAAGGGAATTTTCTGTAGTAATTCCCTAGTGGATTGCTACTAGGCCAATCAGGGCAGTCATTGACCTATTTCGGCACCAGCCGCCCCGTGCGCGGATCGATGTAGCCGCCGGGCGTCTCGTGCAGCACGCGGCCGCTGCGCGGATCGACCGCGGCGCCCGGCGACGTGGGCTGGATGAGCCGGCCGGTCGCCGGATCGACGACGGGCCTTCGTGGCTCCTCGATCACCTCGAGCCTCGCGGTGGGCGGCGGCTCGGTGAGCGGCTTGGGCGCGTAGGGAATCTCCGCCGTCGACGGCTTGGCCACGCTCGGGAATGGATCGATCGCCGCGCGCGCCGGCTTCTTCGCGTCGCCGGGCTTGCGATCGGGTGCGCCCGGCGCTTTCAGGAACCGCTCGAGCTCCGTTCTCGCGGCGGCGCGCTCTTCCCTGGTCGACGCAGGATCGGCCATCTTCGCCTGGAGTTCCTTCATCCGCGCGAGAGCCTCGGGCGACGGCGGCCACGTGGGCTCGGCCGCGAAGGCCGTCGCAGCGATCGCCAGCGCAAGTCCGATGGCGAGCCGCGATTTCACGTCGTGCTTACCCCGCGCGGCGCGGCGGATACTTCTCGCCCGCCTCGATCTTCGTCTTGAGGATGTTCTGCTTCGGCGGCAGCGGGCAGGTGGTGAACTCGCTGAACGCGCACGGTGGGTTGTAGATGCGGTTCAGGTCGAGATCGAAAGTGGCATTCGGCGCGGGCTTCTTGTCCACGTAGAGGAAACGTCCCGAGCCGTACGTCGACTTCCCGGCGGTGTCGTCCTTGAGGATGAAGAAGAGGCCCTCGTCGTCGCCGACCGCGTCGAGGCGATGGGTCTTGCCGTTGAGCTTGAACTCCACGTAGCCCGGCACCGGCTCGTCGGAGACTTCGTCGATCACGTTGACGATCGAGACTTTCTTCGCCGGGCTGTAGGGGACGTACTTCGCCTTCACCTTGTAGCTCTCGTTCACCTCGTACCAGACGCGGCCCTGGAAGTTCTTGCGGACCTGGCTCTCGTTGTCCGCGAGCCGCAGGATGTACTTGCCGTCGCGCTCGATGATGTGGAACGCGGCGCGGCCGCTCGTGACCCAGTCGCGCTTCTCGAGGTTCGTGCTCATGACGCGTTCCTCGAACGGCATCCCGTCCTTTTCCATCGTGACGCCGGGGGCGAGCTTGAGCGTCACCTTGCCCGGCTCGACGAGGAGCGTGCCCATCTGCTCGGGTCCCAGGCCCTTGGGAAAGACGATGTCGTTCTTCTCGCCGGTGCCGAAGGTGTTGGCACCGGGCTTCATGATGAAGCGGCCCGCGAGCGTGAGCCAGCCGTTGTCGCGGCGCAGGCCCAATTCGGCCCTTTCGCGCCATTCGGTCACCGATTTCACCCAGGCGGGGTCGGCGGCGAGGGCCGGGAGGGCGGCGAGGACGAAGGGCAGGGCGAGGCGCGCGAGCTTCATGGTTGTTGGACCGGCGGATTTCGAGAGGCGTTCATTTTAAGCGAGGAACTCGCACAGCAGGCGGTGGAAGTGGTGGACGCCGCGCTCGCGAGTCGGGGAGTAGCGGCCGTGGCGGTAGAAGCGCGAGCGCACACCCCTTTGAACAGCGACGACGATGGCTTCGTCCTCCGCCTCCACCCGGTCGAGACCCGACCCTGCGCCGGCATCGAGCTTCGAACGGTCGAAGACGAAGCTGCGGAAGCTCACGCGCGTGCGGTCGATGGCGCGCGGCTGCACGAGATTGAGCGAGAGGCCCCACGGATAGAAGTTGAGCATCAGGTTCGGGAACACGAACCAGTAGTACGCGGCAATGCGCTTGCCGTGGTCGGGCGAGCCGGGCGGGGGCTCGAACGCGCTCTCGCCAGGCTTCGCGAGTGCGAGCTGGAGATTCGCGTAGCGGAAGGTCTCGCTCGAGTAGCTGCCGTAGTCCACGACCTGGTTCAGGCCCGCGTGCACGAACGGGATGTGGAAGCCCTCGAGGTAGTTCTCGACGTAGAGGGCCCAGTGCGCGTCGATGTCGAAATCGCGATCGCGCGTCGCGTCGCATTCGAAACGCTCGAGCGGCAGCCATGAAACCCGCGCCTTCACGTCGGCGACGAATTCGTCGAGCGGCGCGGCCGGATCGAGCGCAGCGAAGCCGTGTCCCGCCCACTCGCCGAATGCGACCTGCGGAAGATTGTCCGAGGCCGCCGGGAAGTCCTTCACGCCGAGGAACTCGGGCATGAAGATCATCTTTCCCGCGAGGTCGAAGCGGCGCGAGTGATAGCCGCAGCGGATCTGCTCCGCGCGGCAGGGCGCCTTCACGAGGATGTTGCCGCGATGCGTGCAGACGTTCGACAGGCAGCGAAGCGCCCCCGCACCGTCGCGCGAAAGCAGCAGCGGCTCGTCGAGCAGGCCGGGCAGCAGGTCGCGCGGCGCGAGCGATCCGTTCTCGGCGACGTCGCCCAGCGGGCCGAGCCACTGCCAGCTCCGCGCGAACACGCGCTCCCGCGCGGTCGAAAACGCCTCCGCGTCGCGATAAAACCGGCTATCGAGGGTGCGCGCTGCCGAGATGTCGGCGTCGACCGCGTAAGGCATCGGCCGATTCTAGCAACGCGCGTTCGCGTTCCTAGTCGGCCTTGACGTTCGCGTCCTTGATCACCTTCGCCCATTTCGAGACTTCGCCGCGGATGTGCTGCGTGGTCTGCTCCGGCGTCGTGTGCATCGGGATCACGCCCTGCTGGTCGAACTTGGCCCGCACGTCGGGCATCTGCAGGATCTTGCCGATCTCGGTATTGAGGCGCGCGACGATGGGCTTGGGCGTTCCCGCCGGCGCGAGCACGCCGTAGGTCGCGGCAACCTCGAAACCGGGGAGCCCCGCTTCGGAGGCCGTCGGAGTCTCGGGAAGCATGCGTTCTTTCGTGGCCGTCGCGATCGCGCGGAGCCGCCCGGCCTTCACCTGCGTGAGCGCGGCCGGTCCCGTCTCGAACGTGGCCTGCACCTGCCCGCCGATCACGTCGGTGACCGCCGGACCGCTTCCCTTGTACGGGACGTGCAGCATCTGCGTCTTCGTCATGAGCTTGAAGAGCTCCGAGCCCAGGTGCTGCGTCGTGCCGTTGCCGGCGGAGGCGACCGTGAGCGCGTTCGGCTTCGATTTGGCGAGGGCGATGAACTCCTTGAGGCTTTTCGCAGGCACGTCCGGGTTCACGACGAGGATCAGCGGCACGCTGCCGATCATCGTCACCGGCTCGAAGTCCTTCTCGATGTTGTAGCCCGCCGTGTCGGCCGCGAGCGTCATGCTGATCGAGTGGGCGGTGACCGCCCCGACGAGGAGCGTGTAGCCGTCCGGCTTGGCCTGCGCGGCGGCGCGCGCGCCGAGGTTGCCGCCGGCGCCCGACTTGTTCTCCACGATGACCGGCTGGCCGAACGCGGTGCCGAGCTTTTCCGCGATGACGCGCGCGACGACGTCGGTGGCGCCGCCGGGCGGATAGGGAACGACGAGGGTGACGGGGCGGGAGGGGTAGGCCTGCGCGAGGGCGAGCGCGGGGAGGAGGCTCAAGAGGAAGGCGGCGAAAAGCCGGGCGGCTTTCATGCGGGGATCTCCGGTTGTGTCCTGAAATATAGAACGTCGTGGTGTATTCTGGAACAATAATGCCGCGATCCTGTTGACGGTGTCAAGGGAAATGTCCTAATATGTCAACCATCGTTCCAAATATCAGGACATGGACAAGACCCTCGTGAAAGGCCTCGAAGTGCTCGAGGCGCTCGCCCAGAGCGAATCGTCGCGGGGCGTGTCCAATCTCGCGCGCGAGCTCGGGCTCACGAAGAGCAACGTCCATCGCACCCTGCAGACGCTCTGCGCCGCGGGCTACGTGCGGAAGAACGAGGTCTCGGGCGAGTACGAGTGCACGATGAAGATCCCGCGCATCGCCGCCGCGATCCTCGGTCGCGTCGACGTGAAGCGGGTCGCCGAGCCCGTGATGGCGGCGCTCGCGGCGAAGACGCTGGAGACCGTGCACCTTTCGGTCCTCGACGACACCGACGTTTTCTACGTCCACAAGATCGACAGCCCGCAACCCGTGCGGGCGTATTCGGAAATTTCCGGGCGCGCCCCCGCCTACTGCGTCGCGACGGGCAAGGCGCTGCTCGCCTTCCAGGACGATTCGTACCTGGAGCGCTTCGGCGATCGGCTGCGGGCCCACACGCCGCGCACGATCGCGACGCAGGTCGAGCTGCGCAAGGAGCTCGCGCAAGTGCGCCAGCAGGGATATGCCGTGAACCGCGGCGAATGGCGCGAAACCGTGGGCGGGCTCGCCGCGCCGATCTTCGACGCCCACCGCCGGCCGCTCGCGGCGATCGGGATCTCCGGTCCGGTCGAGCGCCTCCGCCCCTCGCAGTTGAAGACATTCACTCCCGAAGTGCTTCGCGCCGCGCGCGACATCTCCGAAGCCCTCGGCTACATCGCGCAGTAACAGAAAGGAATTCCGAAATGCTTCCCCTCCAGGGTGTCCGCGTCATCGAGTTCTGCAACGTCGCCGCGGGCCCGTTCTGCGGCATGCTGCTCGCCGACATGGGCGCCGACGTCATCAAGGTCGAGCACCCCAAGGGGGGCGACTCGATGCGCCAGTGGCCGCCGATCACCGACGGCTACAGCGAGAACTTCGCCTCGCTCAATCGCAACAAGCGCTCGGTCACCCTCGACCTCAAGGATCCCGCGGGCAAGGCGCGTGCGAGCGAGCTCATCCTCTCGGCGGACGTCGTCATCGAGAACAACCGGCCGGGTGTGATGGATCGGCTCGGCCTCGGGTATGAGGACTTCAAGGCGCGCAAGCCCAAGCTCATCTATTGCTCGATCTCCGCGTTCGGGCAGGAAGGCCCGCGCTCGGAGGAGGGTGGCTTCGACCTCACGATGCAGGCGATGAGCGGGATCATGAGCGTGACCGGCGAGCCCGGCGGCGCGCCCGTGAAGTGCGGGGTGCCGCTCTCGGATTTCTGCGCGGGGCTCTACGGCGCCTACTCGATCGCCGCGGTCCTTCGCCGCGTGCAGCTCGGCGGCGGCGGCGAGCACATCGACGTCTCCATGCTCGGCGCTTCGCTCGCCGTCGCGGCGCTCCAGACGAGCGAGTACTTCGGCACCGGGCGCGATCCCCAGAAGCTCGGCTCCGCGCACCCGCGCAACGCCCCCTACCAGGCCTTCCGCGCGAAGGACGACTACTTCGCGATGGCCGCGGGCAACGACAGCCTGTGGCGCTCGGCATGCGAAGCGATCGGGAAGACCGAGCTCGTCGCCGATCCGCGCTTCGCCTCGACGACGCTGCGGGCGCAGAACCAGGCGTCCTTGAAGGAAATCCTGGAGAAGGAATTCGCCCGGCACAGCGCCAGGGACCTGATCGCGAAGTTCCAGGCGGCCGGCGTTCCCTGCTCGGCGATCAACACGTATTCGAAGGTGCTCGCCGATCCGCAGGTCGAGCACATGCAATGGGTGAAGGAGATCGCGCTCCCCTCGGGGAAGAAGGCGCGCACGTTCGGCTCGCCGCTCCGGTTCACGGGCAAGGGGTTCGACATCGCCCGCGATCCGCCCGCGCTCGGCCAGCACAACGACGAGGTTTTCGAGGCGGAGGGATCCACGCGATGAACGCCACCGTGATGACGCCGGCTCGCGAGCTCGCCGTCGAACGCAGCGGCACCACGCTCACTCTCACGCTCGATCGTCCGGAGAAGATGAACGCCCTGTCGTCGAGCCTCGTCGAGGCGCTCCTCGCGGCAGTGAACACGGCGTACCGCGATGGCACCCGCCTCCTCGTGCTGAAGGGCAATGGCAAGAACTTCAGCGCCGGCTTCGACATGGGGGGGTACGAATCGCAATCGGAGGGCGATCTCGTCCTTCGCTTCATCCGGATCGAGCAACTGCTGCAGGCGGTGCGCCACGCGCCGTTCGACACG
>Ga0315912_10006683_pt1 | contig 10266 bp, 9 predicted proteins | sample VfabasoilMG_FD_204469 | JGI IMG/M metagenome (GOLD analysis project Ga0315912, IMG submission 204469) | Garden soil microbial communities collected in Santa Monica, California, United States - V. faba soil | ecosystem: Environmental > Terrestrial > Soil > Garden | place: USA: California... | reverse complement strand
GGGCGGGGGGGCTGGGGCCGCCCGCGCGGCGCGCACTTCGCTGAACGCGGTCTGGATGGTCTTCTGGTACTGCGCCACGAGCGCGCGCTCGCGCGCCTCGGCCTGGTCGGTGCGCGCGCGCAACCGGCCGCCGGCGAAGATCGGCTGCGTCACGCTTCCCGCGAGCTGCCAGGCGATCGCCGGCGCGCTGAAGAGATTGGAGAGCTGCGAGCTCGCCACGCCGTAGAAACCGGTGAGCGAGATCGATGGGAACATCTCCGCACGGGCGATGCCGATGCGCGCGTTGCCCGCCATCAGCCGGTTTTCCGCCTCGACCAGGTCGGGCCTGCGCAGCAACAGCTCGGAGGGGATGCCCGCCGGCAGCGTCGCCGCGCCGGGCGCTTCGTCGTACGCGAGCTTGCGCGTCACGCCGCCCTCGAAGATCAGCTTCGGCGAGCGGCCGAGCAGCACGCCGAGCACCGCTTCTTCCGCTTCGCGCAGGCGCTCGAGCGGCGGCAGCTGCGCGCGCACCCCCGCGGTCTCGGCCTCGAGCTGCCGCAGCTCGTATTCCGAGATCAGGCCGCCCTGGAAGCGCTTGCGCTGCAGGACGAGCGCGTCCTCCCTCAGGGCCACGGTGCGGCGTGTCAGTTCCACCTGCTCGTCGAACGAGCGCAAGGCGAAGTACGACTTGGCGATCTGCGCCGCGAGCGCGAGACGCACCGCGTCGCGCGATGCCTCGTTCCCCGCGAGCTCGGCGGCCGCCGCATCGGCGCTCGAGCGGATGCGCCCGAAGAGGTCGAGGTCGTAGGAGATGTTGAGGTTGGCGCGGTAGTCGCTGTACTGCGCGGGAACTCCAGGGAAGAAAGTCGCGCCGCGCTCGGAGATCTTCTGCCGCGAGGCGAGCCCGCGCGCGTCGACCGTCGGGTAGTACCCGCCCTGGATCTCGGCGAGGATGGCGCGCGCCTCGTCGATGCGGGCCGCGGCGATGAGCAGGTCGGCGTTGCCTTTCAGGCCCTCCTCGACCAGCGTATTCAGCGGCTCGTCGTTGTAGATGCGCCACCAGCGCCGGTCCTCGGCCGCATTTGCCAAATAAGGGGGCGCGCTCTCCTTCCACGCCTGCGGCAGCTCGACGGCCGGGCGCTCGTATTTCGGCGCCAGGCTGCACGCCGCCAGCATCGCGGCAGCGAGTCCGACGGCGCTACGCGGTAGGACGCGGCGCATGGTGCGGGGGCAGCGAGGACTTGTGCGCGACCTTCTGCGCATGACCGATCTCGTCCTTGATCTCGCGCGTCGAGCGCTTCTCGGTGAGATGGCGATCGGTCATCAGCTTGAAGAACATCGGCACGAAGAAGATGGCGAGGAAGGTCGCGGCGAGCATGCCGCCCATCACGCCGGTGCCGGCGGAGTGGCGCGCGCCGGCGCCGGCGCCGCTCGACATGACGAGCGGCACGACGCCGAGGATGAACGCCAGCGAAGTCATCAGGATCGGCCGGAAGCGAAGCCGCGCCGCTTCCACCGCCGCCGCCGATGCCGAGAGACCCTCGGAGTGCTTCAGCACCGCGAACTCGACGATCAGGATCGCATTCTTCGCCGCGAGGCCGAGCAGCGTCACCAGGCCGATCTGGAAGTAGACGTCGCTGGTGAGCGGCCGCGAACCGATGCCGACGCCGAGCAGGAGGTTGTTCACCCAGATTGCCGCCAGCGCGCCGAAGGTGCCGAAGGGAAGCGCGAGCAGCACGGAGAACGGCAGCGACCATTTTTCGTATTGCGCGGCGAGGATGAAGAACACCATCAGCACGGCGAGCGCGAGCGCGATGCCGGCCGTTCCCGCGGAGCGCTTCTCCTGATACGAGGTACCGCCCCAGTCGTAGCTGAAGTCGCGCGGCAGCGCCTTGTCGGCGATGCCCTCGACGACGTCGATCGCCTGTCCCGAGGAAACGCCGGGCGCGGCCTGGCCGAAAATCTTTACCGACGGCAGGTTGTTGAAGCGATCGAGCGAGTCCGGGCCGGAGCTGTAGCGCACCCGGGCGAGCGTGGCGAGGGGAATCATCTCGCCCTTGTCGGAGCGCACCCAGACCTTGCCGACGTCGTCGGGGCGGTTGCGCGACTGCGGCTCGGCGGACATCAGCACCTGCCAGGTGCGGCCGAACTTGTTGAAGTCGTTGACATAGTAGGTGCCGAGCGTCGCCGCAAGCGTGCCGTACAACTCTTCCAGCGGCACGCCGAATGCCTTCGCCTTCTCGCGGTCCACGTCGACCGAGAGCTGCGGCACCGAGGGGCGCCACAGCGTCTGCACGAAGCCCAAGCGCCGGTCCTGGTGCGCGGCGCCGAGGAAGGCGCCGAGCGCCTGCGCCATCTGCTGCGAGCCGCCGCTGCCGCGGTTCTGGATGTAGAACTCGAATCCGCCGGCGGTGCCGAGGCCGAAGATCGCCGGCGGGCCGAAGGCGAGCGCGAGACCCTCCTTGATGTGGCCGGTCTTCATGAAGAAGTCGCCGACCACCTGCGGCGTCGAGACCTTGCGCTCGTGCCATGGGACTTGCGTGACGAAGATCGTGGCGGCGTTGTTGCGGAAACCGCCGCCGAGGAAGTCGAAGCCGGTGAAGGCGACGACGTCGAGGTTGGCGGGGTTCGACTGGATCGCCCTGGTCACCTCGGCGACCATCTTGTCGGTGCGCTCGAGGGAGGCGCCATCGGGGAGGATTACCGCGGCGATGTAGAAGCCCTGGTCCTCGTCCGGGACGAGGCTGCCCGGGGTCGTGCGCCAGAGGAACACCGCGGCGCCGACCATGATGGCGAACAGCACCAGGCCGATGCCGCCGCGGCGGATGATCCACGCCACACCCGATTCGTAGCGGTCGGTCGCGCGCGCGAAGCTGTTGTTGAACCAGCGGAAGAAGCCGCGTTGGCTGCGCTCCGCTTCGGGCCTGAGAACCATCACGCAGAGAGCCGGCGTGAGCGTCAACGCAACGAAGCCCGAAATCACCACCGCCATCGAAATGGTCACCGCGAACTGGCGGTAGAGCTCGCCGGTCAGGCCGCCGAGGAAGGCGATCGGCACGAACACCGCGCACAACACGAGCACGATGGCGATGATCGGGCTGGTCACCTCGCCCATCGCCTTGATCGCCGCCTCGCGCGGCACGAGGCCTTCCTCGTGCATGATCCGCTCGACGTTCTCCAGCACGACGATCGCGTCGTCGACGACGATGCCGATGGCGAGCACCATGCCGAACAAGGTCAGCGTGTTGATGGAGTAGCCGAGCATCATCAGGCCGGCGAAGGTGCCGATCAGCGAGACGGGGACGGCGGCGAAGGGAATGAGCGTCGCGCGCCAGCTCTGCAGGAACAGGTACACGACCGCGAACACCAGCACCATCGCGATCAGCAGGGTATGGATCACTTCGTTGATCGACACCTCGACGAAGCGCGTCGTGTCGTACGGGACCGAGTAGGTCAGCCCTTCCGGAAAGCGCTTGGACAGCTCGGCGACCGTCTTCTTCACGTCGCCCGCGACCGCCAGCGCGTTGGCGCCCGGCTGCAGGAACACGCCCACGAGGGTCGCTTCCTTGCCGTTGATGCGGCCGACGAATTCGTAGTCCTTGGAAGCGAGCTCGACGCGCGCCACGTCCTTCAGGCGCAGCGCCGACCCGTCCGGGTTGGAACGGATGAGGATATCCTCGAACTCCTTCGGGTCGGAGAGGCGGCCGCGCGTGGTAATCGTGTAGACCAGCTCCTGTCCGGTCGGCGCCGGCGCCTGCCCGACCTTGCCGGCGGCGAACTGCGCGTTCTGCTCGTTCACCGCGCGGATCAGGTCGCCGGGGGTGAGGCGGTGCTGCGTCATCCGCTCCGGCTGCACCCAGATCCGCATCGCGTAATCCTTGGCGCCGAAGATCTGCACGTTGGTCGTGCCGGGAACGCGCTTCACCAGGTCGAGGATGTTCATCGTCACGTAGTTGGAGATGAACACGCCGTCGTGTCGTCCATCGGGCGAGTAGAAGGCGAGCACCTGCAGGAACGCCGAGGACCCCTTCTCCACGGTCACGCCCTGGCGGCGCACCTCGAGCGGCAGCCGCGCCTCGGCCTGCTTGACGCGGTTGTTGACGTTGAGCGCCGCCTTGTCGGCGTCGGTGCCGATGTCGAAGGTGATCTGGATCTGCACCACGCCCTGCGAGGTCGAGGTCGAGGCCATGTAGATCATGTTCTCGACGCCGTTGATCTGGTTCTCGAGCGGCGCGGCAACGGTCTGCTCCAGCACCTCGGCAGAAGCGCCGGGATAGATGGCGCGCACCGTCACCACCGGCGGCGCGATCTCCGGGTATTGCGCGATCGGCAGCACGCGCATCGCCGCCAGTCCCGCAATGGTGATGAAGACCGAGATCACGGCCGCGAAGATCGGCCTATCGATGAAAAAACGCGAAAACATTTATTTTTTTGCTGCGGGTTTGGGTTCAGCAATCCTTACCGGAGCGCCCGGTCCCAGCTTCATCACGCCATCGACGATCACGCGATCGCCTTCCTTCAGGCCGGAGGTGATGATCCACTCGCCGCCCGACCACTCGCCGGCAACCACCGGTCGCGCCTCGGCGGCGCTCTTGTCGTTCACCACATAGACGAATTTGCCCTGCGGGCCCTCGAGCACCGCGCGCTGTGGCACGGTGACCGCGTTGGGATGCACCGCGCCGCGCAGCAGCACGCGCACGAACTGGCCGGGTTGCAGCACGCCCTTGGGGTTCGGCACCTCGGCGCGCGATTCGCGCGTGCCGGTCGCCGCCGAGATGCGCACGTCGCTGAAATTCAGCAGGCCGATCTGGTCGTATTGGGAGCCGTCGGAGAGCCGCAGCGCGACCTCGAAGCGGCCGTCCTTCGGCATCGCCAGGCGGCCGGCCTCGATCTCCTTGCGCAGCTGCGTCGCCTCGCCATCCGGAATGCCGAAGTTGACCCACATGGGATTGACCTGCATCACGCTGGTGAGCAGCACGTTCGGACCCGACACCAGCGAACCCTCGGATTGCAGCGAACGGCTGGCGACGCCCGAGACCGGCGCCTCGACCTTGGTGTAGCCGAGATTGAGGCGCGCTTCCGAGAGGCGCGCTCGCGCGGCGGCGACGTCCGCGGTGCCGATCTGCGCGGCGGACACCGCGTCGTCATAGTCTTTCTGGCTGACCGCCTTCTCGGCGTAAAGCGGCTTGAAGCGCGCCACGTTGCGCTTCGCCTGCTCGAGGCGCGCCTCGGCGGCTGCAACGTCGGCCTGCGCGCGCGCCACCGCGGCCTGGAACTGCGCCGGGTCGATGGTGAAGAGCGACTGGCCCTGCTTCACCGGGCCGCCTTCCTCGAAATTGCGCTTCAGCAGGATGCCGGTCACCCGCGCGCGCACCTCGACCTCGCGCGAGCCCGCGGTCTGGCCGACGTACTCGAACGTGACCGGAATCGCCTTCGGCGCGACCGTGACCGCCGTGACCTCGGGCGGCGGCATGCCGCCCGGCGGGCCGCCTTTGTGGCCGCCCTTGTCGGCGCCGTCGGACGGGCCGCAGCCCGCCACGGCGAAGGCGAGTATCGGAACCAGGAAAAGCGCGCTACGCATCACGACTCCGGAATTCAATTCCCTAACGGGAGGTACTTGCTGCGGATGTTACCAAGTAGTACCATCGATGTTACTGATCGGTAACACCCCTTGTCAAGATGGCCACCGTGAAACGCCTGAAACAGCAGCCGCCGCCCCGGGAGAGAATCCTGCAGGCGGCGCGCGAGCTTTTCTACCGCGACGGCATCAGCGCCGTCAGCGTCGACGCCATCGCCGCGGCCGCCGGCACCAACAAGATGACGCTGTACCGGCATTTCTCGTCCCGCGACGAGCTGATTGCCGCCTACCTCGAGCAGCTCGCCGCCGAGGGCGAAGGCGTCTGGGACGAGGCCAGCGCCGCGCACCCGGGAGACCCGCAGGCGCAGCTGCGCTACCTGATGCGGCGCGTTTCTCAATTCGCCGCCGAGTCGACCGGTCGCGGCTGCGCGCTGGCCAACGCCGCGGTCGAGCTCGCCGAGCGCAAGCACCCGGCGCGCAAGGTGGTGGAAGCGCACAAGCGCCGCCAGTGCGAGCGCCTGATCGCACTCTGCCGCGAGGCGGGGTACGCCGAGCCGGAGCGAATCGCCGAGGAGCTGTTCCTGCTCGTCGAAGGGGCGCGCGTCAGCCTGCAGAGCGTCGGCCGCGAAGGCCCCGGCGCGCGCCTGTACGCGCTCGCGGAAGGCCTGCTCAACGCCGCGCCGCTCAGGAAAAGTAGCGGAAAGCGCCTCAAGACGGCTTGATCACACAGCCGCCCGCTTCAGCGCCGGGGTCACTTTGCGCATGGTCAGCCTTTCTGCATGCTCGCCATCGCCTTTTTCATCTCCTCGGGCGTCACGTCGCGCACGTGCGTAGCGACCGACCAGTGGTGGCCGAAGGGATCTTCGAGCTTGCCGTAGCGGTCGCCCCAGAACTGCTCGGCGACCGGCATGGTCACCTTCGCGCCGGCCTTCTCGGCGCGCGCCACCAGCGCGTCGACGTCCTCGACGTAGATATGGATCGTCACCGGCGAGCCTTTCAGCGCCTTCGGCCCGAGCGAGCCCCATTCGGGCATCTCGTCGGCGAGCATGACCGTCGAGTCGCCGATCTTCATCGCGGCGTGCATCAGGCGGCCGTCGGGCCCGGGCATGCGGCCGACCTCGGTCGCGCCGAACGCCTTCTGGTAGAAGTCGAGCGCCTTCGCTGCGCCGGCGCAGACGAGGTGCGGGGTGATGGAATGCATGCCTTCGGGAATCTTTTTCATACGGCCTCCTTCAGCTTGAGGGAAACGGACTTCGAGGGAAACGGCGGAAAGGCGAGCGCGATCGCCACGGCACCGATTCCCATGGCGAACGAGTAGATGTAGAGCCACAGGTAGGCGCCGAAGTGATCGAAGATCCAGCCGCCGACGAGGGGACCCGCCGCCATGCCGAGGCTCGACACCATCGCGGCGGCGCCGAACACCGCGCCGAGGATGCGCTGGCCGAAGTACTCGCGGGCGAGCACCGCGTAGAGCGGCATCACGCCGCCATAGGCGAAACCGAACGTCGCCGCGACAACGTAGAACTCTCCCAGGCGCGAGGGGAAGACGAAGGCGCCGGCGGCGAACGCCTGGATCAGCAGCCCGGCAATGAGCACGCGCTTCACGCCCAGGCGGTCGGCGAGCACGCCGAGGACGAGGCGTCCGCCGAGACCGGCGAAGCCTTCGACGCTGTAGATCGTGACCGCGGCGAGCGGCGCGAGGCCGCAGGTCATGGCGTAGGTGACCGTATGGAAGATCGGCCCGGCGTGTGCCGCGCAGCAGGCGAAAAAAGTGACCGCGAGGACGATGAACGGCATCGATACGAACGCGTCGCGCAGCCTGATCGGCGCTCCTTCGGCGCCGCCCTGCTCCGCCGCCAGGGCCGGCGGCCTGCGCACGAAGAACGCCGCCGGAACGAGCGTCGCCCATACCAGCACGGCGATCACGACCTGCGCGCTGCGCCAGTCCATCTGCGTGATCAGCCACGCGGCGAACGGCGACATCGTCATCGGCGCCACGCCGACCCCGACCGAGACCAGCGACACGGCAAGCCCCCGGTGCGTCGTCATCCACCCCATCACGGCGGCGATCATGGGCGAGAAGAAACTGCCCAAGGCGACACCCACCAGCAGGCCGAACGCCAGCTGGAACTCGAGCGGCGTCCGTGCCCGGCTCGCGAGGAAGAGGCCCAGGCCGAGCAGCACCGCGCCGGCGAGCACGACATAGCGCGGGCCGATGCGGTCGCTGAGCGCGCCCCAGCCGAACCCCGCGGCGCCCATCGCGAGGAAGCCGATGGTCATCGCGCTCGACACCGCCGCGTGCGACCAGCCGGTCGCCTGCGTGATCGGCTGCAGGAAGACCGCGAGCGAGAACATGGCGCCGATCGCGATGCAGGTCATGAACGCGCCGAGCGCCACCATCACCCAGCCGTAGCGGGGGTTCATTTCTTTTTCTTCTTCGCTTTTTTCGGTTTTTGCATCATGGGCTTGAACAGGCCATTCATCCGTCCCTCCGGGTCCGTGAACAGCGACAGCCATCCCATTCCCGCGATTTCCTGTTCTTCCACGTGGATCTTGCCGCCCGCCTGCTCGATCTTGCGGTTGTATTTGGCGAGATCGTCGACCGCGACATAGAAGATCTGGTTGCCCGGCCACGGCCCTTCACGATCCGGCTTGAGGATGCCGCCGTTGATGCCCATCTTGTTGCCGGTCTCGATGATCCGGTAGTTGAGCTCCGGCCGGTGTTGCACTTTCCAGCCGAAGATCTTCGCGTAGAAGTCCGATACGCCAGCCGGGTCCTTCGACATCATTTCGAAGTGGACGACGGGGAGGCCCATGCTTCTCTCCTTTCCTTGGTGAAGTCGTTGCGCAGCAGCGCTGCGTTCTCTCTTGCGATCACGCTCTACCGTGCTCTCGCCCTTCTGCATCTCATTTCTCGCTGATCGCCTTCAGATTGGCGAGGCCGGATTCGAACTGCCGGCCGACCATGCCGTCCATGTCGAAGATGACATGCACGACCTTGGCAACGTAGGGGAGCGGCCCCTGCATGGTCCAGGTGACGTCGGTCGTGTCACCCTTGCCTTCGAGCGCGAACTCGACCTGGTTGTGCGCCGGGAACGGCTTGGTGAAGTCAAGAGAGAGCGCGACGCGCGCGGGCGCGACATCGGTGATCTCCATGCGACCGACGCCGACACTGCCGTTGCCTTCCCAGGAGTAGACCGCACCTTTGCCTTTCTCAGCGCCGCTGTAGCTGCGCTTCATTGCCGGGTCGAGCTTCTCCCAAGGCGACCAGGCGCTCCAGCCGCGGAAGTCGGTGAGCGCCGCGGCGATTTTCTCGGGCGGCGCCTTGATGCTGGCGGCGCGCTGGACGCGGAACGTATCGGACTTTGTCGCGGCCGCGATGAGCACCCCGGCCACCAGCATGACGGCCAGAACGCCGACGATCAGCAGAGTCTTCTTCAGCACCCCCTTCAACCTTTCCCGAGATAGTTAGTGAGGTTCTCGAAGGTGCCGCTCCAGCCCTGCGTCATGCCCGGACGTCCGCTGTCGAACACCTTCATCTCCGCCTCGCTCGCTTCGACCGGCGCCCACTCGATGGTGAGCAGCGTGCCGCGGCCCTTCTCGGTGAAGGTGATCGTGGAGAGCATCTTGGCCGGCCAGTCCGGCGCGAACGGATGGCGCGTCAGGCCGCCTCGCGGATCCGAGAAGGTATTGATGAATACCAGGCGCTCGGGTCGCTTGATCTCGCGGATCAGCCATTTGCCCCACACCTCGCGGCCGTCGGCCATGCGCATGCCGTAGTGGTAGGTGCCGCCGGCGCGCAGGTCGAGCTTGGCGGCAATGACGCTGAAGCCCTTGGGGCTGAACCACTGCTGCAGCCGCTCGGGCTCGGTCCAGGCCTGCCAGACGCGTTCGCGAGGCGCGTCGAACTCGCGGCTGATGACGAAAGGATTCATGCGTCGACCATGACCTTGAAGCCGCCCCAGAAGAATCGCTTGCCGTCGAAGGGCATCTTCTTCGGATCCATGGAGTTGGCGATGCGCTTGTCCTTCATCACTTTCTTCATCACCGCGTCGCGGTGCTTGCGGTTCTTGTAGACGATCCAGGAGAACCACACCACCTCGCCCGGCTTGAGCTTCACCGCCTGCGGGAACGAGGTCCACTTGCCCTTCTTCACGTCGTCGGCGATGCACTCCTTGTAGTCGAGCGCGCCGTACTCGCGCCACACCTTGCCGCCGAGGCGCGCCATCTTCAGGTAGGCCTTCTGGTTCTTCTTCGGCACCGGCAATACGAATCCGTCAACGTACATGGAATCTCCTTCTCTCTAGGTGTTCAGGAAGCCGGCGAGCTTGTCGAGCGTGCCCGTCCAGCCGCGCTTGTGGTCGTCGCGCACCTTCTCGTCGAACAACTGCTCGTGGCGGAAGTCCAGCTCGGTGCCGCTGCCGGTCGCGCGGAAAATAATGGTCACCACCGATTCGCGCTCGGGGGTGCTGTTCGGCCAGCTCCAGGTGAAGACCAGCCTGCGGTTGAGAACCACTTCCTTATAGGTCCCCTGCACCTCGTGATCCGTTCCCTTGGGGCCGCCGAAGACGATGCGAAAGCGGCCGCCGACGCGCACGTCGAGCTCGGCGACTGCTACCGGCTCGCCGGGCCCCGGGCCCCACCACTTCTTTACCGCTTGCGCGTCGGTCCACGCCCGCCAGACCTTCTCGGGCGGGACCGGATAGGCG
>Ga0315912_10006682_pt1 | contig 10266 bp, 7 predicted proteins | sample VfabasoilMG_FD_204469 | JGI IMG/M metagenome (GOLD analysis project Ga0315912, IMG submission 204469) | Garden soil microbial communities collected in Santa Monica, California, United States - V. faba soil | ecosystem: Environmental > Terrestrial > Soil > Garden | place: USA: California... | reverse complement strand
CGACTGCTCCTGGTGACACAAGACTTCCCGCCAGCCGTCGGGGGCATTCAGACGTACTCGAAGGCGCTCGCCGATCGCTTCGCAGAAGTAACGGAACACTTCGGCGTGCTGTGCCCACAGCAGCAGGGCTCGGCGGCGATCGACGCGGAGCTCGCGTACCCGGTTTTTCGCATCCCCGTGCCCTCCGATGGCATGCGCTACGCGCTGTTGCCCTACCTGAGCTACGCCTGCCTCAAAGGCGGCTTCCGCGTCGCCTTTCTGGCGCAGTGGTACAGCGGCGCTGCCGCCAGTATCGCCAAACGCTTGGGGCTGCTCGACCGCGTGTACGCCGCAGCCCATGGTCAAGAGCTGCTGCGCGTTCCGTCTGAAGGCAAGTGGCTGGGGCGCGCCTACGTTCAGCATCGCCAGCGCGTATTGCCCAAGCTCGACGGGTTCTTTCCGGTGAGCCGGTACACGGGCTCGCTGCTCGAAGGCTTGCAGGTGCCGCCAAGCAAGATCCACGTGGTGTACAACGGCACCGACGTCGACAGGTTCGCGCTCACGTCCGCTGAGCAGGCGCGGCTGCCGGCGTGGCGGCTCGAACGGGGACTGGGTAGCGGCCCGCTCTTGCTCACCGCCGCGCGCCTGGTGCGGCGCAAAGGCATCGACAGCGTGCTCGCCGCGTTGCCCGCGATCGCGCGCCGAGTCCCCAGCGTGCACTACGCGATCGTCGGCGGCGGACCCGAGCGCGAGCCACTCGAGCGCCTGGCGCACGAGCTTGGCGTGCGCGAACGTGTAAGCTTCCTGGGAAAAATTCCCGACCGCGACGTGGTCATGGCCTACAACGCGTGCGACGTATTCGTCATGCCCGCCCGCTTCGAGCACCCGAGCGTCGAGGGCTTCGGCCTCGTCTTTCGCGAAGCCAACGCGTGTGGCAAGCCGGTCGTAGGCAGCCGGACCGGCGGCATCCCCGACGCGATCGAGGACGGGCGCACGGGGCTCTTGATTGAACCCGACGCGGTCGAAGCGCTCACCGCGGCCGTGCTCCGATTGCTCGAAGACCCGGACTACGCCGCCAAGCTCGGCTCCCAAGGTCGCGCGCTCGTGACCGAGTCCGGCACCTGGCAACACGCCGCCGACGACATACTAAAGGTCATGCGCAGCGGCTGATCTGGCTTCCAAGAAGGTTCGACGCATGCGCATCGCCCTCACCTGCAACTTCTCGCCGTGGTCGCCCTACTCGGGGGGCGGGCAGCGTTCGACACACGCGCTCGCAACCGCGCTGGTGCAGGACGGACACGACGTCAGCGTCGTCTTCACACGCACGCCGTGGGAGCGGTTCCGCGTACCGGACGTCGCCTACCAGCTGCGCTGGGCGAGCTTCTTCGGACTACGCAGCCGGCGCGCGGCTCCGTTGCGACCGCTGAACGCCATCAGCGTGCTCGCGGTGCTGAAAGAGCTGCATCGAGAACGACCGCTCGACGTCGTGCACGGCAACGGCGAAGAGGTCGTGCTCGCGGCCAGCTGGGGCCGTGAGGCCGGAGTCAGGGTGGTCACCACGCCGCGCTACCCCAACTATCCAGCGGCGCTGCTCCAGCCGCGGGGCACGCATCGACTGGGGCGGCTCCGCGTCGCGGTCACCGATACCAAGTATTTACTCCTGGGCCGCGCGGCGCGCGCATCCACGTGGTGCTGCCCTACCAGCCAGCACGCAGCGCGCCTCGTCGAACGCGCGCTCGGCGTCCCGTCAGCGCAGATCAGTGTGATCCCGAACGGCGTGTCGCAGGTTTTCTTCGAGCACGCGTGGTCCGCCCCGAGCGCCGCACCCTGGCTGTTCTTCGGCCGCCTTGCCCACGACAAGGGCGTCGATACGCTGCTCCAAGCGCTCGCACAAGCCCCCGGCAAGCGCACCCTCACGGTGGTTGGACGCGGCGACCAGGGGCCCAGCCTGAAACGCATGGCGCACGACCTGCACCTGAGCGACCGCGTCGTGTGGCGGGACTGGCTCGACGAGTCCGAACTCGCTCGAGAGCTGAGCCGCGCGCAGCTCGCCGTCCTACCCTCGCGCCACGAGAGCTTCGGCAACGCCATGGCCGAAGCCATGGCGGTGGGCACCCCGCTCGTCTCGACGCGCGCTGGCTCAATCCCCGAGATCGTCGAGCACGAAGTCACCGGTCTGCTCGTAGCGCCCGACGATCCCGCGGCCTTGCACCAGGCGATCACCAGAATCGAACACGACACCGAACTCGCCCAGCGCCTGGGGGCTGCCGGACGCGAGCGCATGCGAGCAAACTACAGCTGGCAAGCCGTCGCTCGCCGCTATGCTCGACTTTACGCTGAGCGCCCCGCCCTGTCCTAGCCCTAGAACCGGCCCGACCAGCGCAGCCCCAGGCCGAGATCGTGCACGGGCTCTGCCTCCGAATGAGTGGGCGGGGGGGGCGCAAGCACGAGCAAGGTGACGCCACCGACCGCTAGCACGCCGGACACCGCTCCCAGGGTCACCGCCACTTTGCGCGCGCTGTGGAAGTCGTCCCAGAGCACGGCCATATCATCGCCTGCATTGTCGGGAGGCGTAGGATCACCGCGCAGGTCCTCGTAGTCCGACTGGGCCTGTTCGCCTTCGACGGCGAAGTAGACGGCGGTGCCAGCTGCGATCGCTGCGACCCCGACCGCGACCCAGCCCAGTGTTTGGAAAGGGAATGCCTCGGGCTGCGCCGTATCGGTCGGGGTGGCCGGCGGGGCTGGTCGAGGAGACTCACGCGACTCCGGAGGCTCGACGACGGTGATCGAGAACGGGGCTGGCACGGGCTCGACGGCGGGGGGTTCCGATGCCGGCACCGGACACTGTTGTTCGAGCTCACCGAGCTGCTGGGTCACATCTGCGCGGACCCGCTCCTGGTACTGCTGATACAGCGTGCGCGCCCGATCGCAGTGGCCCATGCGTTGGTGGGTCAACGCCAGGTTGAACAACACCTCGGGTTCCTGCCTGAGCTCGTAGGTTTGTTCGAAGAGGCGCAGTGCCTCGACGTAGTCGCCTTTCTCGAAGTACGAGTGCGCCTTCCAAAATAGCTCTCGCGCTGCTTCGAGCGTCGCGGGATCGTCCGCCGCGAGCAGCGTCGTGCTCCCCGATTGGGGGTCGGTAGCGGCGTCGGAACGCTGCGCCACCTGGGCGGCAGGCGGGGGTTCGTTGCTGGGCGCCGGCACGTTCTGGGCGAGCGCCGGAGACGCAGTGGTGGCGAGCAACACGCCGAGCTGGAGGCCGCGAAGACTGAAACGCATGGCGATCGAGGGAGCGTGCACGACAGAGGCTAGCCGCTCCCGACGAAGTCTACACCCAATCGCTGGGGTGCTCCATGGGGCTACCGCGGGCGACCACTGCGCTTGACAGGTCTCAGGCGAGCAGCGCCGTCCGGCTGCCTGCCGCTGGAGCCTCGGGCGGCACCTCGAGCGCGGCATTCCGAACTTCGGACGGAATTTCCTTGGGAACCAGCCCCAGGAGCTCAGCCAGATCTCCGCATTCGAGCAGGCCCAAGGCCCCGTCCGCGGTGCTGTTTTCGTCGAAATTCTCTTCGTCTTCGACGTCGGCTTGCCACGTGGCAAGCAAGAGCGGCACCGGATCGGGTAGGTGATCGCCCGTGATCGACGACGTGCCGTGGTCAGCGGAAACCACGACCCGTAGGCGGCCGCTCAAGGCGGGGTGGCTCTGCAAGAACTCGCCGAGCGCCCGGTCGACGCGCTCGATGAAATCTCGCTTTTCGAGCGGACGGCGATCGTGCGCCGCGACATCGGTGCCCTTGATGTGGACCACGACGAAGTCGTTCTCTTCGAGCAGCTCGCCAGCGCTGCGAAACTTCGCTGCGAGATCGGTGTCGAGGCTACCCGTCATGCTGGATGAGCGCGCCGTTTTCAGGCCAACGTAGCGGGCCACACCGAGCGCGGTATTGCAGCCCGCCACCATCGCGCCGACCCAGCGGTGTTCGGCTCGCGTCGCGGGCGGGCGTGCGGCTCCCCGAGTCAAGATTGCGTTCACGGGCACGAGGCCGCGCGCGAGGCGACCCTGACTCACGGGGTGGCGCGCGAGCTTCTGCGCAGCGATGGCCAAGAGCTCGCGCAAAGCCTGGGCGGTGCGCGCCGCCTCGGGGGACTTGTCGAGCGGACGCGGCGAGAGCACGCGCTCGACCGCAGCGTTACCTCCCGGATCGGTGTCAGACACCTGATCGGACAGGCCGCTACCGAGCAGCATGACCAACACGCGATGCTCGTGGGTCGGGTAGATGCGCCCGGTAATCCCCCCCGAAAGCTGAATGTTCTGCAGCTCCGCCAGCAGGTCTTGCACGCCCTCGCGAATGCGCCCAGCGCGCCGATCGAGGATCGCACCGTCGCTGCCTATGGTGGCGAGGTTGCCGCGCAACAGCACAGCTTCGGGGTGAACGGGGATGCCGAGCCCGAGGGCCTCGAACATGCCGCGTCCGAACTTGCCCGCGTCGCCGCGCGCGCCGAGCAGCGCCATGATGCCCTCGTCGGTCGACGGGGTGGTGTCGTTGCTGCGAGCAGTATGCACTCGCCCCTGGCCGCCTGAAGCCGCGAGGCGGCGCAAGGTGGGTGTGCGCGCGGCAGCGAGCGGGGTGAGCCCGTCCAAGACCGGGTTGGGCTCGTCGGCGAGCCCGTCGAGGATGAGAAACAAGGTGGGGATCGCCGTCGCTGGCGGCGCCGCGCTCGGGCGGGGGCCGAGACTCTCCGGCTCCTCGATGGGCAGCTCTCGGCTCAAGAAATCGACGGCGCTCGTCAACGTCTGGCGACGGTTGACGTTCTTCAATACAACCGCTTCGGCGTCTTCCGCCAAGCGCAGCAGGTCATCGTGGATCCAGCGCACGGACTGGAGCGCGTCGAGATAGGGTTCCGCGGGACGATCCACCTGTTGCTTGCTGCGTTGCGGGAAACGCGAGCGGTGCTCTTTCTCGTCGGGTACCGCCAAGATGAAACCGGCGACTGCGACCGTCGCGTCGGGCGGCACGTACTGCCAGAACGGAGGCGCGATGTGCGTACCCTCGATGATGATGTGCGCGTTCTCACGTAGAGCGCGCCGAATGACCGCACGCACGCCCACGGCCACTTGCGCGGCTTGCTGCTGGAAGCCCGCCAGCACGCGTTCGCGCGGATCGCTCAAGACCTGTCCGCCTTGCACCATGCCGCGGAACGAGTGATCGTGCAGACCTGGGACCAGATCGGGGGAAAGCACCGTGCGCATGGTCTCGCGCACGATATCCGTGCCGGTGACCCATACCACGCCGAGCGCCGCGGCCAGCTCCATGGCGAGCGTCGATTTGCCGGTTCCGGTAGCTCCCCCGATCAAGATGACCACGGGAGTTTCGGAGCGCCGCACCCAGTCGATCAGGCGATAGCGCCGCGCAAAGTCGCGCCCATGCAACTCCAGTAGCAGTCGGTTCACCTCGCGCGTGAGCGCCGCTTCCTGCAGCACGGATTCAGGCTGCTCTTGAATCCACGCCTCCAGCCTGAGGGCGAGATCGAATGCCACGTCGAGCTCCAGCCCGACTGTGCCGAGCTGGCTCAGAATTGCACCGCGCGAGAACGGCACCCGACCACGCGCGGACTCGATCATCGGCAACGTCGGTTGCTCCACCTCGCGGCGCCGCCGGTAGCGCTGTGCGGCATCGTCCCCCAGCCGTGCCTTGACCAAATCCAAGATGATCTCGCGCAGCTTGTCGGACGCGATCTCGCCGCGACCGACGACGCGATCCCGCACCTCGCGTGCGATACCCAACGCGTCGTTCATTTCGAGACCGCGGTTGAGCAGCTCGGCAGTGACCATGCCGGTCTGAAACCGGAAGCTTCCGTGCCGGCTGTGCACGATCGGCCGCTTCTTACGCTTCTCCTTGTCCTTCTCTTCTTTTCGGCGCGACACTGGCATGAACCATACCGTACCGCGGACACGCGGGTCAGCGGTGTTGTCACGCATCTGTCACTGTTTTGTCACATTGCGTGAATAGGGTCTGTCGTCCTCGGTAGACCTGCACAGGGGAGCAGCATGCGGAAGCGCCGCGCTGCTGCGGCTTCTGCGTCTAAACCGCTGAGAAAATTAGGCAAACGAACATGACTTGCACGAAATTCTGCCCGCTGTTGCTGATCGGTTTAGCTCTCTTCACGGGGTGCTCTCGCAGCACGCGCCAGAGCGAGAACAAGGGGAAAGAAGACGAAACTGTGGCGAGCGCCGGCAAGCCGGGCCAGCGGGTCGTGCTGCAAAACAAGGGCTCGGACACTCTCGTCAACGTGGCGCAGGCCTGGGCAGAAGAATACAAGACCGTCAACCCGGCGGTTGCGATCGCCGTCACCGGCGGGGGCTCAGGCACTGGCATCTCGGCATTGATCAACGGCACCGTCGATCTCGCCAACACGAGCCGCACCATCACCGAGAAAGAAACCGGTGAGGCAAAACAGCACGGCGTCACGCCGAAGGAGTTCACCGTCGGATACGACGCACTGGCGGTCTTCATCCACAAGAACAACCCCATCAAGGAGTTCTCGCTAGAGCAGCTCGCTGACATTTATGCCGAGGGCGGCAAGACCGAGAAATGGAGCCAGCTCGGAGTGAAGGTCCCCGGCTGCGACAGCGACGAGATCGTGCGCGTCAGCCGTCAGAACAATTCGGGCACCTACGTCTATTTCAAGGAAGCCGTGCTGGGCGAAGACAAGGAGTACAAGTTCGGGTCGCGCGACATGCACGGCTCGAAAGACGTGGTCGACCTGGTCGCCAAAACTCCTTGCGCCATCGGTTACAGTGGGCTGGCCTACGCGACGCCCGACGTGAACATGCCCTGCATCAAGAAGGCGGATGGTCAATGCGTCGCCCCCTCGATGGAAACTGCCGTCAATCGCAGCTATCCCGTCGCCCGGCCGCTTTTCATGTACACCAACGGTGAGCCCAAAGGGCACGTGAAGGAGTATCTGGACTGGATCCTGAGCGACAAGGGCCAGTGCATCATCGTCGACAAAGGTTACGCCTCGGCGCGGCCGCTCAAGTGTAAGTAGCCGTCACCGGCGAAAGCGAGTATTCGGAAATCATGAGCCGGTTCGAAGAACGCCTGGCGACCGATCGATCGGAGATCCGCAAACGGGTCGTCGCCGTCGGCGAAGGCGTGGCGCGCGCGGTGGATGAAGCCGTCGATGCCTTGTTGGCAGGTGATCGCTCCCGCTGTTACAAGGTGGTCCTGGGTGACCTGCCCATCAACCGCGAGATCCGTGCGATCGACAAACGCTGCCACGCGTTCGTCGCGCGGCATCTGCCGTCCGCCGGACACCTTCGCTTCGTATCGTCCGTCTTGCAGCTGAACATCGCCCTCGAACGCATCGGCGACTACGCCGTTACGATCGCGCGTGAAGCGGTGAAGCTAATGGCCCCGCCACCCGAATCCATCGCGCGCGATCTGCGCGAGCTCAAGAGCGAAGCGACCGGCATTTTGCGCCAGGCCGTGCTTGCTTTCGAAGAACAGAACGCCGAGCTGGCGCGTGCCACGAAACCCAAGACCAAGCAGGTCGAACGCCACTACGCCGACACGTTCCGCCGCTTGACCCGCGAGGGCGACGAGCTGCCGCTCGCGGACGCGTTTGCATTGTTGATGGTGTTCAGCCGCCTCGAGCGCGTCAGCGACCAGGCCAAGAACCTGTGCGAAGAGACGCTGTTCGCGCTGACGGGCGAGACCAAGCCGCCCAAGCGCTACCAGATCCTCTTCGTCGACGCGCGCGACACCTTGATCGGTCCCCTTGCCGTGGCGCTGGCCAAAAAAGCGTTCCCCGCGAGCGGCGACTATACGAGCGCCGGTTTTCAAGCGGGCAGCGAACTCGCGCCCGAACTCGAGGGCCTCGCGGAAAAGCTCTCGCTCGATACCACGGGGCTCGGGCCAACTCCCCTGAAAACAGACCGCGAAACGCTCGAGGGCTACCACGTGATCGTATGTCTGACGCCCGACGCCAGCCGTCACATCCCCGACGTGCCCTACGCCACCGTGCTGCTCGAGTGGGACTTGCCGAGGCTGTACGATCCGGACGCGGGCGGCACGCTCGATACGCGCCTCACCGAAGTCGCCAAGCGGCTCGGGGCCGAGATCCGCGAGCTGATGGTGACGATGCGCGGCGAGGAAGCCGAATGAGTCCGGCGACCTCTACTTCAGCACCGCCTCGGACGTGACGTATGGCTGCTGACTCAAGACCCGGCGCTAGGAAAGGCGCCGACGATCGCCGCGACGCCGCGTGGTACATCGACAAGGCTGTCGCGCTACTGGTGTTCATCGGCGGCGTGTCGGCGATTCTTTTCGTCGTCGGCATCTTCGTGTTCGTAACGCGCGAGGGCATCGGCTTTCTCGTGGGTCGCTTTTCGCTCTCCGAGTTCATCGGATCCATCGCGTGGCGACCGACTTCGGAGAAGAACCCGACCTACGGCGGCCTTGCCTTGATCTTGGGCACCGCGAGCGTCACCGGCCTGGCGATGCTCGTCTCGGTTCCCTTCTCGCTCGGAGCGGCGGTGTACATCGCCGAGTTCGCGACCGGCCGCACCCGCGAGGTGCTGAAGGTGCTGATAGAGCTCTTGGCTGCGATCCCGTCGGTGGTGTGGGGCTTCATCGGCCTGGTGCTGATCAATCCGCTGATCATCGAGGTGTTCGATGTCCCCGTGGGCCTGAGCGTACTCAACTCCGGCTTGATCCTGGGGCTGATGGCGGCGCCCATCATGACCACGATCGCCGAAGACGCGCTGAAGGCGGTGCCCGACAGCTATCGTGAAGCCGCCGAGGCGCTCGGCGCCACGCGCTGGCAGGTGATCACACGCGTGGTGTTGCCGGCGGCGCGGCAGGGGCTCGTGGCCGCCGTGCTCTTGGGGGTCGGACGCGGCTTCGGGGAGACTATGGCGGTGTTGATGGCGAGCGGCCACTCCATCAACGTGCCTACCAGCGTGTTCGATTCCGTCCGGGCGCTCACCGCGACGATCGCTGCCGAGCTCGGCGAAACAGCGGTCGGGTCGGAGCACTACCAGGCGCTGTTCACGCTGGGCATTTTCCTGTTCGTCGTCACGTTCCTCATCAATCTTACTGCTGACATCTTGGTCCGCGGCAAGCGCTGGAGTCATTGATGTTCGAAGCAACAGCCCTGAATCGCAAGAACGATCGCGTTCAGCAGATGGCCAAGCTCGGCTTGCTGGTCGTGACGCTGGTGCTGATCTTGCCGGTAGCCATCATCCTCTCGATGCTGCTCTACGAAGGGGCCCCGATTCTCTCCTTCGACTTTCTGTTCACTGAACCTACCAAGGGCATGACCGCGGGCGGCATCTTCCCGGCGTTCATCGGAACGATCTGGCTGGTCGCCGTCGCGTTGCTCGCGTCGGTGCCGGTGGGCGTGGCAGCGGCCGTGTACCTGAGCGAATACGCTCCCGACAACTGGCTCACGCGCGTCATCAATCTTGCAATCATCAACTTGGCGGGCGTGCCCTCCATCGTCCACGCCTTGTTCGGCGTGGGTGCCTTCGTGCTGTTTCTGGGCTTCGGCACCAGCATTCTGGCCGCCAGCTTCACGCTAGCCGTGATGAGCCTACCGGTGGTGATCGTGGCGACACGTGAGTCGCTGCAGTCGGTTCCCCAAGCGTTCCGAGAGGCGTGCTGGAACATGGGTGCTACCCGCTGGCAGACCATCTACCGTGTGGTGCTGCCGAATTCGATCAGCGGTATTCTGACCGGGGTCATCCTGGAGGTTTCGCGCACCACGGGTGAAACGGCGCCCATCATGTTCACCGGAGCCGCCTTCTTTCTGCCGTTTCTACCCGAGAGCGTGTTCGACCAAACCATGGCCATGTCGCTCCACTTGTTCGTGATCTCCACGCAAGTGCCGGGGGTTCCCGAGCAGCTGCCTTATGGCGTGGCGCTGGTTTTGATCGGCATCGTCCTTTGCATGAACGCGGCCTCGATTGCGTTTCGCATGTATCTCAGAGGCAAGAAGAAGTGGTGAAAGCTTCGCGCGACGACGCTGACGTCGAGGTGTCGGTGCGCGATCTGTCGATCGCGTACGGCAAAAAGACGGTGCTGTCCGGCGTGAGCCTCGAGATCCGACAAAACGAGATCTTCGGCATCATCGGCCCCGCCAACAGCGGTAAGACCTCGTTTCTGCGCGTGCTGAACCGCATGGACGAGTTCACACCCGGCATGCAATTCGGCGGCAGCGTCGAAATCGGGGGCAAGAACGTGCGCGAGTGGAGGAACCTCTACGCGCTCCGGCGCCGCATCGGTG
>Ga0315912_10006681_pt1 | contig 10269 bp, 7 predicted proteins | sample VfabasoilMG_FD_204469 | JGI IMG/M metagenome (GOLD analysis project Ga0315912, IMG submission 204469) | Garden soil microbial communities collected in Santa Monica, California, United States - V. faba soil | ecosystem: Environmental > Terrestrial > Soil > Garden | place: USA: California... | reverse complement strand
GTCGCTGGTCTTCGCGTTCAGCCCGCTCGTCGGCAGCCCGCTGACCACTTCGGCGAAGTTCGCCGTGGTGAGCAAGAGCCCGCTCACCGGCCGCATCAACGACTCGCTGGCGAGCAGCGGATTCGCCGTGTCGGGCAAGGGCGTCGGGTGCGATGCCATCGTCATCACCGGCCAGGCCTCCGAGTTCTCCGTGATCGTCATCGACGCCGAAGGCATCGACGATGGCGCGCTGCCCCTCGTGCGGTTCGAATCGGCGGAAGAGTTCCGCGGCGCGACGTGCCGCGAAACCGAAGAGGGGTTGCGCGCGAAGCTCGGACCCGGCTTCCGCATCGCGTCGATTGGACCGGCCGGCGAGCGCCTGGTGCGCTACGCCACCATCTCGCACGACGGGCGCCATGCCGGCCGCGGCGGCAGCGGCGCGGTCCTTGGCGCCAAGCGCATCAAGGCGATTGCCGTGCGCGGCAGGCAGCGCGTGGAGTGGGCGCGGCCCGGGGAGCTCACCGCCCTCAGCCGGGACCTGTCGAAGCGGTCGTTTGGCCCGGCCACGGCGAAATATCGCGAGCTCGGCACGGCCACGAATCTTCTCCTCTTCAACCGGTTCGGCTCGCTGCCCACTCGCAACTTCCAGCGCGGCACCTTCGACGGCGCCGAGAACCTGTCGCCCGAAACCCTCAGCGCCACGCGGTCCAAGACGCGCGAAAGCTGTGTCACCTGCACCATCGGCTGCGAGCACATCTACGGATTCGGGAAGGACGGCGCTACCGTCGGTGTCCGGGTCGAATACGAAAGCCTGTTCGCGCTGGGATCGCTGTGCGGCGTCAGCGATTCCGATGCGGTGCTGCACGCGTCGAAGAGGTGCGACGAGCTTGGCATCGACACGATCAGCACCGGCGGCACCATCGCGTTTGCGATGGAGTGCGCGGAGCAGGGATGGCTCGACGCGCCGTGGCTGAAATTTGGCAGCGCCGAGGCGTTACTACGCGCCGTCGATCTGATTGGCGCGCGCGAAGGGCTGGGCGATCTGCTCGCGGAGGGAAGCCGCCGCGCGGCGGCGGTGATTGGGCACGACAGCATCGCCATCGCGCCGCAGGTGAAGGGGCTCGAGATTCCGGGCTACGAGCCGCGGGCGCTGCAGACGATGGCGCTCGGATTTGCGGTGGGCGCGCGCGGTGCCGATCACAATCGCAGCGGCGCCTACGAAGTGGATTTCTCGAACAAGGTCGATCGCAAGCGCATCACGCTCGACGCCGTGCGGCACGCCATCGAGACCGAGGACAAGGCGGCCGTGATGGACTCGATGATCCTGTGCAAGTTCCTGCGCGGGGTGTTCGAGGATCTGTACGGAGAGTCGGCGACAATGCTCAGCGCGGTGACCGGCTGGGACGTGACCGGCGACGAGCTACGCGAGACGGCGCGGCGCATCGTGGCCGCTAAACGCGAGTTCAACCTGCGTGCCGGGTGGACGCCGGCCGAAGATACGCTGCCGGAGCGCTTCCTCAAAACGCCGCTGCCAAACGACCCCGAGGCGACCCTCAGCCGCGACCGCCTCGACGCGCTCGTCGCGGAATACCACCGGCAGCGCGGCTGGTAGCGCCTATCGAGGCGGCGGCGCCTCGTCGTTCGGGCGCTCTTCGCGGCGGCCCTGACGCCACGACCAGCCGTCGCGCGGCCGCTCGATGCGTTTGAGGTGCACGCGAAAATCGGTCGGATTTCGATTCGGAGCGGCCCACACGCGCACGCGGTCGCCGACCTTCAGCGTGTCCTTGGTGACGCCTGAGCGCTCGAGGCCGGCCCGCCCCGTCCACTCGGCGGCGTAGTTCTGCATGCGCCCGAACGAGTCGGGTGCGTTCACGTACACCCACGAGTGCGGGTTGCGGTACTGAAACTCCACGACCTGCCCCTCGAGCTCGATCGTCTCGTCCTCGAAGTAGAGGGTGGCAAAGTTGTGATGCGCCGCGACCCATGGGGCAAGGCTCACGAGAGCGACAAGCGCGCACGCGGCGACGGCGCGCCAGCCAGATCCGCTCGGCAGTTCCAGTTGCATGGTCCTACTCCTGTGCCGTTCGCTCAGCCGCGCGGCTCAGCGTCAGCAGCTCGTCTCGCGTCATCAGGTGATCCGGCGTGAGGGGATGCACCGTGACGTGCCGATCGAAGTCGATCTTCAAGCGGTCGAGCGTTTTCACCAGCGTCGCAATCGACGCATCCACGGGCTGTCCCTTCAAAGGTGGGTCGAAGTCCGCCGTGAACAGGATCCGCTCGGCCGGCAGGTACGCGATCAGCATCCCCTCGCTGTGTTCGAGGTCGTCCACGTGGTGCAGGCGCAGTTCGCGCGTGGCGTCCTTCAGCACGAAATCGTCGATGACGCCTTCCACCTTGGGTGTCTTCTTCTTCCGCGCGAGGCCGTCGTCCAGCAGCGTGCGAGGCTCGGAAAACGCCGCCTCGACGAAGAACTTGTTGTTGTCGTCGGTGATGACGGTCACGCCCTCGGGGATGAACGCCACGAGCCCGGCGACGTGATCGAAGTGCGGGTGCGTGTTGACGACGTACTTGACCTTCTTCGTGGGGAACAGACGTTTGGCTTCCGCCAGCACCGCCAGCCCCCGCGCTTCGCTCTCGCCGGCTTCGAGCACCACGACGTGGTCCTTGAACTCCACGAGCAGCGACACGTAGTCGCCGGTCAGGCGATACACGCCATCGCTGATGCGTTCCGAGCTGAGAGGTCGTGGCGGCGGCGGCGCCGGTGGTGGCGGCGCCTTGAGCAGTTCGGCCACGTCGGGCGGGTTGACCTGGGCCCGCACCAGCGACTCGACGAAGGTCTCCATGCCACCGAGCCGTCTGGAGATCTTGACCGGCACCTTCACGCCCTCGGCGTCCGCGTATTGCGTGAAGAACGCTTCCACGTGCATGTCGCCGAACACTGGATGATCGACCCAGGTTTCCAGCTTCTCGATCAGGCCCTGCGCGTTGAGAAAACCGTTCAACTTGTACGGACGCCCGCTCGGCGCCTTGAGCGGCGGCGACCAGCTGATCACCCTGTAGGGGACGTTGTTCACTTTCTGGGTCGTGAGCTTTGTATCAGTCGCGGCGAGCGCCCCTTTCAAGAAGCCCCACGGCGTCACCCAGATCTCGAGCTGGCGGTCCCATGTCGGCGTGGCCGACGACACCGCCTCGTCGTATGGAAAGGGAACCGCGTTCGGCGATGCCTTGGCCCCGCGCGGAACCATCGGGAACTGCTGTCCCGTGGCGTGCATGGCCGGGGTCGTGAAGTCGATCGTGCGGACGTAATCGCGAATGGCACTCGACCCCAGACCGAACGTGATGCCGCGGCTCTGACCGAAGTTGCCCACGGCCGCCGTGCCCTGATAGGAGATCGACGAGAGGGCTGACATGCCCATCGCCCGGATGGCTTCTGTGACGACCACTTTGGCGTCCTGCGCGTACGGGCGCGCAGGCTCGACGACGGTCAGTGCCAGGAAAATCAGGCAGATGGCGAAAGCCGGGCTCGTGGAACGCCTACCCACACGTCCTCCTCTGAGCGAGCCCCGCGGCGCTGGGAGACAGCGCCTTCGCTGCCCCAATAGTAGCGTAGAGGCGGACCTTCCAGGTCCGCCTGCAGGCGACCCTAAAGGTTCGCCTCTACGAGCGCTGCCTCGTAGTCTTCGTGGGTGTTCAGGTTCCGCAGGGTGCGGAGGTCCGGGTCGACGGCGCGCATCTCGCCGGGCGACACGCGCCGCGTCTTTACCGCGTCGAAGAGAAACACGGGACGCAAGCGGTCCTGCGCCAACAGCGACTCGACGTGCGGCAGCACCGAGCGGCGATAGACCGCCGACAGCGGGTGCGTGAAGCCGTCGATCTCCATCACCGCGATGTCGTGGTCGCCGAGCAGGTCCAGCATGTGCTCGACGAACGCCGGCACGAGCAGCGGCACGTCGCAGCTCGTCACGTAGGCGGCACTCACCGATTCAGGCAGCGCTTTGAGCCCGGCGCGCAGCCCTTCGAGCGGCCCGCGTGCCTCGCGCTCATCGCGCGCGACGATCACGTCCGCGGGCAACGGCGGCAGCGTCTGATCCGCGGCCGCCACGGCGACGATCGGGCTCACCTGCGTGCCAAGCAGCCGGATCACGCGCTGCACCATGGTCTCCGGCCCGAAGGGGAGCGTGGCCTTGGGCACGCCCATGCGCGTCGACTTGCCACCGCACAGCACGATGCCGCCAGCCGTCACAGCGTCATGCCCAGCCGCGTGAGCGCCTCGCGCGTTTCGGGCTGCCGCAGGAGCGCCTTGAACGCGAACACGGCCAGCCGTTCGGCCCGCGCGTGCGGCACCACGAAGTCGTACTGCTCGTGCTGCACGGGCAGGAATCCGAGGCCCGCATTGCGCGCCACGGTCTCGAGCGTCACGCCCCAGTCCGCGCGCCGCTGCACCACCGCGGCCGCCACGGCGTTGTGGTTGCGCGGTTGCACCGCGTAGCCGGGCGGACGTGCGCCGCGCAGTAATCGATCGATCAGCACGCGCGTGCCGCTGCCCTGGTTGCGGTTCACCATCAGGCAGCCCGGATCTGCCATCGCGGCTGCCACGGCCTCCACTGCCGTGCGGTTCTCGAAGATCGGGTCACCCCGCCGGAACACGATGCCCTGCTGGCGCCCGTACCCCGTCACGAGATCGACGCCCGGCGTGAGGAACGGCCGGTTGTATTCGCCGGTGACCGGCTCGAGCAGGTGGATGCCGGCGACGTCGCACTCGCCGCGCCGCGCGGCGTCGAGCCCGGCGGTGCTGCCCACCGCGAGGAACTTGGTGTGCAGCCCCTGCCGCTGCAGTTTGCCCAGCAGGTAGTCGAGGCCGATGCAGTGGCTGCCGATCACCACCAGGTCGGCCAGCTGCAGTTCGCGGCCGAGCAGCTGCACCTCGATCACCGAGCCGGCCTCGACGATCTCCTCGTGGCGCCCGATCGTGGCGAAGCCGTCGGCGCGGCTGAACGTGGTGACGCTGCCGGACCCCTGGCCCATCGGATACGCGGCGAGGTCGGGCCCGCCGTCACCGGAGCCCGTTTCGACAAGGCCGACGAGCAGGTATTCAGTGCGCCCGATTTCGCTGTTCACTTTCACCGCGAGCCGCGCTGGCACCGTGGCGCGCTCTTCGGCGCTGCGGCCCGCGAGCAGGCGGATCACGGGGGCCACGAACTCGTGGAAGGTGAAGATGGCAGACGTGGGGAAGCCGGGCAACACGACCACGGCGCGTCCGCCGGTCGCGGCCAGACAGATCGGCTTGCCCGGCTTGAGCGCGACGCCGTGCGCCACGATGCCTGGGTCGGTCAACTCGGCGACCACTCGATACGAGACGTCGCCCGCGCCTTTGCTCGTTCCGCCCGAGAGCAGCACGAGGTCCGCGACCGCCAGCGCCTGGCGAAGCTTCGCGCGCAGTGGGCTCGCGTCGTCGGCGGTGATACCCAACCGCCGCGGTTCGCCGCCCAGTTCTTGTACGGCGTCGGCCAGCACCTGCGCGTTCGAGTCGTAGACGCGCGCCGGCGACATCGGCTGGCCGGGCGCGATGATCTCGTCGCCGGTGGAGAGGATCGCGACGACAGGCTTGCGCCACACGGTCACTTCTGAGATGCCGATCGCTGCCAGTACGCCGGTGTCGCGGCTCGTCAGCAGTTGACCGGTTCGCAGCACCGTCTCGCCCGCGGTGATGTCGGTGCCGGCAAACGACACGCCGCTCCCGGCGCTCACCGCGCGCCCAATCCGCACGTCACCCTTGTGGACGTCGGCGTGCTCCACCATCACCACAGCGTCGGCGCCGCGCGGCATCATCCCGCCCGTGGCGATGGACACCGCTTCGCCCGGTCGCACGGCGCTGGCCGGAACGACGCCCGTGTGAATCTCCTCGGCGCCCAGCCGCACCACGCGGGGCACTTCCTCGGACGCACCGAACGTGTCTTCCGCCACCACCGCGAAGCCGTCCACGTTGGAGCGGTCGAACGACGGCACGTCCACCGGCGACACGACGTCCGCCGCCAGCACGCGCCCCAGCGCCGCGTCGAGCGTCACGCGTTCGGTGCCGCGCGGCGTCAGGTCGAGGGCGGCGCGAAACCGCCGTTCGGCTTCGTCGCGGTCGAGGACCTGGAGGAACTGTTCCTGGTCACGCATACAGGTACACATCCACGTCGGCGCCAGCCGGGAAGCCTTCGCTGTCGTCGGCGACGATCACGAAGCCGTCGGCGCGCGTGGTGGAGGAGAGAATCGACGCGCCGGCCACAGCCAGCGGGTCCACGAATCCGTCGGCGATCGTGACGCGGGCGTAGTCGAGACGCCCGATCGGCGAGCTGATCTTTCGCGTCAGACGCCCGCGCACCACGCGATACGGCCATTCAGCTGAGCGGCCGCCGAGCACGCGGATGGCGCGGCCGGCAAAGAAGTCGTAGGCGCAGAGGCTCGAGACCGGATTGCCCGGCAGCAGGAAGACGAGGCGATTGCCGATGCGCCCCATGCCGGTCGGGCTGCTCGGACGCATCGCGATGCCGTGCACCGCCAGCTCGCCGTGTTGCGCCACGAGGCCCGGCGCCAGATCTTCGACGCCCACGCTCGACCCGCCCGAGACGACCACGACGTCCGCGTCGGCGAGCAGTGCCTCGGTGATCGCCTCGGCATCGTCGCGCACGAGCCCCTGCGAATCCACGACGCCGCCGTCGCGAGCGGCGAGCGCCGCCAGCATCGGTCCGTTCGCGTCGGCGATGTGCACACCATGCGGGGGCGTGCCCGCGGGCAGCAGTTCGTTGCCGGTGATCACCAGGCGCACGCGCGGCCGTCGCACCACATCCACCTCGCGCACGCCGATTGAGCTGATGACGCCCACGTCCTGCGGCCGCAGAAGGCGGCCCGCGTGGAGCAGCTGCGTGCCGCGTTCGATGTCCTCGCCGGCGCGCCCCACGTTCTTGCCTGGTGACACGGCCTCGAGCGCGGCGATGCCCGTGGCGTCCGTTTCAACGTCGACGTACTCCGCGGGAAGCACGGCGTCCGCGCCGCGCGGAATCGGCGCGCCGGTCATTACCCGCACTGCTTCGCCGGGCGCCACCGAACCCTCGAACGCGCGGCCGGGCATCGAGTCGCCGATCACGCGCAGCGGCAGCCGGCTGTAGGCGCCCGCGCCCTCGGTGCTCCACGCCACCACGGCGTAGCCGTCCATCGTGGCGCGGTCGAAGCCCGGCACGTCCACCGCGCTGACGATCGGCGCGGCCAGCACGCGCCCGACAGCTTGACTCAACGGCGCCCGCTCGGACCCCAGCTGCTTCGATTGCCCATCGAGCCACGCCAGCGCGGCCGCCACAGTATGGCGTCGCGCAAAACCGCGCATGCGGACGTCGGCCGGTTTCTGACTCACAGCCCAGTATGATCGCAGGGAATTGGATATCGGTCAGCTTCAGTATCTGGTCGCCCTTGCCCGCGAAAAGCACTTCACTCGCGCGGCCAAAGCCTGCCACGTCACGCAGCCCACGCTGTCGGGACGTATCCGGCAGCTGGAACAGGAGCTGGGTGTCCCGATCGTGGAGCGGGGGCAGCGCTTCATCGGGTTCACGCCCGACGGCGAGCGCGTCCTGAAGTGGGCCCACATCATCCTCGACAACTGGACGGCGATGCAGCAGGACATCGCCCAGCGGCGAGATGGGCAGAGCGCGCTACGCGGGCACCTGTCGGTTGGCGTCATCCCCTCGGCCCTGCCGATGGCGGCGCTGATGGCCAAGGCGATTCAGGCGCGGCATCCCGAGGTGGAGCTGACGATCCTGTCGCACAGCTCCATCGACATCCTGCGGCACCTCGAGGAGTTCACGATCGACGTCGGGGTCACGTATCTCGACAACGAGCCGGTGGAAGGCATGCGCGGCGAGCCGATCTACAAGGAGCGCTACTGCCTGCTGGTACGCGCCGACCACGAGCTCGCGGGAAGATCGGCGGTCTCGTGGGCCGACGCGGCGAAGCAGCCGCTGTGCCTGCTGACGCCGGACATGCAGAACCGGCGCATCATCGATGGCGCGTTCAAGGCCGCCAACGCGAATCCGATTCCGCGCGTCGAGAGCAACTCGGTGATCAACCTCATCTCGAACGTGCACCTGATGGGGCTGGTCAGCGTCATCCCCGAGTATTTCCTGAGCATGCTCGGGCCGATGGCGGACATCCGGACGGTGCCGCTCGTCGAGCCGCTCGTCGAGCACAGCGTGGGACTGGTCGCGGTGGACCGCGATCCGATCTCGCCGCTGGTGCTCGCCGCGTTCGCCTGCGCGAAAGCGATCGAGCCGCGCGCCGCTGAGCCCGTTATGCGGGCTCGAGCGTGAAATTGTGCTTGTTGCGCAACCGCATAGCGGCGCGCCGCGCGAAGCGCGGCAGAAGATACTGGAACTAGCCGCGCACTCTGCCGAGATATCAAGGGCAGAGCCCTCGGCTAGTTCTCGGTGGGGTGATCGATGCTGTCGATGACGAGCACGGGCATCGGTGCGCGCGACGGCTCGAGCTTCAAGCCGGCCTGACGCTCGATCGCCTCGAACAGCCCCATCTCCTGCGGCCGGATCTCCGGGGGGATCTCGGCGAGCCGCTCCGGCGTCATCCCCTCGGGCATCCAGCTCAGATTGATGTCGAAGCGCCCCTGCAGCCCGGTGCGATCGACGATCGGACGTCCCGCCCGCGCGCCGATGCCGGTGATGAGCGCGCCGATCGGCATGTTGTACATGCCGGTGCCGAACGGCGGCACCAGGATGTCGCCGCACAGCCGCCTCTCCTTGAGTTCTGGTGCGCAGCGCCCCTGCTCGCCGGGAATCAGCTTGTGACCGCTCTTGCCGACGGTCAGCGCAAACACCGCCATCTCGCGCTCTTCGACGTGGTATTTCAGCTTGAAGCGCTCAATCAGGAGCGACCGCATCATCTCCCAGACCTCGGGATTCGAGACCGTCGGGTCCGGCCCCTTGCCCACGATGTCGAAGCGCTCTTCGTCGATCCACGACGGGCCGCCGAACACCATCGGCCGCTGCGTGCGGAAGGACTGGACGACGATGTTGCGCAGAGGAAGGTTGAGGATCGTGATGGCACCCTTGCCGGGCGGGCCGAGGCGGCCGCCCTGGGCGTCGGGCGAGCTCGGCTTCACCGTGGCCACCTCGAATTTCTTCTCGGCCGTCGAGGTGAGGCCCAGGAAGCTGTTGCCCTGCTGCGCGTAGAGCGGCGGAGCCGTCTGCACGCCGACGAGCACGGGCACGGCGACGAGCGCCGCCCATCCGAACGCGAGGAGGCCCGTGCGCCCAGCGCCGAGCGGGGCAGGACGCCGGCCCCGCAGCACCGATTCGATGCGCGCGCGCAGGTCCGCGCCGGTGACGCCGGCCACGCACGGCACGGGCGCGGGGCGATACCACTTGCACACGTTGAGAATGGCCTCGGCGTACTCGGTGGCCGGCGCCTGATCGAGCACGCCGCGATCGCAGGCGCGCTCGCGCTCGTCGATCATCCGGCGTCCGATCCACCACACGGCGGGGTGGAACCAGAACGCGGCTTCGACCGCCATGTGCAACGCCGCCGTCAGGTTGTCGCGACGGCGGGCGTGGTGCCACTCGTGGAGCAGGACCGCTTGGAGCTGATCGCGCGAGAGGCTGTCGTCGAGCCCCTTCGGAAGCAGGATCGCCTGGCGCCAGAGGCCGATGACGCCGGGCTCGAGGCCGTGGCGCTGCATCGTCTCCGATTCGAGCACCGGGACGCCGCGGAAGCGGCCAGCCAGCGTGGCGCCGCCCGCTGCGAGGCGCACGCGAAGCCAGCCGCGCAGCCACGCCGCGAGCACGCAGAACGTGCCAAGCGCCCAGATCACGACGAGCGCTTCGCCAAGGAACGCGCTGCTGTTCATCACAGGCGTTGGCGTCGCCAGGCCGAGCGGACCGAGGACCGCCGCGGCGCCGCTGGTTGGAGAGACCAGAGCTGGAGGGGGCGCCGGAGGCGGCGCCGCAAACACCATTCGCGGCCCCATCGACCGGCCGGCCTCCACGATGAGCGCGAAGGGGACGAGGAACTTGATCGACGCGGTGAGCCACACGGCAAACCGCACGCGCGGGTGATTCGAGGCGAGCACGAAACGGCACAGCACCCAGGCCGCACCGGCCACGAGCGTGGACTCCCAAAGGTGCGCGATCATCGCCGCTTCCTTTCCTGTTTCGTGTCCTTCCGAAGCGCCTGCTCCGCTGCCGCGATGTCGGCAGCCGTCAGCTTGCCGGCTTTCACCAGATGCGACATCACGGGGCTGACCGC
>Ga0315912_10006680_pt1 | contig 10271 bp, 7 predicted proteins | sample VfabasoilMG_FD_204469 | JGI IMG/M metagenome (GOLD analysis project Ga0315912, IMG submission 204469) | Garden soil microbial communities collected in Santa Monica, California, United States - V. faba soil | ecosystem: Environmental > Terrestrial > Soil > Garden | place: USA: California... | reverse complement strand
CCACAAGCGCACCCACGAAGGGATACGCCCTCAGATCCCGCTCCAGGCGCTGCGCGCCCTGGCTGCGCACCGGCGGGGTCAGTGCCTCGGCAAGCGGCGCGCCGCGACCCGTACTGCGAAAGCCGGGATCAGCTACCTGCTGCCCCGGAACCGGCGAAGTCGCGAGGACTGCCGCCCATACCGCAAGCCAGCACCGGTTGTTGACCACGTGAACACTCCCTGTCGCAGACCCTTCAGGTCTAGTCGAATTTGAACATCGCGTCGTCGTTGTCCGGACGCTTCATGTCCTTCTCGTAGTACTTTTCCCAGTTCTTCGCCCAAGGGCGACCGTAGATGTCCGGCACCTCGAAGTTGATCGCCTCGCCCGGCGTCACCGGCGTGGCGTGGCCCTTCACCGGGTAGATGGTGGGCACGCACTCGATGAAGGTGTAGGGAGCGCCATCTTCCAGGTCACCCATGCGGTTCAGCGTGCGCACGATGCGGATCGGCTGGGCCAGCGCCTCCGGATCGTAGAAGATGGCTTCCTGGTTCATGCCGGTGATCTTGCCGGCCGCGTCGCGCACCGGCGTGTAGATCTCGATGGTCTGCATCTTGCTCGAGAACTCGAACTTGCCATGCACCATCCAGCCCTGGATGTTGGAGGTCCAGGTGATCAGCGCGTCCTTGTCCCAGAAGCCGATGGTCTCGCCATACCAGCGGGGCACATCGGCGCCCAGGCGAGGCACCGCGCCATCCATGCGGAACTGCCGGCCGATGTTGACGTTGGTGATGAAATTGCGCGCCACGCCGGTGGTGATGGTCACCAGGCTGGGCGTCACCACGAAGTAGTGCGGATTGATCTGCGGCTGCGTGGCCACCGGATCGAAACGGCGCATGAAGCCTTCCGGCCAGCAGTACTGCGAAGGCCACTGCGAGGCGGCATCCACCACCTCGTGGTACGCCGCCTGCACCAGGCGTTTCTGGTACTCCGGCGTCAGCAGCGACAGGATGGTCGAGGTCTGGCTGAACGCCATGGTGGCGTACCAGTCACCCGTGCGGAAATCGATGCCGTAGCGACCGTTCCAGTCCGCGGGAACGGTGGCATAGGTGTGCTTGATGGGACCGCCGCGGGTCTTCGCCTCCGCCATCAGCGCGTCGTAATGTTCCTGCGCGGTCTTGAACTTGTACGGGCTCACCAGCGCGGCACGGGGCAGATCACGATCGCAGTAACCCCACGGCGCGGTGGCCGGGTCATTGTTCGTGACCAGCGCACCAAAGGTGGTGCCGCGCTGCATCTCGATCGAGGCGGGACTGTTGCAGCGGAAGTAACGCGGGTCTTTCCACAGGTCCTTGTCCTGGTAGAAGTCCTTCGACGTGAAGATATCGACCTTCAGCGGCGTGACACCCTTGGGCGCTTTCTCGAATCCCACCAGCGGCGGAACAGGGTCATTCGGATTGGCGGGCACTCCCGGCGGGCGGGTCCGCACCCGCTGCGGGCCCACCACATGGGCCATGGTCTGGCGGATGTACTCGGCGACCTGATCTGGAGTCGACTGCGGCGTGGGCGCGGGCACGCTCAACCTGGGATCGACTGCCAGCGGTGCTCCACGCCCGGCACTAGCCGGCGCGGCGCTCTGCGCCATGATTCCCATGCTTGCCCCGGCCAGGATGGCCACGACCGCCACCCGCATCCCGCTGAAACCCGTTTGCATACCGACCCCCGAACGACTGTCCCCAAGTCTAGCTGCTTGTTCAGACAGTGGTTCGGCCAGTCAGTTGCGCCGCCATCAGGTCAGGCCGCCCGCAACATACAGATTGCTGAGGGCCCGGTGCCAGGTATAGATGCGGGCCCCACCGTCCGGCGTCGTGGAGAACGCCCCCATCAGCATGATTCCGGCGCCGTCGCGCGGCTGGATGTTCGCCCAGGACCGCTGCCGCCCGGTGGCGGGATCGAGCAGGTACACATCTCCGCGCGGCACGGAGGGGTCGCTCCTGCGGGTGAACAGGAGGCCATCGGTGATCCAGCCGATCAACTCGAGCCGGCCACCGGCCGCGGGAAGGGTCCGTGGCGCTCCGCCCTTCACCGGATATAGCTGGATCGTGGCATCCAGGCCGGCTGCCGCAATCGTCGCTCCGTCCGGCGACAGCGCCCAGCTGCTTACACCCTCGCGCGTGGCGCTGCTTCCGTCCTCGGGTGTGACCGGCTGCAGTTCGCCATCGGGCAGTGGCAACCTGTAAAGACGCGACGCATGTCCCGGGCCCGTGGCGGCCTGGATGATGACGCTCTGTCCGTCCGCCAGCCATCGCGCGCTCTGGTAGACCATCCCCTTCAGCAGGGTGCGGCCTTCGCCGGCACCCGTGGGCAGCAGGTCGATGGAGCCGCCCTCACCGCTCAACACCCGGTCCACGTTCAGGATCAGCGCCCACTTGCCGTCAGGCGAGAGAGCTAACGGCTGACCGCCGCCCAGCCGGACCGCCGGGGAGCCATCCGTCCCCCGCAGATACGCGCTGGGTTGTGCGCCCACACCCTGCCCCGTCTCCATGAACAGCACCTTGCTGCCGTCGCGCGAGATTTCCGCCACCCAGGACGCGTCCAGCCAGGAAAGATCGCGATCACTGGCATCGCCGGGCAGGCGACCGATCATTGCCGCCCTGTCATCGGTCTGCGCGATCAGCAGGCGCCCATCCGCCGCGGCATCCCATACGGTGAGATTCACCGGCATCCGTGCAATCACCCGCGGGGCGGTTCCTGGCTTCACGACCAGCAGCGAGCGGAAGAGCGGGCGGTCGTCCGACGCGCTGAACCAGATCTGGTCTCCATGCCAGGCAAGGCCGTGCACGTTCACGTACTCGTCCGTCAGCACGGTGACCTTGCCGGCCGCGTCGATCACGCACACCCTGCCCAGCAGTGACTGCCAGCCGCGATAGTGGATGAAGGCCAGCTGCCGGCCATCGGGCGACACGCGCACGAAACCCAGCCCCGTGCCTTCGTCTTCTTTTGGCTGGAACAACACCTTGCCCAGTGGATATTCCAGCCGGTCGATCCCATCCACCATGCGAATCGCGGCCAGGGAGGAACCATCAGGCGACCAATCGGCGAATTTCACGCTCTCCGCGAGTTCGCGCGGCGCGCCGCCGGCAATGGGCACGCGCGCCAGCGTCCCATAGGTGAAGACGCCATCCACGTTCGATCCCAGCGCAATCGCCAGATCGCCCGTTCGCGACACTGCCAGCACATTCGCATCCGGAAGATCGAGCGCACGGGATTCCGGATTGTCCGTGCGCGTGCTGTGCACGCGGCAGGGCTCGCCCTCCCACAGCGCACCATAGAGAATCGTCTGGCCATCGGGGGCGAAGCGCGCCGACCGGATCAGTCCACGCCGGAAGGTTACCCGCTGGAAGGATGGCGACTGCTTGCCCGGGACGTCGACCCCGCCACGCAACAAGGCACCGCCAGTAAATCCGGCCGCAGCCAACCCCAGCGCAGAAGCGCCGTAAAGCAATGCCTTGCGGCGAGGCACATCGGGTTGCTTCGTGCCGGATGCGGGACGCGCGGATGGCGCGCGAGACACCTGTGATCCATTCGCTGCTGACGGCACCGTCACCGCGGCATGTGCGGGCTTGCCAGCGGGCGGCGCAGGATTTGCCTCCGCAGGCGCGGGGCCGGTGGCCGCGCGGCGTTCCACGAAGCGTCTGACGCTGGCGACGAACGTCTGCCACGCGGGATCGTGACCATCGCCATTCCAGCTGGACAGATCCGCCGTGTGGGTGAGTTCGAACATGATCGGCCGGCGGCAGGCCTCGATCATCACGGGTAGCAGCCGGTTGTTCGCGTTCGCCTGGGTGGCCTCGGCACGCACCCAGCGTGAGTTCACGGAAGTCTTCGACCAGAGAACGACGACGGCCCTGGCTTCCTCGAGCGCCTGCTCGGTGACCTGGTCAAACGCCTCGCCCGGACTGAGCGCCTGGTCCCACCACACGGAGAAGCCTTCGCGCTCGAAGTTCTCGGCAAAGCGCCGGGCGACTGGCTGATCTTCCCGGCTGTAGGAGACAAAGATGTCCGTCAAGAGCTTCCCCAATCCCTTGCACTCTCGCCTGCGATTCCATTCTAGGCCTGCATCCGCCGGCGCGCCTCCATCAGCACGAAGCCGAGAAGGTTCATGCCCGGCCACACCTGGGGGTCGCGGGCCCGCTCATCCTCTTCCCCGAAGCCGATGCCCCAGATGAGATCGACCGGACTGGTCTCCGCCAGAATCGCATCGCCCGTGGCGGCGAGGTATTGCGCGAGGCGCGGATGCTGTCGGAACTTCAACAGGCTGCCGTCGAGTACCACCTCGGCGCGATGACGGACCCAGGCCGTGTCGTCGTAGTTTCGCACCTCCCTGCCAAGCCGCTTGGCCACGGCGGGATCCGCATCCGCGAGGATCATCCGTGCAGTACCGTGATCCCCGAACAGCATGGCCTTGCGCCACATCATGTAGTGCTCGGCGGTGTGGAACCGTTCGCCGTCGGAAGTCATCGGTGCGGCATACCACTGGCTGAGGCACCCGCTGCCGGGGGCCGGTGCCGTGCTCGCCTCCGGGGCGAGAAAGAACACGAACCCGGGCCGCCATCCCGCATCGACACGCTGCCGGAGTGCGGCGACGTCGCGCGGGCTGTCGGTCACGGTGCGGTGAAACCCGACGACTGACTGGAGTGCATCATGGGTTGTCTACCAGGGTTGCCGTCCAGCCGGTATAGGTGCCGTGGCCCTGCCGCGCGATCACCTCGAGCTTGTCGCGCAATCCCTTGAGGTCCGATTCCACGGGGTACATCCGCTTGGTCGCCACCACGATCCACTCATCGGATTCACCCGGCCCTGTTTCGGGGACGAAGGCGAGTTCCACCAGCTGGGATTCGGCCTGCTCCGCGGCCTCCTGCGAGGGGAACACCAGCCGGAAGGCGATGCGGTGCAGCTTCGACACATCAGAGCCGCTCTTCGCCAGTTGCGCGATGGCGACTCCATCCGGAGTGGTCTTCTGGACGTCCATCGCTTTCCTCCAGTCTTCACGCGGCCGATGCAGCCACCCGGATTATCCAACAGCAGCGGGCCAGCGCGATGTAGGAATCCGCGACCTCTACCGCTCCGCCCGGGCTTCCATCGGCATCAGCGCGGCCTTGATCATGGCGCCCCAGATCGCATTGCCCAGATCATTCAGGTGCAGGTTGTCGGCGACGAAGATGTCCGTCATCACCGTGCCGTCCTTGTTCAGGAGGGGCGTAGCGATATCAACGTAGTAGACCAGCGGATCCTGCGCCGCGATGTCGCGGTAGCCCGCATTCACCTGCTGCGCCACCGGCCATCGCGCTCGCCTCAGCACACTGGGCTTGATCGACAGCACATAGATACGGGTTGCGGGCAGCTTTTCGTGGATCCTGGCGATGATCTTCCGCAGATCGGAGAGGATCGCCTCGTTCGGAATGGGCGCCTCCAGGCCGGTGTCGTTGTCGCCCTCGTAGATCAGGATGGCCCGCGGCTTGTACACCAGCGCCACGCGATCCAGGTAGTGCAGCAGGTCGTGCATGACGCTGCCGCCGAAGCCACGCGGGATGACCGTCAGCGGCGCCAGTGCGGCGGCAGCCTGGTTGTTCCAGCGCGCGATGCTGGAACTGCCGGTGAGTACGATGGCGCCTTCCGGCGGCCTCGCCACTTTGTCCTGCTGCTCGAACGTCTGGATATCAGCTTCGAAACGCAGCGGATCCGGATACTCCTGAGCGGTGACCAGCTGAGCCGACGCAAACCATGCCAGTGCGGCAACGACGAGCCTTCCCCGGACAGTGCGGATCATCGCGCCACCCCTCAGGTCTCCGGCCAGTACAGCCGCATTGGGTTGTCGACCAGCAGCTTGCGCTGCAGTTCTGCGGTCACCGCGATGTGCGGGATGAAGTCCACCAGCAGACCGTCGTCGGGCATGTGGTCCTTCAGGTTCGGATGCGGCCAGTCAGTGCCCCAGAGAACCCGGTCAGGGAATTCCTCGACGATCAGGCGCGCGAAGGGCACCACATCGCGATAGGCATTGCGCTCGCCGTTCAGCGCCGGCGGGCCGCTCTTCGACAGCCGCTCGGGGCAGCTCACCTTGCTCCACACGTTCTGGTGCTCGCGCATGAACTTCAGGAACAGCGAGAATTCCGGGCCGTCGATGGGCTTGTCCACATTGGGCCGGCCCATGTGATCCACCACCACGGTGGTGGGCAGCGCGGTGAAGAAATCCCACAGCTCGGGCAGGTCCACCGCCTCGAAGTAGATCACCACATGCCAGCCGAGCTTCGAGATGCGCCCGGCAATCTCCATCAGCTCGTCCTTGGGGGTGAAGTCCACCAGGCGCTTGACGAAGTTGAAGCGCACGCCGCGCACACCGGAGGCATGCAGATGCTCCAGCTCCGTGTCGGTCACCGAGCGGCGTACTGTCGCCACGCCGCGCGCCATGCCGCCGGAATTCAGGCAGGCGTCGACCATGGCGCGGTTGTCGGCGCCGTGGCAGGTGGCCTGCACGACCACGTTGCGCTCGAAGCCCAGATGATCGCGCAATGCGTACAGCTGAGCTTTGGACGCGTCGCAGGGGGTGTACTTGCGTTCCGGAGCGTAGGGAAACTGCGCGCCCGGACCGAACACATGGCAATGTGCATCCACGGCGCCCGGTGGCAGCTTGAAACGCGGCTTCGAAGGATTGGCATACCAGTCCAGCCAGCCCGGCGTCTTGGTGAAGACTTCGGTCACGATACCCCCTCGACTTGTACGAATCGGCCCGCGTTCAGGCCGCGAGGCCGAGATATCCCAGGATGCCCTTGGCCGCCTCGCGGCCCTCGAACACTGCGGTGACCACCAGGTCCGACCCGCGCACCATGTCGCCACCGGCGAAGACCTTGGGATTGGTGGTCTGGAACGGCGTGACCCGGTCGGCGGAGACGCGTACGCGACCATTGCCGTGCACGCCGATGTTGTGCGAACCGAACCACCCTGCGGGGCTCGCCTGGAAACCGAAGGCCACCAGCACCGCGTCGGCGGGGATGATCCGTTCGGTGCCCGGAACATTCTCCGTGACGCGGCGGCCACGCGGCCCCGGCGCACCGAGACGCGTCTCGACCACCTTCACGCCTTCCACCTTGCCGTTGCCCACGATCTCGATGGGCTGGCTGTTGAAGATGAAAGTGACGCCTTCCTCGACGCTGTTCTTGTAGTCACGGCGCGAGCCCGGCATGTTGTCCGCATCGCGGCGGTAGGTGCAGGTCACGGAAGCCGCACCCTGGCGGATGGCCGTGCGGTTGCAGTCCATGCCGGTGTCACCGCCACCCAGCACCACCACGTTCTTGCCCTTCAGGTCGACGAACTCTTCGCCGCCCGGCAGCCGCAGTTCGTGGTTGATGTTCGACACCAGATACGGCAGCGCTTCGTACACGCCGGGCAGGTTCTCGCCGGGGAACTCGCCCTTCACATAGCGATAGGTCCCCATGCCGAGGAACACGGCATCGTATTCCGACAGTAGTTGCTCGAAGGAGATGTCCTTGCCAACTTCCACACCGAGGCGGAACTCGACACCCATTTCCTCCATCACCTCACGGCGCTTCTCCACGACTTCCTTCTCGAGCTTGAAGGGAGGAATGCCGAAGGTCAGCAGGCCGCCGATGCGGGCGTACTTGTCGAACACCACGGGCTTCACGCCATTGCGCACGAGAATGTCCGCGCATCCCAGACCCGCCGGACCCGCGCCGATGATCGCTACGCGCTTGTCGGTCTTCACGACATTCGACATGTCGGGACGCCAGCCCTGCTTGAAGGCCTCGTCGGTGATGTACTTCTCGATGGCGCCGATGGTCACGGCGCCCAGGCCGTCGTTCAGCGTGCAGGCACCCTCGCACAGGCGGTCCTGCGGGCAGATGCGGCCGCACATCTCCGGCAGCGAGTTGGTCTGATGGGACAACTCCGCAGCCTCGAACAGGTTGCCCTCGTTGATCAGCTTCAGCCAGTTCGGGATGTAGTTGTGCACCGGGCACTTCCACTCGCAGAACGGATTGCCGCAGGCGAGGCAACGCCCCGACTGCTGTTTGGCGCCCGTCTGCTCGAACTGCGTGTAGATCTCGCGGAATTCGGTCTTCCGCACCTCGATGGGCAGCTTCTCCGGATCGTGCCGGGGAACTTCGAGGAACTGCAGGTTCTTGTCAGCAACGGTCGTCATCAGGCGGCTCGGCTCAGGTTATCGATCAACGAATCAATGGACGCGGCCTTGGGCTTCACCACCCAGAAGTGGCCGATGTACGAACGGAAGTCGCGCAGGATCTCCGCGCCCCACTCGCTGCCAGTCTCGGCCACATGGCGCTCGATCAGGTGCTGCAGGTGCAGCAGCTGCGTCTGCATGGCCTCGGGCGAGATGCGGTGGATGTCGATCAGCTCGTGGTTGTAGCGGTCGACGAAGCCACGGTCCATGTCCAGCACATAGGCGAAGCCGCCGGTGAAGCCGGCGCCGAAGTTCACGCCGGTGGGACCCAGCACGCACACCACGCCGCCCGTCATGTACTCGCAGCAGTGGTCGCCCGCGCCTTCCACCACGGCAATCGCGCCGGAGTTGCGCACGGCGAAGCGCTCGCCCACCTGGCCGGCTGCATAGATCTCGCCACCGGTGGCGCCGTACAGGCAGGTGTTGCCCATGATGACGGTGTCCCTGGCGACGAAGCCCGAGGCACGAGGCGGCTTCAGCACCAGCTTGCCCGCGGCCATGCCCTTGCCGACATAGTCGTTGGCATCGCCCTCGAGGATCATGTGCAGGCCGCCGGCGTTCCACACGCCGAAGCTCTGGCCCACGGAACCGGTGAGCTTCAGCGTCACGGGCGCCTTGCTCATGCCGTAGTTGCCCCAGCGCCTGGCGATCTCACCCGATACGCGCGCGCCGATGGAACGGTTGAAGTTCTTGACCTGGTACGACCACTCACCGCCCGTGGCATTGGCGATGGCCGCGCTGACGTCGCGTACCATCTGCTCGGCCAGCAGGCCCTGGTCGAAGGGCGGGTTCTTCGGCTGCGTGCAGAACTGCGCCGGAGACACCAGCCCGTCGGTGGAAAGCAGCGGCGACAGATCAAGCCGGCGCTGCCGCTCGGTCTGTCCCGGAGCCGGCTGCAGGTACTGCGTCTGCCCGATCAGTTCGGCCATGGTGCGGATGCCCAGCGAAGCCAGGATCTCCCGCGCCTCGCGCGCCACGAAACGGAAATAGTTGATCACCATCTCCGGCTTGCCGAGGAAGTACTTCTCGCGCAGCACGTCGTGCTGCGTGGCCACGCCGGTGGCGCAGTTGTTCAGATGGCAGATGCGCAGGTACTTGCAGCCCAGCGCCACCATGGGTGCCGTGCCGAAGCCGAAGCTTTCCGCACCGAGGATCGCCGCCTTGATCACATCGAGACCGGTCTTCAGGCCGCCATCCGCCTGCACGCGCACCTTGTGGCGCATGTCGTTGCGGCGCAGCGTCTGGTGCGTTTCCGCCAGACCGAGCTCGAACGGCGAGCCGGCGTACTTGATCGAGGTGATGGGGCTCGCGCCCGTGCCCCCGTCGTAGCCGGAAATCGTAATCAGGTCAGCGTAGGCCTTCGCGACACCGGCAGCCACGGTGCCCACGCCCGGCTCGGCCACCAGCTTCACCGACACCAGCGCCTGCGGATTCACCTGCTTCAGGTCGAAGATCAGCTGCGCCAGGTCCTCGATGGAATAGATGTCGTGGTGCGGCGGCGGCGAGATCAGGCCCACGCCCGGCCGCGCAAAGCGCAGCTTGGCGATGGTCTGGTTCACCTTGTCGCCGGGCAGCTGGCCGCCCTCGCCTGGCTTGGCGCCCTGCGCCACCTTGATCTGCAGTACCTCGGCATTCACCAGGTAGTGCGGCGTCACGCCGAAGCGGCCCGAGGCCACCTGCTTGATCTTGGAGTTCTTCTCGGTGCCATAGCGCACCGGATCCTCGCCGCCCTCACCCGAGTTCGACCGCGCGCCGAGACGGTTCATCGCGATGGCCAGCGCCTCGTGCGCTTCAGGCGACAGCGCGCCCAGCGACATGCCAGCCGAGTCGAACCGCGACAGGATGGCCTCTTCCGATTCCACCTCGTCGACCGGAATCGGCGCCGCCTTCGGCGCCAGCGCCAGCAGGTCACGCAACGCGGAGGCCGGCCGTTCATTCACCAGCTTCGCGAAGTCCTTGTACATGGCGTACTCGCCCGTCATCACGGCCGCCTGCAGCGTGCCGATGACGTCGGGGTTGTACATGTGGTACTCGCCGCCG
>Ga0315912_10006679_pt1 | contig 10272 bp, 7 predicted proteins | sample VfabasoilMG_FD_204469 | JGI IMG/M metagenome (GOLD analysis project Ga0315912, IMG submission 204469) | Garden soil microbial communities collected in Santa Monica, California, United States - V. faba soil | ecosystem: Environmental > Terrestrial > Soil > Garden | place: USA: California... | reverse complement strand
CGGCCATCCTGCCTTCGACACCATTGTCGTGATTGGCGACGCCGCACGCCGAGAGGCCGAGGATGCCCTCGGCAGCAACGCAAACCGCATTCGTGTCGTCCAGCTCGACTGAGTTTCACGTCGCTCCACCGCACAAGCGCCAACACACCGTTAACACATTCAGGGGTGACGTAACCCTTTGACGAGGCCGTCGGTACCGGTGCGAGCGTCGGATGTGCCGACGCGAGGAGGTGAGCGGTATGCGAGCGCGTTTGATCGAATCAATTGGTGCCGGGCAACAAGGGCCGAAGGCGGTGGATTCGAGCGTTCTGCAGCGGCATTGGGATGACGTTCAACATCAGGTCAGCGTTGAATCCAGCATCCGAGCGGCGGAACCGCTTCGCGAGGCAAAGGTAATCCGTCACGTTCGTTTTGCGTACGACTAGCACTCGCAATCAGGGTCGGGACGTATGACGAGACTGCCTCTTCATGCGTCCGGCTTTCTACCGTGCATACACTCGTTATTCCTGTTTCGGTTCTGCACGCCCTTTTGCGGCGGATGCTCGATGTCGCTAGTTCATCGGTCTTCATCTCCGTAGGCCTTCGCGCAGCGGATGGACGTTGCGACTGGTTGGCTCGCGAGATTGTGGACGATTCATCGAGCGCCGCGCACGTCTTCGAGGTGCTGGCGATGGACACACCTCGGGATGTTCCGTCGTCGCGGCGGACGCGGCGTCATCATGGCCAGCTGTTCCTGGGAACTGGCGACAATCGCGGACGGATCGCGGTAGTCGCGACGAATGCCGATGGTCTCGTTCCCGTCGACGAAATCGTTCTCGTTGGTTCCGGAATGCATCGCATCGCGATAGGCAGTTCCTCGACTCCCGTGCTTTCCGCTCCATCGATCGGAATGTGGCAACGTCGCGAACTCGAGCGGTGGTCGCGAACGATCGGCGCAATCGGCGGCGAGGACATCTGGCGACGGTTCGTCGAGCTGAAGATGACGGTGGTCGGCGTCGGGCGGACCGGATCGCTGGTGGCCCGCTCCCTCGCCGCCATCGGCGTGCGCAGTCTCACGCTGCTCGACCCCGACGTCGTGGAGCTTCACAACGTCGGCGAGTCCGACGCCATGCGTGTTCGCGACGTCGGGCTGTCGAAAGCTGTTACGGTGGCGCACCATCTCCGGTCCGCATTCCCCAGGCACAACAGGATCGTGGAAGGTGTTCACGGTTCGGTGTGGGATGCTCGCGGGATTGATATTGCGAAGCAGTCAGACGTGATCTTCTCGTGCGTCGATCGCGACGCTGCTCGCCTGGCGACAGCCCTCATTGCGACGGCGCATCACCGTGTTCTCGTCGATATCGGAACTGGAGTTCTTCTCCAGGACGACGGTGTTCAATCGCGAGATCGGCGGATTCGAATCGGCGCGGACGTTCGAGTGATCCTGCCTGGTGAGGGATGCCTTCTCTGTCGCGGTGGGTTGGTCGATTACGACGGCGCTGTCAGGGAGCTTGCCGGAGCTGCGGACGCGTCGCCGGAGTCGCGGGATAGAGGTGCGTTCGGCCGAAGGAGCGGCTCGCTCCGCTCGTTGAACACGGTGGCGGTTGGTGCGGCGCTGCGCCTCCTCGAAGCGGTCGTGGCCGGTGACGGGCACGGTGGATGGATGCGTCTCGATGATGACGGCACCGGCAGATTCCACGTCAACTACCCAGAGCCTCCTGACAGTCGCGCGGGTTGTCCGTTGTGCCAGCGCGCCGGTCTCGGCGACGCAGCGATCTGAAAAACCTCTCTGTCATCACTTCGTCCTCCGCTCATGTAACCAGTCGTGCCTCCGCCGGGTACCTGAGATCGAGGCCGCGCGTTCGGCGAATGGCCTCAATCGAAGGGAACGGAGGGATGACGATGTCGATCAGGAAATGCGTCGTGGCGATAGTGCTATCGATTGTTGCGCCGGTGATGGCCGGTGCGCAGTCGGTGACGGCAGTGCGTGTGGTTCGAGCGGCGGCGGTGCTCGAGGAGCCGGTTGGTGACGCCGGGTCTGTGGGCTCGGTGGGCACGGGCGAGATTCTGGACGTGCTAGACGAACGCACTGGGTGGTACCTCGTGCGACCGGCGGCAGGCAGTCCCGCCCGTGAGTGGCGAACGGGGTGGGTGAGCGCGGCAACTGTGGAGCCGATGGGTCCTGGCGCGCCTGCCGCCACTGCAACACAGGCGGCGGTAGGCGCCCAGGGGTCCGTGGAGCGAACGGCCAATCGCAGGGGGTTCATCATCGGCATTGGTGCGGGAGGCGGGCTGCATCGGACGCCGGGCTTCAGCGTCTTCGATCGGTTCGGAAGACTGATCTCCTCTGGCGGTGGCACGAACAACTTCGCGATCGTGACGAACTTCCTCGTCGGGTGGGCACCGACCGATCGCGCGCTGCTGTTCTACTCGAACAAGGCGACCTTCACGACCGACGAGAACTACGATGCCCTCGGTGTGACCGGGTTCGGAGCGACATACATGTTCCGTCCCACGTCACCGAGTGCGTATGTCACGGGCAGCGTCGGTGGAGGGTTCGGCGCGAGCCTGACCGGAAGCACATCGTCGGACGTCGGTCTCGGTTGGAGCGCCGGTGTGGGCTGGGAGTTCCGGCGGCATCTCTCGCTCGAGGGCGATGTGCTGATGGTGCAACTCGGAAGCGGTCAAGACCACACGGTCTACCGTGGGCTCTTCACCTATACCTTCTACTGATGTCTACAGATCTCACGCATCGCCCGCACGGATCCGGCTAGAATCGCCGGCTGTGTCCGAGCCCAGTCAGACCGCGTCGCTCGGTCGCCTCGTCGACGTGCGGTCGCAACTCGTGCGGGCGGTGCTGGCGTATCTACGCGCAGAGGCGACGAGTGCTGGAGAGCTGCCGCCGTATTTTCCCGACCGACTTCGGTCGGGACCGCCGTTCGGTCGTCTGCGACAACGCGTGCGCGTCAGCGATCGCATGGCACTCGAGCGATGGCTGGCGCGACACGCTGAAAGTGATCCGCATGCATCGCATCGGGCCCGGTCCGAGGCGGAGCTCGACTGGGATGACGAGGTGGCGGATCACTTCACGCGCGCCATCGTGCTGGGGGAACCGGGCTCGGGCAAGTCGTGGCTCCTGCGCTACGACGCGTGGCGGATTGCGACGGTTAGCGCCGAGAGTCTGGCAGAACGGAGGGCCTCGCTCGATCGAATTCGGCTGCCCGTGCGTGTGCACCTTGCGGAACTGCTCCAGTACCTGCAGCACCGGCTGGAGCGTGCGCGCAGTTCCCGCGCGGAGGCCGTACGCGATGCGCTCGCCGACATCGTTGTCGAGCGCACGGAGATGGCCCTGGCCGGCCGCGACCTGCCTGCAGGCTTTCCCGATTGGGTGGTTGGTACGCTTGAGAGTGACAGGTGCGTCGTTCTGCTGGACGCGTTGGACGAAGTCCCCCTCGAGCAGTCGACGGTACCCGCCGCGTATCCCACAGGCCGGACCGGGCTCAGTGAATACCTGTCGCACTGGGCGCGTCAGTTTCCGGACGCTTCGATACGGGTGACGGTGCGAGATGCGGGATATCGGAGAGTGTACCCTCCGATGCACGATGCGCCGGAGCTTGTATTGCTCGCACTCGACGGGGATGGAATCGAGGGATTCGCGACCGCGTGGTTCGATGGCTCGGAGAACACGAGCAGCGGCGGATTGTTTGAGGCCCTCGGCGCACACGAGCAGATGCGTGGCCTGGCGAGTAACCCACTGATGCTCTCTCTGATGTGCCGCGTGCTTGAAGATCGGCGTCAGGGCTTCCCGCTTCGACGTGTGGAGTTCTACGACCGTTGTGTGCGTGGGCTTCTGCGCGAGTGGAAGGAGGAAGACAAGAAGCAGTTCATTTCAGTCGAGCATGTGGAGGCGTCGATCGATGTGCTGTCGCAGATTGCTGCGTCTCTCCTGCCGCAGAATCCGCCGTTCGAGGAAAGCGAACTGAGCCGAATAGCCCGGCAGGCGAACGGCCGTCTATCTGCTGACGTACTTCCAACCATCGGTCTAGTAGAGCGGTTCAAGGAAGACGGACTGCTGGTCCCGGTGAGTGCGCGACCTGATGCTCCGGTGCTGTTTCTCCATCGGACTTTTCAGGAATACCTGGCGGGCATCGCGCTCGTTGCTCCGGGCATCGAGGCCAGCGGAGCCGGACCCGCGAGCGTGGTGTCTGCCGCGGCGACGATCGCGAGCGCCCTCGAGCCACACATTGCGGATGCGGCGTGGCGAGAAGCGATCCTGCTCGGGCTGGGCTACGTTGGGGTGACGCAGACGCGCGTCACCGCGAGCCGGGACGCGCTGGTGTCGGCCACGATTGTGGCCGTGCTCGATCGGAGTCCCGGTCCGCCAGGTATAGCGGTGGAGTTGATGGGCACTGTCGTATCACAACTGCCAAGTGCGGTCACCGCTGAGTGTGTGTCGCGCGTCCAACAGGACCTCATAAGGGCGATGAGGACCGCCGGCGCATCGACTTACACGGGAACGCAATGTGGCCCCGCCGTCGATGCCAAACTGCGTGTGGTGTGTGGTGGCGCGCTGGGTCGTATTGGCGACCCGCGATTTCACGACTCCGACCGGTGGTGCCTCCCTGATGACATCGTCTGCAGGGCTTCTCGGTCGGGTGAAGACTGTCTTGGGTTCGTCAGTATCCCGGCCGGTGTCGTGCGGATGGGCGGCGGCAGTGTGGATGGATACGACTACATGGGGCTCGATCTACCACAACACCATATTCACCTAGAGCCATTCTGGATCAGCCGGTGGCCTGTGACGGTCGCGCAGTTTCGAGTGTTCACAGTTCGGACGGGGTACGATCGAAGCGAAGCGTACTGGAACCGCGGATTGCCAAATCATCCGGTGGTTTACGTCTCGTGGGCTGATGCGCGGGCCTATTGCGAGTGGCTCAGCGCCGAATTCCTGGCGCATCCTGAGCGCTTACCGAGTCCACTCAAGGATTGCGTGCTGGAAAATGGGTGGCGCGTTGGATTGCCGAGCGAAGCCGAGTGGGAGTACGTGGCGCGGCGGGATACTGGTCGGATGTACCCATGGGGGGACTCCTTGGATCCCGACAAGGCAAACTACCACGACACAGACGTCGGCAAGGCTAGCGCTGTGGGTTGTTTCCCTTCTGGTGCCACCCTCGAGGTCGATGTCGAGGAACTGGCAGGCACTGTCGACGAATGGACCCGCTCCCAGGCGAAACGCTATCCGTATGATGCGCAGGATGGGCGAGAGGATCCAGCGCGTGCGGTCGAGCGGATAATGCGCGGCGGATCGTTCCGTGATGATCCACCTTTCATAGTGACGACCTACCGAGGAAGGCACCGGGCTACTTATCCGAACGCCGTGGGTTTTCGAACAATACTTTCCCCCTTTCGGTTCTGAAAGCCGGTGACAGTTATTGTGCGTGAAGAACACTTTTCGCCGTTGTGAACCGCGTCGTTCGATGCGGCTGAATTTTCACTCGGCCTGTCGACGCAACCTTGCCCGCTCCGGGCGAGACTGTGCCCTTCGCGACGCTCCTCCTTCGTCGCACGATCCTTCCACGGCACTAATCGAGCGGCACACGGACGGTGGCCTGGGCCTCCGCCGCGCGTGCAAGCCGTTCACTCACCATTCGTTCGCCCCTAATCGCGATCAGGCTGTATGAATTCCAGTAGCACAGGCTCCGGATGTCGCGCGCGCCGAGTTCTTCCAGCGTTCGCGTGAGGCGTTCGAACTCACCGCCAAGCGGCCGGCAGCAGGTCGAGCCGGGCGGCGGATTATAGGAACAGCCCGAACTTCGGCCGACAGTCATTCCAGCCTCGTCGCCCACGGCAATCAACAGGAGGTCGCCATGACGTTGCCGCGCGAGGAACTCGATCATGGCTGTCGCAGCGGCGGCGCCCTCATACCAGGTGTCGAAGTTTCGCACCGCCTCGCGCAGCTCGCCCGTTCCGGGATCGATGGCCGCCACGTTCCACCCACGGGCACCGCCAACGATGCAACCGCGTCCTGAATGGAAGGTGACCCCGTTCTTGCGGAACTCGACGCCTCCGCAGCGAGGAGGATCGGCGGGCAGTCCGCGGGACACCACCGTGAATTCGATCGTGGCTGGCGACCTCATAGTAGTAGTCGGCGTGGGCGAGGTCGGAGTGGAAGCTCCGCACGCCATGCCGGCGAGGGCTGACACAACTAACGCCCCGAGTCCGTGATTAGCCGCGACACCCAGCCGACTCATATGCCCTCCCGGACCTATCAGGTCCCAATGCTGGGAGTAGGCGTTCAGCGTCGGAAATGGTTACAGGTCGTCGGTCCGCAAGCCCGTAACTTTCGCAGTCAACCGGGCATTACTTGGTTTCAAGGACGCACTTGCCTGGAGGCGCTATGTACGTGGCCCCGGTTTCGGGATGCTCTCACGCGACCGGTTGCCGCCTGACATTGGTGAGCCGGCGTCAGCCGTTGGTGCTACCCAGCGCATCGGCTAACCTACGGCTCGCTCGCTGCTGAGCCGAGCCGCGCAGGAGCGATCTCGGGCTGGCAGTGCTTTCTGAATTCCGGGATGGACGGCTGGGCAGGTCGGACGATGACAGATCGCGGACACGCGCGCTCGAGGCCGGCGCTCGAGCAACTTGCGGATGTGCGCTCCACGCTGAGCACGGATCTGCTCGAGTTCTTCGATGGAGCGCGAGCATCGGTTGACGCAACGCCTTGGACGCACCCGCACAGCCAGCAACGCATTCGGGCAACCGAGGTGTTCGTCGATCTCGACGTGCTGACGCAAACCGAAGACGGGGGAAGTTCGCAGTCACAGCTGGATGGCGGACACCTAAGCGACGCCGTCGCGGCTCGATACGAGTTGCCGACCACGACCAAAGGCCGACATCGCACGCGCTGGTCCCAACTGCTTCGCACGACACGACACGTTGTCGTGAAAGGGGCACCCGGATCCGGGAAGTCTTTTCTCACGCGTCACGTTGCCGCTTCGCGTCTGCGGAGCGCGCACGACGATCTGCAAACACGCCGGGTATCACTGGTCAATCTTCCGGTGACCCTGTGGGTGAGTGCCACTGCTCTCGCTAATGTGAATCACGGGAACGCAATCGGCGAGGCGCTTGTCGAGGCGGCGGTGCGCAGCCTGGAGTTGTCCTCGATAGGTCCATCGGCGGGGGCGTGGCTCAAAGATGCGGTACTCGACCAGAGCGCGCTGATCCTCGTGGACGCGGTGGACGAAGTCGGCGCGGATCGCCATGAGGCCTGTAGGCAACGCCTACGAGAAGCGATGGCGCTTCCCGGTCAGGTCATCGTCACGTGCCGGACATTGCAGTGGGAACGTCTCAAGCACGAGCTGTTGCCGGCAACCGCATATGAAGAAGCCGAACTCGCTCCTCTCACACCGGTCCATGTGAGGTCGATGTTTGACCGTCTCTCTTCCGATGAGAGCCATCGCACGCAACTGGCGGCCCTGCTGAATCACAACACAGCGTTACAACGGACATGCACCAGCCCGTTGCGATTGATATTCGTACACTTGCTGGTCAACGACGGCCAACTGTCTGCGACAACGACCTACGCCGGCCTCTACATGCACCTCACTCGAGCGTTGCTCGAAGGCCGATGGCGGAGACGACGACCGCGCTGGGCGTCGAACCCGACGCGAGTCGAGCGCGCCATCGCCTCGTTGGCGGCGATAGCGTGGGCCCTGTTGTCTTCAGACCCGGCGAGCAATCGGTTCACCCTGGCCACGTGGAACGCCGCTGCGGGTCGGTCTGCTCGGTTCGCAACATCGAAAGAACAGTTCCTCGAGGATCTCGCCGATCTCGGTCTCCTCGTGCCGGCCGGATTCGATGACGTTGGCAGCCGCTGCTGGAGCTTCGCGCACCGGACGCTGCTCGAGTACCTGGCGGCTCGGGAACTGGCGAGTCGCCCGACCGACAAATGGGTAACCGAGGCACGGTCGCATCTTTGGTACGAGCCTGAATGGATCGAAGTGCTGACATTCCTGGCGAGTCTAGTTCCAGACGCCACGCCGTTGATCATCGCCGCAGACAGTGAGACGGATGATGTCTTCGGTGCGATGCTCGAGATCAAGGCGCGGCTGGTTGGTGTATCAAAGCGCGCAGCTCCAGCCCGCGTCCGGCGACTGGTACAAAGAGTTTGGGGATTCATGCTATCGCGCTCATTCGGGAGAATTGATTTCTTCGAATACGAAAATGCCGTTCGAGCGCTCGGATGGCACCATTTGGGTCCACTGTTCACCACCGCAATCCGGTTCGGCTCTCCGGACTCTCGAGATTTTGCGTTGAGTCGGCTCGGCCTTGTGGCGAGCGACGAGGCCGTCGCTTTGCTCCTGCATGAACTTCGTCGCGATCAGTCCGAGGCGGCTATTAACGTTATCCGCTATCCGACCGAGGCGGCGATGGACGCTCTGACGAGGACAAAACGGGCAGAGGCGACCGAGTTGCTTGTCGAAGCGCTGCAGACCGCCGAATCGTATCGGGTTCGTTGGGCAGCCGCGGGGGCGCTGGGGCAACTTGCGGATCCGCAAAGCAGCAACGCTCTGGTTCAAGCACTGCGGGCCGATTCTGCTGCCCTTGTTCGACAGCAGGCCGCAGCGTCTCTTGGACACTTTTCAGAGCGGACCTTGGTCCAGCCATTGGTTGATGTGCTGCAGACGGAACCTGAGTCAGAAGTGCGTGCCACGGCTTGTATCGCTCTTTCCAGGGTTGGTGGTCGCGAGGCGGTGGATCCGCTAATTCACTTGCTTCGACAGGATAGTGATCCGACGGTGAGACATGCAGCCGTGCGTGCACTCGTCGGCACCGATGCCCCTGAGGTCGCGGACCATCTCTTGCACCTGTGGTCGAACGATCGCGATCCGGGAGTCCGGTCTATCGCCGGACGTGCACTTCGGGAGGTGGGCGCTCTCGCGATGCTGGAGTCGCATGCAGGGCAGCTGATTGAGTCCCTCCGACACCATGAAGATCCGCTGACGCGACGACAAGCTGCGGCCTCGTTACGCTCACTGCCGTGTGCCTTCGGCGCTCTGTGCGATGCGTACATTGAAGATGACGATGCGGCCGTCCGAAGGGAGGCGTCTAGAGCATTGCCTTACGGCATGTCCGAGCACGCGGATCGAGTCGTTCGGAAGCGCCAAGTCACATTGATGCTCAAGTTGACACGAGACGAACTGGATGCCGCCAGCGTGGTGGACGTCTTGCGCTTGTTCAAATCACATCCCCCGCGGCCAGCCGCGCTGGCGAGCGTTCCTAATGCGCTGGAAGCAGTCACAGAACTTCTGCTCAACGACCAAGATCCTGCAGTGAGGGCGCGCGCTACCGAAGTGCTAGCCGCTCAGGCCGAGTCCCACGTCGAGGGTGCCTTGATCAAAGCCTTAAAGGGCGATCCCGATCGAGACGTTCGACGCGCGGCCGCTCGGGCACTTGGGAAGCTTGCCACCCCGATTGCGGTCGAGGCCCTCGTTCAGGTAGCGCATGCGAGGCTCGCAAGCGAGAACACGCTCACGAACGAGAGTCGCAAAGCAGCGATTATTGCGCTCACACATTGTCGAGGTCGATACCGGGGTCACCCTATCCGCGCTCAAGCAGTAGCGGGGATTGGCTGGCAGACAGCGGCTGCTGTCAAGCTGACTGAGTTTGGTGTGCAGCTTCGCAAGCGCGGGCAGTTGAATGACGCGCGGATGCTGTTGCACGCGGCGCTCACACTGGATCGCGAGGTGTTGGGCTGGCGGCACCCAAGATTACCGCATCGGCTCATGAACCTGGCAAGCGTGGAATTGTTGCTTGGCCGCCTCGAACGGGCCCGCCGGCTGATTCATCGAGCGTGGCGTTGGCAGACGCGAGAAGCCGATCTGACCGCAGCGCGCATAGTGACGTTGAGGCTAGCGGTTGCATGGTTGCAGAAGGAATCGACGAGTCTCTATCTTGGACAGCTGAAGTCCATCCTACGGGCAGGCTCTCTCTCGAACCTCGCGGAGGTTCACACGTTCTGGACCATTGACTCCGTTGTGCGCGGCCTGCGCGAGAGGCTCAGGCCCCAGCAGTTGGCGCTCCTGAAGACCCTCGTTGCCGTCCTGAACGGTTCCCAGAACGAGTCCTCACTCGAAGAATGCGAGGAGTATCGGCTCCAGCCACCTGCTCCAGTGGAGCTTCCGTGGAGTCTCCGTCTATCGGAGGTGGCGCGGGCAGACGCTGGTGGTCCCCAGGGCTGTCTGTAACCGAATGCCCCTGTTCGTGGCTATCCCTCGGGTGAGTCGCCGGCGT
>Ga0315912_10006678_pt1 | contig 10273 bp, 11 predicted proteins | sample VfabasoilMG_FD_204469 | JGI IMG/M metagenome (GOLD analysis project Ga0315912, IMG submission 204469) | Garden soil microbial communities collected in Santa Monica, California, United States - V. faba soil | ecosystem: Environmental > Terrestrial > Soil > Garden | place: USA: California... | reverse complement strand
TCCGGCGCTTCATCCCAGCGGCCGGGACCCGGGGTGATGCTCGAAAAGATGATGGGAACGTCGGGAAACCGGACCCTGACCTTCGCGACGAAGGTCTGGAGGTCGGCCAGCAATTGTTCCGGAGTGCGCCCGTTGTGGACGTCGTTGCCACCCACGTGCAGCACGATGAGCCGGGGCTGATAGGGAAGCACCAGCCGGTCGATGTAATGGATGAGATCGGGCATCTGGAACGAATCGATGCCGCGATTGATCAGCGTGTAGCCCGCGAGGTCTTCGTGGATCGTCTTCCATCGAAAGAACTGTGAATCGCCCGCGAACAGGATGGCGCCTTTCGGTGGCGGGCTCTCGAGGTCGCCCGCTTCGTATACCCGGACCTGCTTCTCAAACTTTTCCTGGAGCGCCGGGTTCTGCGCTTGCGAAGCGTTCGTTGCGGACATCAGGATAGTGACCATGGTGATGATCGAAAGCACTCTGCGCGTGGACATTCTGCATTTCCCTGTTGATGTTGCGCACGCCATGCGAGCCCTGCGCGAGCGGCGAACGCGATGATCGGCGAACTCGAAGAAGCCTTCCTGCGCGCCTGCCCTTCGTTCGCGAAGCCACTCGAGAGACTGCGCGAGGATCACAAGCTCTTCGGCGCCGATCTCAAGCTGGAGCTTGCCACGGTGCTCGACCAGCTTGGCTTGCACCTTGGTAGTACTGCCCGGGAAGTACCGAACGGCTCGATGGTGCAGGTGTTGAAGGTGGTCGAACGCGTGCTGGTGGACGGCAGTGAGCAGCAGAAATGGGCCGTCACCCATTTCCTCATGAAGTCGCTGCAAAGCTCGATCAAGGCGGCCGGCTTGCGGACGGAGCCGCTGATGCCCCTGCTGGGCCCCGCGACCACCACCTGGTGGAACGATCTCCGGATCAAACCGGAGGCGACCGAGGACTGGTAGGCTCCGTTCATGTCCACACCTGACTACCAGTCGATGCTCGAAGTCGCGATCGCGGAGGCGCAGCGCGGCCTCGATGAAGGCGGCATCCCCATCGGCGCGGCTCTCTTCCACTCGGGCGGCAAGTTGTTAGGTTGCGGGCACAACCGGCGCGTGCAGGAAGGCGACCCTTCCGTGCACGGCGAAACCGACGCGTTCCGGAAAGCCGGGCGGCAGCGCAACTACCGCGACACCATCATGGTCACCACTCTCGCCCCCTGCTGGTATTGCAGCGGACTCGTCGTGCAGTTCCAGATCGGCACCGTGGTCGTGGGCGAGTCGCGCACGTTCCAGGGCGGCATCGACTGGCTGCGCGAGCGCGGCGTGAAGGTGGTCGACCTCGCATCTTCCCGTTGCGAGAAGATGCTCGGCGACTACATCGCGGCGAACCCGGAAGTGTGGAACGAGGACATCGGCGAGTAGCCGGAAACCTGCGCTGAATTCCCGCTCTAGGGTTCGAGCGGCGCCGGCTCGATCGAATATTCGAGCGTGAGTTGGCAAGGCAGGCGTCCGTTCTTGTCCCGAACCCGATGGCCACCGCACTTCTGCGTTCCATGGCTGTGAGGTTCCTCGGAATGCGCGAGCTCGGCGACCGCCGCCGTGAGATCGAACTCCCCGTCGCAATCGGCGTACGGACAGGGAAACACGAAGTACGCCTGGGACGGCGGGTGCATGACCAGCAGGTGCGGCACCGGCGCCGGAGCCTCGGAATTCGAATCGCTGAATTCGAAGTCGAACCTCAAGGAAGCGAACTGCGGGTACAGCGCGCGCATCAGTTGCGCAGTCGCGCGATCGCGGCGCTGCCGCTCGCGCAACTGGTTGCGGCTGTTCGCGCTGGAGAATTTCACGGTACTTCCTTGATGGGCGGCACGGCCAGGATCTCGCCGCTGGCCGCGGCATCGGGTGCGTTCGGATCGCCGGTGACGCGCGCGAGTTTCTTGGCAAGCTTTTCCTGCTGCCGGGCCTTGCGGGCATTTTCCTTCTGCCGCTTTGCCTGGTTGTAGTTAGTCTTTGCCAAGGACCCTCCCGCTTCAGCGCCGGTTGTATCCGCCGCCACCGCCACCGCTGCGACGCGGCTTGTCCTGCGCTTCGTTCACCTTGAGGGGGCGGCCGCCGAAATCCTTGCCGTTCAACGTCTGCATGGCCGTCTGTGCATCCGCGCTCGACATCTCCACGAAACCGAAGCCACGCGGCCGGCCGGTCTCGCGATCGTTGATCAGCGAGACACTCTCGACATTGCCGTGCGCGGCGAACAACGCGCGCAAGCTGTCTTCGGTGGCGGAAAAAGGAAGATTGCCGACGTAGAGTTTGGTCATGACTGAATCCCGATGATCTGTGGGCCGAAGGACAATCCTTTCGGCAGGCGCGCGAATGCAAGCCGGCCCCAAGGTACCGCACTTGGGCCGGGAAGACGTGCCTGAATGGAATTTCCGGGCAAATCGCAGCGCCGGGGCCCCGGCACGGGCATCAGCGACGAGTGATCACCACCTCGAGATACTCCGCGTCCACGAGCATCGTGCCGTCGCTGGCCCGATTGAAGCTCTCCACCAGCGCCAGCAGCTCCGAGCGCAAGGCGCGCTTTCCGGCCGCATCGAGCTGCGCGAACGTCTTCTGCAGGGGAAGGTAGCCGCCACGCAGCTTGTCGACCCAGTCCATCGGTGTCCGGCTGCGGAAGGCCACGCGTTTTTCCATGACCCAGAGGTTGCCGTAGGCGCCAAACAACTCCGCGAGCCGCGAGGCCGTGCCCCAGGTGCATGTGGCGATGGGCGTACCCTGCGGCGCGTGTTTTCCGACGACGCGGAGAAGCTGGCCGACAAACCCGCCCGGCGTCCAGTTGGAAAGGCCCACCTGCCGGCCGCGACGACAGACACGGATCATTTCGGATGCCGCGCGCTCCTCGTCGACCGCGAACATTGCACCGAAAGATGACAGCACGGCGTCGAAGCTCTGGTCCGGGAACGGCAGCGCTTCGACATCGCCGTCGACGAAGCGCACGCCCATCGATTCGGCCTCGATCCGCTGCCGGCTGCGCCCCACGAGGTCGGAGGTATGGTCGGTGGTCGTGACGTCGCACCAGCGGCGCGTGGCCGCGAGCGACGCATGGAAGTTTCCCGCGGCCACGTCGAGGATTCGCTGGTCCTGGCACAAATTCACGCTTTCGCAGAGTTCTTCGCTAACCATCTGCAGCGCATTGCCGACGACGGCATAATCCCCGCTCGCGTAGGTCCAGTGCTGGCGCGCCAGCGCCGCGCGGTGATCGACCCTTGGGGCGTTTCTCGAAAGAACTGCATTCATGACTTTCCTACTCCCTCCAGACTCCGTGAACGAAGGCTAGGGACGGCACGTGGTAACGAGCGTGGGAAAGTCCGTGGAATCTTTGCGCTTCAGGCTCCTGGGGCCACTCGAACTGTCGCGTGGGGCCGACGTCCTGGTGCTTCCCGCCTCGCGAAAGGTGCGGGCATTGCTCGGCTACCTCGTGCTCGCGAGCCGGCCCGTGACCCGCTCGCAGATCTGCGAGCTGCTCTGGGACGTCCCCAATGATCCGCGCGGCGAACTGCGCTGGTGCCTGTCCAAGATCCGCGGCCTCATCGACGACAAGAAACACAAGCGGGTCATCGCCGACGGCAACAGCATCCGGCTCGATCTCGCGGATTGCCATGTCGATACGCTCGAAGTCACGCAGGCACCCGAACACGGAATCCAGAAGTTAGGCGTCGATCACCAGAAGGAACTCGCCGCCCTCTTCGCCGGCGAACTGCTCGAAGGCCTCGAGATCGCGCGCAGTCCGATGTTCGATGCCTGGATCACCGCCGAACGCCGGCGCTTTCGCAGTATCCAGGCCGTATTGCTCGAGAATCTCGCGCGCTCGTTGCCGCACGAAGCCGCGTCGCCCTATGTCGACGAGTGGCTGAAGCTCTCGCCGTTCGACCGCAGCGCGCACGAACTGCTGCTCGCGTCGCTCGCCCGCCAGGGACGCATCGCCGAAGGCGAGTCGCATCTCGCCTCGGCCTGCAAGCTCTTCGAAGCCGACGGACTCGAGAGCGCGCCTTTGCGCGATCTGTGGCGCAGTACACGCGAGAAGGCGGCGGCGCAGTCGCAGCCCGGTCCCACTCTCGAACTCGTGAGTGCGAGCCTCACCGAGGTTCGCCGAATCGCGCCCGACACGCCGGCATCCACGCGCCGCGCATCCATTGCCGTCATGCCTTTCGTCGATCGATCCTCGGAAGCCGACAAGCGGGGCGGCGCCGCCGACGCGCTCGCGTACGACGTCATCACGCGACTCGCGAAGTTGCGCAGCATGTTCGTCATCGCCCAGGGCACCACCTTCGCGCTGCGCGATCGCGCCATCGGGCCCGAAGAAGCCGGGCGCATGCTCAACGTCGACTACGTGGTCTCGGGCTCGGTGCGGCGCAATGGCCGGAAGCTGACGGTGAGCGCAGACCTCGTCGAGACGCGCACGGCGCGCATCGTGTGGGCCGAAGTCTTCGACGAAAAGATCGATGACGCCCTCGACGTGCTCGACGAAATCGGCAACCGCATCGTCGCCTCGGTGGCGCACGAAATCGAAATGGTCGAGCGCAATCGCGCCATCCTGAAGCCGCCGAATTCACTCGACGCGTGGGAGGCCCACCATCGCGGCCTCTGGCACATGTACCGGTTCAACAAGAACGACAACGATCGCGCGCGGCAATACTTCGCACAGGCCGTGGAGCTCGACCCCACGTTTGCGCGCGCCTACGCGGGTCTGTCGTTTGCGCATTTCCAGAACGCATTCCTCGGCTGGAAAAAGGCCGAGCCCGAAATCGACCGCGCCTTCGATGCAGCCGGCAAGAGCCTCATGGTCGATGACCGCGATCCGGCCGCGCACTGGGCGATGGGACGCGCGTTGTGGTTGCGCGGAGGCCAGGACCAGGCGGTGCTGGAACTGGAACGCGCGGTGGACCTCTCGCCAAACTACGCGTCGGCTCACTACACGCTCGCCTTCGTGCACTCCCAGTCCGGCGATCCGCACGCGGCCATTTCGTTTTCGGACCATTCGCGCCTGCTCTCGCCGTTCGATCCGTTGTTGTTCGCCATGCTGGGCGCCCGGGCGATCAGCCTGGCGCGGCTCGGGCAGTACGAGGAGGCCGCCGCGTGGGCACAGAAGGCCGCGGCCCGCCCGAACGCCCACCAGCACATCATGGCCATCGCCGCGCTCACGCTGGGACTCGCCGGGCGTACCGCCGAAGCCAACACCTACAAGGCGCGGATCCACGAGCGGGTGCCCGACTATGCGATGGCGGACTTCCTGGCCGCCTTCCGCTATTCGCCCGACGCCGCCGCCGTGTTCAAGCAGGCTGGCCAGCGCATCGGCATCAAGTAGCCCGTCCCGCCCCGAAACCGGGTCTTGCGCCGGCCCTCCAAAGCCGCAATTGACGCCCCTTCGGCGCCTGTGATTTATTGAGCGCGCCAGGGGGTTCCAATGAAAACGCTCAAGAGCCTGATCGCCGTCACTTTGTTAGGTACCGCCTCCGTCGCCGGCGCACAGATCAACATGCCCAACCCGCAGGCGCCCGGCGCCTCCCGCGATACGGCCGTGCGGCTCCTCGTCACGAACGAGATGATGCTCGACCGCCAGATCCAGCGATGGATTCGCGTGCACTACCCCGGTTGGGACGCGGAACCCCACGAATTCCAGGACGTAGGCGAAGAGCGTTACGCCGTCGTCTACATCACCTCACCCAACAACCCGGGGCGACGCGTGTATTTCCGCGTGTACAGGTCCCAGACCGAGAGCAACAACGATTTCTAGCTCTCGCCGATAGGCCAGGTTCACCGTGATGCGCTGCGATCCGGCAGTGCGGCATGGTTTCGTCAGCGCTTTCTGACAGATGGAGCGCCGCGTGCGGGTACATACTCGCCGCGCTCCTTGCGTCCCGCTACCCACCGAGGAAGCCCGCATGTCCACCGAGAACCCGTACGCGCAGTATCACGTGGTGAAGAAGGGCGACACGCTTTCGAAAATCGCCGAGGAGTACTACGGCGACAAGATGCTGTACCCGAAAATTTTCGATGCGAACAAGGATATTCTGCAGGACCCTAACAAGATCAAACCCGGCCAACGGCTGCGGATTCCCTGAACAACCCGAACGAGGAGATTCCGATGCGTACTGCGAAGATGTTCGTCGCGCTTGCCGCGGCCGTTCTTGCGATGGCTGCCTGCGCGAACCAGAAAGAACCCGCGGAGAAGGCGGTGGCCCAGATCGAATCCTCGCTCGCTGAATTCCGCGCCGACGCGGAAAAATATGCCGCGGAAGAACTCAAGAGCCTCGATGATTCGATCAGCACCCTGAAGGCCGGAATTGCCCACAAGGACTACGGAAAAGTCGTCACGGGTGCGCCGTCGGTGGCCGCGGCCGTGACCACGCTCAAGGACACGGTTGCCAAGGCGAAGGCCGACAGCGATGCCATCATGGCCGCGGCGACCGCGGAATGGGGTGAGCTCAGCCAGAGCGTGCCGCAACTCGTCGATGCGCTTCAGAGCCGTATCGACACGTTGTCGAAATCACGCAAGCTCCCGAAGAACGTGGACAAGGCCACGTTCGAAACCATCAAGACTGACTTCGAAACCGTGAAGACCGACTGGACTTCGGCCACGCGTGAATTCACGGCGGGTGCGGCCGCGGACGCCGTCCGCAAGGCTCGCGCGGCGCGGGCCAAGGCCGAAGAGATCCACGCCAAGCTCGGGATGAATAGTTAGCGAGGCTTTCCTTCGTCGAGGTCGATGCGCCCGACGATCACGCGGTTGACGCGTGCCGGCACGGAGATCTCGAGCGGCAGGAAGTAATCGGTCCACGCGCGCGGCACGATGTAGAACACCCGGAGGCCAGGCTTCTGGAAATAGCTGGCCTTCCAGGTGTTCAGCAGCGCTTCGGATTCATCGGCGTACAACCCCTGCCCGATCAGCGCGCGCTTGAGTGAAAGGCGCAGCTGCGCGGCCGCCGCGTCGCTGTAGTCGCCGGCACCGAATCGCTTGATGCGGGCGAGTTCCTTCCCTGCTTCCTCCTTCCGCAGCGTGACGGCGGCATGCGGGCGGAAGGCGATCAATCCATCCGAGCGCACGTCGGCGAGCCACAGATGCGGCACGGTGACCGGCGCTTCGAGCCAGGTGAGGAGTGCCGGTGCACGAAGGGTGATCTGACCGCGCGACAGCGTGGTCTGGAACAGCGCATCGAGATGCGCGACGCCGCGGTAGAAGAGGTATTGCTCGCCCTCCCCCGCGGCCGCACTGAACACACTCATGGAACTGACTTCGCGTGGCGCGAGCCACGCGGGGCTCGTCGTCATCGGCGCGACCACGGTGTCGTGCAGTCGCAGGCCTTTCCATTGCAGCGCGCCGACGACGTAGTTGTTGAGCACATCGCCGTTCCATTGCCGGATGACGCCCGCTTCCATCTTGTCTTGCACGCGTTCCACGTCGAGCGCCACCGATGCCTCGGCATCCGGATAGAACTCGTTGATCACACCCCCGCGGAATCGCACGGTGATGTCGATGGGGGTTTCGTACTTCGTATTCGGCGGCGGATGGAAATAGATGACCGGCGTCTCGAGCCGCATCGTCACGTCCGGCCGGCCGGGCACGAGCGGCGACTTGCCGAGCTGCCGCGCGGGCGCACGCGTGGTTTCCGGTTCATAACGATGGACGAAAGGCGGCAGCACATCGGCTTCATCGATGCGATTGAGCCCGGCCTTCGGTTTGCCGGCCGCATCGTGGATCGTCGTGATGGTGCCCCACTCGTGAACCACGAGATCCGCGGCCTGCGCCGTCCCGAGCACCATCAGCAGGCAGGCAAACAAACAGGAGTTGCGCATGCGGGATGAGACTAACTCATCCCGCGCAGGTTCAGCTCGCCCGTGCGGGTCCCGCCACCATGCGTTTGCGCACCAGCGCCTGCCGCGCCTCCCATTCCTTGTCGGGCGGCAGCGACACGATGAACTCGGATTGCCCTGCGGAATGCACCGCCACCGGCACACCATCTCGATAGAGCACGCGGTTGTTGGTGAGCGCAGGTACGCGCGCGCCGGGCGTAACGATACCCGTGAGATTGAGCGGATCGGCCGCGCTCAGGGAGACGAAATCGCCGCGTGCTTCCTGCCGCCGGATGCCGCGCATGGACGACACCGCCTCCGGCAGCGCGTATTGCTCACCGCTCATGCCGGCGACGAATCGTCCGCCGCGGATTTTTCCCTGCGCTTCGAGCCGGCGGAATACGCGCAACAGTGCGTGCCACGGCGGAAGCCAGTCCGCCTCACGCTCGAGCACCTTGCGGAACACCACGCCGTAGCGGCGCAGGAGAATCTCCGCCACCTGCTCGAGCGCTTCTGCGTCGCCCTTGGCGGCGCCCTTGCGGATCAGGCTCCAGCGTCCCGCATCTTCGAGGCCAAACAACGCAATGCGGCGACGGCGAGCGACCAGCTGGCGTCTCTTGTCGCTCGGGATGAGCAGCGCGCGCAGACCCGAGTAGCTGTCCGCATTCACGAGGCCGGCGGAAACCAGTTCTCCGAGCGACGATTCCGCCTGGGCGCGCAGTAGTTTGGTGCCGCTCACCAGGTCGTCGAAGAACGAAGCGCCGTGCTCGGCCAGGTAGTCGAACATCGCGCGGGCGCCGTGCGAGAGATGGAGCTCTTCGCGCGGCGCCGCTGCCAGCGAATGCCACAGCGACCAGTTCTTCCGGGTCACGATCGCGATCGGCGTGGTGCGCACCGGTGCGGCGGTCACGGACTTCGAAGGCGTGAGCCGCGCCCACAACGCGCGCCCCGCGAGGCACAGGCTGTCGAGCCAATGCGGGTCGTACTCGTTGAGCCGCGCGGGGAGCACATCGCCTTCCCACGCGGCCGCAGGGATTTCGTAGCCCTCGAGCTGCGTGATGACGGCCGCGAGGCTTTCGACGCCTTCGGGCCTGGGTTGCCGGGTCACCCCCTGCCACTCGAACAGGAAGCGCATGAAATCCGCGCTCGACACGGGCTCGATCTCGGCACGCAGCGTCTTGATGGTGTACCGATGGATGCGCGCCAGCAGTCGCCGCTCGCACCATTCGAGCGTGGCGTCACCCTGCGCCACCGCCTCGGTGGCAGTGGCCTCTTCCGTGAATCGCCCGCGCAGCACGAAACCTTCGCTCTCGAGCTCGATGAGCGCGATGTTCACTTCGGAAAGTGCGAGTCCCAGCGTTTCCGCCATGTCGCGCGCGGTGATCGGGCCCACGCTCTGGAGCCGGCCGCGCACGAGATCGGTGATGGCGGCCTCGCGCTGCCAGGACTTCTCTGCCTTCTCGGCCGGCGGTGTGACGTGCGGATCCAGCGTTGCTTGCGGATACACCGCCGTGATCAGCGGCAGACACTCCGCGCAGACCCAGAAGGTGTGGGAACCTGCATGAAGGCGCGTGGCGCGTCGTGCGGAGATGAGATCGTCGAGCTGTCGCGTCCAGCCTCCGCTCGTGCCTTCCTGCTCCGTGATCACGCCCATCGCATGCATGGCGTCGTGCAGTTCGTCGGGGTTCGTGACTTCGGGCCATGCCTGTTCGCGCACCATGGCGATAGCTGCCGGATCCAGCTTGCCGATGTCGGCGGCGCTTTCCGGGTCGAGCCAGCGTCGTTGCGACACGGCGAGCGTGCGGCGCTCTTCGAGAGGGGCATCATCGAGAAAGGCGTAGGGCCGCGCGGTGAGGATTTCCGCGGCGAGCGGCGATGGTTCGATGAGGTCTTTGGCGACGACCTTGATGGCCCCGGTCTCGAGACCCACCAGCAAGTTCTTCAGGCCATCGATGTCCATGGCGTCATGCAGGCAATCCTCGAGCGTCTGCTTCACGAGCGGATGGTCGGGAATTTCGCGCGGGCCGGACAAATTCTCCGCGCAGGCGATCTGGTCGGGAAACAGCACGGCGATCAGGTCTTCGGATGCCATGCGCTGGATCTGCGGCGGCGTGCGCTTGCCTCCGGAGCTGCGGCGAATGGCAAGCGAAATGCTGGCGTTCCAGCGCCACCGCGCCGTGAACATCGGCGAATCGAGCATCGCCTGGATCAACGTGTCTTCCACCGTCTTGCTATTGAGGTACTTGCTGACGCTGATCAGATCGAAGCTGTGGGTTTCACCGAGCGACAGCACGATGGCATCTTCGGTGGCGGCCGCCTGCAGCTCGAAGTTGAACGTGCGGCAGAATTTCTTGCGCAGCGAAAGACCGAAAGCACGATTGACGCGCGCGCCATACGGCGCGTGGATGATGAATTGCTGGCCACCCGACTCGTCGAAGAAGCGTTCGAAG
>Ga0315912_10006677_pt1 | contig 10274 bp, 8 predicted proteins | sample VfabasoilMG_FD_204469 | JGI IMG/M metagenome (GOLD analysis project Ga0315912, IMG submission 204469) | Garden soil microbial communities collected in Santa Monica, California, United States - V. faba soil | ecosystem: Environmental > Terrestrial > Soil > Garden | place: USA: California... | reverse complement strand
GCAGGCGCTGGCGATGTACGACAGTCTTGCCTTGCGCGTGGCCGACTGCGACGCCAAGCTTGATGCGCTGTTGGCCCCGCTGGGACGTCGTGAGGTCAAATTGGCCGGACCGGCCAAGAGGGCCGGTAAGAACACCCCTGGCTTCGACCTGCGCACGGCGCTGGCGCGCTGGGCCGGCGTGGACCTCACGCGCATCAACGGACTGGCAGTCACCTCGGTGTTGACGGTGTTGTCTGAAATCGGACCGGACTTGAGCCGCTTCGCCAACGTCAAGCGCTTCTGCTCGTGGCTGGGTCTGTGCCCGGGTACCAAGATCAGCGGTGGCAAGGTGTTGCCGGCGCGCACCCGGCGCTCCACCAACCGCGTGCGTCACGCACTCAAGCTGGCCGCCATGAGTCTGTCGCGCAACGGCTCGGCGTTGGGGGCCTTTTGCCGTCGCATGTGCGCCCGCATGGACAAGCCAAGGGCCAATACCGCACTCGCCCACAAGCTTGCCCGCATGGTGTACTTCATGCTTACGCGCGGTGAGGACTACGTCGACCAAGGCCAGCAGCACTACGAGGAGCAGCAGCGCCAGCGCTCGATCGCCGCTTTGCGCCGCCGTGCCGCCGATCTGGGGTTCGCGATCACGCCGACCGCTGCAACTGCCTGACCGGCACCGTCAACCTACTTGTTTCTCAAGAGGTCTGACTCGCGGCCGATGCAGGCGGCCTGACTCTCGGGGGCGCATACGGTTCCTGTTCCCGCGCAACGAATCGACGTTCCAGCGGTTCGCTAGCCTGGATATTTCAGCGTACTCCGTAGAAACGAGGACGGCATCGCCCTTGGAATGCCCGTTCATCGAGGTGTCGAATCTTGATGAGCGAGCGGGCGATGCCGAAACCAAACTGTACCGAAGCGGTTGATGTTGGGGTGATCGATTTCGGCCAACTTGGCCGGCGTGTAGTCGAAGGTCGGTTCGACGGCGGCAGCATGACCAGTGACGGTGGCGTGATGCTGCTGTCGGCGGTCGATCGCAAGCTTGGTCTGATCGAGGCGGCCAGCCGCTGCATCGCTGACCCACGCAATCCGCTGTTGATCAAGCACGCCGTGCGTGACATGCTGCGCCAGCGCGTGTACGGTCTGGCACTGGGGTGGGAGGACTTGAACGTCCACGCCGCGCTGCGTCTGGACGTGGCCATGCAGACGGCCGTTGGCGTGGACCGCGAGGTGGCCAGCGCCCCCACGCTGTGCCGGCTGGAGAGCTGGGCCGATCGAGCCACGGCTGTGCGGCTGCAGCAGCTGCTGATCGAGCAGTTCATCGCCGGCTTCAAGACCGCGCCGACGCAGTTGGTGCTGGACTTCGACGCCACCGACAACCCGCTGCACGGCCAGCAGGAGCAGCGCTTCTTCCACGGCTACTACGACAGCTACTGCTACTTGCCGCTGTACGTGTTCTGTGGTCAGCAGCTGCTGTGTGCCTACCTGCGCCCCAGCCGCAATGACGGCGCGCAGCACGCTGCGGCAATCCTCAAGCTGCTGGTGCGCCGGCTGCGCCAGGCCTGGCCGGCGGTGCGCATCATCTTCCGGGGCGACTCGGGCTTTTGCCGCCAGCGCGTGATCAACTGGTGCGAACGCTCGCATGTGCACTACATCATTGGCCTGGCACGCAACCCGAGGCTGCAGGCGATGGTGGAGTTCGCGCAGTTGGCGCTGAAGGATGGGTACGAGCGCACCAAGCAAAAGCAGCGGCTCATCGACGAGTTCAGCTACGCCGCGCAGAGCTGGTCGCACGAGCGGCGCGTGATCACGCGGCTGGAGTGGGGCGAGCAGGGCCACAACCCGCGCTTCGTCGTGACGAACCTGGACGGCGACGCCGGCGCGCTGTACGACGCGCTGTACTGCCAGCGCGGCGAGGCGGAAAACCGCATCAAAGAAGCGCAGGTCGGGCTGTTCGCCCCGCGGAGGGTGTCCTGAATTTTGTGTGTGAGGCATAGCATGACCGACAGGAGCATCTATGCCGACGAAGAGGAAGACGACCAAGGCGGCCGAGGCCGCTGCGGCGGCGTTGCCGCCGATTCCCAAGGAGCTCATTGAGCAGTTCGTGACCGGGCCGATGAGCGCCGAGGCGGTACAAGCCGCCTCGATGGCGTTCAAGAAGGCGCTGATCGAGCGCGCACTGGGCGCCGAGTTGTCGCACCACCTGGGCTACCCGCCAGGTGCGAGTAGGTCCGAGGACGCCGGCAACCACCGCAACGGCACCAGCGCCAAGACGGTGCTGACCGAGGACGGCCCGCTGCGCATCGAGGTGCCGCGCGACCGCGAGGGCAGCTTCGAGCCGCTGCTCATCCCCAAGCACGAGCGGCGCTTCACCGGCTTCGACGACAAGATCGTGGCCATGTACGCCCGCGGCATGATCGTGCGCGAGATTCAGGCGTTGCTGCGCGAGCAGTACGGATGCGAGGTCAGCCCCGAGTTCATCAGCTCGGTCACCGACGCCGTGATGGCCGAGGTCGGTGCCTGGCAGTCTCGGCCGCTGGAGCCGATGTACCCGGTGGTGTTCTTCGACGCGCTGCGCGTGAAGATCCGCGAGGACGCGGTCGTGCGCAACAAGGCCATCTACCTGGCGCTGGGTGTGTTGCCCGACGGCACGCGCGACATCCTGGGCATCTGGATCGAGAACACCGAAGGCGCGAAGTTCTGGCTCAAGGTCTTCAACGACCTGAAGAGCCGCGGCGTGGCCGACATCCTGATCGCCGTCACCGACGGCCTGAAGGGCATCGGGCGCTGGGTGCGGTGTTCCCGGCCACGACGCTGCAGACCTGCATCGTGCACCTGATCCGCAACAGCCTGGACTACGCGAGCTGGAAGGACCGCAAGCTGCTGGCTGCGGCGCTGCGCCCGGTGTACACGGCCCCGAGCGCCGAGGCTGCCGCCCACGCGCTGGACGAGTTCGAGCGCGGGATGTGGGGGCAGAAGTACCCGACGGTCACTGCAGCCTGGCGTCGCGCCTGGGACCGCGTGATCCCGTTCTTCGCCTTCGCGCCGGCGGTATGTCGCGTGGTCTACACCACCAACGCCATCGAGAGCATCCACAGCCGGCTGCGCAAGATCATCAAGACGCGCGGGCACTTCCCCAGCGATGACGCCGCGACCAAGCTGATCTGGCTGGCGCTGCGCAACATCACGGCCGACTGGGGCCGGGCAGCCAAGGAATGGCGCGAGGCAATAAACCAATTCGCGATCGCCTATGGCGATCGCTTCACCAGACGCGGCTGCGTGAGAATGCGGCCGCGACTTGCCCACCGCGTCGGTCGTTCGTCGCAAGCGACGACCGCCGCCGTGGACAAGTCATCCCAGCGCCTCACACACAGTTGTCTGTTTGACATTCAAACTGCACACGCAGCTTGAACCGGTTACCGTCGCCGTTGCGAGGTCCTCCGCGAGCAGAGTAGCCGCCGTTTCTCTGGTGCGTGCCCACTGCCCGTCACACAGATTGGCTCCGGTCGCGGACGGTTGCACATTTTGGTGAGCTCAGCTTCCCGTTGGAGAGATTTGTCATGCACAAGACGTGACCGGGCTCGCGGTAGGACTTCGCGTCCTTCCTGACTCGACCGGGAGTAGCAAGATGAGCGCTTTGTCTGTCCTTGATACGCACGCCGCGTTCGTCGACGTCGGCAGCGAGCACATGCATGTTTCTGTAGCCGGCGGTCCGCCTCAAGTCTTCGGCACCGTCACCACGCAGCTGCATGCACTTCGCGATTGGCTTGTGCAGCAAGGGGTGCGCTCTGTCGCCATGGAGGCGACTGGCGTCTACTGGTTGCCCTTGTATGGCGTGTTGGAAGCGGCCAAGCTTGATGTGCGAATGGTCAATGGCCGCCAAATGCGCAACCTGCCCGGCCGCAAGACCGACATGAAGGACTGTCAATGGGGTGCCACGCTGCACGCTCACGGACTGCTGCACGCAGGCTTCGTGCCACCCGCGCACATTCGTCGATTGCAGGACTACCTGCGCTTGCGCGTCGACCAAATCAGCATGGCCGGCTCGCACGTGCAGCATATGCAACAAGCGCTTGAGCGCATGAACATCAAGCTCCACGACGTCATCAGCTCGCTCACTGGGGCCAGCGGCCTGGCGGTCATTCGAGCAATCCTCGATGGGCAGCGTGACCCGCAACGCCTGCTCGCGCTGTGCGACGTTCAGATTCGACGCGCCAAAGCCGATCGCGTCACGGAATCCTTGCGCGGCACCTGGGCCGACGAGCATCTGTTCGCGCTTCGTCAGGCATTGCAGAGCTGGGACCACTATCAAAGCCAAATTGCCGAGGTGGACAGGCAGGTCCAAGAACTGCTGTTCGCGATGTGCACAGATCCCACTGCGAACGATCCCGCAATGCCTGCGCAATGCACCAGCCGGCGACCGCGCAAGCGTCCCGGTGTCAATGCGCCGGCCATTGCCGATCTGCGCAACATCCTTGTCCAGATCTGCGGCCAAGATCTCACCGTTCTGCCCGCCCTTACCGAATACAGCGCCTTGCAGCTCATCTCCGAGGTCGGCACAGACTTGAGCAAGTGGCCAACGGAGAAACACTTCACTGCCTGGACTGGGCTCGCTCCGGGCAGCCATCAAAGTGGCAAGCGCAAGGGCTCGGTCAAGCGCAATCGCAACCGCGTCGGGCGACTGTTCTGCGTCCTGGCGAGAAGCCTGGCTCGCAGCAAAGACCTGGCTCTGGGCGGCTTTTATCGGCGGATGTCAGCTCGTCGCGGTGGGCTCGTCGCCAACAACGCCTTGGCACGCAAGCTTGCCGCCCTGTTCTGGCGCGTCATGGTCAAAGGAATGGACTATGTCGAAGAGGGCTTAGCGCGCTACGAAGCCAAGGTCATCGAGTCAAAACAGCGCTCTCTGCGCCGCCTAGCCGGACAACTCGGCCAGCAACTCGTACCTGCCCGTGCAACCGCGTGAGGGGGTTCATGGAGAGAAATCCTGACGCCCCCGCCACGCGCACCAGCTGCCACGTCTTCGCCGCCAACCAACTGCGCGTGCTGCTGGCGGCGCTAGGCTACGTGCTCATCGAACGGCTGCGTGCGTTGGCGCTGCAGCGCACGGCGCTGGCCACGGCGCAGGTCGATACGCTGCGCATCAGGCTGCTCAAGGTGGCCGCCGTGATCACGCGCAACACGCGCCGCATCCGGCTGTATCTGGCATCGAGTTGGCCGAGCGCGGCGATCTTCGCGCAGGCCATGAGCGCGCTGCGACCGCCTTGAACTTCATACAGCGCATGGCTCGCGCGATGACAGCAAATCAGCCCGCAGCCCAAGCCGGGGAAGGGGCAATCACGCCCGCGGCCGTGCCATCACCGCCTCAACTGGCACGAAACCCCTCAGGCCAACCCTCGACGCCGCCGCTGCAGCCTCAAAACGCACCTTCAAGCTATACAGCCCTACTACGCTGAAATATGCAGGCTAGGGCGCTCTCGCACCTCCGGTCACCACTGCTAGTGAAAACCCTAGAGGGCAGAGATCGGAATGTCAGTACTATATGCAAACGCGAATCGCATTTGCGTTATGACTCACCCCTCAAAGCAAGGAGACGACATGTTTATTTCGACGCATCGGACTGGCAGTGTGATTCGCGGCCGCAGAGCGGCTCTGTGCGCGGCGATGGCCTTGCTTGCCGCCGTTGCCGACATCCCAAAGGCTGTCGCTGCCGGATACCCGGAAAAGCCGATCAAGATGGTCATTCCCTATCCGGCGGGAGCGCCGGATGCCTACGGCCGCCTGCTCGCCGACAAGTTGTCAAAATCGCTGGGGCAGCCGGTCATCGTCGAGAACAAGCCGGGCGCGGGTGGCGGGCTCGGGGCGCAAGCCGTGGCACGTTCCCAGCCCGACGGCTACACGCTGCTGTTTGCCGGATCGAGCCTGTTCGTCATCAATCCGACGCTCTACAAGAACCCGATCTACAAGCGCGAGCAGTTCCAGGCCATCGCGTTTGCCTCCCAGGTGCCGATGATCTTCCTGGCGCGCAAGGACTTCCCGGCCAACGACATGGCGCAACTCATCGCCACCATGAAGAAGGAGCCGGGCAAGGTCAAGTTCGGCAATCCGAGTGTAGGCAGCACCTTCCATCTCCTGTGGGAGCAACTGCTGCAGGAGCAAGGGCTCAAGGCCAACAACGTCAACGTCGGCGCCGGCGCACCGACGGCGCTTCTAAACGGCGACATCGACGTCCTGATTCTCCCCCCGGGCCCCATGCTTGCCTTCCTGGAACAGAAGCAAATCAAGGCCCTGGCAGTCACGGGGACGGGGCGCCTGGACAAACTGCCCGAGGTGCCGACGGTCAGTGAAGCGGGCTTTGCCAGTCTGAACAAGGTCGGCGAGTACTTCCTGATGGCACCCGCGGGAACGCCGAAGCCGGTGGTCGACAAGCTGGTTGCGACGGTCAATGCGCTGAACCAGGATCCCGACTACTTGCAGCGGCTTGCCATGCTCATCGGCAAGCCCGGATCCACCGCCAGCGTCGATGCCTTCAACCGGTATATCGACGAGCAGTCCAGCGCCTGGGGCAGCGTGGTCAAGAGTGCCGGCATCTCCATCGACTGAAGGGCTATCGATGTTGATGGTCAATAGAGACAGGCTCGCCGGCCTGATCTACCTGGGCGTCGCGGCAGCGGGGCTATGGTCTGCCTGGGACCTGCCGCGTGGCACGCTGAACGCGATCGGGTCCGGCTTCGTGCCGAAGGTGGTGCTGGTGCTGCTGGGGTGCATCGGCGCGATCAAACTGCTGACAAGTTGCTTTGGTGATGCAGGCAAGGTTCAGTTGCGGCTTCCCCGCGGGCTGGTGTTGCTGGTGCTGGCCATCGTGTCCTTCGGGCTGCTGGTGGAGCGTGCTGGCCTGGTCCTGGCCATCATCGTGATGGCCGTGTTCGTCGATCTCGCGGGCAACCACTCGCCGAAGGGCGGAAGACCGCTGATCTTCATCATCGTCGGCCTGCTCGCCTTTTCCGTGGTGGTGTTCAGCCATCTGCTGGGCATACCGCTGGAGTTGCTGCCCAAATGGAACTGACCAGCAGCCTACTGCAGGGCTTTTCGACCGCGTTCGCGTGGATCAACCTGGCCTTCTGCCTGGCGGGCGTCGTGCTCGGCACCGTGATCGGTGTCCTGCCCGGCGTGGGGCCGCTGGTCACCATCTCGATGTTACTCCCGTTCACCTACACGCTGGGGCCCATTCCCGCGCTGATCATGTTGGCCGGCATCTACTACGGTGCGCAGTACGGCGGGGCGATCACCGCCATCCTGATGAACATGCCGGGCGAGGCCACTTCCATCGTCACCACGCTGGATGGCTACCAGATGGCCAAGCAGGGCCATGCAGGGACGGCACTCGCGGTGTCGGCGATCAGCTCGTTCGTTGGCGGCAGCGTTGCCATCGGGGTCATCGCATTCGGCGGTCCGCACCTTGCGAGGATTGCCATCTCGTTCGGCCCTCCGGAATACTTTGCATTGATGCTGCTGGGGGTCTTCTCCTGCCTGCTGCTGGGGGCAGGGTCGGTGCTCAACGGCATCGCGGGAATCCTGATCGGCCTGCTGCTGTCCACGGTCGGCGTGGACCCCACGAGCGGCACGTCGCGCTTCGCCCACGGGATACCGGACCTGATGGACGGTATCGGTTTCGTGTCCATCGCCATCGGCATCTTCGGCCTGCTGGAGGTGGTGCGCACGCTGATGGAACCCCCACCGGCTGCAGCGCCAATCGTCAGCAACATCAAAGGGCTCATGCTGACTTCCGCGCAGTGGCGGCAGGCTCTTCCGGCGATGTTGAGGGGCACGGCACTCGGATCGCTGTTGGGCGTCCTGCCCGGCGCCGGTCTGATCCTCGCACCCTTCGCCTCCTACGCGATCGAGAAGCGCCTGTCGAAGAATCCCGAGACCTTCGGGCAAGGAGCGATCCAGGGTGTCGCCGCACCCGAGGCGTCGAACAACGCTGCGGCGCAGACATCGTTCATTCCGTTGCTGTCGCTCGGCATCCCTGCCAACGCGGTGATGGCGCTGATGCTGAGCGCGCTGATGGTTCAGGGCATCCTGCCGGGGCCGACCACGTTCACCACGCATCCGGACATGTTCTGGGGTCTGATCGCCAGCATGTGGGTGGGCAACGTGATGCTCATCATCCTCAATCTGCCGATGGTCGGCATGTGGGTCCGCCTCACGATGACCCCCTACCGGTACCTGCTCCCGGTCGTCATCCTGTGTTGCTGCGTCGGCGCGTTCAGCGTCAACAACAGCAGCTTCGATGTCTTCACGATGGCGGTCTTCACCGTCGTCGGCTACGCGCTCTGGCAGGTCCGATGCGAGGTCTCCGGTCTCGTGCTCGCCTATGTGCTTGGCGGGCCTCTCGAGCAGAACCTGCGCTCCTCGCTGAGCATGGGGGAGGGGTCGGCGGCCGTATTCATGCAGCGTCCCATCGCGTTGACGCTGCTGGTCGCTGCCTCGCTGATGGTCGTGATCCCTCTGCTGCGGGGCATGCGCCCGCGCCGCGACCGAGCTGCCGGCTCTGTATCCACCACGAAGTCGGCCTAGCGGTCGATGCACATTCTCAGGAAGAGTCTATGAAGGCGTTTGAAGTCAGGGATGGAATGAGGATCGAGTGGGACGTGCCCATCGAGATGGACGACGGCGTGGTCCTGCGGGCGGATGTTTACCGCCCCGACGCGGATGGAAAGTACCCCGCGATCCTGAGTTACGGCCCATATGGAAAGGGGCTCTCCTTCCAGGAAGGCTATCCGACAGCCTGGAATCTCATGGCAGAGAAGTACCCCGACGCACTCGAACATTCGTCCAATGCGTATCAGAGCTGGGAAGTCGTCGACCCCGAGAAATGGGTGCCGGATGGTTATGTCTGCGTCCGCGTCGACTCGCGTGGCGCGGGGCGATCGCCGGGCCAGATCGACCACTTCTCACCGCGCGAAACACAGGACATCTGTGCCTGCATCGAGTGGGCAGGCACCCGCCCATGGAGCAGCGGCAAGGTCGGCCTGAGCGGCATTTCCTACTACGGGAGCAACCAATGGAGCGCCGCGGCACTGAGACCGGCGCACCTCGCGGCGATCTGCGTGTGGGAAGGTTTCTCCGACGCGTATCGCGAGTCGTTCTTCCATGGCGGCATCCTCTGCTCCTTTGCAAAGAACTGGCAAGAGATGCAGGTCCGCACGGTCCAGCACGGGCGTGGTGAGCGAGGGCAGCGCAGCAAACTCACCGGACAACTCGTGTGCGGTGACGTCACCATGAGCGACGCGGAGCTGGCGCGCAATCGGGTCGAGATCAGTCCTGGCGACCAGGTGCGCCCCCTCGATTCAGAGGTGTATGCGCAACGCAGGGCCGACCTGCGTAGGATCGAAGTACCACTGCTTTCGGCCGCGAACTGGGGTGGGCAAGGGCTTCATCTGCGCGGCAACGTCGAAGGCTTTCTGCAGGCCGGTTCCTCGCAAAAGTGGCTGGAGGTGCACGGCGGCGAACACTGGACGTCCTTCTATACGCGCTATGGCGTCGAGTTGCAGAAGCGCTTTTTCGGCAGGTTCCTCAAAGGCGAGGACACCGGCTGGGACCAGCAACCACCTGTACTCCTGCAGGTGCGCCATGTCGACCGGTTCGAAGCACGCACGGAGCACGAGTGGCCGATCGCACGGACGCAGTGGACGCGGTTGTACCTGGACCTCGAGCGGCACACGCTTTCGCCGACTCCATCCGGCAAGACCGCATCACTGACCTTCGAGGCGCTCGGCGAAGGCGCAACCTTGCTCTCCGAGCCGTTCGCGCAGGAGACCGAGATCACCGGGCCACTGGCCGCGCGGCTGTACGCCTCGTCGAGCACGGTCGATGCGGACTTCTTCCTCGTGTTCAGGCTGTTCGCACCCGATGGCAAGGAGTGCGTCTTCCAGGGCGCGCTGGATCCTCATACCCCTGTCGCCCAGGGATGGTTGCGCGCCTCGCATCGCAAGCTCGATCCGCTGCGCTCGTTACCCCACCGGCCCTATCACACCCACGACGATCGGCAACTCCTCACGCCGGGTGTACCGGTGGGATTCGACGTCGAGATCTGGCCGACCTCCATCGTCGTACCCCGGGGCTGGCGCATCGGCTTGTCCGTGCTGGGGCGCGATTACGAGCACGAAGGCGTGGCCAGCCACCTGTCGAATATGAAACACCCGATGAAGGGCTGCGGTCCCTTCGTGCACGACGATCCGCAGGACCGCCCGGTGGAGATCTTCGGCGGCCGCACGACCTTGCACGCGGACGCC
>Ga0315912_10006676_pt1 | contig 10274 bp, 10 predicted proteins | sample VfabasoilMG_FD_204469 | JGI IMG/M metagenome (GOLD analysis project Ga0315912, IMG submission 204469) | Garden soil microbial communities collected in Santa Monica, California, United States - V. faba soil | ecosystem: Environmental > Terrestrial > Soil > Garden | place: USA: California... | reverse complement strand
CATTCGCGCCGCCTGCGCCTAGCCGCATGGTCGGTGCCGCCTGGCGGCGCTCCAGCTCACGCGGCGAGGCGATCCGCGCAGTCTGCGACCTCATCTCGCGCGCGGGCTGAATCCCGCAGGACGCACTGCTTCTGCGCACGCCGGCGTCGCGCGGGCGATGCTATCGTCCGCCGCGATGCGCGCGCTCCCCATCGCGTTCCTCGCCGGCCTCGTCGCCTGCTCGCCCCCGCCCGCGGGCGATTCGCTGCCGCGCCTCAACATTGTGCCGGACAGCCTCACGGTCTCCGGCGTCTCCGCGGGCGGCTACATGGCGACGCAGTACCAGGTCGCGTACTCGAAGGACGTCGCCGGCGCCGGCGTCATCGGCGCCGGTCCGTGGCTCTGCGCGCAGGGCATCGTCACGCGCGCGCTCAAGGACTGCCTCGCTGGAACGACCGGCGGGCCTGACGTAACGCCGCTGCTGGCGGCACTGCGCACAAGCGCCGCCCTGCATGCCGTGGACGATCCGTCCGGACTCGCGGCGGATCGCATCTGGATCTTCCACGGTGCGAAAGACGGCAAGGTCGGCGCGGCGGTCTCGGATTCGCTGGTTCGTTTCTACAAGGCGTACGTGCCGCTCGAGCAGGTCCGTTACGAAACGCAGGTGCCGTCCGCGCACGGCTTCCCGACGCTTGCGGACGGCGGTGCCTGCGACGCCGACGTATCGCCGTGGATCCTCGCCTGCAACTACGATGCGGCGGGTGAGATGCTGAAGCATCTCTACGGCGGCCTCGTCGATCCGGCCGGCGCCGTCACCGGCACGCTGCTCGAGTTCGGCCAGGCGCGCTATGTGGAGCAGGACGCGCTCGCTTCGATGGCGGACACGGGGTTCCTGTTCCTGCCGAGGGATTGCGCAGCCGGCCAGCCGTGCCGCGTGCACGTCGCGTTCCACGGCTGCCGGCAGGGCATCGGCTTCCTCGGCCGCACGTTCGCGCGGCAAACCGGGTACGACCGCTGGGCCGACGCGAACCGCATCGTCGTGCTCTATCCGCAGGTGAAGGCGTCGCAGTCCTGGCCCCTCAATCCGCGCGGCTGCTGGGACTGGTGGGGCTACTCGGGCGCCGACTACGCGGCAAAGGGCGGCGCGCAAATTTCCGCCGTACGCCGCATGCTCGAGGCGCTCGGCGTAAAATGACTCGCGTTCCGCCGGCAACCAGACGTTCCACCGAGGAGTAGACCATGCGTCGATTTCCGATCATTTCCCCGATCGTTCGCGTCGCGGCCGCATGCTGCGCGTGCCTTGGCGTGACTGCGGCTGCGTGGGCCGCCGATGCCGTCCACCCGGTCAGGATCAGCAAGGCACAGGTCGCCGGCGGGATCTTCAAGGACTACGAGCCGGTGGTGAAGACGGCGGACGGCAATACGACCCACGACGTCGAGGTGTTCCTGTCGAAGGACCGGCAGTTCGATGCCGGCATGTACCGCTCCGGCAAGGTCCGGGCGGAGATCAAGGCGCCATATGGCGTCCATGAATACATGCACTTTCTCGAAGGCGGCGTGAAGCTGACCTCGAGCGACGGCACGGTGACGGAGGTGCACGCCGGCGACTCGGTGGTCATCCCGGCGGACTGGACCGGCGTGTGGGACACCGAGGGTTACACCAAGATCTACGTCATCTACTCCCCGAACGGGCCGATCGAGGAATAAGAAAGAGGGCTGCGTCCCCTCCTAGAACCGCGCGCGGTACTCAGTCGGCGTGATACCGACGAGTTCCTGGAAGCTGCGGCGCAGCGACTGCTCGTCCGGAAAGCCGCAGTCGCGCGCGACCTGCTTGAGTCGCGAGGCGCCCTCCTCGATCCGGCGCCGGGCCTGTTCCACGCGCTGCCGGCGGACGTAAGCACCCGGGCTCGTGCCGAGCCGCGCACGGAATTGCCGCGCGAAATGCCGCGGGCTCATGCTCATGCGCCGCGCCAGGCCCTCGACCGAGAGGTCGGCGCGCGGGTTCTCGAGCATCCACAGTTCCAGTTCGCCGAACAAGTCGTCGCGCTTCTGCGCCGCGAGGTGGCGGCTGAACTGCGACTGGCCGCCCGGCCGCTTGAGGAACAGCACGAGTTCCTGCGCCACCGCGAGCGCCACCGCCTTGCCCTGGTCCTGCTCGACCAGGGCCAACGCGAGGTCCATGCCGGCCGTGACGCCTGCCGAGGTGTAGATGTTGCCCGTCTGCACGTAGAGCGCATCGCGATCGATGCGCGCCTTCGGTGCCAGCGCCGCGAGCCGGTCGAGGTAGGCCCAGTGCGTCGTCGCGGGGCGGCCGTCGAGGAGCCCGGCGGCCGCGAGCAGCATTGCGCCATTGCAGATGGAGCCGAGGCGCTGGACGCGTTTTGCCTGCCCGGCCAGCCAGTCGAGCATCGGCCGGTCTTTCGCAGCAGCCTCCCAGCCGATTCCGCCGGCGACGAGCAAGGTGTCCGCGTCGCGCACGTCGGCGTAGCGGCGCGTCGCTACGAGCCCGAGGCCGTTCGACATCTCGACCGGGCCGTCACGTGCGGCGACAAACTCGGTCACGTACGCGGGAGAGCGTGCCCCGCGATGCTCGACCAGCCAGCGCGCGGTGCGCGCGAACACCTCGAGCGGACCGGTGATATCCAGCACCTGTGCCTGCGGGAAGCCCAGCATCACGACGCGATGGGGCCGGGTCCGGGTCCTTGTCTGGCGGCTCGTTCTCATGAATCCCACGTTAGCGCGGCGGGTGCGGCCGAGGGACAGTCTGGCAGGAATTGATGCCTCCCTGTCCATCCTGCCATGCGACCCCGCGCGAGGATGGCGCATCCCCAGGCACAGGCATCCACAGGAGTTTGGCCATGCACAGACGTCAGTTCATCGGCACGACACTCGCGGCCTCGGTCGCGCTGTTCGGCCCGGTCCGCGCGCGGGCAGCGCCTGGCGCTCCCGTCGCGCCGTTGCCGAAGCGCGACCGGGTCAAGGTCGCCTTCATGCTCGGCGAACACGCAAACGTGATCGACACGGCGGGACCCTGGGAAGTGTTCCAGGATGCCTCGACGCCGGAAGGCGACAACGCCCCGTTCGAGCTGTACACCGTGGCGCCGACGGAGGGCCTGCTCGAGATGACAGGCGGACTGAAGGTCCAGCCGCACTACACCATCAAGAATGCGCCGGCGCCCCATGTGATCGTCGTACCTGCCCACAAGTCGACCGCGCAGTCGCGCGAATGGCTGGCGAGCGCAAGCGCCGGCACCGACGTCACGATGTCGGTCTGCACCGGGGCCTTCCAGCTCGCCCGTGCGGGTCTGCTCAAGGGCATCCCGGCGACGACGCACCACGATTTCTTCGACAGCTTCGCCAAGGAGTTTCCCGACGTCGAGCTCAGGCGCGGACTGCGCTTCGTGGACAGCGGGCGGATCGCGACGGCGGGCGGGCTCACCTCGGGCATCGACCTTGCGCTGCACATCGTCTCGCGCTACTTCGGCGTGGAGACCGCAGCGGCCACGGCGGCCTACATGGAGTACTCGAGCGACGCCTGGCGCGCCTAGACGACGGCGGTGGCTTCGATCTCGACCTTGGCGCGGGGCTCCACGAGCCCCGCGACCACCACGACGGACATCGCCGGAAAGATGCGCCCGAAGATCTCGCGGTAGCTCACGCCGATCGCGGACAGGGAGGCCAGGTATTCCTCCCGGCTCGTCACGTACCAGGTGAGCCGGACGAGGTGCTGAGGCCCGGCGCCGGCGCAGGCCAGCACGTCGACGATGTTGAGGAATGCCTGGCGCGACTGCACGGCGAAATCGTCGCTGACAAAGCGCTGTTCCGCATCCCAGCCGATCTGCCCGGCAACGAATACCTGCCGGCCCTGTGCCGCGATGCCGTTCGCGTAACCGCTCGGGCGCGCCCAGCCGGGCGGCTGCAGGACTTCATGGCTCATCGCAGGATCTCCCGGCCGATGACCAGCTTCTGCACTTCGCTCGCACCTTCGTAGATGCGCAGCGCCCGGATTTCCCGGTACAGCCGCTCGACGATTGCGCCGCGGACCAGGCCGCGCCCGCCGAACATCTGCACGGAGCGATCGATGATGTCCTGGGCGTTCTCGGTGGCAGTCAGCTTGGCCATGGCCGCGGCGGCGGTGAACGGCTTGCCGGTGTCCCTCAGCCAGGCGGCGCGATAAGTCATCAGCTCCGCCGCGTCGAGCGCCGTTGCCATCTCCGCGAGCGCCGTCTGCGTCAGCTGGAAGTCGGCCAGCATCTTGCCGAACATCCCGCGCGACCGTGCATGCGTCAACGCTTCGTCGAGCGCGCGCCGTGCAAAGCCGCAGGCGGCCGCGGCGACCGAGGTCCGGAACACGTCGAGCGTGCGCATCGCGAGCTTGAAGCCCTCGCCCTCGGCGCCGATGCGCCGCTCGGCGGGGATCCGGCAGGTGTCGAACTGGATCCGCGCGAGCGGATGCGGCGCCATCGCGTCGATGCGCTCCGCGACCGTGAAACCGCGATCCGAGGGCTCGACCACGAAGGCACTGATGCCGTCGGCCGAGACGCTGCCGTCGCTGCGCGGCTTGCCGGGTGCGGTGCGCGCGAATACGCAGTAGAAATCCGCGATGCCGCCATTGCTGATCCAGGTCTTGGAGCCGTCCAGCACGTAGCAATCGCCGTCCCGCCGCGCGGTGCTCTGCATCGCCGCGACGTCGGAACCCGCGTCCGGCTCCGAGAGCGCGAAAGCGGCGATCGCGGTGCCCTCCGCGACCCGCGGGAGCCAGGTGGCACGCAGGCGCTCGTCACCCGCGAGCGAGAGCGGGGCGCTGCCGAGTCCCTGCATCGCGAAGCTGAAGTCCGCGAGGCCGTCGTGCTGCGCGAGGGTCTCGCGCAACACGCAGATCGAGCGCGCGTCGAAGTCCGCCGACGCGCCGCCGTCGGCCGCGCGCAGGCAGTGCCGCAGCAGTCCCGCCTTGCCGAGCCGGCCCACCAGTTCGCGGCAGCGCCGGTCCACGTCCGCGCGCTCGGCCGGGTGCGCGCCGCCGTCCAGGCTCGCCGTCGCCCACCGTTCCGCCTCGGTCGCGAGCCGGCGATGCTCCTCGCCGAAGAAGGGCCATTGCATCCGGTCGTCGTGCTGGCTCATCAGTCCCCCTCGAAAACCGGTTTTCGCTTCGCCGCGAAAGCCTCGAAGGCGCGACGGAAGTCGTTCGACTTCATGAGGCCCGCCTGGGCGCGCGCCTCCGCATCGATCGCCTCGTTGACACCCATGTTCCACTCCAGGTGGAGCATCTTCTTGGTCATCGCATGCGCGAGCGTCGGCCCCGCGGCCAGCTCGCCCGCGAGCTTCATCGCCGCCGGCAGCAGGGCGTCAGCCGCATGCACGCCGTTGAAGAACCCGATGCGCTCGCCCTCGGCAGCGTCGAATGCGCGGCCGGTGTAGAGGAGTTCCGCCGCGCGGCCCTGGCCGATCAGCCGCGGCAGCAACGTGCAGGCGCCCATGTCGCAGCCGGCGAGCCCGACGCGCACGAACAGGAATGCGGTCCGCGCCGCAGGCGTCGCGAACCGGAAATCCGAGGCGAGCGCGATCATCGCGCCCGCGCCCGCACAGGTGCCGTCGATCGCCGCGACAATCGGTTGCGGGCAGGCGCGCATGGCGCGCACCAGGTCCCCGGTCATGCGCGTGAACTCGAGCAGCCCCTTCTCGTCCATCTTCGTGAGCGGGCCGATGATCTCGTGCACGTCGCCGCCGGAGCAGAAGTTGCCGCCGGCCCCGTCGATCACCACGACCCGCACGCCGCCGCCTTCGTGCAGCAGCCGGAACAGGTCGCGCAGCTCCGCGTACGACTCGAAGGTGAGCGGGTTCTTCTTCTCCGGGCGGTTGAGCGTCAGGTGCGCGACGCGATTCTCGACGCGCCACAGGAAGTGCTTCGCCGCGTAGCCCGTCAGGTCCGGTATCTCCGTCTTCATGAGTCCCGCTCCTCGAGTGAACGGACATGCGTCTTGAGCCGCGCCAGCAGCGAGGCGATCGTCGCCATCTCGCGGCCCGTGAGTTCCTTGAACGATTCGACGATCCAGCCTTCGTGCTCCGCGGCCATCGCCGCGAAGGCACGCCGCCCCGCCCCCGTCAACCGCACCAGCGTCGCGCGCCGGTCCGCCGGGTCCGCGAACCGCTCGACCAGGCCTTCCCTCTCGAGCATGTCGGTGATCCCGGTGACGTTGCCGCCGGTCACCATCATGCGCCGCGACAGTTCGCCCATCTTGAGTCCTTTCGGCGCGCGCTCGAGCTGGGCCATGAGGTCGAAGCGCGGCAGCGTCGTGGCATGGCGCTCCTGCAGCAGCCGGCGCGTGCGCCCCTCGACCAGTCGGTTGGTCGCGAGCATCCGCAGCCACAGGCGGATCGCGGTGTGGTCGTCGCGGTCCGCGCGAGTCTCGGCATCCGTAGCGCGGGCGACCATCAGGTCACCTCCCCGCCGGCGATCGCGATGGCCTGCCCGTTCATGCTTTCGCTGCCAGGGCTGCAGAGCCACAGCACCGCATTCGCGACTTCCGCGGGCAAGACCAGCCGCTGCTGGGGATTGGACGACACCAGCGTTTCGCGCGCCTCGGCCTCGCTGCGCGCCGTTTTCTCGGTGATATTGCGGATCGCGTCGCGCACGATGCCGGTGTCCGTGTAACCGGGGCACACCGCATTTACGGTGATGCCGGTCTTCGCCACCTCGAGCGCGAGCGCCCGCGTCATGCCGATCAGGCCGTGCTTCGCCGCGCAGTAGGCCGTGCAGTAGGCGTAGCCCCGCAGGCCGGCGGTGCTCGAGACGTTGACGATGCGGCCCCGGTTCGCGGCCAGCATGGCGGGCAGGGCGGCGCGCGTGCAGTGATAGGCGCCGGTCAGGTTGACGTCCAGCATCATGCGCCAGAACGCCTCGTCGCTCTTCGCGAGCGCGCGGCTCTTCGCCAGGCCCGCGTTGTTGACGAGGAACGAGATATCGCCCGAGGCCGCGCGCGCCTGCGCGAAGGCGCGCTCGACCTGCTGCGCATCCGTCACGTCGGCCGTCACCGCGAGTGCGCCGCCCGGCAGCGTTGCCGCGGTCGCTTCGAGCTCGCCCGCCGTGCGGCCGAGCAGCGTCACGCGCGCGCCGCCCGCGGCGAGCGCGCCCGCGATCGCGGCGCCGATCCCGCGTCCGCCGCCGGTCACGAGTGCATGGCGTCCCGAAAGTGGCTGGTTCATGCGGCCCTCCTATACCGGCCCGGCGGCCTGGGCCGCACGCTCGAGGTTGCGCTCGAGCTGGCGCCGCGCCGACTGGTACTGCGGCGGCCACCACTGGCCCGCCCAATGCTGTTCCGCGGCCGCGCGCAGCGTCCACGCCGGATCCGCAAGGTGCGGCCGCGCGAGCGCGCAGAGATCCGCACGCCCGGAGGCGATGATCGTGTTCGCGTGGTCGGCCTCGAAGATGTTGCCGACCGCGAGCGTCGGGATGTCGACCACGTTTCGCACCAGGTCCGAGAACGGCGTCTGCCACATGCGGCCGTACACCGGCTTCTGCCAGGGCACGGTCTGTCCGCTCGAGAGGTCGAGGAGGTCGGCGCCCGCCGCCTTCATCGCGCGGCCGATTGCGATCAGTTCGTCCTCGGTGAGCCCGCCGGGCGCCCAGTCGCTCGAGGAGAGCCGCACCGAGAGCGGCCGGCCGGGCCAGGCCGCGCGCACGGCGGCGAGGACCTCGAGCGGATAGCGCAGGCGGTTGCCGATGGGCCCGCCGTATTCGTCCGTGCGCCGGTTGGTCAACGGCGAGAGGAAGCTCGCAAGCAGGTAACCGTGGGCCATGTGCAGCTCGAGCATGTCGAAACCGGCGTCGAGCGCGTAGCGCGCGCCCTGCACGAACTCGCCGAGCACGCGCGCCATGTCGGCCCGCGTCATCTCGCGCGGCGCTGCGCTGATGCCCTCCAGGTAAGGCAGCGGCGACGGCGCGAGCGTTTCCCAGTTCCCGGACGGCAGCGGCCGGTCTTCGTCCTGCCAGCCGAGCTGCGTCGAACCCTTGCGCCCGGAATGCCCGAGCTGCATGCAGAGTTTCGTACGGCTGTGCGCGTGCACGAAGTCGACGATGCGCCGCCAGGCGTCGCGCTGCGCCGCGTTCCAGATCCCGGTGCAGCCCGGCGTGATGCGGCCTTCCGGCGACACACAGGTCATCTCGGTGAACACGAGCCCAGCTCCGCCGGTCGCGCGGGCGCCAAGATGCACGAGGTGCCAGTCGTCCGGCATGCCGTCCTTGGCCGAGTACTGCGCCATGGGCGAGACGACGATGCGGTTCTCGAGCCGCATGCCGCGCAGTTCGAACGGCAGGAACATCGGCGGGCGCGCGCCATCGGCGCCCGCGCGTACCGCGAGCCGCGCCTCGACGTCCGCGACGAAGGCCGGGTCCCGCAGCTTGAGGTTGGCATGACCGATGCGCTGGCTACCGGTCAGCAGGCTGTAGGTGAACTGCCAGGGCTCGAGCCGGGTGTAGCGCGCGACGTCCTCGAACCAGCGCATGCGGTTGCGCGCCGCGCTCTGCAGCTTGAGCGCTTCGGTCTCCCGCTCTTCCTGGTAGGCGGCGAGCGCCGCAGGGACATCGGCAGCACCCGCCGTACGCGAAACGAGCGCGATGGCGTCCTCCATCGCGAGCTTCGTTCCCGAGCCGATCGAAAAATGCGCGGTGTGCGCCGCGTCGCCTATCAGCACCCGGTTGCCGTAGTGCCAGCGCTTGCAGAGCACGCGCTGGAAATTGAGCCAGGCCGAGCCGCGCAGGTGGGCGGCATTGCTCATGAGCCGATGGCCGTCGAGGTACTTCGCAAACAGCTTCTCGCAGAAGGCGATTGACTGCTCGTGGTTCGCGGCATCGAGGCCGTGCGCGCGCCAGGTCTCCTCGCGCGTCTCGACGATCACCGTCGAGAGCGAGGTGCTGAACTGGTAGGCGTGGATCTGGAACCAGCCGTGCTGCGTCGCCTCGAACGCGAAGGTGAACGCGGGAAACGGCTTTGTCGTGCCGAGCCAGATGAAGCGGCACTCGCGCGTGTCGATGTCGGGCTCGAACACGGCCGCGTGGCGCTTGCGGGTCCGGCTATTGACGCCGTCCGCCGCGACCACCAGGTCGGCGTCGGCGAAGGCCGCGTCGTCCTCGACCTCGTGCTGGAAATGATGCGCGACGCCGAGCTCGGCGCCCCGCTCCTGCAGGATTCCGAGCAGGCGCTTCCTCTCGATGCCGCAGAAGCCGTGGCCGCCGGTGGTGGTGACCGTGCCGCGGTAATGGACGTCGATGTCGTCCCAGTGGTGGAACCCGCCCGTGATGGCTGCATGCGAGGGCGCGTCCGCCGCGGCGAAGCCCTCCATGGTGCGGTCCGAGAACACCACGCCCCAGCCGAAGGTGTCGTCCGGCCGGTTGCGCTCGTACACCTCGACCCGCGCGCGCGGCAGGGCCTTGCGGAACAGGATGGCGGCGTACAGGCCCGCAGGCCCGCCGCCGAGGCAGACGATGCGCTTCACCGGCCTATTACAGGCCTCAATTATTTAAATGTCAACTAAATGGCCGGCAAAGCGTGATGCGTTTCAGGTCCCGCGCAGCGCCTTGCGGGAAAGCTTGCCGGTCGCGGTTTTCGGCAGGACCTCGAGGAACTCGATCACCCGCGGGTACTTGTAGGGCGCGATGCGCTGCTTCACGAAGTCCTGGAGTTCCTTGACGAGGGCGATGTCCCCGGCCCGCCCGGGCGCCAGCACGACGCAGGCCTTCACGACCATCCCGCGTTCCGGGTCGGCCGCACCGATGACGGCGCATTCGCGCACGGCCGGGTGGGCGAGCAGCGCCCACTCCACTTCCGGTCCCGCGATGTTGTATCCGGCCGAGACGATCATGTCGTCGGCACGCGCGACGAACCAGAAATAGCCGTCCTCGTCGAGGCGATACAGGTCGCCGGTGACGTTCCAGCCGTTCTGCACGTAGTCGCGCTGGCGCTCGTCGTCGAGGTAGCGGCAGCCGGTCGGCCCGGTCACCGCGAGCCGGCCCGTGGCGCCGGGCAGCATGACCTCGCCGTCCTCGTCCAGCAGGCAGGCGCGGTAGCCCGGCAGGGGCTTGCCGGTCGAGCCCGGCCGGATGTCCTCGCCCGCGGCGGCGATGAAGATGTGGATCATCTCGGTCGCGCCGATGCCGTCGATGATGCGGATGCCGGTCTTCTCGAACCAGAGGTCGGACACGGCCTTGGGCAGGAACTCGCCCGCGGAGACGCAGCGCTTGAGCGATGCAAGGTCGCGACCGGTGCATTCCGCCGCGAGTGCGCGATAGGCGAACGGCG
>Ga0315912_10006675_pt1 | contig 10276 bp, 7 predicted proteins | sample VfabasoilMG_FD_204469 | JGI IMG/M metagenome (GOLD analysis project Ga0315912, IMG submission 204469) | Garden soil microbial communities collected in Santa Monica, California, United States - V. faba soil | ecosystem: Environmental > Terrestrial > Soil > Garden | place: USA: California... | reverse complement strand
CATGTTCTCAACGAGTTTCACTGCATCGGTGTTATCGGGTAGCGATTTTGCAACTGCAACAAGATCGATGGCTAGTTGCTGTCCGGTTGCATTGCGCAGTTTATTCGACGAACCAGACTCGCGTCCATCGACAAAACTCTCTGCGAATCGCTGACGCATTGGGAACAACGTACTGTTGATCCACAAACGATGCCCCTTCCATCCTTCTACATTCGGCGGATAGAATGGCGTTTGTGAAAGATTCGACATCATGGCAGCCGTGTAATACGGATCGAGTGCCGCCGCACCCAACATCGACGCCAAGCCGATCACCAATTCCATTGGTGACTTGATAAGCGCACCACGCAGCGGTTGCGAATAGAAGTACTCGCTCGACATCAACGTATTGAACACTGGTGCGAGATCGTAGTTGTTGGAGCGAATCAGTGCTGCTACTTGCTCTATCGTTTCTTCGGTTGGATAATACTCAACGAATGTTCGAAGGATCTTACGACTGATGAAACGAGCACACGCAGGTTGTTCAAGTGTAATGCGGACAACATCGGTGTATTCCCAGTTACCAGTTTGTCCAAGGATCGTCTTCTCACCAAGGTCAGCAAGTTGTCTGTTATAAACACCGGCGAGATTGGAAATCGTCCAGCCGGTAAACGCGCGTGCTGCTTCTACAATGTCATGCTCGGTGTAATTGCCAATGCCCAAAGCAAACAGCTCAAACCATTCGCGTCCAAAGTTCTCGTTCGGATTCCCCTTGATACTTTGATTACCGTTCAGATAAACAAGCATTGCCGGATCGCCGACCATGCCCGTAGCGAGGTTGCGGAAGTTGTAAACGTTGTTTCTGATAAGCGTGCTTTGTGTGGTGTTCCACATGGCGTAGTACACGGTGATATAGTCACTCGTGAAGTGGTTGTGCCACATCCCTACAACACGTTCACGCAATGACACCTGCGTCTGGCAATGCCAGAGCCACCAGGTTTGCAGCTCGGGCCAGAGGCGTGCAGCCTCTTGGAAGCTTCCAAACTGAGGTGGGTCATCAGCCCAATCCGGCATCGGAATGGCAGGGTTGAGCGCCATCAAACCGGTTATCGCCTCCGAGGGAGTTCTACCGACAAGCAACTGCGCTAATTGCCAGTTAGGATGAAAAGTCGTCCTTCGTACAAGATGAAGAGCGTCTTCTATGGAAAGGGCCGCAGTTCGCGGCGAAAGGTCAACCATGTTTCCTCCTCGAGGAGATCTGTTCTGCTGTCGTGTAAACTACGTACTATTTTGCAGCCTTTCGAACACCAACCTCTCCAAACCCACGATGAATAAAAAGGTTAAGGAAACGAGCTCTGGAAAGAGTAAAAAGGAGATAACACGCGACGTTATTGCATGGGCTACCATCCTTGCAGGCGTTCTCGTGTTCTTTGCCGACGCGATCTTCACGGGCAAGAACTTCTTGAGCGAGGGCGACAACGTTGCCTTCTACTCATTCATTCCATTCCTGAAGGCAGCAAAGACTGCCGGCGAGTTCCCGCTTTGGGTTCCGTACATCTTCTCGGGAATGCCGGCCTTGGCTTCGTTCCTTGCTGCGGGCGACAGAACGTGGGACTTCCTGGGGATGATCATTTTCTCCATACCGAGGTTCTTTGGAGATCTCACAGGAAACGACACTACACGCTTGGCACTGTGGTACACCATTTATGGATGGGGCGTGTACACTTTGATGCGTGTAAAGAAGCACGACAGGACGATTGCCATTTTTAGTTCTCTCTCTGCAGTCTTCTCAACGTTCGTCATTGTGTGGATCATGATCGGGCACAGTACTAAACCTGTGTCGCTTGCAACGCTACCGTGGATCCTACTCGCGCTTGAACGCATACGCGAGAAATTCTCGCTGATGAATCTGTTCATCCTGACGCTTGCGATGATCACGCTCGTTTCTGCAACGCACCCTCAGATGATGTTCTACATGGGATGTGCTGCAGCTTTGTACTTGCTTGTTGAACTCGTTACACGACTCATCAGCAAAGAAGGCGCAATTCCTGTGTTAAAGGCAGGGGGCGCGTTAGCACTTGCAACTGTGATCGCATTGGGAACGCATGCCGACATGTTCATGGCCACGCGCGAGTACACGCCATACTCAACGCGTGGTTCTGCACCGCTTGTGCAGATGAAGGACAAACAAGCAGATCAAAGTGGTGGCAACGATTACGAGTACGCAACGAACTGGTCGTTCTCACCTGCCGAGATGAGCACATTCTTTGTTCCGAACTATTATGGCTTTGGAAATACGTCTGCAAAGGCTCCGGGTCAGGCAAAAGAACAACAAACGAATTTGTATTGGGGACAAATGCCATTCACCGATGCCGCTAACTACATGGGCATTGGTATTCTCTTACTGGGAATTCTGGGTGTCTGGTTTAATCGCAAAGATCCGTTTGTGATCTTCCTAGCTGTGTTGGGTCTGTTTGCACTGTTGCTTTCATTTGGTAAGAATTTCTCAGCGCTCTACGATGTGTTCTACAACATGGTGCCATCGTTTAACAAATTCCGAGCCCCCTCCATGGCGTTGTGTTTGTTGCAATTCGCAATGCCTGTGCTTGCCGGATATGGTTTGACGTCGGTGATATCGTGGGCAGGCAACAAGGACAAACGAAAAACTGCACTCATCGTTGCCGGTATTGCAGGTGCATTCCTCCTGCTTGGTTTTGCATACACAGCAGTCAACGAAGAAGGATACAAGACAAGCGTTGCCGAATCACTTGTTGCAAAGAATCCGAACCAATTGAAAACAACTGCAGATGTTTCGCCACAGTACTTGCAGATGGTGTATGATCACATGCGCAGCGACTGGATCGCAACTGGTTTCATTGCACTCTGTTTTGGTGGTTTGGTACTGCTTGTTGTTCGCGGCACGATAAAGCCAAGTGTTGCAATGCCCCTTGCAGTGTTGCTCACTCTTGCAGATCTCTGGCGTGTTGATTCGCGTCCGTATGAACCGCGCGAAGGTTCACCGGAAAAGAATGTGTTCCGCCGATACGACATGGTGGATTTCATTCAGCAAGACAAAGGCGTGTACCGTATCGCAGATCTATCGAATGCACTTCCTGCTAACTGGTGGGCGTATCATTTCATCGAGAACGTTCACGGTTATTCATCGGCAAAGCTCAGGGTGTATCAGGATGTGCTTGATGTAGCAGCACACGGCCCGGATCAGCCACCAGTTCCTGGCAACTCAATGATCTCGAGTCCGTTCATTTGGAGCCTGTTGAACGTGAAGTACGTTGTCACGCGTCAGGAATTAGGGGGCGTGGAGCCTGTGTTTAGATCAACGCAAGGTTTCCTCATCTATCGCAATTCCAGCGTGTTGCCTCGTGCGTGGTTTGTTGACAGTGTTGTTGTTGAAGGAGATGCGCGCAAGACGTTGAATCATTTGCGCGATATGGATTTCAATGCGGCAGGCAAAGCATATGTAGAGTCCGCTGTTCAAGGAACTGTGTCAGCACCAGATTCAACGGCAACCGTTCGCGTAACGAACAAAAGCAATCAGAACCTTGCGCTGGAAGCGAACACAAACACTTCTGCATTCTTGGTTGTCAGCGAAGTCTACTATCCTGAATGGCATTGCTTTGTTGATGGCGCAGAAGTACCAACACATAAAACAGACTTCCTGTTGCGCGGCGTAGTTGTGCCTGCGGGTAAACACAAAATTGAATTCCGCTACATCAGTCCAGCGTTCGAGAACGGACGCATGATAAGCATGGCATCGAACGGCATTGCATTGCTGATCGGCATTGGTGGTTTTATTCTCTGGCGTAGATCGAAGAAAGGCGAAGAACAGGCGTGACGACGGATGAAGTTTTACAATTCTGTGAAGAATCGATCGCATCAAAAGGGTGCGTCGCATTCACCGACGATCAGTTCAGGTCAATGGATCCTGAGCACGTTGAAGCAGTTCGCACAGCACACGGCAAGCATCAACTGATGTTGTTGCCACCGCATGAAGTGAAGTTTTTTGAATGGCTGAAGATTGTGGATCCGGCTGTGTGGCAAGATCTCTGGGGCGAAGCAGGAGATACTGAGTACCAAGTCAGCTTGGCATTCTTATCTGACTTTACCGGTGCAAATGCAGGTGGTTCATTTCATATCTGCGATCTGAGAAATACAGCGAACTATTTCTTTACGCCGAATATGTTTCTCGAAAAGGAAAGCAATGATTACGTGGCCGCTGTGAAGGACAGATTCATTCAGCGAGAATCATTGACTGTGGGTCAAACACTTACACTTGAAGCCAGCATTGGACCGATCGACATTTGGCATTTCGCTTATCGGTACGGATTAGATGTCGACGCTGCTAAGAAAGCCGTCAAGGAACTCGTGGACGACAGAATACTCGTCCACGTTACCGATGCAGATCATCTCTCACAGTTCTTCGACGTGAACTGAAATGATCGTGATGAAGTTTGGCGGCACATCGGTCGCCGATGCTCGTGCATTGTCAGCTGTGCTGGACATCGTTGTCAGCACATCAACGTCAACGCGCGAATTCGTTGTTGTGTTGTCAGCAACATCAGGCACAACGAATGCATTGCTCGACCTCGCACGAAGTGCCGCACACGATACTCGTTCACCTGCCGAACTCTGTGCTTCGATCATCGAGCGTCACCGTGCGATCTGCAACGAGTTGCTTTCAGCAGCACTGTGCGATGCAGCACGCGTCGATGTCGACGTCATTGGCGAACAACTCATTCGCTACGTTCGTGGAATCCAACTCCTCAAAGAGTGCACAGACCGTTCACTCGATACCATGGCTGCATTTGGTGAGCTCTTCAGCACAACGATCTTTACGTATGCACTGAAGGGGGCTGGTACCGACGCGCAACTCGTACACGCAACACAACTCATTCGCACTGATGATGCATTTGGAGCAGCACGAGTAGACTTCACTGAAACAACAAACAATTGTCAGACAGTGTTGAAGTCAGCGCTCACTACTCACGGCATTGTGGTAACACAGGGTTTTGTCGGTTCAACCGAGGACGGTATAACAACAACACTGGGAAGAGGCGGCTCCGATTATTCGGCAGCGATCCTTGGTGCATGTGGTGGTGCATCAGAGATACAGATCTGGACTGATGTGAGCGGTGTGTATAGCGCCGATCCACGGATCGTTCCCAATGCGCAACCGATACCGACGCTATCGTATGGCGAAGTGCGCGAGTTAGCACTGTACGGTGCAAAGGTGTTGCATCCGGCAACGATCGCGCCTGCGATCGACGCAGGTATTCCTGTGCATGTGCTGAACACGTTTCGTCCGAACGATCCCGGAACACGCATCACATCATCGAATTCGCCGCACAGCGAAATTCATGCGTTGTCGTTGGTAAGAGACTGTGTTCTCATTCGAGGTGCAGCTACAGAGATCGGTCCGATAATGAAAGCCGGACATCTTGCCGACCGAGCGATCCTCGAAGAGCATTCCATTGAACGCGTATCGGTTGTTGCTCATGTTCCTACATCAGAAGCGCGAACTGAGATCGAAGTATCGATAGCTGGACGCACAACAGAGATCACTGACTGCTCCGTCATCATCGCAACTGGTCCAGGTGCAACGCAGCCGTCATCACTTTCCCGATTGCTCGGTGCACTCAACGGCTATCGCATTCTTGCAATCATGAATGGCATGAGCGACGTTTCTGTCTTTTTTGTCTGTGATAGATCGGAAGCAACAAACGTTCTGCTCAAACTGCACGAACTGAGATAGGGCTAATCGTCTGTTTCTGTCGATGCACGAGCGATCACTTCTCTGATCGGTGCAACGTGCTTAAGGAATATTGGGAAGACTAAAGCGAAGATGAAGAGTCTCGCTTGAAATCCTTCGTAGCAAACAACAACCATTGTGTCGCGCACAACTTTTTCGGGAATACTGTACGCTAGCACTGCCGTTGCTATGGTTGCAGTCATAGCACCAACGTGAACATCTCTACGAATGACGAAGTACCCCATCAGGTACATGAGTCCCCACGTCATGACAAAAATTGGCGTTGTTGCAAAGCCAATACCTGTTGCAGTTGCAAGCCCCCTACCACCCTTGAATCCTAGAAGTGCGTTGTAGTTGTGACCATACACCGCACCAACGCCAACCCATGCTTTTGCTGCGAACCAATCGCCGTGAATGAGTTGCGCGATGTAGATCGCTGCAACACCTTTGAGTGCATCAATCAGGAATGCAACGATACCAAGCCATTTGTTGCCGGATACTTCCGTCAGGTTACGTGCACCAATGTTTCCAGAACCTTCAGTGCGCAGATCTTGTTTTGATGTGAGTTTTCTCAACAACCAAGCCGTTGGGAACATCCCAATTGCATAGCCAAGAAAAAACATTGCCGGAAGAGCAAGGTTCATGTCTTTGACCTCAACATTCGCATTTGCACCAACGACATACCAAGGAGAATAACAAACACAACGTAGGCTAAAGCTGATGCATATCCCATCATGTCACTTTGCTCGAATGCGTTGTGATACACAGAGTAAACGAGAGTTGTGGTTGCGCCAAGTGGACCACCTTTCGTCATCACATACACTTCGACGAAGATCTGAAAACTCTTGATCGAATTGATCACAACAACAAATGTTAACGTCGGCCTGAGAAGGGGCAGTGTAATCCGCTTGAATTGTTGCCACGCAGATGCACCCGACAACTCAGCACTTTCATACAGATCTTTTGGAATTGACTCCATACCTGCCATGAAGAGCACCATGTAGTAACCTGTGCTTATCCATACATCCATTGCCATGATGGCTGGCAATGCTGTGCCTTCCGTCATCAACCATCCGTTTTCGGGATGAGGAACACCAAGCAGTGCACACAACGCATTGATGTATCCATCGCGTGCGTACAGATTGGTGAAGATCAATGCAATAACAACGAGCGACGTTACCGACGGCAGGAAGTATGAAGCACGCATCCAGGAGCTGAACACTGCGCTACGTCCACGCAAGGCCGTTGCAAGCGCTAACGCAAATGCAGTCGTGACCGGAACTGTACCAAATGTGAAGACGACTGTGTTGAGCAATGCCTTCCAAAACATCTTGTCTTTAAAGACAGCTTCGTAATTGTCGAAGCCGATCCATGACATCTCATTCGTTAGCGTTCGGTAATCGGTGAAGCTCATCACCAATGCATACAACAACGGATACAGCCAGAAGACCGCAAACGTGAGAAGCCACGGCGAAAGAAGCGTGAATGTTGTTGCAGCACCGCGACGCATTACCGTCGCTCCCGAACTCGCGCTGCAAGTTCTCGCAATGACGTATACAGCAACTCCAGTGGTAATCCTACGATCGTGTAGTAGCAGCCTTCTACGCGACGTACGAATACGGCACCGAGGTCATCCTGAATTCCATACGCACCTGCTTTGTCGAGTGGGGAGCCCCCTTCCACATATGCGTAGATCTCGTCCGTCGTTAGTTCTCGAAACGTCACTTCGGTTGAACGCGAGTACGTTGTCTCCTCTATGCCATCGAACACAAGTGCCAAGCCGGTATACACAGTATGGGTTTGTCCACTGAGCAGTTGAAGCATTTCAACTGCATGCTCTGCATCGCGAGGTTTGTTCAACACTTCGTTGTCGTAGACAACCGTTGTGTCTGAACCGATCACAATGCTGGGTGTGGTTATCATCGACGCACCGGCGCGTGCTTTCATAAGTGCCAGACGCTCAACGTATTCAGCGAACGGAAGGTTGGTAGGTACAGAGTCTTCGTCGACAGCGGGATCGACGATGCTAAACTCAAAACCAATCTGACGTAACAACAATTGCCGACGCGGCGAACGCGATGCGAGCACCAGTGGGGCAGGAAGTCGCAACAGTTCGTTCAGACTGATCATCGAGTGTTACTTCTCGACAATGGTGAATTCTACGCGACGGTTTTGCTGACGTCCATCTTCTGTGTCGTTTGAAGCAACGGGTTTCGATTCTCCGTAGCCTTTCGCCGTCATGCGATTGTCTGCAATGTCATGACCCACCAAGTACGCCTTCACACTGTTGATGCGGTTCTGCGAAAGCGAAAGATTATCGCCATCGGATCCAACATTATCGGTATGTCCCGATAATGCGATCTTCACCTTTGTGTTCTTCTTCATGAATTCGATTAATCGATCAAGCTCTGGATACGACTCCGGACGCAGATCGTATTTACCTACATCAAAGAACACGTTGTTCAAACGAATGGCAACGTTGAGAACAATTGGCGTGAGCATCAGATCTCGCTCAACCTCGGTGTACTCCCCAAGATTACGTGCATCGAACTGTTCACTCAACGGGTAATAGCCTTCTGCCTTTGCATGCACTCCGTACAGTTTTCCATTTACAAGTGCCGCACGATATGCCCCATCGACTGGACTCGACTTCGCAACACCCTGTTTACCAGTACCATCGAGTGATTCATAGATCACTTCTGCTTCGATCGGTTCTTTGGTAGTTGCGTTCAACACGCGCCCCTTAACAAGAAACAACGCTTCAGGACGTGCCGCTTTTGGCAATGCAATGCTGAAGATGTCATAGCTGCCGATTGCATTCTTCGTTGACGAGTAGTAACCGGAGTCACCTCTTGCCGGCACTTGGAAGAACACATCGTGTTCGTCTGTGTTGATCGGTTTGCCAAGGTTCTTTGGTTTTGTCCAGTTCAACCACGAGTCGTCTTTACGTACAGTGACGAAGATGTCAAGTCCTTCATAACCTGGATGACCATTGCTGGCGAAGTACATCGTCTTACCATCCGCTGCGATGTAAGGTCCTGTATCATAACCGATGGTGTTGATTGAATCACCGAGATTTTTCGGTGCGGTCCATCCACCATCGTCTTTTCTAAAGCATACATAGAGATCTGTTCCACCGCGTGTGTCTTCGCGTTCCAACGAGTACACAAGTACGGAGCCATCCGAACTGATGTGCGAGTTGTTGTAGATATCTGCGTTGTTGTAGAAATCGTCGACAGGCATTGCCACCGGTGCCGACCATCCACTTTTCAATCGTGTGGTATACGACAATCCATTTGTTGAGGAAGTACCATCGCTGTTATATGTGCCTTGAATAAACAGCGTATTCAAATCCTGTGTGAGTGCGATACCAAAGTTGTGTTGAGGGTTATTGAGTGGAGCACCCAGGTTGATGGCAGGTGACCACGAACCATTTGGCATTCGAGCTGACATGTAAATGTCGCTTGTCTGAGAATTGCCTACGTTATTAGGATCTTCCTTGCGACTAAAGACGATCGTCGATCCATCGGGACTCATACAGTCAACAACTTCATCTGTAGTGCCGTTCACACCACTGCCAATATTTACCGGACGAGCAGAGGGGTCTGCACCTTGAATAACATCGATGGAACTCTTCGGCCATTGAACAACGATCAAGTCGTCCATTTCAGTTTCTTGCTCGTCCCAAACCCATATTCCAAGGTAGTCGCCGAATACAGCATAGTATGAATACGAAAAGCCGCCGCAGAACTGACCATTAACAAAACACGAAACGGCATCGTTCTCTCGAACGATCTCCAACGTGTTCCATTCTCCTTGCCCCTTAATAGCTTTACGATCTTTCCATTCAGCGATCATTGAATGCTCGCCTTCCTTGTATCGGGCAACTGACGCCTCGCCGCGAGATCTTATAAGGAAGTGATAATTGTTGTCGGCATTCAATGTGTTAAATGCAAAACCAAACGAAGAACCGTCTTCACCACTCTTCTGACGGAAGCGAGCAGTCACTCGATAGTTCTCTGTCGGATCGATCTCAATCGTTTGGCCGAAGTACTGCCAACGATCCATTTCTTTCATTTCAACAACGTAAGCTCCATTTGATAGCGAAGCCTCGACGGTTCCTTCAGATGCTTCACCTTCGAACCATTCCTTCTTGTTGTCGTCGAATGTCTCTCGAAAAATCGTCCGTTTTTGTGCGCTCAGTGTCATGCTAGAAAAGATCAGCAACGCACAGAATACCCACCTCATTATTCCTCCGCTAGTGCTTTGTCGATAATCGCTAAAAACTCAGGAGTCATCGGCTCTGTCTCGCGCGGATAACGCGATAGAACGCGCCCACTTTTTCCGATCAAAAACTTTTCAAAATTCCAACGCACTTCACCCTGAACATTGTCCGTTGTCAACCATGCATACAACGGATGCTTGTCTTCTCCCTTAACGGTAATCTTTTCGAACAACGGAAACGAAACACCAAACGTTGATGCGCAAAATTCTTTGATCTCAGTATTCGTGCCCGGTTCTTGAGCCCCATAA
>Ga0315912_10006674_pt1 | contig 10278 bp, 8 predicted proteins | sample VfabasoilMG_FD_204469 | JGI IMG/M metagenome (GOLD analysis project Ga0315912, IMG submission 204469) | Garden soil microbial communities collected in Santa Monica, California, United States - V. faba soil | ecosystem: Environmental > Terrestrial > Soil > Garden | place: USA: California... | reverse complement strand
CCCCGATCGGCTCATCATCCCGGAACCCGTGATGAACGCCCTTCTCGGATCGGGCAACCCGGCAATCGACGACGGCCGTGATGCTGCACTTCAATTTGATCCGCAGGACATCTTCGATTCCGCAGAAGGATCCGGCGACGGGTTCCAGGAACTGACGGACGACACCCTGCTGATCGCCGATGCCCGACATCGTGCCGGCACTCCGCTGTCCATTGGTTTTGCGACACCGTTTGCTGCGAACGGCGGCCATTCGCCACACTCTGCCGGACTGTTTACCGCCGGTGGGAAGTCGGGATCTGGCGAAGACCCCGGCAATTCAGCGGAAGACACCGATGGAACTCCGCAGGCCGACGCCTCCTCCGGCGATCAGGCGGAATCCGAAAACACCTCGCCCCAGACGGTTCCCGAACCGTCATCGCTCGTGCTGCTTGCGATCGGGACAATCGCCCTCGGATTGTTAATACAACGAAAAGCAAAAGCTTCAACAACTCGATTCTGAATTCGGTCTCCCGTGCACGCGCGCCGGAGTCCGGCGCGTTGCCTACCTGCCTTCTCTGACAGTTCCCATTCCTTCCGACCTGCGCGAGACTCTCTTTTCGAAAGAGAGGAACAAAACCATGCGGAGAATAGAGACAAATATCGTTAAGGCATCGAGAGGATCCGCGGCTATCCGACTGTCCCTGATGTTCGCCCTGATGATCGTCGCGATTGTCGCTGTTGGGGCAGCTTCGTCAATGCAGGATCCGGCCGCCAAGGAAAAGCTGCAGGCAAAAATTGCCGACGTTAAGGCCTCGCTCGCAAAGAACCAGGAAGCATTGCGCTCGTACACCTGGCAGGAAACCACGGAGATCAGCCTGAAAGGCGATGTGAAGTCGAAGACCCAGAATGCATGCAGCTATGGAGCGGATGGCAAGGTTGTCAAAACGCTCGTATCGGCTCCGCCGGAAAAGAAGGACGCTCCCAGGGGATTGAAGGGCAAGATCGTGGAAAACAAGGTGGAGGATGTGAAGGAGTACATGGAGAGCAGCGCCAAGCTGATCAAGATGTATGTTCCACCCGATCCGGCGAAGATGCAGGCATCCATGCAGGCGGGCAAAGGCTCATTGACTCAACCGTCGGCTGGAAGAGCGGTATTGGCCTTCGGCGATTACGCTTTGCCTGGAGACAAGCTCACACTGACTTTCGATACAACGGGAAATAAGATCGTGTCCGTGGAGGTGAATACCTATCTGGATAAGCCCTCCGATACGGTCACGCTGGCCGCAAACTTCACCAGCCTTCCAGAAGGACCGAACTACCTTTCAAATTCCCTCCTGGATGTAAAGGCAAAGAAGGTGCAGGTTAAGACCACAAACGCCGGATATAAGCTGGCCACGAAGAAGTAGGCTCCAAGCGAGAAAAGCGTTTCGGGCAAATCCCTCAGCCGTTGGGAAAGGGATTTGCCCGTGAGTCCTGCCTGAAATTACAGTTGGACTAACTTCCTGTTCGAGGAAACAATTCCACCCATGCCCGAATCGCTACCGACAATAGATGCAAATATTCTGGCAAACGCGCCGCCGGGCTTTCATCTGCTCGCGAAACCGAGCGGATCCACTTGCAACATCGACTGCACCTACTGCTTCTTCCTGTCCAAGGAAGCACTGTACCCGAACGAAAAGAACCGGATGTCGGAAGCCACGCTGGAAGCCTACATCCGCCAACTTCTGGAATCGCATCAAAGGCCTCACGTCACGGTAGCCTGGCAGGGAGGCGAGCCGACGCTGATGAAGCTGGAGTTTTTCCGGCGATCGGTCGAACTTGTCGAAAAGTATCGCCGGCCTGGCCAGACGGTGGAACACACATTCCAGACCAACGGCATTCTCATCGACGATGACTGGTGTCTCTTTTTCAGGGAGCACGATTTCCTGGTCGGCCTGAGCGTGGACGGCCCGCGCGAAATCCATGACGCCTATCGCGTCGATCGAAGCAGAAGCGGAACTTTCGACAAGGTGATGCAGGGCTGGTCGTTCCTGAAACGCCATGGAGTTCGGTTCAACATCCTGTGCACCGTCAACGCCGCAAACGAGAAGCATGGCCGTACGGTCTACCGCTTCTTCCGTGACGAACTGGGCGCAAAGTGGGTGCAGTTCATTCCTATCGTCGAGCGCGCCACGCCGGAAACTATCGAAATTGCCAATCAAGGTTGGAGCGAACAGCCTGGACGCAAACGCCTGCTCTACACACAAACGGGAAACCTGGTAACGGAACGTTCCGTCGGCGGCAGACAATACGGTCAGTTCCTCGTGGATATCTTTGAGGACTGGGTACGTCACGACGTGGCCAACGTCTTCGTGCAACTCTTCGATGTCACGCTCGAGGCGTATTTCGGACGACACCTGCTGTGCATTCATGCTCCGACATGCGGCTACGGCCCGGCTCTGGAAGCCAACGGCGACCTCTACACCTGCGACCACTTCGTTGAACCGAAATTCAAACTGGGAAACATTCATCAGGAACATCTGCTAAAGATGGTGGCCTCACCTCAAATGCGTCAGTTCGGCGATGACAAGCGCGACCTTCTGACTCCCCAGTGCCAACAATGCGATGTCCGGCAGGTTTGCAACGGAGGTTGTCCGAAAGACCGATTCGCACTTTCGAAGGATGGCGATCCCGGCCAAAACTACCTGTGCGCAGGTCTGGAATTGTTCTTTACTCACACACGACCCGCCATGCAGGCAATGGCCCGTTTGCTTCAACAAAGACGCGCGCCATCCGACATCATGGCGATGACACTGGCTGAAGACGAGAAGCGCGGGCCTTATCAGAATTGCCCCTGCGGGAGCGGCCGCAAATTCCGTTTCTGTCATGGCAATAAAACTCCGGATACGCCTTTTACCGGAGTTCGCAAAGGCTGATGAACGCGGGGTCCGCTCCCGTGTCACCACTCACGTGAGACTTGCTGCGTTTCTATTTGTCGTCGCACTGACGACGATCCCCGCATTTGCCCAGCCGACATCGGAGGCCAATGAACTCTGGCCGGAACTGGATGCCTACGTCCATTTGAACGAGAAATCCCGGCTGCTCGTTCTTTACTCCTCAACCCGCAAGGATGACCTGGACACCCGCGCCACGTGGTCTGCGGGAGGCTTCGTCGATTTGTACTTTCATCGGATCATTTCCCACAATGACCGGCAGCATCCAGACTCCGCCCGCAAACGTGTGCTGCTGTTTCGCGCCGGATATATTTTCTCGCCGACTCCGGCTGGAGCGCCAAAGCCTGCGAACCAGCACATACCGACGCTGCTTGCAGACACACGATTTTCAATACCTGGAAAGTTGCTTCTGGCGGAGCGGAACCGGTTCGATCTCCGGATCATTAACGGCGATTTCATTCCCCGCTACCGCAATCGGCTGACACTGGAGCGGCCATTCAAGACGGGACCGTTCGAACTTGCGCCTTACCTTCAGACTGAAGTGACTTATGACTGGAAGTACGATGCCTTTAACCGGGTTCGCTACACCGCCGGTGTCGATTGGACAGCAACAAGGATTGTGGTTCTTGAAAGCTATTACACGCGACAGCGCGACACCCGGTCGTCCCCACACGACGTCAACGCGCTGGGTTTGACACTACAGCTTCATCTGGGCGGAACCTCCCGCAACACGCGAAAGCCGTAGTAGTCGGCAGTTGCAGTGGACCCGATGAAATAGCGAGCAGACGAACGGCCGAACCGGGAATCGCGAAGTGCGGAGCCACCTCGCAAAACGCGAAATTGTCCTCCGGCAGGTCCTTTAGGATCAGCGGCAGGACTGCCGGCGTAGTACTTCGCGTCATACCAATCCTGAACCCATTCCCACGCATTGCCACTCATGTCGTAAAGTCCCCACGCATTGGGCTGCTTCTTCCCGACAATCTCCGGCCGTGCCACAACGTTCTGCCCGAACCATCCCAGCGCGTCCGCAGAAGATCCGGCGAATGGCCCGGTGGTACCCGCACGCGCCGCGTATTCCCACTCGGCTTCAGTCGGAAACCGATATCGGAATCCATCCTTCCGCGCGTTCAGTCCATCGATAAATTCCTGCGCGTTGTTCCAACTGGAAACCCCATACGCGTGACTGTCGCCGCTTCCTCGAAGCAGGACGGCCGGAGGCTTCACCGTGACGGCCTGCCACTGCGCCTCCGTGACTTCATACTTCCCAAGGTCGAACGGACGAGTGATGCGCACACGATGCTGGGGCTTTTCGTCATCCGCACAACGCGTGTCGGATGCAGAACATCCCATCATGAACTCTCCCGGCCCGACCCGGACAAACTCCATGGGGATGTCGTTTGCGAGGAGGATCACCGGGGAGTCAGACTGTTGCGCCGGCAAACTAAGTAAGGTCGCGCCTGCGGCCAGGGCAATGCAGATAGCAGAGATGATTTTCATTGGCCGGCATTCTAACACCTGCGGCAAATCCAGAGATTTTCACGCGCACGCACCACGTCTGGTGATATATCTGCGCGATCAAATCGGCTACCCCAATGGAGAACAGAACTCAAAGGATGCGGTGTTTCACACTGACGGCAGTCATCGTCCTCACGGCTGCGTGCGGGCTGCTATTTGGCGAAGATATTCCGCGCGACATCAGCGATACGGAATTCTGGCGGATGATTACGGAGTTCTCCGAACCGGGAGGAACCTTTCCGCAGCAATACATGTCGAACGAAGACTCCGCGCAATTCGTCATCCCGGCGCTAAAGGAATCCCCACGGCAGCTTGGTGCTTACCTGGGCGTAGGGCTGGAGCAGAACTTCACCTATATTGCCGCGATTCAACCGAAGATCGCCTTCATCATCGATATCCGTCGGGACAATATGATCGAACACCTGGTATACAAGGCACTGTTCGAATTTTCGCCGGACCGCGCCGATTTCGTTTCACACCTGTTTTCCAGGAAACGGCCGACAGGGCTGAACGCTACTTCCAGTGTCCAGGCGCTCTTTGACGCATACCAGGCTGTCCCTGCCGATCCCGGCATATTCGAGGACAACCAGCGCGCTGTCCTCAGTCTATTGGTGGTGGCACACAAGTTCCCGTTGGACGACGCAGACCGTGAGGCGGTGACCCGAGTTCTAAATGCATTCCGTGTAGCCAGCCCGGCCACGCTTCGAGGTCAGGGCGACAATACGAATCCGACGTACTCCCAATTGATGACTGCAACAGACCTGAATGGACGCAGGCAGGGTTTCCTGGCCTCCGAAGACACGTACCGAATGTTGAAGGAATTTGAAAAACGAAACCTGATTGTCCCGCTGGTTGGCGATTTCGCAGGCAGCAAGGCGATCGCCAGTGTCGGGAAGTATCTCGCGGACCGGAACGCCGTCGTCGACGTCTTTTATCTATCGAATGTGGAGCGTTACCTGTTCGAACAAAACGACGACGCCAAACGCTTTTACGGAAACGTCAGCACGCTTCCCCTCGGGCAATCGAGCACGTTTATCCGTTCGGTAACGAGCGATATCAGCCGTCGTCTCGGAATCCCCATACCCGACGGCCCGGCAAAGTGGCGCTCGTTTCTTTCTCCGATCCGCGACAATTTAAAGGCTTTCGATGCCGGGAGCTTTCAAAGCTACACCGATATTTTCAAGGTCAGCCGCTGAACCTGCGAGGCGAACCGCCCCGGTATCAGGGAAAGTTTCCCGGGATCCACGCAAATCCGATCTCTGTAATGTTCGTCATAACCAAATCATATGAAGCAGTTACATCGAATCGTCTGATGGCACGCCGAGTGCAATATTCCGGTCATTCGTACCCTGGCTGATGGTGCGTCAGTTTGAATTTCTTGAATGGCCGGGTTTGTTGTCCCCCACACCAAACCCAAAGGACTGCTGGGGCGGGCCCCATTCTCATTCAGACTGACGCACCCAACGGAACCCTCTTCATTGTCTTAGGAACTTCTCAGCTGTAGACTGCATTCTCTTCTCTCGGGAGGATTGAAAACATGAAATCCAAAACAACGATTCTCTTTGCTCTTATCGTCGGCATCGTGATGGTCCTGACTTTCAATCCATCCAGCCTTCGCGCACAGGACACCAAGGTCGAACCTGTAAAAGTTGAGCCAGTAAGGCTCGAGAGTCCAACGATTCAGGAGCTTCTCGACGAGCTTTTTGGGACACCAACCCAGGACGGCCTTCTGGATGGAACCCGGAAATTTGAATTTCGTGCGGAAGATGTCGTTCTGACCAGGGAAGAGGCGGCATTGTTTTTTGCCTCCAGCGATACGAACGATGCGGACTTCGCGGACTTGATCGCGGCAGCAAAACTCATCAAGGGCGTCAACATGAGAATCGAAGGCACCCTCGATGGCGATCCGTTTGAATTCAGGATGTCCGGAAAGCAGCTCAAAGCGGAGGGTTTGGTTTTGACTCAGGAGCAATTCGACGCACTGGTCGATCAACTCAAGAGTATGCCCGGCTTGCACGAGGCCAAGATCGAAGCGAACGTCGATGGCGAGCTTCTGACTGCAAAACTGCAGAACGTACCTGGAAAAGTGAGAATTGAACATCACGGATTCGTGGAAGAAGGTCCCACTCCGACACCGCTCCGCGAAACACGGTCTGGCAAGAACAAGATTGACGCGCGGCCTTCCAAAATCGAACATTTGGGACGTTCTGGAAAAATAGAAAAGATAGAGAGAGTCGAAAAGGTCGAACGCGTGGAACGGCCGGAGAAAGTCGAAAGAGTCGAACGACCGGTAAAGGTTGAACGCATGGAAAAACCGGAGGTTTCTCACGGCGGTAAGGGCCGTGGTTAGTACGTTTCGGCTTCGATGAGCGGAAGTCCATTCGCGAAAGGAAGCGGCAAGAGGTTGATCCTCTTGCCGCTTTTCTTTTTGCTCGTATCTGCGCGATCCATCCAGGCTCAGGATGCGCAGCGAGAGCACTTTCAGATCAAGGTCGGCACCGCCTACGACCGTGGCGATTACGGATCGACCGAGCTCACGCAAACGCGCTACTTTCCGGTTACCTTCCGCTATCTGGGCGAAAAATTCGATGCCAGTGTGACGCCTTCTCTGGCAAGAACCGACTCCTCCGGAGGAGTGGTCCTGATTGACGGCGTACCGACACCCATCGGGCCCGGAACCGGTGCGCTACAGCAGACGCAGTATGGGGCCGGGGACACCATACTTCGCGGTCACTACTACCTCGTTGAAGGGACGACAGGCCGTCCGTCGATCACACCATTTGCCAAAATAAAGATCCCGACGGCTCAGGAAAACCTGAACCTGAGTACGGGAAAGACCGATGCCGGAGTCGGAGTGGAAATCGATCATCAGATTTCGCGAACGCTCCTGTTCGGAGACCTGAGCTTCACCTATATCGGGAAGCTTCCAGGAATCGAATTGCGGAACCAGGTGGGCGCCAGTTTTGGAATCGGTCAACAGATAACAAAGACCATCATATTGAGCGGAATGCTGGACTGGCGGCGATCCATCGTTTTAGGAAATCCAAATCCCACGGACCTGATTGGTGTCTTCACGTTCCGTCCCAGCCGCACCATTTCCGTGAGCCCGAATGTTTATGTCGGATTGAATTCATCCAGCGCAGACTTTGGCGCCGGACTGGAGTTCTCCATTCGTTTCGGCCGCTACTAGCCGAGACAAAACTGGCGCCATTCAATCTAATTGCAACAATTTGGTTAATTGCGTTGTTGTGTTTCCGTTTGTAAAGTACATGCCATGAATCGACGAACACTGCTGAAGTCTTCGGGAATACTGGCGCTGGGATATCCGCTACTGCGGCTCTCCGCCGTCCAGTCCTCTCCCCAGTTTTCATCGGATCCGTTTGCCGCCGGAATCGCCTCCGGCGATCCGACACGCAACAGCGTCGTTCTCTGGACGAAGCTGATACCCGACGCCAGTGCGGAACGAGAATGGCAGCGGGGCGCCGTCCAGGTGGATTGGGAAATCGCGTCGGATGAAGGAATGAATCGCGTGGTACGACGGGGCCGTGAGATGGCATCACCCGACTTTGGCCATTCCGTTCACGCCGACGCCACCGGCCTCGATGCGAATCGCTGGTACTGGTATCGGTTCAAGGCAGGTTCTGCCATTAGCCCCGTGGGACGGACAAAGACGGCCCCTTCCAACGCAACGGATCGCGTTCGATTCGCAGTGGCCTCCTGCCAGAACTATCAGGCCGGTTACTACACCGCCTATCAGAACCTGGTCCGCGAAGATATCGACGCAGTCGTTTTCCTCGGCGACTACATCTACGAAACCGATGGTAATGGCGCACGAAGAGTCGCAATTCCCGAATCCAAAAGCCTGGAAACCTATCGCGCCCGGTATGCAACCTATCGTTCGGATGCAAGCTTGCGCGAGGCGCACCGGCTGTTTCCGTGGATCATGACGTGGGACGATCATGAAGTTCAGAACAACTACGCCGGCATTGCTCCTCCAGACGCACAGTCCAGGGAGGAATTTCTAAAGCGCAGGTCCGCCGCCTATCAGGCTTACTACGAGTGGCTGCCCATGCCGAGGACCGTCGTTCCAAAAGGAACGGAATCGCGCCTCTACCGAAGCCTTTCCTTTGGGCCATTGGCGAATTTCGTCGTGCTGGACGGCAGGCAGTACCGCGACGATCAGGCCTGCGGGGACGGCAACAAGGCACCCTGCGCCGAGTTTCTTTCCGAGCGAACCATGCTGGGCGCGGCACAGGAGCAATGGCTGGACCGTGAATTGCGGGGATCGCGTTCGCAGTGGAACATCATTGCCAACCAGGTGCGCATGGCTGTCGTCGACCAGACGGCCGGGCCAAACGAAACCTACAACATGGACGTCTGGGCCGGATACGAAATGGCCCGCCGGCGAATCGTTTCGAATATGGAAACTTCAAAAGTGCGGAACCCAATCGTTCTCACAGGGGACATCCATTCGAACTGGGTGTGCGATTTGAAGCTGGACTACAAGAAGGAAGGCTCCCCTGTTGTCGCGACCGAGCTCATTGGTACTTCGATCACATCCGGCGGAGACGGCAGCGACCAGGCCGCCAATACTGCCGCTGCGATGGCGGAGAATCCCCACATCAAGTTCTACAACGGTCAACGGGGATATATTCGTTGCGAGGCTACCAGCAAATCGCTGACGGCGGATTTTCGCGTGGTTGAAAAAGTATCCGTGCCGGAATCCACCGTCTCCACACGCGCCAGCTTCATCGTTGAGAATGGGAAGCCCGGCGCACACCGACTTGGTTAAGGCAAGTCGGGGAATTGTGAAATCGCACGATTCCCCGAAGCTTCCGACCTACTTCACCGTAAATGGAAAATCGTACTTCGAGTGCAGCAGGGCGTCGTCGACCTTGTCGAAAACATCAATTTCGAAAGCCCTGTTGATCATGTTGCCGGAAAGGTCGGCAATCGCCGTCCCCAGTCGAATGGTGTGAGGTCCGCGCTTCCACGCCTTATCGGGAGTGAAGATCCAGCTCCTCTCTTCGGTACCGATGGTAATGCCGCCTTCAATGACGGCACCTGACGCATCGACAACGTCCAAGTCGCGCTGCAATATGGCGTGATCCAACGGCTCCGGAAAAACTAGCGTCAGCGGATTGCGTGTCCCGGCAGTGGGCTCATTCACCTTCCACGCCCGAAGGTCGATGGGCTGGCGATCCGGAGGCCCCACGGTGAAGACCTTCTGAAAATCTGCGGCGAGTGGATTCCCTTTCGCGTCCTTCCAGCCCTTATCAATCGATAGCGTATAGCGCTTGCCTTCCTGCATCGCGATGCCGAGTTGCTGCTGAGAAACCAGTCCCCGCTTGATACGCCCCGGATCGAAGAATAGCGTGAACCTCTGGCCCGTCGGATCCCAGAGTTCTTCGATGAGTTCGAGAAACGGAACCTCCACGACCGCCCCGTCCTGATCGCGCAACTCAATGTGCCTGTAGCCGGCCCCTCGCGCCATCGGTGCGGAAAAATGGATGTAGAACTTCAGCTGGTTTTCCGGAAGGACGTTCGCCGTCGGATAGACGCGATCCACGACGGTTGTTGGCTTCACAACCGGTTTCGGAATATCAACCAGAGCGGTGATCGGGGCGGATCCTGGAATGCGCGCGACGGCACGATATTTCACGCCAGGCTGCACCGGATACTGCGGCGAAAAGACGAGGGCGCCGGCTTCTACGCGGTATTGTCCCAGCATCGGCGGCACATCGGGCGCATCGACGGAAACCTGGAAGACGTCGCGATAGCGTTCTGCCGGAAACTGTGCCGCACCGGCCCACTTCTCCAGTAGAAACAGATTTCTGCTGCCGTCGAATCG
>Ga0315912_10006673_pt1 | contig 10278 bp, 11 predicted proteins | sample VfabasoilMG_FD_204469 | JGI IMG/M metagenome (GOLD analysis project Ga0315912, IMG submission 204469) | Garden soil microbial communities collected in Santa Monica, California, United States - V. faba soil | ecosystem: Environmental > Terrestrial > Soil > Garden | place: USA: California... | reverse complement strand
CAACAGAGGCGCACTACCATAATGCCGTAGCTGAAACGTTATTGGACGAGGCGCTGGATCTTCTCACCAAGCAACCGGATGTGCGGGCAATTCTAGTCCCACGAAACAGTGCTCAAGCCAACAGCTTGAAGCAACAGTGGGGTAAGTGGATAGAAAACAAGAAGATCATTATTCCGGCGCATGCTGTGGATGGGCTTAACCTGATTTGGCTGTCAGATTTTGTAATTAGCGGCGGAGGGACGATGAATCGCGAGGCAGCCGCATTGGGTGTGCCCGTCTATAGCATCTTCAGGGGGCGTATCGGAGCGGTGGATCGATATCTTGCCGAGAAGGGGCGCCTGATCCTCCTTGAGACCCCCGAAGATGTTCGGGGAAAGATCAAGATTGAGCGAAGAGTGCGTAGGGAACCAGCAGCGGGACAGTCCAGTGCGGCGCTCGACTGCATCGTCAATGCGATTAGTTCTATCGTGGAGCACCAATGTCTGCCAAAGCATCGGTAAACGAGCGGCAAGAATATCATGGTGTGCATGGGGCCTCAGCGGGGTCGGGGAAGGCTGCGCTATCATCACTGAATGCCTTTGCGGCGCGGGGATTGGTTCCGATGTTCGATCCGGAGCGCCAACTATTTTGTCAACGTCTTGTTCTGGCAGATGATGGCATGGTGCGTCAGGGGATATCCCATCGGTACACGATCATGACGCTGTTGGGACTTCGCAAGCTGGAGTTGGCGGGAGGAAGCAGTTCTTTCGATACAAACGAAATCTTCACGTCGTTCATGGGCGATACGAGTTGGATACGTTCCGTCGGCGATTACGGATTGCTCCTATGGTTGGTGGCAACTTTTGCTCCCGCTCAACTCCATGAACGGTTCCCTCGGGCTGACGTGGAAGCCGCTCTTGACCGGTACGCAGATGGAAAAGCGGGCCGCACGATGGAGTTAGCCTGGTTCTTGTCTGGGCTGGCACATGCCGGGCAGGTCTCTTGCGAATTGGCCGACTCACTCAGGCCTGTGGCCGCAGATACGTCCGTCCGTCTCATGCACAATCAAGGGCCTTCCCGTCTGTTCGGCCACATGCATGCGCAGAAATCCCTGGAGGGATTTCTGCGAGGGCGCATTGGAAGTTTTGCGGATCAGATCTATCCGATCTATGCGTTGTCGAAATATGGCATGGTGTTTCATGTGGAGGATGCGTTGTGTCAGGCGCTCGCTTGCGCCGAGGCCCTCTGCTGCACGCAGGGTCCGATGGGACAGTGGTGGTGGCTCTATAATGCGGAAACCGGGAGCGTAGTCAGCCGGTATCCGGTGTACGCAGTGCATCAGCAAGGAATGGGACCGATGGGCTTGCTTGCGCTCGAGGAGGCCACCGGTCAATGCTTCGAGGAGCCGATCAGGAAGGGATTAGCGTGGATTTACGGTGAGAACGAGTTGCAGCATGATTTGCGCGACCTGTCGCATAACGTGATCTGGCGATGCATTCGTCCCAAGAAGAAGGAAGTCAAGTACCTGGAGATGGCTCGAAACATACTTGGTGTTGAGCGCGCAAATGTGTCGCCGGAAGACCTGGAAATTCTGTATGAGGATTGGCCATATGAATTGGGATGGCTGCTCTACGCCTTTGCAGACCGGGAGTGACGAGAGATCCATCACACCCTTGGGTGATGGAAATATTCACATCCGCTTGTGGGCAAAGATGGAGATGCATGTAGTAGGAACATGTGGCTATGGGCGGAGCGTTAGATCTCATGAATAGTGTAACAATCCTTATCGTTGTCGGAGCTCGCCCGAACTTCATGAAGGTTGCGCCGATCATTCAGGCGATTAACCGACATAATAATAAGAAAAGAGATCCGTTCTTTCGGCAGCTGCTTGTTCATACCGGCCAGCACTATGATCCGATCATGTCCGACCAGTTTTTTTCCGATCTAAACCTTCCGAAACCCGACGTGCATCTAGGAGCGGGATCCGGCTCTCCGGGAGCGCAAACCGGAGATATTCTCAGAAAGTTCGAAGAGGTGCTTCTGCGAGACAAGCCGGATTTGGTTATTGTGGTCGGTGATGTCAATTCGACGTTGGCTTGTGCGCTTGCCACTGCAAAGTTGCCGGCTGAGCCGGGTCAGAAACGCCCGCTTCTCGCTCACGTTGAGGCGGGGTTGCGATCGTTCGACCGTACGATGCCGGAAGAGATCAATCGAATTGCGACGGATCATGTGTCGGATCTTCTATTTGTGACCGAACGCAGTGGGCTAGTGAATTTGCGCAGGGAAGGCATTCCGCACCGCAAGGTGTATTTCGTAGGCAACACGATGATCGATTCACTTGTCTCATTTCAGGCAGCCGCCGATGCCTCATTGATCCTTAAGAATCTTGACATGGATGGGCGGTCTGAAGATGCGAGCGAAGAGCAGTGTGTTCGGCCCTATGCGTTGCTTACCCTGCACCGTCCGGCCAATGTGGATAACGAAGGATCATTCAGGAAAATCCTCGATGGCATTGAGAAGCTGGGTGCGAAATTGCCGATCATATTCCCAGTGCATCCGCGGACAAGGAAACGCATACACGAGTTTGGACTTGAACAGGAATGTCAGGGGAAGTCAGGAGACAGAAAAGGAATTTATTTGGTGGACCCGCTCGGGTATGTGGATTTTTTGGCGCTCATGAAGAATGCGACACTTGTGCTGACCGATTCCGGAGGTATTCAGGAGGAGACCACTGCTCTTGGAGTTCCTTGCGTTACAATTCGACATAATACAGAGCGACCCATTACGATCACCGAGGGGACGAACGTTCTGGCAGGGACGTCAGTTTCCGGGATTCGCAAAGCAATTGCTAGCCAGCTCCTTCGGAAGAAGAGAGCTGCGATTCCACAAAAATGGGATGGGAAAGCAGCTCATCGAATAGTATCGATTTTGGCAAAAGGTTTCTCTGGGAAAACTGTGGGACTGCAGCGAAAGCACGCCAGTAAGTTGTGATCGCTCATGTCCTAAGGCCATCCACTGGATAGGTCTCTTGGCTCGCGGTGACCCGATTCGAATGCAACTATGCTCGCCATTGATTTACTGGAAGAGCGTTTTCAGGGAGAGTGCGTTTTAGGTATCCGCTCAATGATAGTTTCCCGGGATCCTTAGTCCGAGAAGCGGATCTCCCCTGGAAGTCTTTCTCGGGGTGTGAGCGCAGCTGTGTAAGGTGAAGGGAAACTTTGACTATACCTCGACTTGTAGGGCTATTCAGGGGGTCGAATGATTATCCGATCAATCAGCCTGCTAATAAGTTGTGTAGTTCTCTGCCTCGATTATCTGGTTAGGCTTACTGGGCAAAGAGAGGTCGCTGGCACGTGCGTTGTTATCAATTATCATTCATTAGGTGAGACGACTATCGGCCGATTCGCGCGACAGCTTGATGCCCTGGTGAAGTTCGCAAAGCCTATATCTATTTCAAGAATGAAGACTTTTGAGCGTGGAGGACGGTATGTGTTCGTCACCTTTGACGACGCTTTCAGGGGGTTCAAGCAGTGGGCACTTCCAGAACTTTCTAAGAGGCAGATACCTGTTCTCGTATTTGTTCCTACGGGCTATCTTGGTCAGAGATCTGCTTGGTACGATTATGGCGGAGACAATCCGGTTGGCGAGGAGGTCATGTCAAAGGATGAACTTAAGGAAGTAGCCACTTCGGAGTTCGTTGAGATTGGATCTCATAGTGTACATCATAGGAATCTGGTGGAGCTTACTCTGGATGACGTGCGATTGGAGTTGGAGAAGTCAAGAGACGATCTCCAGATGATACTGGGTAAGGATATTAACTCGTTTAGCTTTCCATACGGGAGTTTTACGGATAGGGAAGTGAGTCTTGCCCGAGATGCAGGCTACACATATCTGTTTTCGGTTGCGCCGCAAGTGCTGGTGGGGAAGCCAGAGAATGGTTTGGTTGGCCGAATTAATGTCCAACCCAAGGATTGGCCAATTGAGTTCAGGCTGAAAGTGATTGGCGCTTACCGGTGGCTCCCATTGGCGGCAGCGTGGAAACGGCAACTGAAGAAACAACTGACTGCCGATAGTAGTCGTGAAAAGGCGGCATAACACATGCCCAATTGTGGTTATCAGACCAGAGTAGATTGTGTTACGAGAGAAGAGTGGTCTTCTCTCCTCAATCGCTTTGAAGATGCGAACATCTATCAAACGTGGAGCTATGGGGCAATTCGGTGGGGCGAAAGCAACCTCAGTCACCTTCTTTTAATGCAAGATGGGGAAGTAATTGGGATGGCCCAACTCAAAATTTCTGAAGTTCCAGTGCTCCACTGCGGGATCGCATATTTGCGTTGGGGACCTCTCTGGCTGATGCGGGGGGGGAAGTCGGACTCTTCTGTGGTTAATGCCCTCGTGGATGCTTTATTTCAAGAGTATGTCCGTAAGCGACAGCTGCTTCTTCGCGTTTGTCCAAATGCTTTTGTGGGGTCCAGTCGGGGGCTGGAGCTGCAGACGGTATTTTCGGGATTTGGAGCGCCAGCCTTAGGTCTTGCAAGCCACGAACGTACGTTTGTGCTGGATCTGTCTCCGCCAATGGAAACGCTTCGTAAGCGGCTGGATCAAAAGTGGCGCAATCAACTCAACCGAGCTGAGCGCGAGGGTCTTACGATTTGTGCGGGAGATGGGATGGAAGACTACAGTGTGTTCTTAAATATTTACAAAGAGATGTGGGGAAAGAAAAGGTTCAAGACCAGCGTTGACGTTCATGAGTTCGCACACATATGCCGAGACTTACCAGAGAATTTGAAGTTCAAGATTCTCATCTGTAGGCACCAGGGTGCGCCTGCAGGTGCAATAGTGTGTTCGGCAATGGGCAGAGGTGGAATATATTTGCTGGGTGCTACCAATGAACTAGGTCGAAAGACCAAAGCCGCCTACCTATTGCAATGGACGATGATAAGATGGCTCAAGGAAAATGGATTTACTGAATATGATCTTGGAGGTATCGATGTAGATCGTAATCCTGGTGGTTTCCACTTTAAGAGAGGGTTGTCAGGTCAGGAGATGGCCTTCATGACTCTGCCGGATGTCTATGAATATCCCTTAAGCGTCGGCGTCGTACGAGTGTTCGACGGCGTACGGAGTGCCGCAGTGCGGCTGCGTGCCGCGCTTTCATGAGAAAACACAAGGGCATCCCTTTTAAGGCTTGTAAGGATTGAGGGGCGAGGTCCGGAGATTGGAACGTCATGCAGTGTAACGTTGATTTGTCTGTAGTAATTGTGAGTTGGAATGATAAGCCACACCTGGAAATTTGCCTTGATAGCCTAACGCAAGACACTGTAGGCCTTAATCTGGAAATTATAGTAGTAGATAACGCTTCGAGTGATGGCTCAGCCGATTTAGTGCGAACAAGGTATCCCGTCGTTAAACTCATTCAGAACCAAGAAAATTTGGGGTTTGCAAGGGGAAATAACGTTGGTATTCAAGCAAGTTTTGGAAGGTATGTTTGTTTGCTTAACTCGGACACAAAACTGTTGGATGGGTGTCTTGGCAGAGTCATGGCTTTCATGGAGGAGAATTCCGATATTGGAATTGCGGGGCCAAAGATCCTAAATGCTGATGGCACTCATCAAAGTTCTTGCCGCCGCTTCCCTACCTTGTGGAATAATTTCTGCTCGGCAGTAGGTTTAGCGACTGCATTCCCGGAGATCAAGGGGTTCAGTGGTGAGCATATGTTCTATTTTCACGGAGATCAAATTGTTGATGTTGATGTATTGGTTGGGTGCTTTTGGCTTGTGCGGAGAGAAGCGCTAAATCAATTTGGGTTGCTGGACGAAGACTTTTTTATGTATGCGGAAGACGTCGATTGGTGCATGAGGTGTTGGCTGTCGGGGTGGAGAGTTGTCTTTTTCCCTGGGGCTCAGGCTATCCACTATCGTGGAGGAAGCAGCGTCAAACAAGACCCTGTATGGGTAGCACTGACACAACAACAATCAATCTTGCATTATTGGGAGAAATATCATGGTCTGGTGGGGCGACTAGGCATAAGTGGTCTAATGTTTCTGCATAAACTTGTCCGTTTAGTTAGTGCAACCGCCGCCATTTGGTGTAACCCATCAAAACGGACTGACAGCAGGGTGCGGGTGCGAGTATTGGCTGCTTGTTTGAAAGGAATTTTTGTTTGCCAAAAAATGAAAAGTGCTTGAGCCTCTGGTTTGGGCTCTTGATTAGTTATGTATCTCCATGATTCATTTGCGCGCCTGGTGGAATTCAGGAGGCGGCACGGTTTCTGGGCGACCATCCGCCGTGTTTTCACTTCGGTTGATCGCTTTTTGAGATCTAACCGCACCGTACTCTTCTATTGTGACATCAGTGCTGTCCCCTTGTATGAAGGGAATAGTACATCGGTTGTGACAATCGAGCAGAAAAGGTCGAGAAGCGATTTGAGTGTCCAAGACTTGATTCGGCTGGAAGACGCATGGAATCCTCGAATTATGCAGCGATTGATGGAGGAGCGATTTCAGCGGGGAGCAGCATTGTGGCTAGCCAAGTTTGAAGGAGAGCTCGCAGGGTACGGGTGGACATTGGATGCGGGGACTATGGTGCCCCATTACTTTCCCCTAGGCTGTAACGATGTCCACTTGTTTGATTTTCATGTATTGGTAGAATATCGTGGCAAACGGGTTAACCCTTCTCTGGTAGGACATATTCTCAATAAGCTGGTTGAGGAACGAAAGTCTCGAGCTTTCATCGAGGTGGAGGAATGGAATTACGCACAACTGTCTTCGTTGCGGAGGACGCCTTTTCTTTCCTTTGGAGTGGCGAGTAAACGCAGAGTCCTTGGTCGTAATCTTATTATCTGGAGTGTGATGTCTCCCACACCCACAGTGTTGGTGGAGGACAGTAAGTGACCTCGCCCCCTTAAACAGGTCCACCCTGCATGTTAGGGTCGGGCCGAAAGGAGGGCCGCATGCCACGTTTGCGTCACACGGGCGAATAGACTCTTGCCAAACTGCTTGAAGCCGAAGATGTCTTGAGTAAAGGTAAAGGCCGGGCAGTCTCCCAGGTTTGCCAGGCCCTACATAAGCTCCCCTGTCAACGAGACAGTGTTAATGGAGAACTTCTGGCTTCGTGACGGTGGTCCCCTTTCGAGACAACTCTTAACCAGAACAGAGAGCTGCTTCGACGATCTGTTGTCCCTGACGTTGTGCAACAAACTCATTTGGGGTCAACGGCACCTCTCAGGGGGGCAGATAAAATTCGTGTAATGGATAAGCTATACGAGTGTGGATGGTAGGCTTTTATTAAGGAGTGTTCATCTATGCAACCCTGTCCTGTCCATGTGGTCATACAGCAGGTACACATCTGGACGACACGGATAATGGAAGGTCTGATAAAATTCAACCTGTTAATTGGTTCCATGCTTGGTATGCAATATGCTTGGTCTGATGGTGCGACCATGCATTGGCTGAAAATATGGAGATCGGCAAAATGAAACAAACCACCTGCATCTCTCTTACTCTAGTGCTCTTGGGATTAGCACTCCCTGTCTCAGCCGCAACATATTATGTTTCTTCCACCTCCGGGTTAGATGCAAACACTCCCGCACAAGCTCAGTCAAGAACAAGCCCTTGGGCGCACCTGCCGTGCATGGCAAACGCGACGAGCAATGCTGGGGCCTATGTTCCAGTAGCTGGTGATGTGTTTATTCTAAAGGGAGGTGACACGTGGGGGAATGCGAGTTTCCCTTGTACGTGGAAGTGGTCTGGCTCAACTGGGAATCAGATCGAGATCACTGCAGATCAGACATGGTATTTGGGAGCATCGTGGACGCGCCCGGTCTGGGATGCTGGTGGATCGCCCATTGCCGGTCAGCGGAATACAATTCTCTGGTTTAATCTGTCGTCGGTGCAATTTGTTAAATTCTCAAGCATCGAGATGAAAAGATTTCATTGGAATGGAAACCCATCCTATGGAACTTGTGCTCAAGTCCTCGCCTCTGGCGCGAGCAATATAACGCTTGACAATATCTATATGCACGCATGGACTCATCAGAGTTTTGCTAATGGGGGTCGTGATTCGTGTCCCAATATACTAGGTGATACTAATCCCCCATTCATGGTTGGAAGTGTGCTGCAAAATAGTATTATAGATGGGAGTGATAGTACTGGTGGAGGGGATTCAGGGGGTACGTATGCCTGGCCATCCTTCATCAATAACGTGATGCGGGACCTTCCGAACTTTTTCCTTCCTTTAGGGAATGCAACGATTAGTGGGAACCATGCTTACAATTGCAACCTATCCTTCGACGATCCAGTCCATGAGAATTTTCTGGAGACATTAGGAGGCCCTTCCTCTGGCTTCAAAGTATACATACACAATAATGTGTTCCATGATTCGGTTCCTGGGTGCGAGACGGCATTTCTTGGCAATCCTGGTGAGACCGATTATGTTTGGAATAATGTATGGTACAACCTGGGCGGAAATGCTCCGGAGATGACGCAAAACGTCAGTCCTGGTGTAGCTGCCTATTTTTGGAACAACACCATAGTCCCGCCATCCGGCCAGCCTTGTATTATGGAAGGGCACTCAGGAACATATAGCGTGATTGAGTTTGTGAATAACCATTGTATTTCAACTGCAACGAGTGTTGACGAGCCTAGTTTGACAGCTTCAACAAAGACTATCAGAAATAACGTCTTGCAAACACCGTCAGCAGCAATGCTTCTAGGGTATACTGCCACACAGAGATATGCGTACTCGCCTACTAGCACGCAAGTTGGTCTTGGGGTCACCCCGTCTATCGGCTGTACTGGACCATTGGCATCTTTGTGCAGCGACACCATCTACGGCTCTGACTGGAGCGTTATTACGAAAACGATCTCTGGACCTGGGAGAACATCCTTTGTCAGACCAATGAGCGGACCATGGTATGTTGGCGCCTATCAAGTTGGAGGGGACACTGACTTGCAACCCCCAGGCCCCCCCCAAAACGTCTCGGTGCGGTAAGAATAATAATGATGTGAGTCATTCAGTGTTATCCTTGCGACGGTGCAATGATTAGGTTGTAGCAAGCTCATTTCGCACATCACGCTAGCGCCAGTAAAATCAGCTTATGCACCCCGTATTGCCTTCATTGGTGTGCCCAATTTGTGGGTATGAAAGAGTCACCGATCTATTTTGTGCTCCCGACCGCTTTCATGGGCGGAAAACTCCTTATCAGTTAAAACAATGTTTGTCCTGTTCCTTGGTTTGGCTGCAAGACCGTCCAAAGCCAGAAGAAATGGCTTCTCACTATGGAAGTGACTATCACAAGGCCATCACAATTGGGGGGGAAGCCAGACTTGACAAGAGATGGCGCTATCCCAAAAACAGGATTTTGCAAGTTATACAAGGCGGTTCTCTGCTCGACATCGGATGTAGCTCGGGCGGGTTTCTCAGAACGCTTTCTGGTCCAAGGTGGAAGTTGTATGGGATCGAGGTATCTCCTGCCGAGGCACAGAAGGCAGAGGAGAGCACTGGCGCAAAGGTGTTTGTGGGAGACATACTTGATGCTCCGTATTCTCCATCGACGTTTGATGTGATCACCGGATTCCATGTGCTCGAGCATTTCTACCGGCCTAAAGAAGTTGTCGAGAAGCTTTGGGGCTGGTTGAAGCCCGGGGGGATACTGTATCTTCATGTGCCCAATATCGAGTCCCTGGAAGCCAAGATTTTTGGATCATACTGGTACGGTTTGGAGCTGCCCAGACATCTGTACCATTTTTCCCCAACTTCCCTGAGTCAGTTATTTTCCACCTTGGATTTCGATAAACTATTTCTCCAAACACTGTCTCACAATCATATCGAACCAAGCTTGTATTACCTCATTCAAATGGCACAGGTAAGGTTTGGGCTGGCTAATCCTGTACCCTTATCGTCAGGTCTCAGGCCTCCCAGCCTTGCATGGAAGATTGTTCGTAAGGCTATTAGATTAGCGTTCTTGGAGTCATTTGGCTCCATGGCAGCTGCAGGGGGGCGTGGGGCCGGGATTGAGGCTATGTATCAGAAAAGATGTTCGGGCGGCTGCGAAGTGGTTGGGTAGTATTCATGTTCGTACAGACATTGCTTATACAGCTTTCCATTTTCCCCAATTCCAGACCCCTTAGTGGTGAAGAAGGGGTCTTTTACAACGAAAAGGGGAGGAGGGTGCGATGAGAATGCCGAAGGTGGGTTTTGTTATAGATATTGCATGGCGCCTACGTAAGCTCCCCTGTCAACGAGACAGTGTTAATGGAGAACTTCTGGCTTCGTGACGGTGGTCCCCTTTCGAGACAA
>Ga0315912_10006672_pt1 | contig 10279 bp, 6 predicted proteins | sample VfabasoilMG_FD_204469 | JGI IMG/M metagenome (GOLD analysis project Ga0315912, IMG submission 204469) | Garden soil microbial communities collected in Santa Monica, California, United States - V. faba soil | ecosystem: Environmental > Terrestrial > Soil > Garden | place: USA: California... | reverse complement strand
ACGTACGCGACCGTGAGCAGCAGCTCGACCAGGCGCAGAAAGCGCGCCGCCTCCGCATCGACCGCGGGCGCCCCGCCGGCAACTGGATTCGCGAGGCGAACTTCCACCGCCCCGACGATATCACCGTGCCGCGTTCCTCGTGGACGTAGACGAAGCCGTCGTGCGACTCTGAGGAGTCATGTCCAAAGCGTTGGTCGCTGTACTCCTCATGGGTTGTAGCGGCTCGTCGGGCGGCGACGACACGACTTCCGACGGTCTCCTAGTTTCTCCTGCACCTTCGTTCGTGACCGCAGGGGCGGATCGAGTCCTGCGCGCTGCACTCCCGGACGGCACACTGATCGGGGCGGCATGGTCGTCCTCGAATCCCGCGGTCGCGACCGTGTCCGACAGTACGACTGGCATCGTCCACGGGGTCGCGGAGGGGACAGTCACGATCACCGCAACGAGCGCCGGCATGACCGGGCGCGCCGAAATCAAGGTCCTGCCTCCGCTGACCGGCCCACATCACGCGACGATCGCCAATGCGAACGCGGTGACCTGCGCGCTTGCCAGTGACGGACGCGCGATCTGCTTTGGACTGAATTCCTATTTCGCGTGCGGTCACCCGCCTTACAGCGGGCAAGCACCGGTTGCGCCCGTACTCGATGACCACGTGTTCACCTCGATCACGGTCGGTGGCGAGTTTTCCTGCGGTACCACCGCGGCCCAGACGTACTGCTGGGGCTCGAACAACCTTGGTGTCCTTGGTGCCGGGTCCAATCCACCACCACCGCCCATGGGAGAATCACTGGGACAGCGACCCGTCCCGGTCTTCACCACCGAGCACTTCACGACCGTCGTCGCAGCCCGAGCCCATGCGTGCGCGCTCAACGACGCCGGCAAGATGTTCTGCTGGGGAATGGGCTTCGGCAACGCGCCGGTCGCGGTCCTTCCCGACACGGTGTTCGCCACGCTCGAGGCGTTTGGTGGGCGAACGTGCGGCCTCACACCGCAGCGGGTCTCCTACTGCACGGGCACGGCTACACTCGAGGACAGTACGATCGGAGACGACCAGATCTGGAACACCTATACGGTTGGCGAGAAGCACGTCTGCGCGCTCACCGACAAGGGTGTTGCCTATTGCTGGGGTCAGCCGGGCGCGGGCAATGCACTCGGAAGCACGACAGGCGTCAGGCCTGACTGCAAAGCCTGCGATCTATGCACGCAATACGAGTGCGCGGAGACTCCACAGCTCGTCGACGGCGGATTGACGTTCGCGTCGCTGCGAGCAGGCAACGGCTACAACTGCGGCCTCACTCTCGCGGATGGCGCAGCGTACTGCTGGGGCGGCGACGGCTTCGATGGAGCTCTTGGAGACGGCACCGCCACCGGATCGCCGGTTCCTCGTGCTGTGATCGGCGGGCTTTCGTTCGCGCAGATCGTCGCGGGCGACCTGACCACGTGCGGTGTCACGGCGGCTGGCGCGCTGTACTGCTGGGGCAGTAACAGCTTTGGACAGGTCGGCGACGGCAATATTTCGAGCGGTGCGACCCCGGACCCGCGTGCCGTGATCGGCGGCTACACGTTCATGACCGGCTCGTAGCAACTTAGTTCTTCGACGACACGCGCTTCAGCGCTGACTCGATCTTGTCGCTCCAGCCGCTAGCCTCGACGTCGCGAGACGCATTGATCGTGAACGTCGAGCCATCCTTACCGGCGGTCACGGTAACGCCCTTGGTCTTCGCCTTGACGTTGATGGTGATCTTGGTCTTGCCGGCCTTCGGCGGGAATTTCTGAATCGCATCGGTGACCGTGCTCAGATACTTGAGCCACAGCCCGTTGCCGCTGGCTTCACAGTCATCCCCCTCGACCGTGATGGTCAGGTGGAACTTCTTGGCGAACTCCGTGATCATCTTGTCGACCACGGCCTGGTTCGCTTCCTTGCTGTTCGCGGTCTGGCCCTCGATCGCGAACCAGTCGTCCTCGGTCACGACCTTCGCGTACCGCTGCACGTTGCGCGCGTAGGCGGCGATCAGGCCGAGCGCGCGCAGCTTCTTGTCGGTCAGCTTGGGCCAGCACTTGGCGCCCACCTTGAGAGTCATCAGGCGCTCGACGATCCAGACCGACTGCTTGTCGTGGTTCGATTCGCCAACCGCGAATGCGAGATCCTCTTGCGGGGTGGCGCGGGCGGGCGCAGACGCAAACAGGCCAGCCACGAGAACGACGATCGCAAGCACACGGGCTGAATTCATCGGCTCCGACTAGAGCACACTCGATGCCAGCGGTGGCGATGTGCAACTGCGCGAATCGACTGCAACCCGTGTCGCTCGCGAAGCGACACTCGTCGCTTCATCGAGAACAGGTGATCTCGGTCGGATCTTGGCGAGCGATCGCAGAAGAAGCCGATGCGAGTCGGCGATCATACGCGTCCGATGGACGCTTCGCACGAAACCACACCAGCGCTACTCGCGCGGTTCGTGACGGCGTTCAAGCGCGGCATCGAGGGCGAGGTTGCGGCGCTGCAAGCATCGTCGCCGGTTGCCGAGGCGGCACTGTCGCGTGGCGAGAGCCTTGGCGCCGAGCGCTACGCGTTCGACGTGCTCGCCCGCGAGACCCTCGTTGCCAACGCCGCGTGCACGCTGCGGACGCCGCGTGGCATGCAGCCGGCGACCATCGAGCTCGTCGAGGGCACCCGCATCACGCTCAGCACCGCGACACCGATCGACCTCGCGGCGACGCCAATCACGCTGAACCTCGCGCCATGGTTTCTCTACGAGCGGATGGTTCAGGCGCTCGAGAGCATCGGCGAGACGCACCACGTCGAGAGCGCTCTCATGCTCTTTGGCAAGCGGCCACCGAAGCACTCTGCGAGCTCCTTGCGCTGCGATCATAGCGCCCTCGATCCGAGCCAGCAGACCGCCGTTCGACTGTGCAGTGACAGCAGCCTCGCGTTCGTGTGGGGACCGCCCGGAACGGGCAAGACGATCACTCTCGCGAATGTGATCGATGAGCTCCTGGCACAGGGCAAACGCATCCTGCTCGCCTCGACGACAAATGCCGCGATCGATCAGGTTCTGGCGCGCGTTTCCGGTCGACCGTGGTTTGCACCGTCCGTGGAGGCGGGCACGACGCTGCGCCTGGGTCGCAGCGATGCGGAGACCTACGGTGCAGAGCTCGCGGATGTCGTCGACCGTCTCGACGGCAGCTACCGCGAGCAGCGCGAGCGCCTGCGGGGGCGACTCGCAACTGCGGCCGAACAAGCTCGGTATGCGGGCGCCCTGCTCGACCAGCTCGCTGTCGCGCTAGCCCCCCAGCGCTCCCTGTTCGAGGAACCCGCAACGAGTCTCCGCGCAGGTGCGCTCGCTGCGCTGTTCGGCGCCGGGCTCGCCGACACGGTCGCGCGGCTCGATCCGCGGAACCAACGCCGCGTGATTCAAACCCGCGCGGTCCGCCTTGCCCGCATCGTCGAGCTCACACGTGCCCGCCTTGTCGCTGCCCGCAACGCCGCCAGCGAGCTGGAGGTTCGTCTCGCCCGCGAAGCCCGCCTCGTGATGTGCACGTTGAGCACGGCATACCTGTCGCCGCTCGTCGCCGGCGAGCGATTCGACGTTCTGATCGCCGAGGAGGCTGGCATGGCTACGCTGCCGCCGTTGTTCCACGCGGCGTCGTTGTGCCGCGACCGTGTGATCGTCGTTGGCGATCCGCGGCAGCTTCCGCCGATCGTGCAAGCCGACGACGAGCGCGTACGGCGAGCGATCGGGCGCACGATCTTCGAGGTCGCTGTTCCCGATCCCGAGCGTTCCGACCTCGTCGCGATGCTGACCTCGCAGTACCGCATGCAGCCCGCGATCGGCGCGCTTGTCGGTAGCGTGTTCTACAGCGGCCGTCTCGAGCACTGCGCAGAACCGACCGCGCTCGCGGCGATCACCGCGCGACCACCGTTTCCGGGAGCGCCGATCACCGTCGTCGACACAGCCGGTCGCACGACCTGCCAGCGGGCACCAAACGGGACGTCACGACTCAACCCGGCAGCGGCCGAGATCACGGCGCAGCTCGCTCTCGAGGCCGTACACGGTGGAACGACCTCGATCGCGGTGATCACGCCGTACGCCGCTCATGTCGGTGAGATTCGCCGCCAGCTCACCGCTCTCGGCATCGCTGACGCCGTCGAGTGCAGCACGATCCATCGCTTCCAGGGCCGTGAGTGCGACCTCGTGATCCTCGACCTCGTCGACGCCGCACCGATGCGTCAGAGCGCGCTGCTCGCCGACGCACCCAATCTACTGAACGTGAGCGTGTCGCGGGCGCGTGGCAAGCTCGTCATCGTCGCCGACGTCGCGTACTTCGAGACGACCGCTCCGACGGGAGTCGTGGCAAGGTTGCTCCGCGCAGCGCGCAACGGACGGACGTGAACAAGAAGCAACTTCGCAGCGCCATCTACGAAGCCGGGCTATCGAGAGAACAGCTCGGCTCCCGCGGCGTGAAGCTGCGCGTCAAAGACGGCGCATACTCGATGAAGTTCGAGAAAGAGCACGCAGAGATCGACAGCATGCGCGACGCGATCACCCAGCTCGAGAGCTGGGCGGAGGATGCGGAGATCGATTTCGAGGAAGCGCCGATTGTCGAGCTAACGGCTGCGCTCAACCGCTGGTTCGAAACCACGCCCTACGTGACGGCCAGCGGCCGGGATGACTTCTTCGAGCGCGTGGAAAGGCTCGTGCAAGAGCATGGCTTCACGTCATGCGACGCGCTCGACACGAAAGGATTCGACGGAGAGCCACTCTGCTACGTCGCTGGCGACCTCAACTGGTGCGTCTACGTCAACGCCGCAAACCAAGTAGCCTACGTCGAGGGAACGCCGCGCGAAGACGAGCGGCCCCGAGAAGAAGAGGAGTTGCCCGATGGCTAATACAGATGTGACGAGTGCGACCCAATCGCTATCGACCGGAGCTTCGATTCCGACGGTCGGGCTCGGCGTCTATCAATCGGAGCCGGGCAAGGAAACGCAGCAAGCGGTCGCCGACTCGATCGCGCTGGGCTACCGCCACATCGACACCGCACGGATCTACGGCAACGAGAAGGACGTCGGCGCGGCCGTCAACGCGTCCGGCGTCCCGCGCGAGCAGCTGTTCGTGACCACCAAGCTGTGGAACGACGACCAGGGCTACGACTCGGCGCTGCGCGCGCTCGACAAGAGCCTCCAGCGGCTCGGGCTCGACTACGTCGACCTCTACCTGATCCACTGGCCGGTTGCGGGTAAGCGGCGCGACTCGTGGCGAGCCCTCGAGCGCGCGTTCGACGACGGCAAGGCGCGCGCGATCGGCGTCAGCAACTACCTCGTGCCCCACCTCGAGGAGGTCATGGGACACGCCAAGCACGTCCCGCACGTGAATCAGATCGAGCTGTCGCCGTTCCTGCAACGTCGTGACACGGTCGCGCTGTGCGCGAAGCACAAGATCGTCGTCGAGGCCTATAGCCCACTGACGCGCGGCGAGCGACTCGATCATCCAGCCGTCGAGGCCGTCGCACGCGCGGTCAAGCGCTCTCCCGCGCAGGTGCTACTGCGCTGGGGAATCCAGCACGGCTACGTCGTGCTCCCGAAGTCGGTGCGACGCGAGCGCATCGCCGAGAACGCCGCTGTCTTCGACTTCACGCTCGACGCCGCCGCGATGGCACAGCTCGACGGCCTCGAGGAGAACCTGGCAACGGGCTGGGATCCGGCGCGCCAGCGCTAACCAGTCACTCGACGCCGCGACATCCACATGTAGAGCGCGGGGACGACGAACAGGTTGAGCAACGTCGAGGTCAACAGGCCACCGAGAATCACGACTCCCATCGGCGCCTGGATCTCGTTGCCCGGTTCACCTGCTGCGAGGACCAGTGGAACGAGTGCGAGGCCAGCGCAAAGTGCGGTCATCAGCACGGGACTGAGGCGTTCGAGCGAGCCTCGATGCACAGCTTCGTCGAGATCCGCTCCTTCGACGGTGCGTACGTGCTCGTAGTGCGCCAGCAGCATGATGCCGTTGCGCGTCGCGATGCCGAACAGCGTGATGAAGCCGACGAGGGAGCCGATCGACAGGATGCGATCGGTCAGGAACACCGCGACCACACCGCCGATGAGCGCGAGTGGCAGGTTCGCCATGATCACGAGCGCACGCGCGGACGACGAGAACGCGAGCTGGAGCACGAGAAAGATGCCCACGATCACGGCGAGACCCAGAAGCGCCAGCGTGCGACTGGCTCGCTCCTGGCTCTCGAACTGACCACCGTAGACGACGTGATAGCCCTCGGGCAGCTGCACCTCGCGTGCGACGCGTTCGCGAATGTCACCGACGACGGAGCCGAGGTCGCGGCCGCTGACGTTCGCCATGATCACCATCTTGCGCTGCGTGTTCTCGCGCACGATCGTGTTCGGCCCGACGTCACGGCGTACGGTCGCGAGCATGCCGAGGGGCAGCAGGCTGTGGTCGGGAACATCGATCAGGAGATCGCCAAGCGTGTCTTCGTCGCGATCCTCCTGGGGATAGCGCACGACGACGTCGTAGGTGCGCTGGCCCTCGAGGACCTGGGTGACTTTTTTGCCGGCGAGTGCGACCTCCATGCTCTCGGCGAGCTCGCCACGGTGCGTGCCCGCACGCGCGACGCGGTCGAGGTCGAAATCGACGACGATCTGCGGAATGTCGATCTGCTGTTCGATCGCGACATCGACAGCACCATCGACCTGCGTCATCACGCGCCGGATCTGCTCGGCGTACAGGCGCAGCATGTACAGGTCCTCGCCGAACAGCTTCACCGCGATGCCCGAGCGAGTGCCCGACAGCATGTGATCGATGCGGTGCGAGATCGGCTGGCCAATCGTGAAGCTGGTCCCGGGTACGGTGGCGAACGCACGCCGCAGCTCGCTCAGGAACGCCTCGCGCGAGCGACCAGTTCGGCGCAATCGCACCTCGATCTCGGTCGAGTTGACATCCTGCGCGTGCTCGTCGAGCTCCGCGCGGCCCGTTCGGCGCGCGGTCGAGACCACTTCCGGGAAGGTCGCAAGAATCTTCTCGATCCGCCGACCGCGCGCATCCGATTCCGCGAGCGACGTGCCGGGCAGCGTGACGGCGCTAATGGTAAGCGCACCCTCGTTGAATTCGGGCAGGAACGACCGCCCCAGAAATGGCAGCAGCGCACCGGCGGCACCAGCGAGCGCGAGCGCGATGAACACGGTCTTGCGGATGTGCCGAAGCGTCCAGGCGAGAGCGCGGGCGTAGCCACGCTTCAGCCGGCTGACGACGAACCCGTCACGGTGCGCCTTTGTCGCCAACCGAGGCAGCAGCACCGCGCACAAGGCCGGTGTGAGCGTCAGCGCGACGACGAGCGAGGCGAAGATCGCCACCAGATACGCGAAGCCGAGTGGGAACAGCAGGCGGCCTTCGACGCCGGTGAGGAAGAACACCGGCGCGAACACCATCATCACGATGATCGTGGCGAAGACGATGGAGCCACGCACCTCGCGTGACGCCTCGAAGATCACATCGGCGGCAGGCCGTTGTTCGCCGGGAGGTTTTGCACCGTTCTCTCGTAACCGTCGTACGACGTTCTCGACATCGATGATCGCGTCATCGACGAGCGCACCGATCGCAATCGTGAGACCACCAAGTGTCATCGTGTTGATGCCCGCGTCCAGCCACTCGAGCGCGATCACTCCGACCAGCAGCGATACCGGTAGGGCGAGCGCGGAGATCAATGTCGCGCGCGCGTTGACGAGGAACAGGAAGATGATGACGACGACAAGGATCGCGCCGTCACGTAACGCCTTGCCGACGTTATCCACAGCGGTTTCGATGAACTCGGCCTGACGAAACAGCTGCCGCTCCGTGGTCATGCCCTTCGGCAAGTCCTTCGCGATCTGGTCGAGCTCGCGATCGATCGCCTTGGACAGTGCGATCGTGTTCGTCCCCGGCTGCTTCGTGATCGCCATGACGACCGCGGGCTTGGCGTCGACCGAACCTTCGCCGAACCGCATGGCGGGACCGACGGAGACATGCGCGACCTGCCCCACCGTGATCGAGGTTCCCTCCCGGGTAGCGATCACGACGTGGCGCAGATCGTCGACCGAGCGAAGCCGACCGAGACCGCGAACGAGATTCTGTTGTGGCCCTCGGATCGCGAAGCCGCCCGTCGAGTTCTGGTTCGACGTCTCGATCGCGTGCGCGACGTCCTCCATGGTCACGTCGAGGCGGCGCAGCTTGTTCGGATCGACCTCGACCTGGTACTGGCGCATGCCTCCTCCGATCGGCACGACCTGCGCCACACCCTGCACGCCAAGCAATCGGCGACGAACAGTCCAATCGGCCGCGTCACGCACCTCGAACGGCTGGTGCGTGTCGCTGCGTAGCCCGACGAACATGATCTCGCCCATCACCGAGGCCATCGGCGCGAGCTGTGGCGCGGGCACATCGGGCGGTAACTGCGTCTGCGCTAGCGGAAGCTTCTCGTTCACGAGCTGGCGCGCGCGCGCCATGTCCGTATCCCAGCCGAACTCGACCCACACGATCGAGATGCCGACGCCCGATGCGGAGCGAACACGCCGCACTTCGGTCTGACCGTTCATCGCCGCTTCGATCGGCGTCGTGATCAGCGACTCGACCTCCTCGGGCGCGAGTCCATGTGATTCGGTGACGATCGTGACGGTCGGAGCCGTGAGGTCCGGAAACACGTCGATCGGCATGCGCACGAACGCATAGGCACCGTAGGCAGAGATCGCGAGAGCGACGACGAGCACGAAGCTGCGTCTCGTGATCGACCAGCGGATGATGCTATCGAAGATATTCATCGCATCCTCCTAGTGCTGATGTCCGTGTTCGGGGACAGCGCCACCGGACGCTGCAAGCTTGATCTCGTAGGCGCCGCGAATGACGAGGTGCTCGCCCTTCGTGATGCCACCGAGTACCTGGACCCAGCCGCCGGACCGAATGCCGGGGTTGACGATCCGACGCTCGAACGACTCGCCCTCGACCTGAACGTAGGCGACCTTGCGCCCCGCATCGTCGACCAACGCCGTTTCGGGGATCGCGAGCAGCTTTGTTGGCTCGCCCGTCTCGATCCACACCGTCGCGAAGCTGCCGATCCGCAGTCGCTGCTCCGGGTTCGCCAGCTCGAAGATGATTGGAACGGTGCGCGTTCGCTCGTCGACGAGCTGACCGATCGTGACCTTACGACCATCGGGAGGGGCGATCGCGATCGGCTTGTCATAGCCATCGACGCGGAACGACGCGCGGGTCGCCGCCTCGACCTTGGCGATGTCGGGCTCGAACACGTCGGCGTGCAGCCAGATCCGGGTGAGATCGACGACCGTGAACAGCAGCTCGCCATCCTCGACGGATTGCCCCGACGAGACGTTGATCGCGACAAGCGTTCCCGCCAGCGGGGACCGCACCTGAAACGTCGCGCGTCCGCCCGTGCCGCCGGAGCGCCCCGCGTCGAACTGTCCCAGCCGTCCCTTTGCCGCACCGAGGCGCGAGCGAGCGAGTGCGACCGCCGTCTTTGCCTCCTCGAGCTGCTTCTCGGGAATCGTCCGCTCGGCCCACAGACGCTCTGCGCGCGCGAGCTGGCTCTCGGCAGCCTGAAGCTGCAGCTCCGCTTCGCGTGAGTCCGCGGTGAGCGTCACGCGGTCGCCCGCGTTGTCGACTTGGGGCACGATCCGCGCGAGCACCTGCCCTTGGGTTACCTGCATGCCGAGCACTGGTGTTGGCGCTTCGATGATCACGCGCCCATGTGCGGTCGCTGTCAGTCGCGCTTCACGGCCGGCCATTGCGCGGATCTCGCCGGTCGTGCGCAGCGTGGGAATCATCTCGCGCTCCTCCGCGACCGCGGTCGCGAAGTCGGTCGACCACGCGGTCTCCTTGAGAAACGAGATCCGACCCGGCGGTTCTTCGTCGGCCGGCGGCAGCTTCGCGCCCGCGGCGTGCACGACGCATTCGGTCGTAATCTCGTCGATCAACGCGCCCTCCTCGAGTCGCAGCGTCAAGGTGCACGGCCCCGGCGTCGTCGGCGTCACCTCGGGGCGGAAGATGCCCGCGCGCGTTGGCGCGGTCGCGACCGCCTCGACCTTCGTCCCGCCCGACGTCAGCGTGACCGTTAGCTTTCCTGTCGCGACGGCATCGTGGCCGTCGAGCTTGGTCGCGTGCGCAGCAAGTGCTGTCTTTTCTCCGACGACCAGCGGCGGATGCTCGACAAAGAGCTCGTGCGCAGCGGTCCACCTGGTGAACGATTCGCTGCGCTCTTCTGCGTGCTTTTCCTCGTGCGCGTGGCT
>Ga0315912_10006671_pt1 | contig 10281 bp, 5 predicted proteins | sample VfabasoilMG_FD_204469 | JGI IMG/M metagenome (GOLD analysis project Ga0315912, IMG submission 204469) | Garden soil microbial communities collected in Santa Monica, California, United States - V. faba soil | ecosystem: Environmental > Terrestrial > Soil > Garden | place: USA: California... | reverse complement strand
GCCCGCATCGTAAAGGAGCTGGCCGCTGTTGGAGTGAACTGCAGCGTCACGGTCTTTGGCTGATCGAGGAGCAACGCATCGGTGGTGCAGAGAACGCGCGTGCCCGTGATGGAGCACGTGCCTTCCGTGAGGCTGGCGCTGGCATCCTGCGCACCGTCCGGCAACTGCAGCATTGCCGCGATGCTGGAAGCGTCGTGTGGTCCGCGATTGGTGATCGTGTAGCTCAGAGCCATCGGTGCATTGACCGTCAGCCTGCGTGGCGAGTTGGCGGGCTCGATCGCAAGGTCCGGCGCAATCGTCATCTGCTGGATCGAGCGGAAGCTGGTCGCCAGGCGCAGCACACCGGGACGCGCCGGATCCGAGGTCACATCCTGGTTGATGCTGCTGAAAGAGTCGCCCCTGCGCTCCGGCAGCCGGTTCCAGGTTTTTCCGCCGTTCACGGAGCGGGTCACGCCGAATGCCGAAACGATGTTGAGGATCTGCGGCCGCAGCGGGTCGATGCGCAGCCGCTTCAGATTGGAGACCCCGGCACGCAGATCGACCCAGCCGGTACCGCCGTCGGTGCTCTTCATCAGGGTTCCCAGCAAGGCGACGTAGGCTATCTCGCTGTCCTGAGGATCCACTGCCACATCCTCGATTATATTCGGCTGCAACGGGAAGACCACCGTCCAGGTGGCACCAGCATCAGCGGTCTTGTAGACGCCGAACTGCGTAAAGCCACTGGTGCCGGCAGGCGCTCGGCGTGTGTTGACGCCGGCATAGGCGACGCTCGGGTGGCTGCGTGAGAACGCGATGGTGAAGGCTTGTAGATTGGAGGGCAGCGTGGCAGTCACATCGTGGAAGCTGTCGCCGTTGTCCGTCGACCTGAACATGCTGGTATCGGTGACTGCCAGGATCGTGGCCGGACGCGCTGCGGATGCAGCCAGAACGCTTACGCCTCTGGCGAATGACACTCCCCCGGTAAACGGCTGGCCGATCTGGCGCCAAGTCTTGCCGCCATCCTCGGAGCGCCCGATGCGCCCGCCGACGAAGCCGAGCACGCCGTCATCGCTGGGACCGAAGCTCAGCAACTCGAGCTCTGTGGAGCGCACAAAAATCGTGTTGAACAGCGCATCGACATCGACCGGCAACATCTGATCGCCGCCGTGCGGGATGAACGCGGCTGCTCGCGTCCCGGTATAGACACCACCCAGCGCTGCGCCGAAGCTTCGTACCGTGTGGGCATTGATGCCCGTGTGCTGGGTTCGCCAGGCACCATTGCCGGTCGCCGAGACCAGGATGCCGCGCTCGCTGGTGACCAGTACGCGGTCGTCAGTGCCGGGATCGGCAACGATTTCATCCACGCTCACCGAGCCGAGGTTGTCGGTGATATCCGTCCAGGTGGCACCGTCATCGCGGCTGCGGCGCAACGCGCCCGGCAGGTGAATGTAGATGATCTGGGGATTCTGCGAATCGAGCCCGATCGTGTTCACGAAACCCTGGGCGCGCCGCGTCCACGACCTGCCTTGGTCCGAGCTCACGAACAATCCAGCCGCCACACCCGCAAACAGACGCTGCGGATCCGCGGGATTCATTGCAAAGTCCTGCACCACGGGCGTCGCCGATTCCGTGATCGACTGCGTTGGAAAAGTCAGGGTTTGCCAGGACCTGCCGGCATCACGAGTGACGAAGCTCGCCTGCGGGTTCAACGACACATACACGGTATTGGGATCGGTGAGATCCACTTTCGCCGCCTGGATGAAGCCGGCCTGCGCAATGATGGAGGTGCGCGCTTCCCAACTCGCGCCTCGATCAGTGCTGACGAACACACGCTCGCCCAGCAGCAGGTAGACGGTGTGCCGATCGGCTGCCACCAGTACTCGCGGTGTCTGCGGCAACGTCGTAGGCAACGGCGCGCTCGCAGTGAACGTGGCTCCCGCATCGGTGCTGAGATACATGCCGGGAAGGTCGCGGCTGAGCAGATAGACCCGATTGGGATCCATGGGATCCACCGCCACGTCCGCTACGTCGTCGAGCCCCGTGTTCAACTGCCAGTGGGTGCCGCCATCCACCGACCGGTAGAAACGGTCGCGGGTCGCTGCATACAGCACTAAGGGATTGCTCTGGTTGATGAACAGGCGCGGCACCGTCCCGCCCTCCGGTCCAATGGTGGTCCAGGTGTTGATACCTGCGGTTGCAGGAATGGGCAGCAACGCGGCCGTCAGCCAGATGAGAGCGGACGGCAGACGTACGGCCCGCAGCTGCTTCCAAAGACGCTGATGTGATTTCATTTAGTGGTGCCAAGGCTAGCGCCGCGCTGGAGCAAGACGGCGCTTGGAGTTTTAGATGTACTGCGATGCGGGTTGTACTGCAGGGCCGAAATCCGCAGCGACCCTGCCATGTATGTCATGACCCGGCGAAGTCTTTCAGCGGGTCAGCGAATATTGCAGCTCGATCGTGACAGCCCAACGCGGTGACGACGCCTGGCCCACCTGAGCAAGTAGTTGCCTCTGATGGAGAAGGTACAAACTAAGTCATGGCGTCGGTGCACTCTCGGTGCAATGCTTTGGAGCAACCGCGCCGCTGGCGGTGCGTGAACTCGTACGCGCCAGCGGTGGGCGATCGAGACCAGCGGCTGGTCATGTTTCAGCTGCACTCATATTGGCCGTATCGCTGTAGGCCGTACCACGTGTGGGCGGGCAGTCTCCCATCTCCGGGCCGCAGCGAGCGCTTGGATTGCAGGCGACGATTTCGCGATCTCGGCTCTCGAAGGAAGCCGCCAACTCCTTGTGCGAAGATCCAAAGAGTTCGGAACGCAATATGTCTGGGAGGGCTGCATGCAGAACGTTTCCCATGGTTCCGGAAGACTGGTTTCTGTGTGAGGAAACACACTGATCGAAGCACGGACGCGGTTTGTGGGAATCATCTGGCGCACATTTGACGTGGTCGAGTTCCAGCTACCGCTCCGTCCTGTAGTTTGGTCATGTGTTTCCGGTGTATTCGACATGATTGAAACTGCGAACGCTGCACCCGTTTCCCGTAGCGGCCCAGCATGCATGGCACGACCGACTTCGCGAGCCTGCTCGAAAACACCATGCACAAGATCCTGCTCGGCGCGTACGTTGTGACGCCGGACAGCTGGAGCAGAGGCATGGCTGAAATTGCGGTGTCGACGCTCGCACCAAGCGCCGCGGCATTTGGCAGCACGCGCCTGATCAGCAGCAGAGGGTGGTGCAGGCGGCGCCGACAGCGCCACCGGCAGCTACTCGACTACTGCTAGATCCAATGTCCCCTGGGCGTGCGTTGCGCGAGCGATCAGCTGTTCACGCTGCAGTTGTTGCCAGCGCAGCCGCCGGAGCAGCAGGATGATCCCAAGCGACAGAGCCGCTCGAGTTTGGTACGCGCGTGGGCCTCGACGCCAATGCCAGCGTGCTGGACTCTTGTGTACATGCGGGGTTCGTACCGTAGTCCAACACTCGCCGCGCTGATCGCTGAGCAACGTACCGAGCCGGCTATCGACACCCTTGCAGCAACGCTTCAAAGACTAGATATCGTGGGTGCGGACGCATCATTGTGGCAGCGACGCTGCTCGAGATGAGAGATCCAACAACGCCGTGACTCTGTGTCGATCGTCCAACTCGAGTTGGCGCAGCCCGCGCAGTGTGTACAAGACAAGAAGCTGGCAATTGAGATTGAGTTCACGACGTACACAGAGTAGCTTCGCGACGAACCTCACTATTTCTCGATCCTGTTCTCTCTTGATTTTTCCGGCCTGCGCTTGCTACTCCCTCTCTCACCAGGCCCGCGCTCGTCTGCCTGCACCGCGCAACGGCTGGATCGTTCACTGCTTCGGCGTTGGCGCCGAAGCGTCGACCTTTCGGCGTTAGGCACCGAATTTCAGACCTGAAGACCAACGAGGACTGCACTTTATGAGTCATGTTCATGGAAGGGTTGCAGCGACACCACTGTCGCTGCTCGTCACCACCGTCTTGACAGTCATCGCCGCCGCCGATGCCGGGGCCGCGGAGCGTACCTCCAACCAGCAGCGCCTGCCCACGAGCCTGAGCGAGCGCATCGTGATTACCACCACATCGGCCGATCGCCACCTGTACGCGAACGGCAACGCTAGGGTGGAGCTGGCCATCACTTTGTCGGCACCACCGGTCGCGGATGGCAGCAACAAGCCGACGGTGCTGGCCGAGCAAGCCGAATTCATGAGCCGCGTGGCGTCGATGGCCCCCTCGGCACGCGTCATCGGCTCCGTGCAAGTCGTCGCGAACACGGTGTTCCTCGAGGTGGCAGCCAGCGAGATGGCGGCGCTCGGCGCTGACCGGGCCGTCACCCGCATGACGCCTGGCGGCGTCTATGAGCGCCACCTCGATGAGACGGTTCCTTATATCGGCGCGGAGACCGTGCAAGGCCGTGGTCTCACCGGCAAAGGCGTGCGCGTCGCCGTGCTCGACAGCGGCATCGACTACACCCATGCCGCGTTCGGCGGTGCTGGCACTACTGCTGCCTACGCTGCTGCGTGGGGCACTACGCCAGCGGATCCGCGCAACGTGACGCTCGATGGCCTGTTTCCGACTCGCAAAGTGATCGGCGGTTTCGACTTCGTTGGCGAGGCGTGGACCGGTGGTCCGAACAGCCCACCGCTTGCACCCGATCCCGATCCCATCGGCGCGCCCGATGCGACGACGCCAGGCGGCCACGGCACGCACGTCGCCGACATCATCGGTGGCAAGAAAGGCGTCGCCCCGGACGTGAGCTTGTTTGCGGTCAAAGTGTGCGCGGCCGTGAGCCCGGCGTGCAGCGGCATCGCCTTGCTGCAGGGCATGGACTTTGCCGTGGATCCGAATGGTGATGGCAACACCGCTGATCGCGTCGACATCGTGAACATGTCGTTGGGATCGGACTATGGACAACCGTTCGATGATGACCTGTCGGCCGCGGTCGATCGTGCCACCAAGCTGGGCGTGCTGACGGTGGCCTCTGCCGGCAACGGCTCGGACAAGCCGTACATCGCGGGTTCACCGGCTGCGGCCATCACGGCACTGTCGGTGGCGCAGACGGAAGTGCCCTCCGAAGTCGCGGATCTCATGTCCATCCGCACCCCTGGCGTCACCACACCCGATCGTGGGGCAGTGTTCCAGCCCTGGTCCGTGCCGCTCAGCGGGGCTATCACGGCACCCGTGATGTTCAATCCAGCCAATGCGCTGGCGTGCACCCCGCTCCCCGCGGGTTCTCTGACGGGCAGGATCGCGCTGGTGAATCGCGGCGGCTGCACGTTTGCGGACAAGATCCGCAACGTCCAAGCCGCCGGCGCCATCGCCGGCATCATCGGTCTGGTCGATGGCAGCGCGCCCTTTCCTTCGGCGTTCTCGCCCGGCGTACCCATCACGATTCCGGCGTTCATGATCAATCGCGCCGACGCCAATGCCATCCGGCTCGGCGCCACCGTGAGCTTCGATCCCAACAATCGCTTCTCGCTCGCAGGCTCGATCCGGATCAGCTCGTCACGCGGCCCGGTGTTCGACGACAATCGTTTGAAGCCGGAAATCGGTGCGCCCGGCGCCTCGGTCTCGGCCGATTCCGGTTCCGGCATCGGCACCTCGGCCTTCGGCGGCACCTCGGGTGCCTCGCCCATGGTTGCCGGCGCGGCTGCCTTGCTCAAGCAAAGCTCACCGACATTGGCACCGGCAGGCTTGAAGCAGCTGCTCATCAACAGCGCCGACAACGCCATCAATGCCCCGGCTGGTGACGACCAGGTCATCACCACCGTACTGACTCCGATCACCCGCATCGGCGGCGGTGAGGTGCGCGTCGATGCAGCCGTGGATGCCACGGCGGGTGCCTACGCGTTCGATCGGCGTAAAACCGACATGCGCAGCGGCGGCTTGAGCTTCGGCTTCGTCGACGTCGCCGGCGACAAGACGGTGCTGCGCCAGCGCGTACGCGTGTTCAACCGCTCCAGCGACCTCGCGGTGTTCAAAGTCAAGTCCATCCCTCGGTTTGCCGACGACGTGGCCACCGATGCCGTGGAGATTCGCACACTGCCACTGGTGGTCGTGGCGCCGTTCGGCTTCAACGACATCGACGTGTTCATGACCATCGATGGCAGCAAGCTGCGCGACAACCTGATGAACTCGGGCTTCGACGGCGCCAACCCAGTACCTCTGACGCTGGCCGAGTACGACGGCTACCTCCAGTTCACCAGGAGCACGCTGCGTGGGCGGGCTGAGTCGTTCACGCTGCCCTGGCACGTGCTGCCGCGCAAGTCCGCCGAAACGCGCGTGCTGGGCGGCGGCAGCTGGCGGCAGAACGGTGAGAATGGCGAGATCCGCCTCCGCAACAGCGGCGCTGGCACTGCACAGCTGAATTTCTATTCGCTGATCGGCGTCAGCCCGAACCAGCCGCGCGGCGAACGCGGTGCCAACATGCCGATGCCGGACTTGCGCGCGGCCGGGGTCACGACGTTCGAAGTGCCCACCGCATTGTGCGCCTCGGGCTTCCTCTGGTCGTTCGCCCTGAACACCTGGGAACGCCAAGCCCAACCCGTGGCAGTCAGCCATCGCATCATGCTGGATGTGGACAATGACGGCACCGATGACTTTGCACTGTTGAACCGCGATGCGTCATTCAACGGCATCGACGATGGCCGTCAGCTGGCGTTCGTGTTCGATCTGCGCACCGGCACGGCGGGCGCGAACTTCTTCATCGAGCATCCGACCAACTCGGCAACCACGGTGCTGAACACCTGCATCGATGACGTAGGTCTCAGCGCAGCCTCGGTTGCGAATCGGCAGTTGGTGCGTGCCTCGGTGTTCACCGACGACTTCTACTTCGGCGGCCCCGGCGACTCCATTGCACCGGTCACCATCGTACCGTTCGGCGAGCGCTTCTTCGCTTCTGCAAGCGGTGACCTCGCGGCCGGTGACACGACCACGGTCACGGTCACTGACTTCGGCGCCGTTCCCGGAGCCACCCAGGAACTGGGTGTCATGATCCAGACCGACGGTGATCGTTGCGGCCTCGGCAACTGCGGTGGAGCAACCAAGAACACCGAAGTACTGCTGGTCGCACCGCCGGGTGGTGCTATCAGGCTCTGATAGCTCGGCATCGGCAGCCAGCCTGGCTGCAATGGCCCTCCGTGCTCGTCACGGAGGGCCTTTCATGTGTGCCGATTCCATCAGCGATCAGCGGGCACACGCACCTGGCCCTTGAACGGCGGCAACGCGCGTCCGCGCTGGCAGACGACGAAGTTGCCACGCAGATCAGAGTGATAGGCATAGTCCTCAGCGTTGGCCGAAAACACCACGCGATAGCCGCGCACCACGGCCTGCGTAGAAACTTGTCCGGGGCTGCCACAGCCCAGCGATCCATCCGACCACATCGTCTCCGCGGCACTGACCACGCTGATGGCCTCGGGCTTCACCAGCGCGCGCAGAGTCAAATCTTCTTTGAAGATGCCGATGAACAGGCTCGGGACTTCGCTGCCGGCCGCGGCCGGTTCTGGCGAGGCCGCCGCGGCCGGCGCGGGGATGGAGCGAGGAGCGCGATTATTCAAGATCTCGCGGCGCCGCTCGACGGAGGCTGGTTCGGAAGCTGCCTGCGCCATCGGCGCGCCCTGCTGCACGCCGCTGCTGCAAGCTGTCAGCCCCAGAGACAGACAGGCAGTGAATGAGAGGAATGGGTGCAGGCACCGTCCGACGAGCGTTGACATGGGCATCTCCGCAGCAATGGCCAGCAAGCCTGCCTGAAAAAACTGCTGCGCACAGTTCTATCGAAGGCGGTGAACCCGCGACTGGATGACGACGGGCGAAGCTCGCACGTGGTCGTTGGGCGAGAGACTCGACTTGCGTTTCAATCCAGTGCACCGGCAGCTTTGCCGGACTGAGCTCTACCAACAAGGCTCCATGGAAATCGCAGGCAGGACTCACACGGCAGTATGCGGCCGACAGCGCCTACTCGCCCAAAACTCGATGCCGGCGTTAACGAGCATTAGCCAAAGTTCGCAGCTAGACGTGGGTAGCTGCATACGTCGATGGGTTTTACAGCAACTGGCTCGCGGCAATGACTACACTGTTGGCTCGGACGAAACCTATAATTGCCGGACCACGATGATGCGCCGCCCGGCGAGATGCGCTTGCCCAGCGACATTGCGCCATCACTGCAAGTCTTTCCGAGGAGAACGAGAATGCGTGCGCAGTTGATCGCTGTGCTGGCGCTGCTGTCGATGCGGGTTGCTGCCCAGGACGTACCTTGCCCGCCGCCCAGCAAGTACGCGCTACCCGACTCGCCGGCATCCGAGTACAAGTTCAACATCGAGGATACGGCGGGTCTCAACATCGTGGCACGTCCGCTCAGCGTGGGCATTACGCTGGCCGAAGGCCACTGCCCACCGACTTGGCCCAGCGACGATCTCATGGTCAGTGTCACCTATTTCAGCGATGGAGAATTGGCCGAGGAAGTGAAGCGGCTTCAGGACGGAAGTGACGTGAAGAAGCCGGCGCAGGCGGACAAGATGTTCGGCTTCGAGGACTGGCGCGTCGTCTCGAAAGCACCCTTGAAAGTCGGGCAGCTGGGCGGCGTGGAGGTGTTGGGACAGGCCAAGGGGCCGAATGGTACCTTCTTTTGGCACACCTCATATCTGCTGTATCCGGATGGTGTCGGGTTCAGCGTGACCACGCGCGGCCTCGATGCCCAGCGCGAAGCTGCGTTGCCACGTGCGCGCCGCATCGCGGCGAGCGTGCGCCGTCTCGACAATCGCGGGCCGCGCGGCGAGAAGGAGCTGAAGGTGGAGGGGGAAGAGGCGCTTGGCGGGACGATGACTAGGCTACGAGCATCGATCGTCGATGAAGCACTCGATGCTTGCCTGACGGGCGAGTCCGTGGAAGCAGTAGCAGCGAACGCGCGTGCAGCGGGTTGGCCGGAGTTCCAAGATGATCTCTTCGGCGGTGCGAGTTGGCGTGTTTCCCAAATGCCCCCCAACGATAGCGCCAAGGTGTCGCTGGGCGTGACGGAAATGCAGCTCGAGGCCGGGCGCGCGCTCATCACCTGCACTATCGGTGCAGCGAGTCCGCTCGCAGCAGTGTTTCGCGATCGCGCGCAGGCGCGCTTCGGCAGCATCGAGGGGAGGCTGGAATTTTCGATCGACGGCGGCAAGGTGCAGCCAGGCAAGCGTGCTAGGGGTCAGGCAGGCCGCCGCGGAGTCGTGCAGCTGGAAGTGAGCGACAAGACCGTTGTCTTCATCGTCGCTATGGAGCGCACCAACTAGAGACACCAAGCCCTGGGAACGCGCCGGATCAGCCGCCCTCTAAACTCGATACCTTCGCAGACGGATCGCTGGTAGGCGCTCTGGTTGTAGGTGCCGGCAGTCTTGCGATACGCCTCGTTGGCGCTGCGCGCTACGAAATTGCGATGGCCTGCTACACCGGGCAGGCAGCTTACGCTGGCTATCTGGACTACGCAGAAGGGCAAGATCAGCACGCAGCTTCGTGATGGAGGACCGTGGGCGGTGGCTTGCCTAAGTGCTGATGGAAGCCTCGATAACCTGAGCGCATCAGACTGTCTGATGCGTCTCGAGCATATGGATCGCGGCTGCTATTGGATGGGACTGAGCCACGCTAGCGGCGACACGATGTCCATTGGCTTTTTGACGCTTGGGTATCTCAAGACCAAGGTGTTGGCTCATGTTGAGCCAAGCGTGGAAGGCTGAGGGAGTCTCGCGCTGTTCTTGGTTTGCCTACCGCCAGACGTCCTCATTCTTGCGAGCACCATCGCTTCGCTGATTGACATGATGTGTCATCAAGACAACGAAGATTGCTCGTGGCGGACAAGCCAAGATCGTTTGCACAGATACTTCCGGAAGTCTCCGTCCGCTCGGATGCCGAGAATGTGATGGTGCTCACAGCCGCAGCGACCTCGAGCACCATCAGGTAAACACCCGTGCCAGAAACAGCGAAGCTCCGAGCAGCTGTCCGGGCGCACATGGAGGGCAGTCACTTCACATCGCAGGTCCGCCGCGCCCATAGTGATTACCCAGGCTCTTCCAAGGCTTGGTTGCACCGTCATCTGCACCCCTGAGCACGCATCGTTGAGTACCCGGCCTGCAAGCCCGTCCCGTCTGTCCCGACTCTGGGGGCAGTGCCGCATTCGCTGGCGAGTGCTGCGGGCGCTGTTCGCGCGTGATCCCCTCGCCGCATTGGCGGCACAGGCACCGCCGCAGTCCGATCATGAGAATGGCGAGCAGGTGGGGGACCGGCGCCAGCTGCTGTCGGATGTGGCCGCTGCTGCCGGCGTTAC
>Ga0315912_10006670_pt1 | contig 10281 bp, 6 predicted proteins | sample VfabasoilMG_FD_204469 | JGI IMG/M metagenome (GOLD analysis project Ga0315912, IMG submission 204469) | Garden soil microbial communities collected in Santa Monica, California, United States - V. faba soil | ecosystem: Environmental > Terrestrial > Soil > Garden | place: USA: California... | reverse complement strand
ACGCTGTCTCAAATTGCAGCGCTCAGTCCGCAAGAGATCGAACGCATCGCCCCGCTAATCAAGGCCCGCGTGGACCGCATCGAGCGCGACGATTGGGTGGGTCAGGCCAAGCGCCTGCTGGGCGAGTAGTCGCAAAATTGCCGCGAAAGCCGGTTTTCGAAAGTGGGCGGGCCTGAGTTTGGCGCTTAAATTTGCTCCGATTTTGCCGTTCAATCGCTGTGCACGTGAAAAATACCCCCGTCGCCCCGGGCGAAAATCACAGCCCGGTCGCGAGCGCCCTGGGTGAGCAGAAGACGCGAAAGGCGCTGTCCAGCCTGCGCCTCAAAGTCGCGTTCATGCTCTTCGTCAGCGTTTTGCTATTGGGTGTGTGTGGCCTGCTCCTCGGCCGAGCAGCGCAGCTCCTCGGCGCCCAGACGCCGGCCATCCAAGCTGAGCTGAATCAACAGCTGCTGTGGACCGCGGCCATCGGCTGTGGTGTGGGCCTGTTGGCGAGCCTTCTGTTCATCCGCCTCTACCTGGGGCCGCGGGTACGCTCGACCGAAAATGCCTTCGCCCGGTTGGAGCAGACCACTTCGGAGGCGCTCGAGGCGGCGCGCTTGAAGAGCGAGTTTTTGGCCAACATGAGCCACGAGATTCGCACTCCGATGAACGGGGTATTGGGCATGCTCGAGCTATTGCGCAGCACGAGTTTAGACGCCAAGCAAAAGCGCTACACGAACACGTTGAGCACCTCCGCCAACGGCCTGATGACGGTGCTGAACGATATCTTGGACTTCTCCAAGATCGAAGCGGGCAAGGTCGAGCTACGCCCAGGTCCCTGCCAGCCGCGAGCGCTGCTGGAAGAGGTGGCCGAGCTGTTCGCCGCGCGCGCAGAGCTCAAACAGCTCGAGCTGATGTGTCACGTGCACCCAGACGTGCCGACACACATCGAAGTCGACGCGGATCGCTTGCGACAAGTGGTGACGAACTTGGTCGGCAATGCGCTCAAGTTCACCGATGTGGGCGAGGTCGTGGTTCAAGCCAGCGTCGCCGAACGCCGGGGTGACCAGTGCCTGCTCGAGCTATGCGTGATCGACACCGGCATCGGCATCGACCCCACGCAACAAGCGCTCTTGTTCGAGGCTTTTGCGCAGGTCGAAGGCAGCGCCACGTGCCGCGTCGGTGGCACCGGGCTCGGCCTGACCATTTCCCGGGAACTCGTGCGTTTGATGGGCGGCGAGCTCGGCGTTCAGAGCGAACTGGGCCAGGGCAGCCAATTCTCCGCGCGGCTTCCGGTGCGCGTGCTGCCCGCAACGGCCCCACAGCTACCGGCACCGAACCGCAACGCGCGCGCGCTGATCGTGGACGACAACGCGACGCATCGCGTGCTGCTCGAGCAGTTGCTGTCGACGTGGGGCTTGCGCACGGCATCAGCCAACGGCGGAGAGGCCGCGCTGCGCCTGCTCGACGAAGCTGATGAAAGCGATCCATTCGCGCTCGTGATCACCGACATGCACATGCCGGTGATGGACGGCCTGACCTTTTCGCGCGAGGTCAAGCACAAGCACGCGCACCTGCCGCTGCTGCTGCTCACCTCACTCAGCGATACGGGCTCAGCCATCGCCGATCGCCGGCTGTTCAGCGGTGTGCTCAGCAAACCGGTGCGCTCCGCCGAGCTGGAATCGAGCGTCGCGCGCGCGCTGGGTGAATCCGGGCGCGGCGCGACGTCCGACGCCGAGGCGACCTCGATCGTGATCGCCGCGCACGAGCCACGGCGCTTGCTGATCGCCGAGGACAATCCCATCAACCAAGAAGTGTTGCTCGGAGCCCTACAAAATCTGGGCTACGCCGCAGACGTCGTGAACAACGGGCGCCTCGCGGTCGAAGCCTGGCAGCGCAATGTTTATCCCCTGATTTTGATGGATTGTCAGATGCCCGTGCTCGACGGCCACGAGGCCGCGCGCCAGATCCGGCAACTCGAAAACGACGGCGAACGCGTGGCGATCATCGCGGTCACCGCGCACGCTTTGGCCGGTGAACGCGAAAAGGCCCTCGCTGCCGGCATGGATGACTACGTCACGAAGCCGCTCAATACCCGGCTCTTGCGCGAAGCCCTCGAGCGCTGGTGGCCGCGGGAATCGATGTGGCCGTGCCAACCCACCGGGTTGTCGATCCCGGCCCCACCGCTCGCGCCCAGCAATAGCGCGCTCGATCCCACGGTGGACCGCACTCCCGGCATTGCGCGGGTGTTCCTGCGGCATGTGCCGGACCAGTTGACGCTCCTCGCCAGCGCGCTTTCGAGCAATGACCACGAAGGGCTGCGCGCTGCCGCACACAAGCTGAAGGGCAGCTGCCTCTCGGTGGGCGTTCCGCGCATGGCCGCCTTGTGCGCGCGGCTGGAGGCGGCCCCCGAAGCCGCCAATGCACGCGACCTGAAATCGCAGTTGGATGCGGAATTCGTGCGAGCGAGCGAAGCGCTCAGCGAACTCCTGCCGCTGAAGAGCGCCTGAGCGCACACCCGGCCCTGCGTCCGGCCCAAGCGGATCCCAGCCTCAGTTTCGGCTCGAATTTGCCAGAAAGCGCGCGCCGGCTCGCGCCACGCAGGACAACGCTGGCGAGCCGCGCTACTGCCCTCGGGTGAGCGACCGAGATCCCGAAGCCATCGTCGTCCGCGGCGCGCGTGAACACAATCTCAAGAACGTCACCCTCTCGATTCCGAAGAAGAGCTTGGTGGTGATCACCGGTGTGTCCGGGAGCGGCAAGTCGTCGCTCGCGTTCGACACCATCTATGCGGAGGGCCAGCGCCGTTACGTGGAGAGCTTGTCCAGCTATGCCCGCCAGTTCTTGGGGCAAATGGACAAGCCCAAGTACGACACCATCCGCGGCCTTTCGCCGACCATATCGATCGAACAAAAGACGGCGTCCAGCAATCCGCGTTCGACCGTCGGCACCGTTACCGAGGTGCACGATTACTTGCGCGTGCTGTACGCCAGCATCGGCATCCAATTCTGCCCGCAATGTGGACGCAAGGCCGAAGGGCAATCCGCGCAGCAGATCGTGTCTTCGATCTTGGAGTATCCGAAGGGAACCAAGCTCGTGCTGTATGCGCCGCTCGAACGCCAGCGTAAAGGCGAGCACCGTGAGCTGCTGCTCTCTGCCAGAACCCGCGGTTTTACGCGGCTGCGCATCGACGGCAAGCTGGTCACCCTCGACGAAACCGTGGTCGCGCTGGACAAGAAGGCCAAGCACGACCTCGACCTGGTCGTCGATCGCATCGTGGTAGACCCGAGCGCGCGCGCGCGCATTACGGATTCCGTCGAGCTCGGGCTGCGCGAGGGCAAGGGCGTGATCAGCGTGCAGACGCCGAGCGAAGAGCGCGCCTTCAGTGAGCGCGTCGCTTGCCCGCATTGCGAGCTTTCGTTTCCCGAGCTCTCCCCGCAATCCTTTTCGTTCAATTCACCGCTCGGGTTCTGCACCGATTGCAATGGCCTCGGTTCGCGTCCGGAGATGGACCCCGAGCTGGTCGTGCCGAACCCTGCGCTCTCGATCAAGGACGGCGCGATCACCCCCTGGGCCGCTGCTGCAGCCCGCGGTGAAGGCTGGGTGGCGAACGAGATCGAATGGGTCCTGTCGCTCTTCGGCATCGATAAGAAGAAGCCCTGGAACAAGCTGACCCAGGCCCAGCGCAACGCGGTCATGTTCGGCGGCAAGAAGGGGGGCGAGCTATGGGAGGGCTTGGTCAACCAGCTGATGCGGCGCATGAAGAGCACCAGCAGCGAGGACATGAAGCAGTACTACCTGCGCTTCTTCTCGAGCAAGGTCTGCCCCACCTGCCATGGCGCACGTTTGCGCCCCGAGAGTCGAGCCGTGAAGATTGCTGGCGAGAGCTTGGATATGCTCTCGCGTCAGCGCATCGAGCAAGCCCGCGCTTGGATCGACGGCGTGAAGCTAGTGGGGGCGGACGCCGAGATCGCCGCCGAGCTCAGGAAGGAAATCGGCTCACGCTTGGGCTTCTTGGTCAACGTCGGGCTGGGCTACCTCACCTTGGATCGAGCGGCCGCGACGCTTTCGGGCGGCGAGAGCCAGCGCATCCGCTTGGCCTCGCAAATCGGCTCGGAGCTCACCGGGGTGATCTACATTCTGGACGAACCTTCGATCGGCCTACACCAACGCGACAACGGCAAATTGCTGAAGACGTTGAAGACCCTGCGCGACGTCGGCAACTCCGTGATCGTGGTCGAACACGACGAAGAGACGATGCTGGAGGCCGATTACCTGATCGATTTCGGCCCGGGCGCGGGCGAGCTCGGCGGCGAGGTCGTCGCAGCGGGCACGCCGGCCGAAGTGCAGAAGAATCCCAAGTCGCTGACCGGCGCGTATCTCTCCGGGAAACGCCAGATCCCGATCCCGAGGCAGCGCCGGCCCGGCAACGGCAAGGCCCTCGAAATCAAAGGCGCGCGCGAGCACAACCTCAAGAACCTGAACGTGCGCTTCCCCTTGGGCACGTTCTTGGCGGTCACCGGCGTGAGCGGCGCCGGGAAATCCACGCTGATCAACGGCATTCTCTTCCCCGCCCTTTCGCGCGTGCTGCACGACGCGCGCAGCCCCATCGGCGAGCACGAAAAGCTGCTCGGTATCGAGCACATCGACAAAGTGATTGGCATCGATCAAAAGCCGATCGGCCGCACACCGCGCTCGAACCCCGCGACGTACACCAAAGTGTTCGATTCGATTCGCGAGCTGTACGCCAGCACCAGCGAAGCGCGCGCCTACGGCTACGATGCGGGGCGCTTCTCGTTCAACGTCAAAGGCGGTCGTTGTGAAACCTGCTCCGGGGACGGCGTGCGCCAGGTCGAAATGCACTTTCTGCCGGACGTGTACGTGACTTGCGAAGAGTGCGCCGGGCGACGCTTCAACCAAGCCACGTTGCGCGTCCTCTACAAGGGCAAGAGCATCGCCGACACCTTGGAGATGAGCGTGCGCGAAGGGCTCGAGCTCTTCTCCGTGCACACGAACATCACCCGCGGCTTGCAGACATTGGCGGACGTGGGGCTGGGCTACGTGAAAATCGGACAGCCCTCCCCGACGCTATCGGGCGGCGAAGCGCAACGAATCAAGCTGGCGCGTGAATTGTCACGCCCGGGCACCGGCCGCACTCTGTACATTTTGGACGAGCCGACCACGGGCCTCCACTTCGCGGACGTGGAAAAGCTGCTGGAGGTTTTGGCGCGCTTGGTCGACGCCGGCAATACCGTGCTCGTGATCGAGCACAACTTGGACGTTATTGCGCACGCTGACTGGGTGATCGATCTCGGCCCCGAGGGCGGAGGCGCGGGCGGTCAATTGGTGGCGGAAGGCACGCCGGAGAGCGTCGCGCGTGTGAAGGCGAGCCACACCGGACAGTACCTTGCACGCGTGCTCGAGCGCGGTGCGCCCGCGAAGAGCGAGCCTGCGCCCGCACGCAAAGCGGTTGCGTCACGAGCGCGCAGTGCACGAACATGAGCCCGATGCACTTATTCTTCGATCTGGACGGCACGCTGACCGACTCCCGGCCCGGGATCTTCAACAGCATGCGTTACGCCATGACGGCCCTGAACGTCGCGATCCCCGAAGAAGAGGCGCTCTCGCGCTTCATCGGGCCGCCCACCCACGACACCGTTCGCGAGCTGCTCGGCTCGGATGATCCGGCCTTGAACGCACGCGCGATCGCCCTCTATCGGGAGCGCTACTCCAGCCGAGGCATGTTCGAAAACAGCGTGTATCCCGGGATCGAGCAAGGCTTGCAGGCCCTCTGCGAACTGGGAATTCCGCTCTTGGTGGTCACCTCCAAACCGGAGCTGTACGCGCAGCAGATCATCGATCATTTCGGGCTGCAGCAATATTTCGAGCGCGTGTACGGCTCGGAATTGAGCGGTGAGCGCAGCAACAAGGGCGAGCTCATCGCCCACGTGCTTTCGAAGCAGGGCATCGCTGCGGCAAACGCTTGGATGATCGGCGATCGCCTGCACGACATCGTGGGGGCAAAGCGCAATGGGCTGCGCTCGGCGGGTGTGCTCTGGGGCTATGGTTCGCGCGCAGAGCTGAGCGATGCAGGCGCGGACACACTATTTCAAAACATGCCCGAGCTCGTGCGCGCATTCAGCCGCTGAATGCCGGAAGCGTAGCTGCCGGGCGGCGCGTCGTGCTATTTATCGCGCGCCCAAAAAGATCCCGAATTAGGAGAAGGAACGATATGTCGGAAGCGAGCTCAGACATTGCACTCATCGGCCTGGCCGTGATGGGTCAAAACCTGGTCATGAACATGAACGACCACGGCTTTACCGTGTCCGTGTACAACCGTACGGGCAGCGTCACGGACGAGTTCATGGCCGGTCCTGCAAAAGGCTCGAAAGTCGTCCCCACCAAGTCGGTGAAGGAGCTGGTCGCCTCGCTCAAGTCCCCGCGCCGCGTCTTCATCCTGGTCAAGGCCGGTGCGGCCGTCGACGCAGTGATCGACGAGCTGACGCCGCTGCTGGACAAAGGCGACATCGTCATCGACGGCGGGAATTCACACTTCCCCGACAGCCAACGGCGCTTCGACCAATTGCAGGAAAAGGGCATTCGCTTCGTCGGCAGCGGCGTCTCGGGCGGTGAAGAAGGCGCGCGGCGCGGGCCCTCGATCATGCCCGGAGGCGACGCCGAAGCGTGGCCGCACATCAAACAGATCTTGCAGAGCGTTTCGGCCAAGGTCGATGGTGAGCCGTGCTGTGACTGGGTCGGTGCAGGCGGCGCCGGTCACTACGTGAAGATGGTGCACAACGGCATCGAGTACGGCGACATGCAAATGATCGCCGAAGCCTACGATCTGCTGAAGAGCGGTCTCGGCCTGTCGGCGGAAGAACTGAAAGCCGTGTTCGAGGACTGGAACAAGGGCGTGCTCGACAGCTACCTGATCGAGATCACGGCCGAAATCTTCGGCGTGAAGGACGAAGATGGCGCCCCGCTGGTCGACAAGATTTTGGACGCGGCAGGCCAAAAAGGCACCGGCAAGTGGACCAGCAACTCCGCGTTGGACCTGGGCATGCCCGTGACGCTGATCGGTGAAGCAGTGTTCGCGCGCGCGCTGTCCTCGCTCAAGACCGAACGCGAACGCTCGAGCCGTTCACTCAGCGGCCCGAAATCAGCGTTCACCGGCGAGAAAAAGGCGTTCATCGACGACGTGATGCTGGCGCTCTACGCGTCCAAGATCGTCAGCTACGCGCAGGGCTACATGCTCCTGCGCGAAGCCAGCAAGGAGTACGGCTGGAAGCTGAACTTCGGCTCGATTGCGCTGATGTGGCGCGGGGGCTGCATCATCCGCAGCCGCTTCTTGGGCGACATCAAGAAAGCCTTCGACAAGAACCCCGAGCTCGAGAACCTGCTGGTCGATGACTTCTTCCGCAAGGTGATCGACGAGAGCCAAGCCGGCTGGCGAAAGACCGTGGCCAACGCTGCGCTGCTCGGCATCCCGACGCCGTGCATGAGCTCGGCCCTTTCGTTCTACGACGGCTACCGTCGTGAGCGTTTGCCTGCGAATCTGCTGCAGGCACAGCGGGATTACTTCGGCGCGCACACCTACGAGCGCACCGACCGCAAGCGCGGTGAGTTCTTTCACACGAACTGGACCGGCCGCGGCGGAAACGTGAGCTCGCGCTCGTACAACGCGTGAGCCTGCGCCCGTAGGCGAAAAGGCCGGCTTTCCTCGTGGGAGCCGGCCTTTTTTTCAGCGCTCGAGCGCCGCGGGCACGAGCTCGAGCAGGGACCAATCAGCTTCGTGTTCGGCGCGCTCGAGCCGAAACTTCGGCGCGAACGCGGCGCTGATCTCGGCTGCCATACTGCGCAGAAAACCGGTCAAGATCAGCCGCTGTGCGAGGAGCGCGTGGCTCGTCAGCTCGCCGACGCAAGACAACAGGGCCGGCGCTTCCAAGTTCGCGACGACCAAGTCGAACCGCTGCTGCGGCAGAGCCTGCGGCAAAGAGAAGCGGCAACGCTCGGCCAGGGCGTTCAAGGCCGCGTTGTGCTCGGCGGCTTCGATTGATACGGGATCGATGTCGACGCCAACGGCGAATTTTGCGCCCGAGAAGAGCGCCACGAACGCGAGTACTCCCGTACCAGAGCCGAAATCGAGCAGCGTCGCGCCGTCGCGCTCGCGACAGGCGCGCTCGAGCGCTACGGAGGCCAAACGCGTGGTCGCGTGCGCGCCATCGCCGAAGGACAGCTTGGGATCGAACAGAATGCGCTGTGACCCGGACGGCGCCGGCGTCTCGTCCCACGCGGGCTGAATCACCAGGCTCGGTGTGAGCGCAATTTGTCCCAAGTGGCGCGTCCAAGCGCTCGCCCAATCCGAGCTTTCGTCGACCTCGATGCTGAGCGCGATGCCGTTCGCACCGGGCGCCGCCTCGCGCAGCAACGCGCGTGCGCGTTCCGCGATGCCCTCGGCAGTCTCGCGGTCGGCCGCGTACACCACGAGCAGCTTTCCGCCATCTCGTTCTTCGATGCCGCCGGCGCCCGCCTCGAACAGCACGGAGCTCACGGTTTGCGCGAGTTTGCGCGGAGTTCGCAGCAGTAGCTTCACCAACATCGCAGGCTGTACTCGTCAGACTCGACTCAAACGCGATGGAAGCGATTGAGATCGCTCCAATAGTGCCCCAAACCGCGGATCAGCTCGATGTACGCCTCGAACTCCGCGGGCTTCACCAAATAGCTGCAGGCGCCGGTCTGGTAAGCGGCCGCGATGTCGCCCTCGGCCTCGGAGGTACTCAGCACCACGACCGGGATGTGGCTCACGTCTTCGGTCGCTTTCATTCTTCGCAGCACCTCGAAGCCATCGACGCGCGGCAGGCGTAAGTCGAGCAGCACGAGATCGGGGCGCGGTGAGGTCCGCGGATCGCTGTGTACGCCCTCGCGCTGCAGGTAATCCAGCGCTTGCTGACCGTCGCTGAGGTGCGCGATGCATTTCACGCGCTCTTGTAGGCCGCTCAGGTTTCGCAAGACGATCTCTGCGTGCGCAGGGTCGTCTTCGACCAACAAGATCGAAATCGGAGGCGGGGCGGATTTCATGATTCCTCGCGTTTGGTTCCGGGCAACGTGAACGAAACCGTCGTGCCCTGACCGGGGCCTTCCGAGTCGACCCAAACTCGGCCACCGTGCACGTCGATGATGCGCTTGACCAGGGCTAGGCCAATGCCGGTGCCTTCCATTTCCGGATGCAATTTCTCGAATAGGCCAAACAGCTTGTGCTGATGGCGTGAATCGATACCAATCCCGTTGTCACGCACCCGAAGTACGATTTCACCGTCGACCTGGTCGGCGCACAGCTCGACGCGCGGGGCCGCGACCGAGCTGGAGAATTTGACGGCATTATCGAGCAGGTTCTGAAAGACCTCGAGCAAGCGCGGGCGATCGCCATACAGGCTGATCGGCTCATTCGTGATCGAAAGGCTCGGCTTGGCGCTGGCGATTCGCCCGGCGACCATCGCAAGCGCGTCATTCGCGAGCTGCGCGAGCGGCACACGCTCGAGAGCGTTCTGTTTGCGTCCGACGCGCGAGAGCTGCAGAAGGTCCGCGAGCAGCGCTGCCATGCGGTCGGCAGCGGTCTTGATGAACGAGACGTCCCGAGCCACTTTGTCCGCGTCGCCACGTTGGGCATCTTCTACCAAGTATCCCAAGAAGCTCTGGATGGTGACCAGTGGGCTCTTCAGATCGTGCGAAACGGTGTACGTGAAGCGCGTCAATTCCTCGTTCTTGTGCCGTAGTTCTTCCTCGCGCAAGCGGCGCTCGGTCACGTCCCGGCTGATGATCAAAACCGAGTCAATTTCGCCCGATTCCGCGCGCTCCGGCACGATCTGCGCTTCCCAGGTCACGCTTTTGCCGTCCGGGCCTTTGAAGTCGTCCTCCAGGCGCGCGGGCTCCTTTTCGTCGAACACGCGCTGGATGGCGGCGGTCCAGCGCTCGAGCTTGTCGGGCTCCATGCCGAGCTCTCGGTTGCTGCGACCGAGAGCCGTTTCTAGCGGGATGCCGGTCGCCGCCTCGAACACCGGATTCACGTACGTGTAACGCTGATCGCGATCCAGCCGCACCACGAAGTCCGGCAGGTTGTTGGTGAGCGTGCGAAATTGCCGTTCGCGCTGAGCGACCGCGAGCCCCGCGCGATAGCGTTCGGTCACGTTCTGAGCCAAAATGAGGCCCGTCACGACTTCGCCCGCGGCATTGTGCAGCGGCACGTATTCGTAGTGGTACTGCCGCTCGCCGAACGGCACCTCGGCTGAAAACCGCTTGCCTGCG
>Ga0315912_10006669_pt1 | contig 10281 bp, 2 predicted proteins | sample VfabasoilMG_FD_204469 | JGI IMG/M metagenome (GOLD analysis project Ga0315912, IMG submission 204469) | Garden soil microbial communities collected in Santa Monica, California, United States - V. faba soil | ecosystem: Environmental > Terrestrial > Soil > Garden | place: USA: California... | reverse complement strand
CTCATCGCGCACACCGTGCCCGCTTTCGGGAGCGGGTCGCACCAATCTTCACTTCTCGCAATGCACCTGAGAGGCGGAGTATCGACGCGACCGCGAATACGAAAATGCAACAACGCCCTCCGAGTTTCGCGCCCAACCTACGAAAATCAGTACAGAGTCGGCACACGGTTTGACAGGCTGGAGGAAGTCGTCCACGAACAGCTGGTGGCAAGCATTTCGCACTCGAGGCGGCGGGAAGGATCCGTGCCTTGGTTGGCCCTCGCGTTCGTCGCAGCGACGTCCGGCGCGGCGTGCGGAAAAGACGACCAGGGCGCGGTCACGGATCCGAACACCGGCGGTGCGGGAACGAGTGGCGAAAGCAACGCTGGGACGGCTGCCGGTGGCGCGAGCGGCGCGACGGCAGGTGCTGCTTCCCAGGCGGGCTCGAACGGTCTGGGCGGCGCTGCAAGCGGCGGTGGCGGCGCGGCAGGTGCCTCGTACAGCGGCGCAGGTTCCGGAGGAGGGAACGCAGTCGTGGGCTGCCCTGGCAACGCCGTTTTCTGCGCCAACTTCGAAACACAGGACTTGCCCATGGGCGCGGTCTACAAGAGCAATAGCGCTTCGACGGACTGGTTGGACGATTTCGCGATCGATAACAGTGTGTCCGCGATTGGCAGAGGCTCGCTCAAAGTCAAGCCGAACACGGAGGCCAAATCGGGCAGCGCCTACCAAATGCTCGCGGCGCCGTCGGGTGGCGCTGCGTTCTGGGTTCGCTTCTACATTCGCTCGGATGCGATCTTGGGGCAGGACGGTCACAACGCGTTCGTGATGGCATCGGCTGGGGAAAACCCAAACGACGGTCCTTCGCTCGAATTTGCGGAGGATTGCGGGTTGGCCTTCAACGCAAGCGACAAAGTGTTGCGCCCCGATGGTTCGACCCAGAGCGTGCCGTGCATGACGCCTCTGCGCTTGCCGCGCGACACTTGGTATTGCGTGGAGCTTTCGTTCAACGGCTCGACTGGCGACACGCAACTCTTCGTGGATGGCGAGCAGAAGATCGACGCCAGGGGTTGGGCGCCTGGCAAGGGCGCATTCAAATACGTGAAGTTCGGCGTCAACAACTTGCACCCGGTTACTCGCACCATCTGGTACGACGATTTCGGAGTCGCTCCTACGCGCCTCGGTTGTTCGGCCAAGCCCTGAACGCCCCCCCCTTTATAGTTGGATACTAAATTAGTGACGTGACCGCCATTCGGCGGTCGCGTCATTGACTGTCTCGGCGCGCCGAAATTCTTACTATTGAATAGCGCGCGCTCTGGGCAGACTCTTTGGGTGGGAACCAAGTCGTGTCGACCTTCAGGGGGCACATGCATGCTCTGCATCGCCACAGTCGAGGTAAGGCTTTCGCGTGTCGCGATCCACCGCTCAGCGCGAAAATCGCCGCAACTACGGCGCTGGTCGCCGCGGCGGCATGCGTGGAACATGGGGCGGCTGCGCCGCCGACGGAACACGGAGCGACTGCACTGCCAGAGAGAGCGAACTGCCTTTCTCCGACCGCCACTACGGAAGTCCGGCGACGAATCGGTGACAAGATGAGTGACGCAACCATCAAGAAGCTCGATCCAGAATTGCGCGACTTGCTGCGGGACATCGCGACCGCGGCTCCGGAGAACGCAGGCTGTTTTCCAGCAGAGGTAGGCATCATCATCGCCTTTCGCGGCGAGCCTGCCGACCTGGAACGAGTGGGCGTCACTTACCTGCGCGCAGACAAACATCCCGACGGCTCCTTCATGGCCACGGGGCGAATCAAGACGGAGCTCTTGTCGGCGCTGGTGGCCATCGATCATGTGATCGCGGTCGACGGCGGCGGACGCTACACGCCGGACTTGAACTACAGCGTCGACGAGATCGGCGCCGTCGCGCTGCACGGCGCGAACCCCGCGGTCGCGGGGCAAGGCGTGATCGTGGGTGTGATCGACACCGGGATCGAATGGCGCCACGGCGCCTTTCGCGACGATCAAGGTAAGTCCCGGATTCTGTTCATCTGGGATCAGATCCTGAGCGCCACGGGTGGAGCGCAAGCCGGCCCCCAGGGACTCGGGGTGGTCTACACGCAGCAGCAAATCAACGACGCACTCGCGAACCCGGCCAAACTGAAGGAGATCCTGACGAAGGATGAGCGTATCGGCGATCCCGACGGACATGGCTCGCACGTGGCGGGGATCGCGGCAGGCGACGGCTCGGCGGGTGACTGCTGCGCCAAGGGCGGGACATACGTGGGTGTGGCGCCGAAGGCCGACTTGATCGCGGTGAGGCTCAATCAGGGCAGTGACCTGATCGGGGACAGCATGAACCTGATCCTGGCCATGAACTTCATCTTCGACCAGGCGAAGACCGCGAACAAGGCCGCGGTCATCAACATCAGCCTGGGCGACAACATCGGGGCCCATGACGGCACCTCCATGGTCGAACGGCAGATTGACATGCTGGTCACGCAGCAAGCGGGGCGCGTGGTGGTCAAATCGGCCGGCAACGAGGGGGAGCAAAACCACCACGTGCAGGCCGACATCCCGCAGGCCACGGCAGCGAAGCCGAACGTGGAGATCGTCTTCACGGTGGCACTCGACGACCACGAGACGCGCTATCTCGACTTCTGGTACGAGAACGGCAACGAGCTGACGCTCGAGGTGGAGACGCCCAGCGGCGTGAAGAGCGGCGTGATCGCGCACGGGGCCGACCGCACGTTCGCGTGGAATCCCAGCGATCCGGCGAACAAGCAGGGCAAAGTCATGGTCAATGGGACGGCCAACGCAGCGTTCAACAACGATCACAACTTCCGTATCAAGCTCACGACCGTGTCGGGCAAGGCGCTGCCCGCGGGCCAATGGAAGCTGCGCTTTGCCAACGCCAACGCCGCTTCGGTCTCGCTTCACGGTTGGCTCCAGCGCGGCGCGGGCTCGCCGACGTTCCTCGCGCCCGATGGCGGTGGCTCGCAAGTCCGCGCTTCCAAGAACGCCACCATCTCCATTCCGGGGACGGCCAAAGAAGTCATCTCCGTGGCCAATTGGGAGGGCCGGGCGAGTCTGCTCGACTGCTGCCCAGGACGCGACATCGCAAAATCGTCGAGCTTGGGCCCCGTGCGCAAGAACGCGGCGACCAACCAGAAGCCGACGCTGGCCGCGCCCGGCGGTAGCATTACGTCAGCGCAAGCAAACGCTTGCCAGCTCCCCGGTCAAGCCTGCGATTGCTGCGCCGAGCGCTGCTGCGCGCTGTACGAGGTGAAGTCGGGCACCAGCATGGCGGCGCCGCACGTTGCCGGCGCCGTGGCGCTGATGTTCCAGCTCAACAAGGCGCTCACCAAGGCGCAGGTGACGAGCTTCCTCGAGCAGACCGCGGAGCGCCCCGCCGGCGGTGACAAGAACTCCTGGGGCGCAGGCAAGATCAACGTCGAAAAGGCCATCGAGCGGGTGAAGCAGTCGCTCCCTCCCGCACCCGCGCCACTCCCGAGCCCTGGCTCCGGTTCGTCGTCTTCGAGTCGGCGTGTGGCGAAAGCGCGTCCGCCGGGAGCACGGCGTGCACCGCGCACGCCCGTACAGGCACCGCCGCTGCCGCAGCTCGTCGAGCTCCTGCAAAGGCGAGTGACGGAGATCCCCGAAGGTGAATTGTGGGCCAACCTGGTGAGCAAGCACTTCAGCGAGGTACGGCGCCTGGTCAACACGAAGCGCAAGGTGGCGGCGCTCTGGCACCGCGCTGACGGGCCCGCGCTGCTGATCCGCCTGGGGCGCGGTGTCTCCGATCCCAGCGCGCCGAATCCGATCGCGAGTGACGAGCACGGGGACTACTTGCGGCGCATGTGTGTCCAGCTCCGTCGCTTCGGTAGCGTCCGGCTGCGCGACGCACTGGATCGCCACGAGCAGTTGATCTGGCGCCTGCTCGAACGGCCCTTGGCGGCCCAGGCGATGGCGCACGACATGAGAGTTCCGGCGTGAGCGCGCTCGGCACGCTGGAGCGCTTCTTTCGCGAGCTGCCCCGACTGCTCGCTCCCATTGGCGGACAGCTAGTCCCCAATGGCGTCGAGAGCTTGCTGACCGAGCTCGGTCTCCGTATCCCGGATGGCTTGCTCGAAGACGTCGGCGTGGGACAGGCTGTGGCGGCAGCCCAGAGCGCGAGCACGGAGCTCGCCACGGCAGCAGAAGCGCTAGAGGACGCGATCGCCGCGGGCGATCGCTCGGGTATCGCGGCCAGCGCGAAAACCGTCGCCGGCAAGGCGGGCGACTTCGTGAAGGCGCTTCGCGCCCTCGGCGAGGCGTTGAAGACGGCCGCTACGGCGCTGCAGGGGCTGGTCGCGGCCGAGCGCGCCGATCTCGAGGCCTTCGTGAAGGCGCTGCCGGATCGCTTGCTCGGCCGGCTCGTGGTGTCGTACCTCGACGACAGCGCCTCGGTGCTGGTCTCCGTGCTCCTGGCGCTGGGCGTGATCGACATCGTCGACGTGCCCGGCAGCGCACCGGGCGCCGGTTTGGTCAGCCGGCACACGCGCATGACGTTCTCGTTCGAGCGGCTGGTGCGGGTGTTCGCGGGGCCGACCGCGCTCTTGCGCGACGTCTACGGTTGGGGGACGCCCGGCTTCGACGGGGCGGTGTTGTTCCGGAACGTCAACACCTTGCTCGCGCGGCTGTCCGAGACCGGTGCGGTGCCGCTCAGCAACCCTCCGGGCCTGGAAGCGCTCGGCTTCCGCGTGGCCGTCGATCCCGCGTCGTCGCCCCCGGGCCTCGACGTCAGCCTGCGCTTTCCGATCGACGTGAATGTCGACGAAACGTTCACGGAAGACGGCTGGACCGGCACGATCAAGGCGCGCGCGACGCTGGTTCGTGACGCGGACGCGACGATCCGCCCGTTCTCGGAGGTGGAGCTCGCGACGCCCGGAGAGCCGGCCCTGCTCTCGCTCGCGTTGGACCTGCGGCGCGCCGCGGGCAGCGAGCCGGCGCTGATCGGCGCTGTCGATGGCCCACGCCTCGAACTCGACGACGTTCACATCACGCTCGGACTCGAGGCGCGCTGGGACACCGGCTCGGGCCGCGTCACGCTGGATCCCAAGCTGCGCGCGGAGGTGGACGGCGCACGCTTGGTGCTGCCCGACCTGGGCCTCGATCGCGCGTTCGATTTCGCGATCGGCTGGAGCTCCGCGGGCGGCCTGCTCTTCGACGGTGGCAAGCTCGGTCCGATCGACGTCCGAGAGATTCGTCTCAAGGCGGATACAGCCGGTGGGAAATCGCGCGTGGGCCTCACCGCCGACGCGGCCGTGAAGCTCGGGCCGCTCACCGTGGAGCTGCTCGGCGGCGGCATCCAGCTGGAGGCGGACGCGCCGGAGAGTGCCGGGCCGTTCGGGATCGGGGGGCTGTCGGTGTCGTTCGTCAAGCCGAGCATTCGCCTCAAGCTCGACGGACAGGACGCGCCGCTGCCGGCGGCCATTACCGCCATGCACATCGGCACCGACTGCCTGGCGCTGCGCTTCAACGAACCGAACCTCGGCGCCTGGCTCGGCTCGATCTCGCCCGGGCTCGCTTCGGCAGCTCCCAGCTCGGACGTCACGCTGCGCGCCGTGTTCGACGGCGCGAGCGTGCGCGAGGTGCGCCTCGATTGGACGGCTTCGGGAGTCAGCCGCACCGTCAAGCTACCGTTTCTGGACATCACCACGCCGGACGCGGCGATGGTCTCACTGGTCATCGGCGGCGCGGGCCGATCGCTCGAAGAGGTGGGCCTTGCGCTCACCTTTCCGGCCGGCACCGAGCTGATCGCCGAGAGCAGCTTCGCCTGGGATCGCGGCGCCGATCGCGGCGTCGAAAACGACGAGAAGCGTGACAAGCCTCTTTTGACGCTCACGCTCGCCGCCAAGCAAGCGGTCAGCGTGATGCTCATCGATCTGGTGCTGGGCGAGGCCAAGTTGCCCAAGTTCATGCGCCAGACGTCGACGCCGTTCTTGCCGGTCGACTTCGCGGACCCGGAAGCGACCTGCCGCGCCACTCCGTTCTCGCTCGTCTCGCTCCGCTCGAGCGATGTGGATGCCAAGTTCGCCGTCAACGTCAGCGACGGCGCGTTCGATTTTCCGTTTCTCAAGGCGGAGGGCGATGGCCTCTCGCAGGTCATCCAAATCGACGCGGCTCCGACGCCGCCGACCATCGATTTCAGCGCGCACGCCATCCGCATTCCGATCGGTGTGACCGTCAAGCTGGGCTCGGACATCGCCGTCCACTCCGTGCTGGATCTGGCGTTCGATTGGGAGCGCGTGTCGTTCTCGGTCAAGGACGACGCTGGCCTGGATTTCCTGTCGGACAAGCCGGAATTCTCGGGCGAATATCTGGGCGTCAACTGGCGGCTCGAGGGACGCCCGCCGGAGGCGTCCGCCACGGACCGGCGCTTCTCCTACTTCAAGCTGGTCACCAAGGACTCGAACTACCAGCTGCAACAGTCCCCGGGCTCGCGCATCGTGCTTTCGTACGACAAGGCGAGCAGCGATCCGATCGATTTCACCGTCAGCGACTTCGCGCTCACGCCGAAGGGCGTGAGCCTCACGGCCAGCGTCAGCGACACGCCCGTGCGCCTCAACGGCATCAACGAGCAGTTCCGCTTCACCGAGGGCGTGCTGCAGATCAAGGAGAACCGCCTCACTGACTTCTCGCTCGCGGGGAGCGGGGCGCTGCCTCGGGCGTTGGTCGGCGAGTCACAAGTCGACATCGCGCTCCAGTTCTCACAGCTCGACGGCGCGATCACGCTGGTCGCCGGTAGCGCGCGACTGCGTGGCACCAGCAAGCTCAAGTGCCAGGGCACGCGCTTTCAGTTCCAGGTCGACGCGCTGGCCTTGAAGTTCGTGAACGATGGCCACTTCCATCTCTATTTCACGATCACCGGTCGAGCCCGCTTCGTGCTCGCGCAGGGCGACGACGCCGATGGCGCGCTCGCGCTGCTGCCCAACATCCAGATCGAGCTCGTCGAATGTCCGCTGACGGGCGACGCGCGGGTGATCGGCAAACACGTCCGCTTCTTGGTCGAGCTGCCCAAGCCACGCAGCTTCAACTTCCTGGGCGCGTTCGAGATGGAGCTGCGCGCGATCGGTTTCGTGCCCCAAGCCGACGTCTTCGACGGCGACGGCGCGATGACCCTCACCGGTCAGCTCAAGTTCGCGCAAGGCGCGGGCGACGCTCCGGACTCGCGCCCCGACTATCACACCATGTTCATCGGCTTGCCCAAGAAGGGCAGCCTCATCCCTCGAATTCACTTCGACGGGTTACCACTGCACTTGAACCTGGGCGAGGCCTTCCGCCTCAACGGCTCGGTCGACTTCAAGGACGGCACGAACGAGAAGGGCTTCATCGGCGACGGGACACTGCAGATCCAGGGCCTGCCGACGATCGCCGCGAGCTTCGCGTTCTTGCGGGTGCGCCGCGACGAGACGCAGCCCTGGGTGCGCGCTTGGTTCATCTTCATCGAGATCCAGCGGGTCAGCTTCCTGATCCCGGTGGTCCAGATCTACCTGCGCGAGGTTGGCCTCGGCTTCGGCTACCGCTACACGCTGACCAGCATCGCCGCTTCCGACAAGCAAAACGACGTCAAGAAGCTGCTGGCCGAGCTGAAGAAGCTGTCCCGCACCCAGGGCGATCTGTCCAAGCGCGATCGCTGGGAGGTGGATCTGGAAGGCCCGGGAGAGGATCCGCGCTGGACGGTAGCGTTGCGTGCGATGTTCGCGCAAACCTCGGCCTCAGCGTCGCCGCTCGACTGGAATGCGTCGCAGGAGAAAGAGCTCGCGTGCCTGTACCTAGTCGACGGCGTGATCGCCCTGCGCAGCGATCTCACGTTCTTCATGGCCGTGCGCGCGTGGGTGTACGCGAACTACTACGACTTCGTGACGAACTGGGAGAACATCCGCGAGCGCCCGCTCTTGTCGGGGTTCGTGCTGCTGTCGCCGCGCCAGAAGCGCTTCCTCGCGAACCTCTCGTCCAACCCCGACGGGAAGCTCGGGCGCCATCCTCCGCTGCCGGACTTCGTCGAGCGAGCGCTCACGAAGTGCCAGTTCACCGCGACGCTGTTGATCGAGCCGGGCCTGGTTCATTACGAGCTCGGCTGGCCGAACGCGCTGGTCTGGAAGGACAAGCTCGGTCCGCTCGAGATCGACTGCCGCGGCGGTTTTCTGCTGCGGATCACCGGCCGGGAGCTCGTGACCGGTATCAGCCTGCTCGCTCGCGGCCACCTCGAAATCGCCGCCGAGGTCAACCTGGGGATTGTGGGTGCCCGCGTCAGCGCGCGCGCCGACGTGGCGTTCGGCGTGCGCTTCATCGGTCTGTTCGAGTTCAGAAACCCGATCGCCGGCAGCGTGCTCTACGGCGGCATCGGCATCGAGGCGCGCATCGAGTTCAACGTCGAGTTCTGGATCCGCATCAAGCTCGGCTTCATCAAGATCCAGAAGAGCTTCCGGTTCAGCTTGACGGTGGGGTTCACGGCGGGCCTGGAAGTGGCGTTCGCCAACACCTCGTTCGGCGTGCGCGGGCGCGGCTCGGTGTCCGTCTCGTGCATGGGGCGGAGCGTGCATCTCTCGGCGAGTTTCGGTCTGAACGAGGGCACGGTGCGAACCGCGCTCGAGCGCACCAAGCCGTTCCTCAATGTCGGGCTCGAGGCCACGGAGGTCGAGCCGCTGCCGGGTGTGGAAGCGCCCCAACCGAGCGCTGCCCGCCCGATGCAAGCCTTGAGACGGCTCGCTGCGGCCGGGGTCGTGGAGTCCTTCAGCCCGCCCGAGTACGTGATCTTCTCCGTGCCCGCGGCGCACAAGCTCAAGCGAGCGTCCGACAACCGCGATGAGGATGTCACGTATTTCGTGCTGGTTCCGCGCGGCGAACAGGAGGAGGGCTTCTTGCCGCCGCCGCCCGCACCCGGGCAGTCCTTCACGACGGACTTCGAGCTCGTCTTTCCTGCGGACCTCCAGGCGTCCGGCATCAGCGTCGAGCGATTCGACCCGAATGCCGACGGCGGAAAGGGCCTGTGGCAAGCCTTGCCGTTCGCTGCCGCGTCTGGCGGTACGGCGAGCTTCAAGGCTCGCTGGGACGCGCCGCTGGAGAGCGGTGAGCGCACGGACGTGAGCGACACTGGGGCGCTCGAAGGCGATCCCAAGGACGTGGAACTATCGCTCAGGTCGTACCTCGTGAACGCTTTCATCAACGATGGCGCGGACGACGCGACCGCGTTGAAAGATCCGGCAGCGTTGCCCCCGACTTCGGACCTCAGCGACGAGCGCGTGTACAGTCCTGGCGACAACGCATTCGAAGCCGCCGTTCGCGGCGCGGCCGAGCAGTTCGAGGGGGCTCCGTTCTTGAAGCGCGACCAGACGTCGCTGTACGAGGCCTTGCTCCAGGACGCCTTCAACGACGAGACGAGCATTTACGCCGGCCCGAGCGTGCTCTCTGCCGACGTTCAGGGCGAGCAGCAAGCGCACGCGCTGCGGGGCGTGATCGTGCACGATATGGTCGCAGATCTGCGCGCCTATGCGGGCGAGACCGCGCCGCCCGTCGACAGCAAAAAGGTGGCGCGATCGTTGCCGTTTCAGATGGGTCTCGTGTTCCGCGCTCGCGGCGGGCGTCCGTCCTGGCTCGACGCGGGAGTGCCCGGGTTCACGCTGCGACAGCGGCGGGCACCGGGCAGCGAGGCACTCCAGGCGGCGGCGAAAGCGGTCACGCCCTTCAACACCAGCCTGACGAGCTTTGCCGTTCGCCCGCCAGAGTTCCGGCGGCTGCAGGTCCTGGCCGCTGCGAGCAGCATCGGCATCGCGTGGGAGCTCACCTGGACCGAACCACCCGCCGGCATCCAGGGCGCAGCCAGCGATCCAGAGCATCACCTGCTCTGCTACGAGGTGCGCCGCCGCTCGCTCGACGCTGCGGAGCGCGAGCTGGTAACGAGCGTCAAGGCCGCCGACGTTCTGCACCGCACTCAATCTGGTGGCGGCGAAGAGATTCATCGCCTCCGCCCCCGCTTCCAGTTCGTCGACCATTTCGGCGAAGACACGCCGGAGGATCTCGCGGGGCTACCCGTCACGGGCCGGAGCTACCTGTACACGGTCACGCCCGTCGATTTTTCCGGAAACAAGGGCCGCCCCGTGTCCGCGGTCGCCACGCGCCGGCCGGGAACGCCGCCGCTGGTGCCGGTCGACGCGGAAGCGGTGCTTTCGTACGCGATCACGAAGTCGACCTTCGACACGGCCGCGCTCGGCACTCCCAGCGATCCAAAGCTCTTGCTGCCCAGCGCGCTCAAACTGACCTGGAG
>Ga0315912_10006668_pt1 | contig 10281 bp, 11 predicted proteins | sample VfabasoilMG_FD_204469 | JGI IMG/M metagenome (GOLD analysis project Ga0315912, IMG submission 204469) | Garden soil microbial communities collected in Santa Monica, California, United States - V. faba soil | ecosystem: Environmental > Terrestrial > Soil > Garden | place: USA: California... | reverse complement strand
GAGGAGGTTGCCGCCGCGATCCTGTTCCTGGCCTCCGATGACGCCTCCTACGTTACCGGCACCCTTCTGTTCGTGGACGGCGGCATGACGGCCATGTGAGGCCCTTAAGGAGCGCGAAAGTCACCACTACCGCCGGCGGCGCGGTGGGGTTACCGCATGCCCTTGAAGGGCCTGGGTAACCCCTCGTCTCGTGCGCAGGAGTCGTATGCGAGTCACAACCATTCATCCGTCTTCACCTCACCATTCAACATTCTGGACGGGGCAACGACGGCGCCGGCGATTACAGCCACCGCCAAGCATCCAAGCAAGAGAAGCGTCACACTTAACATGGCACCGCTCCCTATAAACTGGTGTCACTGAGCAGAGTTGCCGTGGCCGCTGGCGTCGCCAAGGCGGGCTGCCTCGGTAACGCTGGCGGCCCCTGCGACGCCGAGCGGAACGGCAATCGCCAGCGTCAGCATGATCAGGGTGGCGAGAACAATCCTTTTCATGGTGGTCTCCTGGGTTGGGTCGGGCGCTTGGCGGCCGATCCGGGGGCTGGGGGAGGCGTCGGGGCCGGATTGCCCTGTCGACACCTCCAGGATGAAACCATCATCTCAATAACGCACCGAAATGCTTCACACCCTGATGCGATCCGCCAAAATCGTTCCCCCCAAGCCGGGTATTTCCGGTTGAACAACAAACTCCACTATACAATCGGTCGTCGGATCTGGAGCCGAACTTAACAGCGCGACCCGTTGTTGTTATGAATACCCAAGCGCAATCGAGCGTTGCGCGTGCTCCAGCAAAGAGTCGGATGCCATGCTCGGTACAGTTGTCTGTTTTCGGGATCTCCCACCGGCGACATTGCGACGCCTGGACCAGGCCGGACGAATGGTGGAACCCAAGGATGGTGACACAATATTTTCGGAAGGTGATCCCGGTGACGCCGTGTATGCCGTGATCAGCGGCGACGGGCGGGTACGCATTGGCTCGTCCGACGCGCACAGCAAGAGCCTGATGGCGCAGATGCTTGGCGTCGGGGAGATCTTCGGTGAGATCGGGGTGATCGATGGTGGCAACCGAACGGCCGACGCAGTCGCAATCGGAAGCGTCAGGCTTTGGCGCATCGGCGCCGTGCCATTCCGCGCAGCCCTCGCCACCGAACCCGCGCTCGGGATGGCTCTCACCCGTATGCTCGCGGAGCGTCTACGCCGCACCCATCTGCTGCTGCGGGATGCGACCTTCGCACCACTGACAATCCGCCTGGCGCGGCAACTACTCTATCTTGCGGCGACGGATGGCAGGGCTATCGAGCAGGGGAGACGGATCGCGCGCCGCCTGCGACAGAGCGACCTGGCTGATCTTCTGGGCGCGACAACGCGCAGCATCATCACCATACTGAATGAATGGCGCGCGGCCGGCCTTGTAGCCTATGACGGTAACCGCGCGCTGGTGACTATCCTGAACGAAGACAAGCTGCGCGCCATTGTTTCGGATCAGGATTAAGAGGCTGGTTCCGGAAGCTTGGCCCTGTGAACTGTACGAGTCAACGAGACAGGATTGGCTGATCATAGACGTTCCCTCAGGGCTTCGTAAGGCGTCTTTCCTTTGTGGGCGTCATGAAGTCTGGCCAAGATATAACATCGTTGCCACTCGGCGAGCTTTGCTTCGAGGTCGACGTCGTCTTTGTAGGTGAGAAGCTGGTAAAACTCCTCCTGGTCTGACCGATGTGAGCGCTCGACTTTGCCGTTGAGCTGAGGCGATCGGGCTTTGATGTAGACGTGGCGGATGCCGAGATCCTCGACATGCCAATGAAACTTGGCCTGGATTTCGTGGCCACGGTCGGTGCGGATCATCTGGATCCGGAAGGGGAACTTCTTGAAGACATAGTCAACGTAGTCGATCGCATTGGCTTGGTTGTGCCTGTTGTAGGCCTTGAGTGCCCGGATCCGGGTAGCGTCGTCGATGGCTGTGTATTGGTAGCGCTTTACCGTGGCACTGGATTTTGCCTTGAAGGACAGGAACTTGACGTCGACCTGGGTATGATGGCCGGGCACCTTCTTCTCGTAGCGGCTGGTGTGTACGGCCCGGCGGCCGACCTTCCCAGGCAGCCGGCTGACACCATTGCGCCGAAGGATCCGATAGACGGTGGCGTCGGAGATTTTGATGCTGTGGTAGCGCTCGAGATACCAGACGATGCGCATGGGCCCGAGGTGGTAGGTCTTCCTGAGATGGAGGACCGCCTCCACGACGTCCGCAGGGGTCTGATTAGGGGGCGCGGTTGGCCCGGGTTTTCTGGGCTTCAGGCCCTCGTAGCCGTCTTTGAGGACCCGGTCCCGCCAGCGGTAGAAACTCGCCCGCCCCACCCCGAAGTAACGGCATGATTTGGCGACGTTTCCGGAGATTTTGGCGTGTTCCAGGATCCGCCCGCGCCGCTCGATTTCCCTGCTTGTTCGGTCCACTTCGACACCTCCAGGCCCTCACGGGACCATGCTAGAAGTGTCTCGCTAACTCCGACATTCCTACAGAGGCCATGCGGCAGGTCCATGCCGCGTTGCGTGCCGGCACCATGGGCCTCACCGGCCCCACGGTCCTCGTCAACGCGTGGTCGGTTCCGAATTCGGCTTTTGAACGCCCGGCCGGGTCCTACACCCGAAACTGGTGGCACTTCTTCAGTTCGCTTATCCGCGGCATCGTCGCCGATGGCCACGATGTGGTATTCGCCGCCGCCAACTGCGGGCAGTTCTGCCCCAACTTGCGCTGCGGCCGCCACGATCGCGGACCGGGCCGCAGCATCCTCGGCGCCAACGCGCTGGAAGATGTCGTCACGGTCGGTGGGGTACGAACAGATGGGATGTGGCTCGGTTATTCGTCCCAGGGGCCGGGGCCGGAGGGCATGGCGTCAAATCCCGGCGGTATATCTCTTAAGCCGGATTTTTGCGCTCCGTCCCACTTCCAGGACAATCTCGACGCCGCTGCGGTGAATACCGGCACATCCGCGGCAAGCGCGATCGCGGCGGGCGCCGTGGCGGCACTCCGAACACGCTTCAATAACGCCACGCTGGCTCCGCGTGGCCTGGCGCCGCGCGAATTGCTGCGTGTCCTGCAGGAAACTGCCTGCAAGGACGGGCAGACCGGCCAAGGCTGGGACGAGCGGTTGGGGCACGGAATCCTTGACGTCGGCCGTGCCTACAGGTGGTTGGAACAGAATACGGTGCACGCCACGTAGCCTGGCAGGAGCGATGATCACCGCTCCTGCCAGGTGCTCGGGTCCGGGGGGCTCACGGCGCAGTATGGCGCGCTGCGCCGTCCGGCTCGTATCAGTTGGCGGAGTTGGTGTGACCGTTGGCGTCACCCAGCCGCGCGGCCTCATTGACGGATGCCGCAACGCCGCTGGACACGGGAACCGCGATCGCCAGGGTGAACACGGCCAGGGCGGCGAGAACAAGCTTCTTCATGGTAACCTCCATTGTGGTGGCAGGCCCCTGTGCGGGGAGTGCCGTTGCTGTGTTGAGCGGCGACAGGTGGATTAGTCGTCCTGTCTGCACAAACGATCCCTCATCCGATTCGAAATCACACTGAAATGCTTCACACCACGAACGTGGTTCCATACGAAGGGTACTGCTTGATGGACCAAGGCACTCCCCGTTTCACTGTCGGCCCGTGGGTTGATGCCGTTACCGAAACAGCGGGGGAAACCCTGTTCGTGGTCGGCGATGTCCACGGAAGTACTGCCGCCCTGCGGACCATGCTGAACGGGATCGCAGATCTCACTCCAAAAGCGGATCGACCAACGCGGCTCGTCTTTCTCGGCGACATTATTGATCGTGGCCCCGACAGCATCGGATCCCTGCGCCTTTGGGCCGCCGCGCAACCTGCCGCGGGCATTTCCCGTGTCGAGCGCCTCATGGGGAACCATGAGCAACTCCTGTTGCTCGCCAACGGCGACGGGCCTGAGGCCGAATTGGCGCGCGAAGTTTGGCTGGCGACCAGCGGGGACACGATGCTGGCGGAGATGCGCGTCGCGGTGCGCGATCTGCACGCGAGGCCCGGACCCGCGCTGCTGGCATCGGCACTCGGCCCAAAAATCATTGCTCAACTCAACCGGCTGCTGCCCCACCTGCGTATCGGGAACCTGGTGCTGGTTCATGGTGGGGTCGATCCGACACAGGCGCTGGATGAATTCCTCGCCTTGCCGTGGCAAACCCTGTCCGCCCGGCCCAGGCATTGGGCCTGGATCGTCGGAGGCTTCCTGGATTGGCATGCCGGCTTCGATGGCCACATCATCGTGCACGGGCACACGCCACCGGCGAAGCAACACCCGTTCACCGGCCTCCACGATCCCCACCTGCTTGCCGAGGACAGGCTCAATCTTGATGGCGGGAGCGCGGTGACGGGCACGATCGCTGGCGCCCAGATCGAGACAGGGCGCTACCGCATTCTCCGCAGCATGCAAAAGGATACCGGCATCAGGGCCTGAATGCGCGGCCAGGCGCATCCAAATTGATCGAGATCAATCTCCGCCAGCCCCGTTCTGGATAATTGGTTCCCCCGATCGCATCCATGGGGGAAACATGTCCTACACGCTCGAACAACTCGCCGACGATATCCGTGCCGTCCTGAAGGCGGACCCAGGCCCCGCCGGAAAGACGCAGGTCTGCAAGCACGTCTCCAAGGCGCTGCTGGACAAGGACTTCATCGCCAAACACCTCACCGAAGACCAGTGCAAGCCACGCAAGGTGCTGTATGAGGACCCGGAACTGGGCTTCTGCATCTGCGGCCATGTCTACCTGGACGCGTCCGTCGGCGCCCCGCACGACCACGGGCCGGCCTGGGCCATCTACGGCCTGGCGGAAGGCGATACGGAAATGGTGGACTGGCGCATCGTCAAGCCGGCCGATGGCACCAGCCCCATCCTGGTGGAACGGGAAAAAAGCTACGTGCTGAAGCCGGGGGACGCGCATTACTACGCGCCCGGCGTCGTGCACTCCCCCAACCGGTCCGGCCTCACACGGCTGATCCGCATCGAAGGCGGCAACCTGGACCGCATCAAGCGCTCCAATATCAAGGCCGCCGCCTGACGCTGACCGCGGACTGGCGGCGCAGGTCTACTGCGCCGTCAGTCCGCCATCCACCACCAGCCCGGCGCCATTCATGTAGGCCGAGTCGTCGGACGCCAGGAACAGGATTCCCCGGGCGATATCGCCCGGCACGCCAAGGCGACCGGACGGCACGAACCCCATCGCGATCTGCTTCGCCCCCTCCGTATCGTTGCCGCCGCGCTGCTGCGCTCGCATCGTGAAGGTCAGCTCCCCCATATCCGTCTGGATCGTGCCGGGATGGATGGAATTGCAGCGGATGCTGTACTTCTTACGCGCGAATTCCAGCGCCGTGGACTTCGTGAACAAGGTCACACCGCCCTTCGTCATGGAATAAAGCGGATCAAGCTGCGATCCCACGATGCCGGCGGTGGATGCCAGGTTGACGATCACGCTGCCGTTGGGGCTGGACTTCGCCGCGTCGCGCAGCGCCGGCGCCGCAATGCGCGTGCCCAGGAACACGCCGGTCATGTTCACCGCCACCAGCCTGTTCCACTCGGCAATGGAAATCTCCTCGATCCCCTTGCCGATGAATACACCGGCATTGTTCACCAGGATGTCCAGCTTGCCATAGGCGCTGGTAGCCGTGTTCACCGCCGCCTGCCAGCTTTCCTCGCTGGTCACGTCCAGGTGCACGAACGTCGCCTGGCCACCGGCATTGTTGATTTCCACCACGGTCTGCTTCGCGCGGTCGTCCAGCACGTCGCCCACCACCACCTTGGCGCCGGCCTGGGCCATCAGCTTCGCGGTCTCTCCGCCAATGCCGCGCGCTGCGCCAGAAATCAGGGCTACCTTGCCATCAAGACGGTTCATCGTTTCCTCTCCTTCACTTCGCACCCGGCATCTTGAACGGCGCCGAGTCCTTGAACCTGTTCAACACATTCGTCGTCAGCCGGAACAGGTTGTTGTCGAACCCGTTCCACGCCAGCGACCCCGCATAGGCAATGGACCCCGTGGAAAACACGGCCCCACCGCCAGGCGTCTCGAAGAACGTCATGTCGGCATGGATGTCGGGGTTGATGATCGCGTCCGTGGCACCGTGCGGAATCAGCACTTCCTCCGCCACCAGCTCATAGGTGTTGGAATGGTTTTCGCTACGCGCCACCACCAGGGCGTGGAATGGCGTGCCCAGCTTGGTATCCACCGCATCGATCTCCAGCCCCGCAGCACCGCCCTGAAGCACACCGAAATCGCCGATCTTCTCGTCCGTCACTCCTTCAAACATGAAGGAGACACGCGGGTCGTTCGCGGCATTGGTGCGGCGGTAGTAGCTGCAATGGTCGAAGCCCTGGGAAATGAACCCCACGCCGGCCAGCTTCTGCGGCGCCCGGAAATTCCGCCGCCACAAGCCGCTGTACTCGCCGGAGAAACTCAGGTGGTATTCCCCCGGCTCCGCGTCCCACGCCCGCACGCCGCCTTCCGCTCGGCGGATTTCCACTATGCCGCGCCGCTCCGGGTCATGCGCGATGCGCCAGTAGAACCCGTTGCCGCCCATGTACATGAACCGCCCGCCCTGGCGCAGATACGCCTCCAGCGCGTCCAGCATCTGCACGGAATCGTATTCGGGATGGGAACCGGTCAATACCACGCTGTAGGGCTTCAGTAACGCCAACCCCTCGTAGTGCAAATCCTCTTCGGTGATCACGTCGTAGTCACCGCCCAGCTTCTCCAGCCAGTCGATGATGAACATGTCGATATTGAAGTTCCAGTGCCGCCCTGTCGGCCGCATGTTCTGCAACGGACGGTAACGCGACGCATAACAAACGCCGGACCCATCCTCATGCCGGTCATAGGTGGACAAGCCCATTTCCGGGTATTCGATCAGCAGCGTGTCGATCTCATCCACCAACGCCAGCCGGCCCTGATAGCGTTCCGTCGCCACGGACATGAACCGCCCGCGGTTGTTCAGATACACGGTGTAGGTTGCGGTGGACGCCAGGAACGCCACCTTGGACGTCGCCGTCCCCCGCTTCGGCCGGATGAAGAACACGATCCAATAGTCAAACCCGTCCGTACTCAGCTTCGCCGCATACACGCCGGAACGCTGGCCTTCCGGCACCGTAAAGGAAAAACTCTCCGCCCAGCACGCATCCGTCAGGTCGTCGTCGTGGAAATGGATCGCGCCATACTGGTCCGGCGCCTTGGTCCAGTCAGTGGCGGAGCCATTCCAGTTGTGCCCGCGCATCGCCCGCGTCGGATGGTTCACCAGCACGCCATCCAGCCGGTTCGGTCCCGCGTCGCGAATAGTGGTGGAGGACATGTCCAGGGAGAAATCCCACGCCGCCACCATGTCCGGATCGAGCAGGGATGCCGGCCGCGCCGCCGCCAGCGCTTCCACCCGCGCGCGGTCGCTCGGACCATGCGCCAGGCGCGGCCGGTCAATCCGCCCGTTGAAATGCCCGCCAAACGCCAGCCCGCCCCAGGGCGAAGGTCCGTCCGTCGTACCCGCCCGCCAGGCCGCGAATGTCAGCGGGGATGACGCGACCGCTACACCAGCCCCGGCATTCCCACGCACGCACACCGCCACCTCGGGGTGAAAATCGTGCTGGCTCACCGGCTCCTGCCACAGCAGCGCCTCGCCGGTCGCCGCGTCGTAGCTCGCCGCCAGCAGATACCACCGCCGCGCACTCAGCTTCGCCCCGCTGGACAGCGCGAAGCCATTGACGCGCATCCACGCCGTGCCATCCGCATCCACTTCCAGCCCGACGCCGGCTTTCGCCGCCTCGTCCCACGTGCCCATGATCGCCTGCCGCCCCTTCTCCGGCAGTGTCGGCATCACATAGGCCATCATGGTGAACCCGCCCGCCAGCGCCGGCACCGCCGGCACCACGCCGAACGACCCGATCGGGATCGGCTGGTGCATCCCTGCATGTGTCCCGTTGCACGGCGCCGCCATCGGCTCCGGCGCGAACTTCGTCGCCAGCGGCCCCGCATCCGGCTGCTTCAGCCGCACAATCTCGGCGTCGTAGGAACTGCTGCCCAGGCAGCTCACCATGAAGCGCACGGTCTCCCCCGGCGCCACGCTCCACTTGTCGGCATAGCCCATCACGCGGTTCATGGCGCTGCTACTCCAAACCTTATTCCACTGGGCATTCTTCACCGGCCAGCGCCGCCCAGCGCAGGCGAAACACGTGCCACTCCGCTTCCTTCAGGTCCGTGAACACCACGTTGGTGCGCCGCGGCGGCGTGCGCGTGCCCGGTTCCTTCGTCGCCAGCGTCCAGCGCTCCCCCATCTTGTCCACCAGCAGCACGTGGAACGGGTCCTTGCCCGGCGTGCGCATGATGTTCAGCAGGTATTGCAGGTCCGGGCTGTGTTCCCCGAACGGGTTGGCACGGAATTCCCGCGCCAGGTCCACCCTGGCCTTGTCGAACTGGATCATCGCGCTGCCGTCCTCCTCGGCGTGCAACATCAGCACAGCCCGCCCTGCCTTGACAGGCCCCGCCCCAGGGTCTCGCCTGCGGGCCACGGGAAACGCCAAACGGAATCGCGCTCATGCCGCTCACTGGCCTCCGCGTCGTCGAACTCGGCTGCGGCAGCTCCGTCGCCCACGCCGCCGCCTATGCCGGCCGCCTCTTCGCCGGCCTCGGCGCCGATGTCCGCAAGATTGAGCCCCCGGAAGGCGACCCCAGCCGCGCCATCCCGCCCTTGGTGGAAGCCGCCCCGGGCCAACAGGAAAGCGCCTGGTTTGCCTGGCTCAACACCAACAAGCACAGCCTCACCACGGACAATCCCGCCTCCGCCATCGCCACGGCGGACCTGCTGCTGGACGCCCGCCCCCTCCCCGAGCAATCCGCCGGCCCTCTCGCCCACGCCGCCCTGCGCCGCGCCAACCCGGACCTCACCATCATCGCCCTCTCCTGGTTCGGGGAGGACGGCCCCTACCGGGACTACGCCGCCACGGATGCCACCTGCCGCGCCCTCGCCGGCCTGTTCGAGCTGATCGGTCCGAAGGCATACCCTCTCAACATCATCGGCCACCAAACCGACATCATCGCCGGCCTTGCCGCCTTCATCGCCGGCATGGCCAGCCTGCTCGCGGGCGGCGGCCGACGGCAGGCGCTCTCCATCCACGAAGCCTGCATCCTGCTCTCCGAATCCCACACCGCCCAAGGCCCGAACGGTCCGCGCGGCCGCCGGGGCGTCAACCGGTTCGCCACCACCTTCCCCATCGGCGTCTACCCTTGCCGCGAAGGCTGGCTCGGCCTCGGCGTCTCCACCCCGCAGCAATGGGTGGATTTCTGCGACCTGTTCGAAATCCCCGACATCGCCGCCAACCCGCGCTACCGCCTGGGCACGGAACGCGCCAAATACGCCGACGAAATCGAACCCCATTTCGCCCCGAAAATCCTGCAGCGCACCGCCGCCGAATGGTTCGCCGAGGGCCTGGCCCGCAAACTCCCCTTCGCCATCGTCCCCTCCATGGCCGAACTGCTGGACCAGAAGGTGATGCGCGACTTCGGCGCCTTCCCGGAAACCACTATCGGTGACGCACGCTTCGCCGCCCCGGCCATTCCCCTCCGCCTTCCCGTTACCCCGCCGCTGCAAGGCGGCCCCGCCCCGCTCCCTGGCCAGGCCGGCCCGCCGCCGCATCACCGCTCCCCGCTGCCGCCCCGCCAGCCTGGCCTCCCCCTGGCCGGCACAAGCGTCGTCGATTTCACCATGGGCTGGGCCGGCCCCCTCGTCGCCCGCACCATGGCAGATCTCGGCGCGGAGGTGATCAAGATCGAATCCCTCCGCCACTACGATTGGTGGCGCGGCCAGGACCACAGCAAGGAAGCCTACGAAACCCGCGTCTACGAAAAGCGCCCCCTCTTCCTCGCGCTGAACCGCAACAAGACCGGCATCACGCTCGACCTCACCACGCCAGAAGGCATCGCCCTCGCGAAACGTCTCGTCGCCCGCGCCGACGCGGTGGTGGAAAACTACTCCAGTGAGGTCATGCCCAAGCTCGGCCTGGACTATGCCAGCCTCACCGAGGTGAACCCTGACCTCGTCATGGTCTCCATGCCCGCCTTCCCGAAGGGTCCCTGGGAAACCGGCCGTGCCTACGGCTTCACCCTGGAACAGGCGGCTGGCGTCCCCAGCGTCACCGGCGAGCCCGACGGCCCACCCATGCTCAACCACTACGCCTATGGCGATCCGATGGGCGGCCTTAACGGCGCCGCCGCCCTGCTCGCCGGCCTCTGGCACAAGCGCCTC
>Ga0315912_10006667_pt1 | contig 10282 bp, 5 predicted proteins | sample VfabasoilMG_FD_204469 | JGI IMG/M metagenome (GOLD analysis project Ga0315912, IMG submission 204469) | Garden soil microbial communities collected in Santa Monica, California, United States - V. faba soil | ecosystem: Environmental > Terrestrial > Soil > Garden | place: USA: California... | reverse complement strand
CTTGCTCGCCTCGCCGGACACATTACATTCTAATAGGATCGGTTGCACCCGTTGCGCCGCCTGAGCGAAACGGCTCAGGCGTTCGGCCAATTTATACGAGGCGACTGAATGCACAAGCGCGAAATGCGCCTCGCTCACGGCGTGTGCCTTGCGGCTTTGCACTTGCCCGATCATGTGCCAAGTGAGATTGGGCATAGCGCGGCGCATTTTGGGGGCGGCTTCTTCAATGCGGTTCTCACCAAAATGAACGACTCCAGCCTGCGCCAACTCGTTCACCCGTTCCACGGGGTGGGTCTTGCTCACTGCGATTAAGGTGACTTCGGTGGGGGCGCGCCCGGCCCGTTCGGCGGCGGCGGCGGCCCGCGCTTGAACGTGCGCCCAATTCCCAGCCAACAGACCCATCACGACCTCAGCGCGAGCAGTGCGCCAAAGCGCCCGGTCTTCCCCTTTTCGGCGCGATGTGAAAAGAAGTCAGCGACATGACACGCCGTGCAGACGCGCCCAAGTTCGATCTGCTCTACGCCCACTTCGCGTAACCCGCGAGCGTTCGCCGCCCACAAATCGAGATGTTGCTTCCCGTTCACTGGTGGCAAGAGCTCGTCAGCACCTGAGAACACTTGGCGAGTCTGCTCAACCACTTCAGCTCCGACCTCGTAATGACACGGCCCAATGGATGGCCCAATGCCTGCGAGAATATCGCTAGGGCGTGAGCCATAGCGTGCTTGCATGGCTTGCACAGCGGCGGCGGGTGCTTTGAGAAGGGTCCCTTTCCAGCCGGCATGAACCACGCCCAACGCATGATGCACTGGGTCGAACAATAAGATCGGCACGCAATCGGCGAAGCGCAAAAACAAAGAGACTTGGGGGTTGTCGGTGAGGATGGCGTCGGCTTTTTCGGAGGCCCAGTTTTCGCCATGCGGCTTATCAGCGATGACCACAGCGGCGGAATGTACTTGCCAAAGATCCGCGATGGATTCGGGGTCGCGCCCCAACGCCCGAAAAGCCCGGGCGCGATTTTCGAGCACCCGTTCTGGCGCATCGCCCGTGCTAATGGACATATTGAGCGAGCGATAATGTTCCGGGCTGACCCCCCCCTGCCGGGCAAAAACGCCATGCACGAGGTCGGCGTGTTGAAAGGTGTCGAACTGATAATAGCGAATATCGCCAGCGTGGTGGATGTTCATCGCGAGGAGTTTACCATAGCAAAGACCGCTAGGTGATCATTTTAACACTCGCTCATCTCCCACGCGTTTCGTCACGCCTTGCGCGTCGAGATGTTCAAGCAGGGCCAGCGCATATTTGCGTGAAGTGCCCAAAAGGTCGCGCGCGATGGCAACCGTGATCGTGCCATGCGTCTGTAAGTAGGTTTTGATTTGAGCGACGGTCGAGGCATACGTCTCAGGGGTGAGCAAGACCTCGCTAGATAAAGAGATGAGTTGATCTAACTCGATCAGCGCGTTCAACACGTCCTCGCCCACCTGGGCCGCGCTCACTTTGAAGGACGGGGTGTTGTAAGGTTCGCGCTGAAAGTCGGCGAGCAAGGCGTCTATCTTCGTTTGTTGGTCGGGGGAGAATTGAATGGCATGGGTTGGCAAGCGCACCCAAGCGCCAGACAATATGACGAGTTTTAGCCCCTCGGCATGATTGAGCGCGGCGGTAAAAATTTTCGAGGCCAATCCTAGGCGGCTCTTGAGTTCTTCGCGGGGCATCCCCGCGCGCAAAGGGTGAGCCACATGATACGCGGTCAAGGCACCTTGCAATTCATTCGCAAAGGCTTGCCATGTTTGGCGCGAGGCCACCAACGTTTCCCCATCCAATGTGAGCAGGTCGCCGCTAGCGCGGATTTCACTTAGCGCTTCGCTCAGCGCCGGGTCTACTAACCCGCTTTTGTGCAAGGCGGCTTTGAGTGAGACCAGCCCGAGACTGGTGAGCGCCTGCAATAAAATCTCGCCGGGCGTGCCTTGTAACAGGGTTGCTAAATGGGCAATGATTTCTGGAGCGCGGCGCTTGTGGCGACGTTTGGGATGGGGGTCTACGATCACCCCACCCCCAATGGTCGCGCCCGGCGAAGGCCGCCGCAGGATGAAATGATCGCCCTTCACCGCGACAACGGGCTGGGTCAACACCAACTGGACCCAAGCCTGTTCACCCGGCTCCAGCGCATCGCTCTCTAACAAACGGGCTGTGCCGAACACCTCTGCCGCACCAAGAAAAAACTTTATTTCGGCATTGTGTTTAAGGGGCAGTTCGGCGTCGGGCAAGTGGCGGAAACGCACATCAAGCAACGTGGTGGGTTGAAACGAATTAGGGTGCGCGACGACCATCCCACGGTGGAGTTCGTTCACTTCAACGCCCACTAAATTGGCCGCAACGCGACTCCCCGGAACAGCCCGCTCTACTTTGGTCTTGTGGGTCTGCAAACCGCGCAGGCGCGCGCGCAACCCAGCCGGGTACACCTCCGCCTCATCGCCTACTTGTAATGCCCCACCGCTGAGCGTGCCTGTGACCACTGTGCCAAAACCGGCTAGCGTAAACACGCGGTCAATCGGCAAACGCGGCCGACCGAGATCCGGGCGCGGCGGGCGTTGGCTTAAAGTCGCTTGAAGCGTATCTGTGAGTTGCGCCAGCCCTACCCCACTCCGCGCCGAGACCGGCACAATGGGCGCATACGCCAACACGGTGTTCGTGAGCATGGCGCGCAAATCGGCAGTGACGAGAGTGAGCCAATCGTCGTCCACGAGATCGGCTTTGGTGAGCGCCACCACCCCGCTCTGGATTTGCAACAGATCGAGGATCGCCAAATGTTCGCGGGTTTGGGGCATAACGCCCTCGTCGGCGGCGACCACCAAGAGCGCGGCATCAATGCCCCCCCCCCCCGCCCCCATATTTTCAATAAAATCGCGGTGGCCCGGCACATCAATCACCCCCACCGCTTCACCCCCGGGCAAAGTGAACCACGCGAAGCCCAAGTCAATGGTCATCGCGCGTTCGCGTTCTTCTTTTAGCCGATCAGGATGAGTGCCGGTGAGCGCCTGCACCAGCGTAGATTTGCCGTGGTCAACGTGCCCGGCGGTACCAATGACGCGCATGGCGATCAGCGCGCTTTGACGAAAGTCGGTTGTTCAGAATCGGCGACCAGTTCGCGCACGACGTTTAAGATTTTCTGCATCCGGTCGGCGTCCACCACTTGAATCTGGCGCAGGGCGTCGGTGATCAACGTCAGTTGTTCTTCCATGTTTTCGGAGCGTTCTATTTGGCGCACGTTCAGTCGGTCGTGTTCGCGCCATTGTTCATCGCGCAAGAGCATATGCGTAGCCCAACGTTTTTGGTCATCCGCCATAAAAGCCGCCCAATCTTGGCGGAGGCGTTCTTCGTTGAGGCGTTGGATCTCGCCAACTTCGTTCAGGCGGCGCTCGATCAGTTCGGCCATTTGGCGATAGTCATCTGCGGCGCGTTTAATCTCACGGTTGCCCTCTGCATATTGTTCCACGCGATGCGCGTAATCGGTGAGTTTTTCCAACGCCGACTCGGTTTTTTCACGGAGTTCGATCCAGGCGCGTTCGCGCTCGGATTGCAAGATAGATTGGGCATCCAGCCATTGTGCCTGCACCGCACGCCGCTCGTTGTCGGCCAGAGAGATTTCCCCCATGCGAGCATCGGCGCGCCGCACCACATCTTCCAAGATTTCCACCTTGCCCCGACTGTCATCCAAACGCTTGCGGAGTTCAGTGAGTTCGGCCTGCAACTCGGTGATGCGCTTAGCATCTTGGCGCCGACCTTCTTCGACCAACGTCACTGACCGATTACGCTCATCTACGTATTTGTTGAAGTCACCGACTTTCTTTTGGATCTCGGCGATCAAGCGCGAGGCGCGGGACTCTTCCTCACGGCGGGCCTGCAAATCCCGTTCCAACCCAGGGATGGGGTCTAACCCCTTACGCAATTCGGCAAGCGACTTGTTGATCCCTTCCCGTTCCAACTTGCGGAGGCGGTCGTCTTCCCGGCTGGCATCCGCGCGGCGCTGTTCGGCCTCTTCCAGTTGGCGCGTCATCTCCTTGCGATAACCGCCTAGGATTTCATCAATTTTAGAGAGGCGCTGGATAGCGGCGTTGGTCGTCGCTAAGTCGGCTTCGAGTTTTTGGAGCTTGCGGTTTAAGCCTGTGTTCTCAGTGGTGACGACGGTCAAACGCTCTTGCAGAGCGATAATTTCTTGTTTGTCTTTGCGGCGCTCTTCGTCCAGCCACTGCACGGTTTTGGAAACTTGTTCAAAGGCCATAGGGTTACCTTAAAAGTGCGCGGATTATAGCATTTTTGACCCACGAAAACATCCAGCCGAACCCATTGTTATAATCGGCACATGCCTCAACACATCGGCCTCGACGTGCGGTTAACGTATTACACGGGCGGTGGCATCGCTAAGTATATTCGACGCCTCGCCAGCGACCTCCCAGCACTTGCCCCACAACATCGCTTTACACATCTCTATCGGCGCAAACACACAACTTGCTTCTCACCGGTGGCCCGCCGAGTTGATTGCTGGACCCCCGCGCATCATCGCTTTGAACGGTGGGCGTTAGCGCTCGAAGTCGCCCCACACCGTTTTGATCTCTTGCACTCGCCCGATTTCATCCCGCCCGGGTGGGGTTTTCGGCGCTCGGTGATCACGGTGCATGATCTCACCTTTCTACATTACCCTGAATTTTTAACCACTGACAGCCGCCGCTATTACAACGGTCAAATAGCAGACGCCGTGCGCCGGGCCAACGCCATCTCGGCGGATTCGTATGCCACGCAAATTGATCTGGTCAACCTGCTCGGTGTCGCGCCCAATAAGATCACCGTCATCCACTTGGGGCTTGACCCAGAATTTTGTGTCTTACCAGAAACGACCGTTGATTCTGTCCTCCAAGCACTTAATCTAACACGTGGATACTTGCTCTTTGTAGGGACATTCGAGCCACGCAAAAATGTGCCGGGGTTGTTGCGAAGTTACGCCCTCTTACGACAACGCTTCCCCGATGCCCCACCGTTGGTGTTGGTGGGACGCCGCGGCTGGCTCTTTGCTGAAACTATGGCGTTGATCCAAGCGTTGAAACTAGAGCCCCGGGTCCGTCTCCTCGAGGAACTACCCAACGCCGACTTGCCGGCTGTTTACAATGGCGCGAGCCTCTGTGTGTTGCCATCCCACTATGAAGGTTTTGGCTTTCCGGTGTTGGAGGCGATGGGATGTGGCGTCCCGACCGTCATCGCCAACCGCGCCTCACTGCCCGAAATCGCGGGTGAGGCCGCCTTAGCGATTGAACCAGATGATGCTGAACAACTGGCCGACGCGCTCTATCGCGCCCTCACGACCTCAGCGTTGCGCACCGAACTGCGCGCCAAAGGTTTTGAACAGATCAAAAAATTTACTTGGGCCGCGACAGCGGCCCAGACCTTGGCCTTGTATCAACGGGTATTAGAGGAAGGTTGACCCTATGTCTAAAGCGCGATTGGAAGCATTTAGCGATGGTGTGTTTGCGATCCTCTTGACGTTGCTCGTCCTCGAACTGCGCGTGCCGGCTATCGCCGATCATTCGAGTTTGGGTCAGTATGCGACAGCGATGATGCCGCTGATCCCCAAACTCGTCAGTTTCGCGCTGACGTTTATGATGATCTGTATCCATTGGGTCAGCCACCACGATTTTTTCCGCCAACTCCAGCGTATTACCATTGAACTCGTGTGGCTCAATAATCTCTTCTTGTTGTGGTTATGTTTCCTCCCCTTTCCAACGGCGCTGTTTGGCGACCATCCAACGGATCAATTTCCAGTGCTATTGTATAGCGTAGACTCGTTACTCTGTGCGCTGACGTTTTATGCGTTTCGGAGTTATGCCCTTCACGCGCAACTCTTTGAAGACAACGTTTTCGCCAAGGCGCATGGCCCTAAACGCAGTCTACCCGCCATCAGCCTTTACGCCTTCTCCGCGCTGGCGTCTTTTATCAGTGTCTACCTCGCTTTAGCCTGCTTGTTCATCGTGCCGTTTTTTTACTTTATACCCAGCCTCATTGAAAATTATATTCGGCAACGGAAAGCCGCTTCGCGCAAATAGGCGCGGGCTACTGCTACCTACTCCAGCTGGGGGAACATCACCATCACTTTGACAACGAGGACAGCGGTGAGCGGGCCGAGGCCGAGGTTGACCAGAGGACAACTCTTCAGGGAGGTTGACCATGTTGTTTGTTTAGACAATCAGACATAGAATCGCTCTGATCATCGCTGATCCACTCACAGAAAGGCTACATATGAATAAGCGTCCTGCCCTAACGCGATTGGTTTATATTGTATTTCTGACAATAGTTGGCGTGACGTTCATTTCGGTCTTAGCCAACGCCCGCCCCGTTCTGGGAGCTAAAGTCAAAACAAGTAGACTCGACATCAGCGAAGCGCCCTATGCCGCAATAGCGGCCACGGTCTCTGTCACCAACACCAATGACAGCGGTGCCGGATCGTTGCGCCAGGCCATTGCCAGCGCCAATGTGGGCGATATCATTAACTTTTCAGTAACCACTCCCGCCACGATCACCCTCACGAGCGGAGAACTGGTCATCACTCAGAGTCTTCAGATTAGTGGCCCCAGCGCAAACTTGCTCACAATTCAAAGTAATGGGGCTTCGCGTATTTTCACAGTGACGACGGGCGTTTCAGTGACGCTGGCCGATTTGACGATGGCCGGAGGGAACGCCGGGACCGGCGACGGCGGTGGTCTGTTCAACGCGGGCGTGCTAACCATCACCAACGCCATCGTGAGCGGCAACACGGCCGCCAACGGCGGCGGCATTTTCAACCAAGGCCTGTTGCTCCTTAACGCCAGCCGCGTGCGTAGCAACATCGCCATCACCAACGCGGGCGGGTTGGGCAACGCTAATGGCGGCGTGGCGATCCTAGTCAACAGCCTCCTGAGCGGCAACACCGCCGCTGGTCAAGGCGGCGGTCTGCGGGTCTTCTCCAACAGTCGGGCGACTATCTTCAACAATGTCTCCATCATCAACAACACCGCCCCGCTCGGCTCCGGCTTGCTCAGCCGAAGCATCATCACCCAGACCGGCCCGCTCACCATCAGCGGCGAATTGCGCCAGTCCAGCCAGTTCTTCGGCGGCAACGCGCCGCTGACCATCTTGGGTGACTTGGTTAACGAAGCCAGTGGGGTGTTCACCACCACCAGCAATACCTTGAGCGTCAGCGGGTATTTCACCAGCGTCGGGCAGTTCCGGGCTAACGGCGGTGTAGTCAACCTGACCGGCTGTAACCAGACGGTGTTTGGCAACACGACCTTCAACACCTTGACCAAGACCAGCAATGCCGCTTGTACCCTGACCTTCGCGGCTGGCTCGACACAGACCATCTTGGGAGCGCTGACTTTACAAGGCGCGGCGGGAAATCTGCTAGCCCTGCGTAGTACCAGCCCGAGTACACGCTGGAACATTGACCCACAAGGTGCGCGCACCATCGGCTTTGTGGATGTCCAAGATTCCAATAATATCAATGCAACCGCTATCACCGCTGGAACGGGTAGCACGGACTCAGGCAACAATGTCAATTGGAATTTCGCGCCACAGACCTGTCCTCCAACCTATACGGTGACCACTACCGCCGATATCGGCGCTGGTTCCCTACGCGACTCTTTAACGCAAGTTTGCCCCGGCGGGTTGATTGACTTCTCAGTAACCACTCCGGCCACCATCACCCTCACCAGTGGGGAATTGGTAATCACCCAAAGTCTTCAGATTAGTGGCCCCGGCGCAAACCTGCTCACGATTCAAAGTAATGGGGCCTCGCGGGTGATCACGGTCGCAGTTGGAACTGTGGTGAACATGGCCGGGCTGACAATAGCCAACGGAAACGCGGGTGTCGGCGACGGCGGTGGTCTATTCAATGCGGGCGTGCTAACCATCACCAACGCCATCGTGAGCGGCAACACGGCCGCCAACGGCGGCGGCATTTTCAACCAAGGCCTGTTGCTCCTTAACGCCAGCCGCGTGCGTAGCAACATCGCCATCACCAACGCCGGTGGGTTGGGCAACGCCAACGGCGGCGTGGCGTTTCTGGTAAACAGCCTCCTGAGCAACAATACCGCCGCTGGTCAGGGCGGCGGTCTGCGCGTCTTCTCCAACAGTCGGGCGACTATCTTCAACAATGTCTCGATCATCAACAACACCGCCCCGCTCGGCTCCGGCTTGCTCAGTCGAAGCATCATCACCCAAACCGGCCCACTCACCATCAGCGGCGAACTGCGCCAGTCTAGCCAGTTCTTCGGCGGCAACGCGCCACTGGTCATCAACAACAATTTGATCAACGAAAGTGGAGGTGTCTTCACCGCTACGAGCAATGTCCTGAGTCTAGGCGGGGATTTCATCAACGCCGGACAGTTCTTAGCCAACGGTGGCACATTCGCGTTGACCGGTTGTGATCAGACCCTGGCTGGCAATTTCACTTTCCAGAATCTAAGCAAAGTAAGCAGTGCCGCCTGCACCCTGACCTTTGCGGCTAGCTCAATGCAGACCATCCTAGGCGCATTGACCTTGCAAGGCGCGGTGGGAAATCTGTTAACCCTGCGGAGTACTGCCCCGAGCACCCGCTGGCTCATTGACCCACAAGGCGCGCGCACCATCAGCTTTGTGGATGTCCAAGACTCCAACAATGTCAACGCGACGGTTATCACTGCTGGAACAGGGAGTATTGACTCAGGTAACAATGTCAATTGGAGCTTCCCCCCCCAGAGCTGTTTTCCGACCTATACAGTGATCACGACCACCGATACTGGCGCTGGTTCCCTGCGCGACGCTTTAACGCAAGTTTGCCTGAACGGATTGATTAACTTCTCAGTAACCACCCCAGCCACGATCACGCTCGGCAATACTGGGGAATTAGTCTTTACCCAGAATCTCACTTTGCAAGGCCCGGGCGCAAACCTGCTCACAATTCAGAGTAATGGGATTTCGCGGGTGATGACGGTCGCCGCCGGAATTGGGGTGAACATGTTTGGGCTGACCATCGCCAACGGCAATGCAGGCGTCAGCGACGGCGGCGGTCTATTCAATGCGGGCTCGTTGACCGCCACCAACATCATCGTGAGCGGCAACACCGCCGCCAACGGCGGCGGCATTTTCAACCAAGGCACGTTGTTTCTTTTCTCTAGCGGCGTGAGGAACAACATCGCCATTACCAACGCCGGCGGGTTGGGCAACGCCAACGGCGGCGTGGCGTTTCTGAGCAACAGCACTTTGAGCGGCAACTCCGCCACCGGTCAGGGCGGCGGTCTGCGCGTCTTCGGCAACAGCCGGGCAACTATCTTCAACAACGTCTCGGTGCTCAGCAACACCGCCGCGCTCGGCTCCGGCTTGCTCAGCCGAAGCATCATCACCCAGACCGGCCCGCTCACCCTCAGCGGCGAACTGCGTCAGTCCAGCCAGTTCTTCGGCGGCAACGCGCCACTGACCATCCTGGGTGACTTGGTTAACGAAGCTACCGGGGTGTTCACCGCCCCCAGCAATACCTTGAGCGTCAGCGGGTATTTCACCAACGTCGGTCAGTTCCGGGCCAACGGCGGTGCAGTCAACCTAACCGGTTGCAACCAGACGGTGTTTGGTAACACGACCTTCAACACCTTGACGAAGGTTGGCAGTGCCGCTTGCACCCTGACCTTTGCAGCGGGCTCGACGCAGACCATCCTGGGAGCGTTGACCTTGCAAGGCGCGGCGGGAAATCTGTTAGCCCTGCGCAGCACCAACCCGGCCACCCGCTGGAACCTTGACCCACAAGGCGCGCGCACCATCAGCTTGGTGGATGTCCAGGACTCCAACAATATCCACGCGACTGCGATTGCCCCCGGTATAGGCAGTGTTGACTCTGGAAACAATGTGAACTGGGATTTCTCACCAGATGTGTCTATTTCGAAAACTGTCAGTCCGGCAACGGCGCAACCGGGTGATGTCGTAACTTACGCCATCGCCTTTTCCAATATCGGGAGCTTCGCGGCGACGGGTGTGGTCATCACCGACTTAATTCCAGTGAGTGTCACCGTGCAGAATATCATTAGCAGTGGCGTCGCCATCACCGATACTGGCGCGACAGCGAGTTACGTGTGGAATGTGCAGAATCTGGCTTCGGGAGTCAGCGGCTATATCACTTTAACTGGGGTATTAAGCAACCCCCTGCCTTTGGGAGTGGTTACCAATACGGCGCTGATTACGGCCTCCGGTGACAACAACCCAAGCAACAACGTCAGCGCCGTCGGCCTAAACG
>Ga0315912_10006666_pt1 | contig 10284 bp, 10 predicted proteins | sample VfabasoilMG_FD_204469 | JGI IMG/M metagenome (GOLD analysis project Ga0315912, IMG submission 204469) | Garden soil microbial communities collected in Santa Monica, California, United States - V. faba soil | ecosystem: Environmental > Terrestrial > Soil > Garden | place: USA: California... | reverse complement strand
AGTGCGCCCAACCCATACCGCCGCCATGATATGCGCTCCCTTCCCGCGAGCTCTGCAAAGAAAAACGCGGCGAAGGCCATGAATACATTGTGTGTAATTTGATGTTTGAATACGGTCGCGTTCGCTGTATTGCCATGAAACCCTGAGCTGTGCGGAACCCATCCGGCGGCCAAACCCAGTGACACCACGAGCGTCACGGCCATGCCGCAGCCGAACCCCCACAGTCCCCGTTCACGCACAGCCGGGTCGGCAAACAGCGGGACAAACACGAGAGGAAGCAGAAAATCGTCATATTTCCAGAGGTACTTCGCCCGCTCACCGAACGAGGCGAGGCCATGTGTCATCCCGACAGCGAGGAGGAGGAACAACCCCGGCAGCAGCAGTACATATCTGTCTCGACGGACAATCCCGGGGATCTCTGCGAATCGGCCGCTGACGAGCCACGCGACAACGGTCACGACCAGCAAGACACCGTCGAGGCTGGTCGAGATCGGCAGACTGAACCCAAGCCCCGCGACTGCCCAACCGGCGATCGACCCAGCATGCACCTGAATCGCCCGGCCAGTTACCACAATCACTTCACCGCAAACGCGATGAGCGATTTTCGCAAAGAGGGCACCAGATCCTTTATGGCGGTCCCGACGGATTGCAACCGCCCCCACCCCTCCCGATACCGCCTGGACTTGAGGAACTGCACGTCTATGTCACGATACCCGGAAGCCCGCAACAAAATTTCAAGATCGGACTTCGTAAACTCACGGTTGTGCCGGCGCGGGAAAAACGACATCCCCTTGTAGAGAATCGGCGTAGCATGCAGGTAATGTTCTTCATAGTCATAGGTGATATGCTTTCCACGCAACATCCGGCTTCGATTCCGAAAGCTTGCGGCATTCGGCACATCGACTTCCACAATGCCGCCCGGCCTCAAAACTCGTCTGATTTCCTTCATCGCCGGCAGGTGCGAATGGCTGAAATGCTCCAAGACCTGACAACACACCACCGCATCGAATGATTCGTCCGGATAAGGAATGGCATCAACCTCGACGTTGCACAGGTGGAATGCAATATTCTTGGCGCCATAGATATCGGGATGGGCCGTCGGTTGATCCTGGACATCGAGCGCATGGCACTCATGTCCCAACTCCGTCAACAATGACAGCAACAGCCCATGCCCTGCTCCCACATCCAACACCCGATGAGCGCCGCGTAGCGCCACGGCAATGTCACAGAACCGGTCGATACTCCCCTTAAACACATCCTCCAGCTCAGCATCGCCCCGTTGGAACAGCCGGCCTTCCTCGCGTAACTGAACAGCCAGCTGCAATACATCGCTCTTATTACTCGGCTGAGCCCGCAGATGGCTGACCGAGGCAGACGCGCCGACAGCCTTCGGCTCAGTGCCGGCCCGGACAAGGTCACTGTCCATCGAACGCGCCTTGATTGGAAATCCGCCGTTCCACGATTGAAACGGATTGGCTCAGTCCGAAAAACACAAGCGCCCAGATTCCCACGATCAATAGTTGATACCCGCCAGGCATCTGCTGAAAGGCAAGCGCGCCGATCCCGCAGGCACACATCACTCCATACTCAGCCAAGGAGGTTTTTCGATGGCTCCATCCGCTTAACACAAGCCGCTGATAATAATGCGTGCGATGCGCCTGCCAGAACCGCTCGCCTTGCACCATTCTCCTCAGCAGCGTCACAGTAGCATCGACGATGAACGGGGAAAAGACCAACATCGGGAACCACAGCGACCAGGTTCCATCCCGCCAGCCGATCAGACCAAGTCCAGCCGCAAGATACCCGAATGTCGTGGAACCTGCATCCCCTAAAAACATCCGGGCCGGATGAAAATTGAACAGGAGGAACGCCCCGGCGGCCACCGCAATGGACAGGCTGACGAGAGCGAGCGAACGATCGTCCGCCAGCCAGGCCGCGATCGCGAGAAAGCCGAATCCGAACAACGCCATGCCGCTCGCGAGTCCATCCATCCCGTCCATGAAATTATAGAGGTTGATCATCCACACCGTCGCCACAATCGCAACCGCGATCCACAAAAGCCCCGTCTGATCACTTACGAGGCCGGTCACGCACAGGCCTGCCGCGATAAAGTGCGCAATCAACCGCCCGACAATCGGCAGGCCGACAAGATCATCGAGAAAGGACACCCCGACAAGGAACGCGGCGCCGGCCCAGAGCGGCCACCACGAAGCCGGTGAGACAAGCAGGACGCCGGCGGCGATGCCGGCCGCCACTCCCATTCCGCCTGTACGAGGCACAGGCCGCTCGTGAAGCGAACGCTCATTGGGATGGTCCAGAATCCGGTCGGAAAATGAGCGAAGCAACAGGGTGATCGCCAGCCATGTGACGGCAAACGATGCGACCGGAGCCCCGTACAGGCACAGCGAACATGATTCGATCATGGGAACATGACAAGCTTCGACATGAACTGTGCTGCGAGCATCACGAAACCTGAGCGATCTGTAGGAACCGGCCACGGTACCAGGCGGCTGTTTCAGAGAACCCTTGGTAGACAGAATAGGGAGGGCACCAATCCAATTCTTTCCTGAGCTTCGACGAATCGACTTGCAGCGAGCCAAGCAGCCGATCGATCATCGTCTGTTTTCCCGCGACCGATCCGATCCAGCGAAGCACTGACAGAGGAACGGGCCACACACGCGCGGGCAGTTCCAAGGCATTGGCGAATCGTCGAATCAGTTCAGGCGTGGAAAGGTCCTCTCCATCGCTGACAAGATAGCTCTGCCCGGCAGCACGCACGTCCTTCACACAACAGGCAAGGGCATCGACCAGGTTGCTTCGGAAGATCAGACTTCGTCTGTTTTGCACTGATGCGAGCGGAAGGGGGATTCCACGGCGGATGATATGCAGGAGTTGCAGAACATTCCCTCCGACACCGGCCCCGTACACCAGCGGCGACCGGATCACGACGATCTCCAGGCCCGTCTGGGATGACACCCGCGCGAGTGCCTGCTCTGCTTCCCACTTGGATATCCCGTACGGATCTTGTGGATTCGGAAGATCTTGTTCAGTAAAGGGACGGGCGTTGCTTTCCCCGTTCACCTTGATCGAGCTCAGGTACACAAATCGTCGAACACCCCGCAGGGCAGCGGCTCGGGCCAACTGCTCTGTCCAATCGCAGTTGACCCGGCGAAACTCGCGCAACGGGTCCGCAGCATCGTCAGACATGACATGGACCCGCGCTGCCAGGTGAACGACCGTCGATACTCCCTGAAGGACATGCCGTATTTCATCCTCCGGCGATCGATCGTGCAACAACGCCCATTCAAGATCCTTGGATTCCGAGTCTCTATGCTGCAGCGCCTTCGCTTGATCTCGTACCGCGCCTCGAACGAGCAGCCCGGAGGAATGCAACCGGCGGCACAGCGCCGAGCCGACAAACCCGTTCGCCCCTGTTACCAGAATTCGATCGGCCACGGTTCGTTACCCTGACCGTCACGTGTGCCAGACGTGACTGGTTCATAGAATCAGTACTATTCAAAATACTGTGCGCTAACCCTGCGCTTGGTCCATGAGTTCGGGGTGAGCCTGAAGCCAGCACAACAAAGCAGAAAGAACATCTTCGATATCGGTCAAGCGGGAAGATCGGATATGAAAAATCTCCTGAGGGGTAACTTCGCTATAAAAATGGACCAGGCGATTGCGATACCCGGCCATATCCCGCAAGAGACCTGCTTCCCGTTCCGTTAATATTCCGATTTCTCGCAGTGTGATAGGGATGTCTTTGTATTCCACAACCGCACGGCCAAACCCTTTAGCTGCAATATGCCGGCCCAGGTCCAGCAGGGCCTCAAGCCCTCTCCGCAGATACGATTCAGCTGCCGCAACAGTTCGCGGATCACTGTGAAACGACACCTCGCTTTCGCCGGGGAGTGACCGAAGCCCCTCCAGCATCCGACGGACCCACGAAGCTCGGTCAGCAATGATGGTTGCGCGTATCCTTGAGGGCGTCACATTGCTATCCCGGCCAGAACGTCATGAACTCGTTCCCGTTCAAACACCGCCAAATCTGCCGCTCGACGCTGCACAAACAATTCGTACTCCGCAGACCGATCCGCGTCGGCCTCATGCACAATCTCACCTCGAACGATCTCCACCGCAAGAAACGGGGACGCTTCCGGCAAACTCACGAGATCAATCCGCCCCACGCCAAGGAGATCTTCCAGTTCAGCCATCAGCCGGACTTTAGCGCGAGGATCAATGACAATACCCCGCTTTGGCAAGACTCCGATATCGACGTCTGAGAGAGCCACACCGATTAACGGTTGTCCGGAACGGACCAGACTTGCGATCTCCAACGCTCGACTTCCAAAGACATAAAGGGCATCGATGCCGTACCGATCGCATATCATCCCAAGACCGGCCATCAGGTCACATTTCATGATTTCGCTCCGTCACTACTCCGGTAAATTCGAACAACCGCATTATGTGGAATCGGCCTCCGACCGTCAACAAGCACCAGCCAGCGTCACGCAGGCATCCCTGCATCCCGCAACCGGCGGCACAGCGCCGAGCCGACGAACCCGTTCGCTCCTGTGACCACAATTCGCTCGCTCATGGTCCCTCTGACACCCGTTCACTTATGCCACACAAGGCGGTTCACGTAATCGGTATAGCTGAGAATAATGCGGACAACTTTTTCAGAGACATTCGGCACATCATAGTCCCGTACCATCCGCAACATGCGCTGCTCCCCGCGCGGTTGCTTCTCCAAGACCGACAGCGCCTGCAGGACTCGCTCACGATCAAGCCCCGTCATCATCACCGCCCCCTCTTCCATGCCCTCCGGACGCTCGTGCGCTTCGCGGATATTGACCGCCGGAAAATTCAGGATGGAGGATTCTTCCGTGATCGTTCCGCTATCGGAAATCACAGCATGGGCCTGGCGCTGTAAACTCACGTAGTCAAAAAACCCGAACGGTTTGTGCTGCTCGACCAGCGCAGGCAGGCTGATCCCTGCAGAGTCGATGCGAGCTCTCGTGCGCGGATGAACAGAGAACACGATCCGACGGCCATAGGTATCCGCGACGGCCGTGAGGACTTCGCTCAATTGACGGAGATGACTCTCGGAATCCACGTTCTCCTCCCGGTGGGCGCTGACCACGAAATACTCTCCCGGCTTCAAACGAAGGGTCTTCAGCACATCCGACTGATCAATCTTCGATCGATAATGCGAGAGGACTTCGCACATCGGACTACCGGTCTTGATGATGCGATCAGGCGGCAACCCTTCACGCAGCAGATAATCCCGGGCGTGGTCGCTGTATGTCAGATTGATGTCGCTGAGATGATCGACGATCTTCCGATTCAGCTCTTCCGGAACCCGTTGATCGAAACAGCGGTTTCCCGCCTCCATATGAAAAATTGGAATCTTCAACCGTTTCGCAACGATTGTCGCGAGGCAGCTGTTGGTATCTCCCAATACCAGCAAGGCGTCCGGCTGTTCGAGAATCATCACGTCGTAGGCCCGGGCCAGGATATTCCCCAGCGTCTCTCCTAGATTGCCTGCGACGACGTTGAGGAAATGATCGGGCTTTCTGATTTCGAGCTGGTCAAAAAAGACCTGGTTCAACTCGTAGTCATGATTCTGACCCGTATGGACCAGCACATGGCGCACATGCGCATCAAGCACCCGGATGACCCGGCATAACTTGATCACCTCGGGACGAGTCCCGACAATCGTCATAACCTTCATCTGAGTCACGTGTGGCTACCCTCCTCGCCTGGCGACGCTACGACTAACGTAGCAGTTCTTCGCGATCGCCTATCTCGACATCTTCGATCATAAGGCGATGCTTCTTGAGCAAGGCCGCCGTACCCGCCAGATCCAGGACTTCGTCGCCGGAGCTGTACTCTTTCGCCAACGCGTTGGGCTCGGATGCCGGGCCTTGCCGCAATTCCGGCAGCATAGGCTGAATCGCATAATACCCGCCCCGGCGCACACAGTGATGCATCTCCTCCTCAGAAATCAGAATCTCATGCATCTTTTCGCCGGGACGGATACCGACCATCTTGACGTCGATCTTGCGGGACCCGATCAAGGCCCGAGCGAGATTGATGACCGTAGCCGACGGCGCGCGCGGAATATAGGTCTCACCGCGTTTCGCTTCTGTGACCGCGGCAAACACCGTATCCACCGCGTCGTCCAGGCTGAGAAGAAACCTGGTCATCTCCGGCGCAGTAATCGTCACCGGCCCTCCGTTTCTGATCTGATCGTGAAAGAGCGGAATGACCGACCCTCGGGAAGCGAGGACATTTCCATAGCGGACACAGATGAAGCGAGTATTGGGATTCAGGATGTTCGCCGCCACGAAGATCCGTTCCTGCACAGCCTTCGTCATGCCCATCACATTGACCGGCTTGCATGCTTTATCGGTACTGATGCCCACGACGGTCTCGACCGGATAGCTCTGCTCCTGGATCGCCCGGACGATATTGGAGGCGCCCAGGCAATTCGTCAGCACGGCCTGGGTCGGGAAATATTCGCAGGTCGGCACCTGTTTGAGCGCGGCGGCATTGACGACGATGTCGGCGCCTTTGACCGCAGAGCAGACATCCTCATAGCTGCGCACATCGCCGATTCTGAACTCCAGCACATTCACGAAATTATTGAAGATAACTTCGTCGGTGGTCACCTGTTTATGGAGATACGACATTCTCATGTCGTGCTGCTTGGCCTCGTCACGCGACAACACGATCACTTTTTTCGGCGTCCCCAACTCTCCTGCCAGCAGTCGATGCACCAGCTTCTTCCCCATCGAGCCCGTACCACCCGTGACGAGCACGGTCTTATCCTTGAACATTATGGGGTCCTTTCCGTCATGTGATACGCCATGCTGTCGATCATCGCTTCCCATGCGGGAGGCTTGTAACCTGTATCTCGATGAAAGCGAGAGGCATCAAGGCTCCGGTCACATGCAAACGTCGTCTCCCGTTCAATCGTGATCGGCAAGCCGAACCGGGCTCTGACCAAGCTCAGCAAGTCGTACTTACTGATCGGCGCGGCCGCCACGTGGTACAAACCGTGGATCGCCGGAACCTTCATGAGGACGAGTTCCACGATGTGCGCCAGTTCTGAAGTGGGAAACCCGGAGAAAATAGCCTTTGTGAACCCTTTCACGGTCTGCCCACGCTGAGAGAAAAACCACTCCAGCAGGCCGGTCTTGCGCGAAAGTTCAGGCCCGATCATTGAGGTGCGGAGCGTCAGACAATGAGACTCCGACACTTCCCCCAATAGTTTGGTCCTCCCATAGAGATCCTCGGCATCCGGCTGGTCCGTTTCTCGGTAATTTCCCCGTCGGCCGGAAAACACGCAGTCGGTACTGAAGTGAATGAGCCTGGCCCCAACCGTCCGACAGAGAAGGGCCAACCGATGAGGCAGCAGCGAGTTGATTTCGAGACTGGGGATCACTTCCTTCGCCTCCGCCCGCTGTTTGACGATTCCAACGGCATTGACCACCACCTCGGGAGAGAATTCTGCAATCACTGGCAAAAGTGCCTCCGCCGATGCCACATCGACTCCATAAAACGCCGTGCCCGACTGGAACAACCGGTGCATTTCGTAAGCCTCGCGACCAAGCCGCAGAGTGACGCGGACATCATGCCGCCCGCTAAAATGGCGGAGCAGCTGATGCCCCAGCATGCCGTCCCCGCCGAGGATCAGGATGCGCATTTGGATTCTTCCCTCACCAGCTCTTTCATCCAAGAGTCCAGACGAGCGAGCAACGTGTTTCGGTCGAACTCTTGAAGAAAATACCGTCTACCATTCTGACCCAGCATTTCTCGCTCCGATAACGGCATATTTGACATGTGCAGCACTGCTTCAGCCAGGGCCGCGGCATCCTCAGCCGATACGACGAGGCCGGCGCAAGCCTCTTTTACGACACGCGCTCCCTCCCCATCCAACGCGGCCAAAATCGGTCGGCCACAGGCCATATACGATTGGATCTTCGAAGGAATCGTCAATTCGAAGATGGGATCGCTTTTGAGAGTCACCAGGAGCACGTCAGCTCGTGCAAACCATTCAGGCATCGACTCCATGGGATGCTGTCCAAGCATATGCACAGAGCGTTCAAGCCTCCGGCGAGTGATCTCTTGTCGCACCCAGTCGGACTGTCTCCCCTCTCCAAGAATAATCCAATGAATCCTGTGATGATCCCGCAATGTCTCTGCAGCCGCCAGAATGGTCGCAAAAGATTGCGCCGCCCCAATGTTGCCGGCAAACATGATCCGGAAACCATCCGGAAGCGCCTCACCACTACAAACCTCTTCTCGAGCTACCGGGCGATACAAACCTTCCGCACTGTTGGGAAAATACAGAATACGGTCGGGAAGAACTCCAAGACCGCGTACTCGATCGACAAAGGCGCGCGATTGTACAAGAACGCGATCGCAACCACGATAGATGAAACGAACCAGGCCTGCGACTCGCGCAAGAATCCACAACGATCTCACTGCCCCGGTTGCTGATAGGCTCTCGGGCCACAGATCCTGCACCCAGAACATCAGGGGTGCTTTCTTCACAGCCTTCATGACCAGAGCCGGAAGACCGACGGTCACCGGAGACGGTTCATATACGAGAATAATATCGGCACTGCCGCCACACCGAAGAGGCCCCAGTAAACTTGCGAAGAACGCGAAGGAGAGATAATTGAGGAACATACGGATCGTCCGCCCGTTGCCTCGGGCCAATAACGGTACGCGGACTACCTGAATTCCTTGGAAAGTCTCCCGCGCTCGACCCCAAAAATGATAGCCCTCGAAGAATCGCCCGGAAGGATAGTTGGGTTGGCCGGTGAGAACCGTCACGTCATGACCGATCTTGACAAGTCCTAGTGCAAGATCATTGATCCGAAAGTTCTCCGGCCAAAAATATTGGGTGACAATGAGAATGTGCATGGAATCGCTACACGGCAAGCAGCCGGCTTACGAACGCATCGGCCTGCAGGACAGGAATGGGTGTCTCCGGTATCCTGAGAAACCTCTTGATGGCACGAGCAATTGACTGGGGTGATCGAGGATCGAACGTTTCCTCGGGATCAACAATATCACGAACATAGTCCAGTTCGGACGCGATAATCGGTAATCCGGCTTGCCGCGCTTCGATCAGAGGAAGACCGAAAGACTCCATGATCGATGGATAGAGCAGTGCCTGCGCCTGGCTGTAGAGACTCCGCATCTCAGACGGCGTGGCGGCCGGCATGTTGGAGATGTTCAATTTGTAGTCGCGCTTCTCCTTCTGTATCAGGCGGACAAGATCGGGATAGGCGGATTCCGAGATTGTCAGACAGAGGGAGGGATAGAGCCCATCCGCTGCAAGAATTTTCCACGCATCGAGGAGCTTCGCATGGTTCTTATGGGGTTCACCAGTAGCCACGTAGAGAAAGTCGTAGGTCGTAGCGCGAGCCTGATCCCCATGAGGCTTTCGTCTCTGGTACCCAGAAAGCTCAGGAAATAATGCCATCACCTCAACAGCCGATCCCAGGATAGATATCGCAAGCTGTTGCATCGAACTGGTCTGCACGATGAAAGAGTTGGCATGGGTGCGGTAATGCCGAAACCACAGGCGTTCAGCCATCAAACGCCACCTAACCCTCGTCGGAAAGCCATCCAATGGAGACCGATCTGTGAGATACCGGTTCTGCAGAAACACCGTGACATGCCCCTTGATCGCAAACAAAGGCGGGAGATTGCCGAAACACAAAACCCGGTCGGCATCCCGAGCCAGTTTTCGCAACACCCATTCTCCAAGAAGGCGGCCCGCCAAAGTCGGCGCAACACGAACGACCGTTATAGCCCGACTCAGATCCTCCGGCACCTCCAACCGCCGATCAAGCAGGGCCACGGTTGAGCACTGTTTGTGTGCCGCCTCCAGCAGCGGCAGCAAGAGAGTTTTCCCGCCTCCTTGATGAACATTCGGTGCATGGATAATAAGGCTCATAGCCGGCCTCGACTGCGGGCAAGCGCTTCAGCACTCGATACCTTCATTGCTAAACGGGAGCACGGAACGTCAGACGGCGGTAACAATTCGCCGCCACTCTCGCCCATTCTTGACCGAACAGGCTGGATAAGAATCGACGCACGTAGGCCTTCACAAGGGCCCAACGCCAGAGGGGCGACACCGTCCTGACACCGTTCAAATCTCTTGCGCGTTGGATTTCCCGAAGGGCCTCAACCGCCGACCGCCCGTCACTGCTCATCCCCCCGAACTGCATCGCCGCGATCGTGCCGTCCGCGATAAACAAG
>Ga0315912_10006665_pt1 | contig 10287 bp, 8 predicted proteins | sample VfabasoilMG_FD_204469 | JGI IMG/M metagenome (GOLD analysis project Ga0315912, IMG submission 204469) | Garden soil microbial communities collected in Santa Monica, California, United States - V. faba soil | ecosystem: Environmental > Terrestrial > Soil > Garden | place: USA: California... | reverse complement strand
CGGCACGAAGTCGTCGAATGTCGGGGGCGGGGATGTGGGCAGTGTCTTCAGTGTGCACGCGACCATCCCCCTCTTCGACCATGCACGGCCGGAGCGCGCCATTGCGCAGGCGCATCTCGCGCAGGCGGAGGCACGCGCGGCTGCATTTCGCGCCTCGCTGTCCGCACAAATCCTCGCGCTGCGAATGGTGGTGGAGGAACGCCGCGATGCCGCGGATCGGTATCGATCGACGTCTACGACGAGCGCCGCCGAGCTCGAGCGCATCGCACAAGTGAGCTACGACGCCGGCGAGCGGGGCATTCTCGAACTGCTCGATGCGTATCGCAGCGGCGCAGCGGCGCGTACCCGCCAGGCGGTGCTCGACGCCACGGCCCGGCGCGCGGAAATCGAATTGGAGTTCGTCAGCGGTTGGGAGATCCAGTGATGCGATACCTGCTCAGCGTCTTTCTGATCGGAACCATCGCGGCCGGCTGCACTCGCGCCGATGAAGCGCCAGCCGGTGGTGCGGCCGAAACGCCAACGCTCGACGTGACGAGCTGGACCGACAAGAGCGAGCTCTTCATGGAACACCCACCGCTCGTCGCCGGGAAAACCGTGCGCTTCGCCGTGCACTTGACGAAGCTCGCGGATTTCAGCGCGTTGAACGCCGGCCGTCCATCCATCGAGATGACGCCCGAGTCCGGTGGAGCACCGACAACCCTCCCGGGATCTGATCCGTTGAGGCCGGGTGCGTTCCGTGTGGAGGGCACCATTCCGGCGGCCGGACGGTACCGGTGGGCGCTCCTCGTCACTGCTCCGGGGTTGTCCGATCGCCACGACCTCGGGGTCACGACTGTGTTCAGTGACGATGCGACGGCGGTTGCCGATGCCGAGAAGCAGCCTGACAAGGATGCTGCCGCGATCGCATACCTGAAAGAGCAGCAGTGGACGAATCCTTTTCAGACCGCTTTGGTTCGTGAGGGCGACGTTCGATCAGCACTGCGTGTGCCCGCAGCGATCGAGCCGCTGACCGGCGGCGAGGCCATCGTGTCAGCGCCAGCCGACGGACGTTACGCATCGACGAGCCTCCCCTCAGTTGGCGATCGTGTGTCTGCCGGCGCAGTGCTCGGACAACTCGAGCCGCGGCTTGCCGAAGGAGGCGAGGATCGCGCGTCGCTGGCGGCGAATGTGGCCGAGGCGCAACTGGCACTCGATGGCGCACAGGTGGATCAGGCGCGAGCCGAGCGTCTGCTCCAGGAACGTGCTGTGCCAGCGCGGCGTGTCGAGGACGCCCGCCGTGCCACGTCAATCGCCGAGACGAGGCTCACTGCGGCGCAGGCGCGACTCGCGCAACGTGACGAGGTCTTGCGCAGCGGTGGCAGCGTGGCGTCAGGGAATGCGTTCGTGTTGCGTGCCCCGATCGCCGGTCGCGTGGCCGAGGTCTATGCGGCGCTCGGTGCATCGTTCGACGAAGGCGCGCCGCTCTTCCGCATCGTGCGCACCGACCGCGTCGAGCTTCAGGCGCAGATTCCCCCAAGTGAAGCGCCGCTCTCCGAGCGGATCAGCGCGCTGGCCCTCGAAGTACCCGGGCGCCCGGAGCCTATCGAGCTCAAACCGGACCACGTGCACGACGCGGGCGTGATCGACGCGAAGACGCGTGCCTTGCCGGTGCAGATCGAAGTCGAGAACCGCGGCGGGCAATTGCTGGTTGGCCAGACCGGGACGGCCGTCATCTACACCGGCAAAACTCAGCGCATGCCTGTTGTTCCCCGCGACGCGGTCCTGATGGAAGCAGGCAGGCCGTATGTCTTTGTGCAAATCGGCGGCGAGACCTTTTCGCGCCGCTATGTCGAGGTCGCTTCCCGCGATGGCGATCTCGTCGGCATCCGCAGCGGCGTGACACCCGGCAATCGTGTGGTGACGCGCGGTGCGTATGAAGTGCAACTGGCATCTGCCGCCAAAGGCCTGCCGGCCGAGAGGCACGTTCACTAAGGGGCCGTCATGAAACGCATAGTGCAGTGGTCGATCGACCACCATTGGATCGTCATTGGCCTCTCGGTGCTGTTGTTCGTCGCCGGGGCGTGGACTGCACGCCAGATGCCGATCGACGTGTTTCCCGACCTCACCGCGCCCACCGTCACCATCCTCACCGAGGGGCACGGCATGGCACCTGAGGAGATGGAGTCTCTCGTCACGTTTCCGATCGAGAGCGCGATCAACGGTGCATCAGGCGTGCGTCGAGTCCGATCGGCCACAGCCGTTGGCATCGCCGTCGTCTGGGTCGAGTTCGACTGGGGCACCGACATCTTCATGGCCCGTCAACTCGTCTCGGAGAAATTGACGCTGGTTGGCGGCACGTTGCCGCCGCAAGTCCATCAGCCGGTGCTCGCGCCAGTGTCGTCGATCATGGGCGAGATCCTCTTCTTCGCGATTTCGTCTGAACAGGACGACCCACTCACGCTGCGAACGATTGCCGACACCACGGTCCGACGCCGATTGCTGGCCGTGCCCGGCGTCTCGCAGGTCACGCCAATCGGCGGCGCCGAGCGGCAGTTCCAGGTGGTGGCGCATCCGGATGCGCTGCGGGCGAACAACGTCTCGCTGACGGAGCTTCTGGACGCAGCTCGCGGTGCCAGCGAGAACACATCCGCCGGCGTGTACACCGAGGGCGCGCAGGAGTATGTGCTCGAAGCGATCGGACGCGTTCGCACGCCGCAAGAGATCGGAGAGACCGTTGTGGCGATGCGCGGCGATCGCTCCGTGCTGGTTCGCGACGTCGCCGACGTTCGCGAAGGTGCGGCCTTCAAGCGGGGCGAAGGGTCCCGAAGCGGGAACCCGGCGGTCATTGTCGGTGTGCAGAAGCAGCCAGGGGCGAACACCATCGAGGTCACGCAGCGGCTCGATCAGGCGCTCGACGCTCTTCAGCGCGAACTCCCGCGCGGTCTGACGATCGATCGCCGAATCTTCCGTCAATCGGATTTCATTGAGGTCGCGGTCGACAACGTCATTCGAGCGCTGCGCGACGGCGGCGTCCTGGTCGTCATCGTCGTCTTGATCTTCCTGGCCAACATGCGCGCCAGCGCAATCACGCTCACCGCGATGCCGCTATCGCTCGCGGCTGCCGTCCTCGCCCTGCGCGCGTTCGGCGCGAGCATCAACACCATGACGCTCGGCGGAATGGCCATCGCGATCGGGGCGCTCGTTGACGATGCGATTATCGACGTGGAGAACGTGGTGCGGCGCCTGCGCGAGAATCACGCAAAGCCGGAAGCCGAGCGATTGCCGGCGTCCGTGATCGTGCGCGATGCGACGCTGGAGATTCGGTCGTCCATCGTCTTCGCGACCGTCATCATCGTAATGGTCTTCATGCCCGTGTTTGGCCTGGAGGGCATCGAGGGGCGCCTGCTCTCGCCGCTCGCATTTGCGTACATCGTGGCGCTGCTCGCGTCGCTGGCCGTCGCGATCGTGGTGACGCCCGCCCTGTGCTTCGCGTTCCTGCCCTCGTCGACCTCAATCCACCGTGGCCACGATGGGTGGTTGACGCGAGTATTGAAGGCTCGATTCGCACGCGTGTTGCCACCCGTGCTCAACCACCCGGTGCCGGTCGTGGGCGCCGCTCTCGTGCTCCTGGCCGTGGCCGCCTTTGCGTTGACGAGAGCAGGCACGGCGTTTCTTCCCGAGTTTCACGAAGGCAGCCTCACCGTGCAGGCGAATACGTTGCCTGGAACCTCGCTTGCGAAATCCGACGAGATCGGCAAGCGCGTCGAACGGATCCTGCTGGCGCAGCCCGAGGTTGTGGCGACGGCACGACGAACCGGCCGCGCGGAGTACGACGAACATGTGCAGGGCGTCGAGGCGGCCGAAATCGATGTGGGGTTGAGAGAGACCGGACGCCGGCGTGACGAGTTGCTCGCGGAGCTGCGCCGGCAATTCTCGACGCTGCCAGGTACGAACGTGACGATCGGTCAACCGATCTCGCACCGCATCGATCACATGCTGTCGGGGACGCGGGCGAATATCGCCGTGAAGGTGTTTGGTGAGGACCTCCGCACATTACGGCGGGTCGGCGAGAACGTCCGTGACGCGATGCAGGCCGTTCCTGGTGTGGCCGATCTGTCGCTGGAGCAGCAGATGGACGTGCCGTTTGTCCGGTTCGTCCTGAACAGGCCGATGATCGCGCGCTACGGGCTGCGGCCCGGAGATGTGGCCGAGGCGATCGAGACGAGCTTTGCCGGTGCAACCGTCGGCCGCATCTTCGATCGCGGTACGGCCTTCGACTTGATCGTGAAGCTCGATCCGTCAACGGGTGCCGATTTTGATCGTGTCGCCGACTTGCCAATCGACACGCCGGCCGGTGCGGTCGTGCCCGTTCGACTCCTGGCCGACGTGCGGCGCGAGGAAGGGCCCAACATGGTGCTGCGTGAGAACGTCCAGCGCCGGATTGTGATCTCGTGCAACGTCGCGGGCCGCGATTTGGGAAGCGTGGTGCGTGACGTCCAGGCAGCCGTGGCGCAGGCAGTGCCGATGCCTGCCGGCTATCGCGTTGAATACGGCGGTCAGTTCGAGAGCGAAGAGAGCGCAACGCAGCGCCTGCTGGCCCTGGGCCTGCTCGTGATCGCCGGCCTGTTCATGCTCCTCGTCCTGGCATTCGGGCGGGCGCGTGACGCGCTGATCGTGATGATCAACCTTCCGCTCGCGTTGATTGGAGGGGTGGCCGGTGTGTTCCTGGCCGGCGGCGTGCTCAACGTGGCGACGATCATTGGATTCATCACGCTGTTCGGTATCGCGACCAGGAACGGGATCATGTTGATTTCACACGTGCGTCACTTGCGTGAAGTGGAGGGTGAGCCCGACTTTCGAGCGGCGGTGGAGCGCGGCGCCCTGGAGCGCCTGGTGCCGATTCTCATGACGGCGATGGCGGCTGGTCTGGCCCTGATTCCCCTCGCCCTTGGTGGTGGGCAGTCGGGAAGTGAGATCCAAACGCCATTGGCCATCGTGATCCTGTGCGGACTGTTCACGTCTACGCTGCTCAACATGTTCGTCGTCCCGACGCTGTATCTGCGTTTTGGCCGTTAAGGAGAACTGGTCGTTGTCGGCTACGATGTGCGGGCCGAGCGCCTGATGGAATCGCTGTATATCTGGATCGAAGCCACCTCGCTGAGTACGTGGCTGCGGGAGTCGCCGTCGTTGTGGGCCTTTCCTTTCGTGTTGATTCTTCACACGGTGGGATTGGCCTTCTTCGTCGGCGCGAATGTCGCGTGGGACGTGCGTGTGCTCGGCCTCAGCATCGGGATTCCGCTCGATGCCCTGCGGCGCTACTTCCGGGTGATGTGGGCGGGCTTCTGGGTGAACGCTTTCTCTGGCGTGCTCCTGCTCATTGCGTATCCCACCAAGGCGCTGACCAATCCGCTCTTCTACGCGAAGCTCGCGCTGATCGCATTCGGAGTCGTGCTCGCGTTTCGGATTCGCCGGGAGGTCGACGGGTTCGGCGCGCGTGCCGATGAATCACGCCTGGCGAGAACGCTCGCAGCCGTATCGCTCGCGTGTTGGATCGCGGTGATCTTCGCGGGCCGCCTGCTCGCATACACGTGCACACGTCTGACCGTGGACTTCCCGTGCTGAACCAGGTGCTGCACGCGATCGAGGTTTACCTTCGCCACACGCCGCAGGGCGAGTTCCTGCGGACGGCAGTGTGGGGATGGCCGATCTTCGAGTCGCTCCACTTCTTCGGCATGTCGCTGCTCATCGGAACGGTCGGTGTCTTCGATCTCCGGCTGCTCGGGTTCGCCAGAAGGATTCCGATTGCTGCGCTGCACCGGCTGATCCCGATTGGCATCGCGGGCTTCTGCCTCAACTTCCTGACCGGGATTTGCTTCATCTCCGCGACGCCCGATCAATACCTGTTCAACAAGGCGTTCTACTGGAAGGTGACGTTCATCACCATTGCTGGCATCAACGTGATGATCTTTTACGCTCGGACATTCCGGCGTTTGCTCGATACGCCTCCTGATTCGCCACCCTCCATTGGCGCACGCCTGGCAGGCGGTGTGTCGCTGCTGGCGTGGATCGGTGTGATGTCGGCGGGCAGGCTCCTTACGTTCTTTCGGCCCTAGCCTGCGGTATCCTCGACGCATGCGTGTGCGTCTTTTCCTCATCACCCTCATCCTTGGGGCATCGGCTTTCAGTACGGGTCTGCGTGCTCAGTGGAACGCGACGGCGATCGAGACCGAAACCATGCAGCACTTCCAGGCGCTGCTGCGGCTCGATACGACCAGTCCTCCGGGCAACGAGAAGCGCGCGGTCGAATACCTCGAGCAGGTCCTCAAGCGCGAGGGCATCGCCTATCAGGTGTTCGCCAAGGACCCGCAGCGCCCCAATCTCGTCGCGCGCATCAAGGGCAACGGCAAGAAGCGGCCGATCCTCCTGATGGGGCACACAGATGTCGTGTTGGTTGACCCGCAGAAGTGGAGCTTTCCGCCGTTTGGTGCGACGCGCGACGGCGGCTACGTCTACGGTCGTGGAACTGTCGACGACAAGGACAGCGTGGTTGCCGGCCTGATGCTGATGCTCACGCTCAAACGTACGGGAACGGCGCTCGATCGTGACGTGATCTTTCTGGCGGAGTCGGGTGAGGAAGGCGCGCCGGAGTTCGGCGCGCAGTTCATGATCGACAACCACTTCGACGCCATCGACGCCGAGTACTGCTTTGCGGAAGGCGGCGGTGTTGCGCGCTCGGGCGGCCGCGTCACGCAGGCGACGGTGGGGACGACGGAAAAAGAGCCGCGCCCGATTCAGCTCACCGCGCACGGTACGTCAGGTCACGGGTCGGTGCCGCTCAAGGACAACGCCATCGCGCGATTGTCGTCGGCGCTGGCGAAGATCTCGGCCTGGGTCCCACCGCTGCAATTGAGCGAGACGACGATCGCCTACTTCAAGACGCTGGCGACAGTGGCCCCGCCTGAGATGGCTCAACGCTACAGAGACGTCCTGAGCACGAACCCGAAAGTCGCAGCGGCAGCCGCGGAGTGGATGCTCGACAACCAGCCGCAGCACTGGTCGATGCTGCACACCTCGCTCGTTCCGACGATTATCGATGGGGGGTATCGCTACAACGTGATCCCGTCGGAGGCGACCGCCACGGTCGACGTGCGGTTGCATCCAGAAGAGGATCAGAAGACCTTCCTCGATCGCGTTCGTGCTGTCATCAATGATCCGAAGGTGGACGTGAAGTGGACCCGCGACTCGTATCGCCCGGCTGGCGCGTCACGCCTGAACACCGAGGCGTTCACCGTGCTGCAGAATCAGCTCAAGGCGCACTACGACACCATTACATTGCCGATGATGGGAACCGGGGCGACCGACATGTCGCAGGTCCGATCGAAAGGCGTGCAGTGCTACGGCATTGGTCCGGCGCTCGATACTGAAGACGCCGCGCGCGGCTTCGGCGCGCACAGCGATCAGGAACGCATTCTCGAGAGCGAATTGCACAAGTTCGTGCGGTTTCAGTACGACGTCGTGATGGATTTGGCGAGGGCGCGTTAGGCGGATTACCGAAAATGCTCCGTTGATTTCTCGTTCTCGAGGCAGATGAACTCGATCAGATCGGTGTCGAGCATGATCTCGTTCTTGATCGTCACCGTCCACGGCCGCGTGTAGGCCTTGGGATCCTCGACGGTGACTTCGATGTCCATGTTGCCGTAGTTCACGCGCGTGAAGCGCTCGGTCATCTTGCCGGCGTCGGTCAGCGGGCTGCCGTTCACGTCCAGCCAGCCGCCATCACGGAATCCAGTGGTCTCGACGACGAGCGTGTCGCCGACCCATTTGCCGGTGGAGTAGCCGAACCACCAGGGCTGCGGATCGTTGTTGGGCAGCGGACGGCCGTCGGTGTGGATCTGCCTGATGCCGGCATTGCCCTCGTAGAGGATCACGACGATTGATGGCGTCTGGATGATCTTGCGCGGCTGCGGATGCGTGTAGAGCTGCATGTTGCCCATCGGCAGGCAGTGCGCATCCGGGTTGTCCTTCATGTTGTCCGCCATGCGCTGCTTCTTTAGCGCGAGCGCGGATGGTGTGAATGGCAGCCCGCCTTGAACACCGGAGCCGATGTCGAAGAACAATCCCGGTCCTCGCGGCAACACGGCCGGAGTGCCTGGTGCGCCACCTGTCCCGCTGACGCCCGTTCCGAGATTCCCCCATCCTGGGCTGCCCCAGACGCCGGACAAGTCCGGCTTGCCGTCGGCCGTGCGCGGCGTGGGTGCAGTGAGGTTTGGCTTTCCGTCAGCCGTTCGCGGAACGCCCGGCGAAGGAAATGCTGGCCACTGCGCCGCGACCGACACAGACAGCATGATGGCGATGGCAACGACGGCAGCGAGCTGAGAGCTCCTCACGCGCGCGAATTATAGCCAGTTCTACTCCTGAAAGCGTCCGAAGACGGCGAGCCCCAAGAACATCGCTGCGCATAGCCACATGCCGACCGTGAACACTACAGATGCCGGTGTGGTGAGCTGTGTGACCCCGATTGCGATGAAAATTACCGCCAGCACGACGAGCAGGACGCGGAGCATCGCCTGCGCGAGCTCTGCCGGCGTTGGCATCGGCAACGTCTCGACGACACGGTCAGCGAGAATCGCACCATGCGAGTGGCCCATCGGAATAGCGGCGGCGACAGCGGCCATCGGTTCCCAGCGAGAACAGCCAACACATTCGTCGTTGCACACGGCCCGACGGTCTCCTTCGCGTACGCAGACCCAGGTCGGCTCGGGTTGAAGTGCATCGGCCAGGCCGGTGATCTGATGGCCTGGGCGGCTCCACTGGCAGTTCCAGATCGTTTGCACGTTTGCAGTGGCCATGGATGTCTCCTTCTCTGGCCCCGCGTTGTGCAATCGGTTCGCCAGCGATCGGAGAGACGAAGTGCGTCGAATTCGCTCTCAATTGCGCGTTTCGAGGAGGTGGGATAGTGGCTCGTCGGGGAATTTCACTCGGTCTCAGCGAGCTTTTCCACGCGTGCTGTCTACTGGTATCGACTCAGTCGAACGCGCACGTTGCGTGGCTGCGCAGTGGACGATCGCGCGACGACAAACACCTCGGTCCCGCGACTGAGAAGCAGCGGCGCCTTGAGGAGATACGGTGTTGGCCAATCCGCCGCGGGATCGGTGAGAGCGAGCAGGACATCGGTGCCACCGTCCGGCCGTCGGGCGGACACTTCGAGCCGCGACAGGCCGGCGATGTTTTCTGGCTGGATCGCCCACACGCGCATATCGCGCGTAAGCCTGGCCCGGGTGTCGACAACCAGATCGGTGGCGGGCCTGATCGCGGGACTCGGGATTCGGGATTCGGGATTCGAAACGAAGAATAGGCCGAGAGTGCTGCGGTCGGTTGCCTGCTCGCTCGTTCCGCGATAGTGGATGTCAACGACGATGCGAGACCGCGCCGGGAGCTGATAGGCCACATCGTCAGGCAGGCTGACGAAGCTATGCCACGGAGTCCAGCTTCCAAGCCATTGTCCTGTGCCCTCGAGGCTGAACGTGGCGCCGCGCACGACGCGCCGATCGCCGGGCATGAACTCGAGGGCTCGCACCTGACGCGCCGACGTCAAGCCGAGGTCGAGCAAGACTCTCTTCGTCGTGTTCGCGGCTTTCGCGTCGATCTCGATCGGCTGCAGGGGCCGTACGAGATCGGGCTCGCCGAGTTGCCAGTGATCGGTGTGCGGCGTGGCACGAACCTCTCGCGTTGCCGCTGCCTTTGGATCAACGACGTTGAGAAAGACCTTGCCGCCGTTTCGTGGCCCGAGCCCTTCGACCCATGACACGAGGAACTGAGATTCGCGCAGCGTCAGATGGTTGTCGTTGGTGAACTCGCCATACCCGGCGACTGCGGACCATGGCGGCATGTGACGACGGAGCACGGATGCGCGCATCGCACGCCCCTGCAGCCACGTCTGCTCGTAGGTCTCGAGCGGAAACGCCAGCCCCTTGTCCATGTGGCACATCACACAACGCTGGTTCAGGATCCGCACAATCTCGCGATCGAACAGCACCGTTGTCGTCAGCGAGCCATGCGATTGCACCCGCTGCGGCCACGCAATGACAAGCGTAATGCCCAGAGCCAAGAGTCCAGAGGCTAGAGCCTTCCTCATCGTTCCCGCACCTCGAACGTCGTGACGAACGTGTGGACCTTGTCGCGGCGGCGGAACTGCGTCCAGGCGCGATAGCGGCCTGGCTTCGGCATCAGGCCATCGAAGATCACCTTCGGCCCGCCGCGCAGCTTCTCGAGATCCGCGCCCGGCGGGATCAGAAACTGCGGCGTTTC
>Ga0315912_10006663_pt1 | contig 10288 bp, 12 predicted proteins | sample VfabasoilMG_FD_204469 | JGI IMG/M metagenome (GOLD analysis project Ga0315912, IMG submission 204469) | Garden soil microbial communities collected in Santa Monica, California, United States - V. faba soil | ecosystem: Environmental > Terrestrial > Soil > Garden | place: USA: California... | reverse complement strand
ACGGAATGCCCTGGCACTGGGATAGGCCGGCCGTGCCGCATTCCTGGCCGGCGACTGGGATTCGGCGCTGGGCGAGGCGACCTTCGACCTGATCCTGTCCAACCCGCCCTATATTCCCAGCACCGACATTCCCGGCCTGATGCCGGATGTCGCGGACCATGAACCTGGCTCGGCGCTGGATGGCGGGCCGGATGGGCTGGACGCCTATCGCCGCGTCATCGCCGCCTGCCGCCGGCTATTGGCGCCGGACGGCGTGGCGGTGCTGGAACTCGGCATCGGCCAGGCCGCGGCGGTGAGCGCATTGGCCGCGGAGGCCGGCGCTACCGCGACGACCCGGGCGGACCTGGCCGGCATTCCCCGGGCATTGGTGCTCCGCCCATCCGCCACGCAAGGCACCCGCCCGAAAAAATCGTTTGGCAGCAAGCCCCGGGCAGACTAGCTTTCACGCCTGACGGCAGGTTCCCCCACGATACCGTGGCGTTGGTTCCGGTTTTCGTCCCCTGGCCGAATCGGTGGTTCCTCGCGTTTGCTGGGTAACCGGAAGATCGGCCTATCGCGCCACGTGATGCGAAAGGGCGCGATGCGAATCCCGTCGTAATGCGTTCAGCCACCCAAACCTGATCAAGGCAGCCAGCACCGAATGAACAAGATGCGCATGCGTGGACGTGGTCATCGCCAGGGTGGCGGTGGCGGCGGCGGTGGTGGCCCGATCCGCCATCACAATTCCAGCGGCAACATCCCGTTGAACCGCAACCATGTGTTCGACAGTAGCGGGCCGGATATCCGCATCCGCGGCACGGCCCAGCAATTGTTCGAGAAATACCTTCAGCTGGGCCGGGATGCGACGAGTTCCGGCGATCGCGTGATGGCGGAAGGCTATTTCCAGCATGCTGAGCACTACTTCCGCATCCTGAACGCGATGAACCAGGCGGCGCAGCAACAGCAGCAGCAGCAACAGCAGCACCGTCGCCCATTTCATGGCGAGGAAGAGGCCCAGCCGCAGGCGGCGCCTCCGGCTGAGGCCGAGGTGCGGGTGCCGGGCGCGGGCGAGCAGCCGGAGATGCGGGAGATTCCGATCGCCAGCGCGCCGCCGGAAGGCTGAGGCGCGCTTCTAACTTCCCTGCTTCCCCGTCTATCCTGTGCGGAACAGGAGGGACGGGGCATGAGCGAGGACGACCACGCCGAGGCCGCCGAACTGGAGCGGGCCGCCGCATGGCGCCTGCGGCAGGTGGACGAGAACCCGGACGACATGATCAGCGCCGAAGCCGCGCGTCAGTTGCAGACGCTGGCGGAGCAGGTGCGGGCGCTGGAGGGTGGCAAGCTGCTGCACGAGTTCCGCTGCATCTGCAACTGGCTGGGCGAATCCGGCGACGTGGACGAGTTGGTGCAGTTGGTGCGCGACTATAACGGGCGCATCGGGGTCGGGGAGCATCCGGCCGATGGCGAGGCTTACCTGCGCGCGCTGGTCGGGCTGGCGCAAAAAACATTCGGGAGCATGTGATGGCCCGCTCCCCCCTGTTTCATCCGGATTTCAAGGCGGCGCCCTACTGGTGGGAGGCGTATCAGCCGACGGCGACGGACCCGGTGGATGTGCCGGCGAGGGTGCGCGTGGCAATCGTCGGCGGCGGGTATGGCGGGCTTTCGACCGCGCTGGAACTGGCGAAGCAGGGTGAGGAATGCGTGGTGCTGGAGGCCGCCGAACTTGGCTTCGGGGCCAGCACACGCAATGGCGGCGCGGTTTCCGGCGGGGTGAATATCGGCAAGAGTTTTTCCGGCAAGGGATTGTCCGTGGCGCCGAACCGGGCCGAGGCGATGCTGGCGGACGGGTTCGATGCGTTCACCTTGATCGAGCGGTTGATCGCGGAGGAAGGGATCGATTGCCACTGGCAGAAGAACGGGCGCTTCGTGGGCGCGTGGACGCCCGGGCACTACAGATACCAGGAAAGCCGGCTGGCACTACTGAACGAGGCGGCGAAGTCCGACAGCTACATGGTGCCGCGCGAACGCCAGCGCGAGGAGATGGCAAGCGACTTCTATTACGGCGGCATGGTGGTGGAACGCTCCGCCAGCCTGCATCCGGCGCTGTACTACAAGGGGTTGCTGGACGCGGCGCGGCGGCGCGGGGTGACAGTGTGCGCCAGGGCGCCGGTGACGCGCATCAAGCGTGAGGCCGATGGCTGGCTGGTGCGCACCGGGCGCGGCGAGGTGCGGGCGCATGAGGTTGTTATCGCCACCAACGGCTACACCGGCGACATCACGCCAGAGTTAAAGCGACGCGTGGTGCCGATCGCCAGCCATATCATCGCCACTGAGGAACTGCCGGCTGACCTGGCGGCGTCCCTGATCCCGAAGATGCGCACGCTTTCCGACACGCGGCGTGTTCTCAGCTACTACCGCATGTCCCCCGATGGACGGCGCATGGTGTATGGCGGGCGGCCGCGGTTCACGCAGGTGGGGCCGGAGGTGAGCGCCCCTGCCCTGCACGCGCACATGACGGCACGGTTTCCGCAATTGAAGGACGCGCGAATCACCCACGCCTGGACCGGCAATACCGCGTTCACGCTGGATGCCGTGCCGCACATGGGCCAGCAGGACGGGATGCACTACCTGCTGGGCTGCAACGGCAGCGGCGTGGCGGTGATGACCTACCTGGGCTGGCAGACAGCTCGGAAGATCACTGGTGCGGCGAACAGACCGAGTGCGTTTGACGCCGAGGAATTCCCGACGCATCCGATGTACAACGGCAACCCGTGGTTCTTGCCCGCCATCGGCGGCTGGTTCCGGCTGCGGGATGCCGTGGATCGGAAGTTGGCGGGAATGCTGGGCGGTTAGTTCCTCTAGTACATCGCCCCGCGCGCGCTCACCGGCCACAGGCATTCCACGCGGCCGTTGCGCACGCCCACATACCAGTCGTAGCGGTCAACCGTCGGGTCGCAGTGGCCCGGCACCAGCCGCAACTTCTCACCCAGCTTCGGCGATGTGGTTTCGGTGGCGCATTCCAGCTTGCCGTGTTCGTCGGAGGCGCTGGTGTAGCGAATGTCCGGGCGTTGCCAGATCAGCGGGAAGCCGGAGTCCGTGGGCACCGCCTTGTGGCCGGCGTCCAGCACGGCGAGGCCGGGACGGGGGGAGGACATGACGGTGGAGAGCACGAACAAGGAGTGCAGGAAGGTGGAGACGAGGTGGCCGGAACCGTCCTGGTTGCGGGCGTAGTCGGCGTCCATGAAGGCGTAGCTGCCGGCCTGGATTTCCGTATAGACGCCGGTGTGGGATTCCAGTTCGAAGGTGCCGGTGCCGGCGCCGCCGACGATGGGGCAATCGAGGCCCTGCTGGCGCAGTTGTTCCACCGTGCGGCGGCTGCCCTCGGTGGCGAAGTCGATCATCTTCCTGCGCTCCTCGATGGTGCGCTTGTGCTGGGCGCTGCCGTGGTAGGCCTGCAACCCGCCGAAGATGAGGTGCTTCGAGGCGGCGATTTTCTTGGCGAGGTCCACGGCGTCCGGGCCGGGCTGCACGCCGCAGCGAGCGGCACCGACGTCGATTTCCACAAGCACGGAAAGGCGAATGCCGGCATCCGCGGCGGCGGCTTCGGCGGCGGCGACCTGGGAAGCGTCGTCCACGCAGAGGGCGACCTTGGAGATTTTCGCCAGCGCGGCGAGGCGGGCGAGCTTGGAAGCACCGACGACCTCGTTGCTGACGAGGATGTCCGGCACGCCGCCCCAGGCGAGGGCTTCCGCTTCGCCGACCTTCTGGACGCATTGGCCGATGGCGCCGCGCTTGATCTGCTGCAAAGCGACGACGGCGGATTTGTGCGTTTTGGCGTGAGCGCGCAGCCGGGTTTTGGTGGGCGCGAGCAACGCCGCCATCTTGTCCAGGTTATGCTCGAAGGCGTCGAGGTCCAGGATCAGCGCCGGGGTGTCGACTTCGTCCTCGCGCATGCCCGGGCGGGCGGGTGGCGGCTGCATCATCGTGTCTCTCCCCATGCGTGGCGTGTGGCTGCCGGTGCGACCCAGGCGAAGGCGCGACTCTGACCGAGGGGCGTGCCGACGGCAACCGGGATCAGGCGATAGCGCGGGCCTTCATAGGCGGAGAGGCGGCGGAAGGCGGACGGGCCGATAGTGACGATCGCTCCGGGGACGACATGGGTGGCTCCCCGGCGCAGGGTTGGCCAGGGTGTGGTGCCCATGCGGACGCGGCGGTAGCCGGGCAAGGTAGCGGGGATCATGCGCGCGCCGAGGCCCGGCGTGCCGGCGCGGCGGGCCAGCAGGTCCGGGTCCAGCAAGGTGCCATAAACGAAAACCCGCATTCAGGCGGCGAATTCGTAGGCGTCCATGCGCAGTGCGGCGAATTCCACGCTGCTGTGCAGGCGGTGCGCCTTGGCCCCCTCCCCGGCTGCGCCCATGGCGACGTAGATCGGCAGCAGGTGTTCGTCCGTCGGGTGTTGCTCCACGGCCGCCGGGGCGCGGGTGCGGTAGGCGAGGAGTTCGGCGGTGCGGTTGGCGGCCAGCGCCTGGTCGAACCAGGTGGCGAAGGCGGTGACGCTGGGCGTTTCCGGCGCGTCCAGCGATGCGCGGTTCAGGATGCGCAAGTTGTGGGTGAAGCTGCCGGAGCCGACGATCAGCACGTTCTCCTCCCGCAGCTTCGCCAGGGCGCGGCCGAGTTGCATGTGATGCGCCGGGCCGAGATGCGGCTGGATGGAAAGTTGCACGATGGGGACGTCGGCGGCCGGCCAGATGAGGGCGGCGGGGATCCAGGCGCCGTGATCCAGGCCGCGCTGGCGGTCGATGCCGCAGGGAAGGCCGGCATCGGCCAGCAGTTCCGCCACCCGCTCCGCCAGCGCCGGGGCGCCGGGAGCGGGGTAGCGCATGTCGTAGAGCGCCTGGGGGAAGCCGCCGAAATCATGGATGGTCTCGTTCACGGCCACCGCGTTGACCGCCGGTTCCACAGTTTCCCAGTGGGCGGAAACGATCAGTACCGCCTTGGGACGGCCCAGGCGCGTGCCCAGGGTGGTGAAGAACCGGCGCGCGGGCGAATCCCGCAGTGCCGTCATCGGCGAGCCGTGGCTGATAAACATTGTGGGCAGCATGGCGGCCTCCTTGGAATAGCGCTTCAGGCGTGGGCGGGCTGGGTGGACCCGCGCGAGGCGCGGAGGACGCGGCCCAGGGAGAGGGCACCATCACCCAGCAGCGCCTGCGCGATCAAGGCGGCGATCCAGAAGCCGAGATATTCCCAGCCGTTCTTGCCGGACCAGAACCCGTTGGCACCGTGCACCATGAAGATGGCGCCGAGGATGATCGGCACGCCGGCCAGCGCGGCCAGTCTTGTGGCGATGCCCAGGAAGAGCGCGGCACCGATGGCGAATTCGCCGGCGATGGTGGCGTAGCCGACGATGCCAGGCAGACCGAGTTTCTCGAAATAGGCCCAGGTGCCGGCGGGGGTGAAGACGAAAAACTTCAGCCACGCATGGGCGATGAACAGGATGCTCAGGCTGAGGCGCAGGATGGTGGCGGCCCAATCAGCGCGTGTGTCGGCGTTGCGGATGGTTGTCATGTGGTGTCTCCGGGTCGATTGCGCGGCGGTTCAGCCGCGGCGGTTGCGGTCAATGAAGGTGGCGAACGCGGTCATCACGTTGCCGAGGAAGGTGCGGGTGGCATCGTTGGTGATGGCGCCGTCCTGGCCCAGCAGCTTGTCGACATGCGCGATGTAGGCTTCCGGCTGCTGCAACGTGGGCATGTCCAGGAACACCAGGGACTGGCGCAGATGGTGGTTGGCGCCGAAGCCAGAAATCGCGCCGGGGGAGCTGCTGACGATCGCCGCCGGCTTGCCTGACCAGACGCTCTTGCCATAGGGGCGGGAGCCGACATCGATGGCGTTCTTCACCCCGGCGGGAACCGAGCGGTTGTATTCCGGCGTGACGAACAGCACCGCGTCGGCCGGGGCGATCGCAGCGCGGAAACGCGTCCAGGCATCCGGGGCGGCGGTTTCCAGGTCGGGATCGTACAGTGGCAGGTCGCGGATCTCGACGATGCGGCCGCTGACACCGGCCGGGGCCAGGCCGATCAGGGCATTGGCCAGCATGCGGTTGAACGATCCGGCGCGCAGGCTGCCGACGATGACGGCGAGGTCGATGGGCCGGGTAGCTTGGGACTGCGACATGGGCGTGATCTCCGTGCAACTGGGGGAGCCTGGCCGAACGGATTGCCCGGCGCTGATGGCATTCCAGATAGATCCCGCGTTCTCGCATGTTAATTTCCGAATTCTGCAGTATCATTATGCGAATTCGCATAGGACTCGCTCCGATGGACTGGGATGACTTGCAGACCTTCCAGGCAATCGCGCGGCATGGCTCATTGTCCGCCGCCGCGCGGGCCCTGGGCGTGCGGCAATCCACCATGGGCCGGCGGCTGGCGGCGCTGGAACGCCGGTTCGGGCACCAGTTGCTGCAACGGACCCCACATGGGTTCCTGCCGACACAGGCCGGGGAGGCGATCCTGGGCCATGTCGAGCGGATCGAGCATGAGACACTGGCGATCGGCCGGACGCTGACCGGTCAGGATTCCCGGCTGGCCGGCACAATCCGCCTGACAGCGGTGGAAACGCTGGCGGTGGAGGTGCTGACACCGTTGCTGGGCACATTCGCGGCGCGGCATCCGGGCATCGAGGTCGAACTGCTGGCCGACTTCCGCAGCCTGAGCCTGACGCGGCGCGAGGCCGACCTGGCGGTGCGCCTGGCGCGGCCGACGCGCGAGGACCTGGCGGCACGCAAGGTGGGGGACATCACCTTCGGCTTCTACGCCGCCGCCATCTACCTGGAACGCCACGGCATGCCGGATTTCTCCGCCGGGGCGGCGGGGCATCGCATCATCCTCAACCCCGAGGACCTGATGCCGGCGACACCGGAGGTACGCCAGCTCGCCGCCCTGGCCGGCCGCGCGCAGGTGGCGCTGCGCAGCGCCAGCCGCTACGCGCAACGCGCCGCCTGCCAGGCGGGCATGGGCATCGCCTGCCTGGCGGACTACCTGGCGGACGGCGCCGGCCTGGTGCCCGTTGCGGCGCCTGTTATGCCGGCGGGCCGCGAAATCTGGCTGGCGGTGCATGCGGACATGCGGCACATGCCGCGCATCCGCGCGCTGTCCGACCACCTCGCCGAGGGCCTCGGCGCCATGGCGGGGCGGCTGGCGCGGCAACGGTTGCACTTGCATCCGGTCCCGCGTTCAATGCCGGCGCCTGTGGGAGACATACCGCCATGACCATCCGCGCCCAGCTCACGCATGTCGGAATCTATGTGCGGGACCTGCCGCGCATGGAGAAATTCTACACCGAGGTCCTCGGCCTGATCGTGACGGACAAGGGCAAGTCGTCACGCGGCAACATGGAACTGACATTCCTCAGTGCCTCGCCCACCGTGCACCACCAGGTGGTGCTGGTCAGCGGCCGGCCGCAAGACGTGGCCTTCTCCACCGTCAACCAGATGTCCTTCACCGTCGCCAGCCTGGACGAACTGCGCGAGGTGCATCGCCGCGCCCTGGACCTCGGCGCGACGAACATGCGCGTCACCACGCATGGCATCGCCTGGTCCATCTATTTCGCCGATCCGGAGGGCAATGTGGTGGAGGCGTATGTCGACACGCCCTTCCACATCCCGCAGCCGCACGGCACGCCATTCGACCTTGCCGCACCGGACGCGGAAATCCGTGCCTGGACCGAGGCGCATTGCCGGGCCGATCCGGGTTTCCGCCCGCACGCGGACTGGTCGCGCGAGCAGGCCGCGAAGCTGACGTGAGCCTGGATAACCGCCCGCCGCCACCGCCCGATCGGCGCCCATGACCGAGGGTTCGATTGCCCACCGCGCCATGCGCGGCGCGGGATGGGTGATGGGCTGGCGCATGGCAACGCGCCTGCTCGGCCTGCTCAGCACGCTGATCCTGGTGCGGTTGCTGACACCTGACGATTTCGGCCTTGCAGCGCTGGCCACCGCCTTCGCCGCCAGCGTGGAAGCGATGTCCGCCATCGGAGCGGAATTCGCCCTGATCCGGGAACGCAACCCCAGCAAGGCGATGTACAACACGGCGTTCACGCTGAACCTGATGCGCGGCGTGGCGACGATGCTGATACTCATCGCCGCCGCCTGGCCGATGGCGGCGTTCCTGGGGGACATGCGGCTCGCGCCGGTGATGTGCCTGCTCGGCGTTGCCTTCATGCTGTCGGCACTGGAAAACATCGGCACGGTGGATTTCCGCCGCGCGCTGGATTTCGGCAAGGAGTTCCGCCTGTTCCTGGTGCCGCGCATCGTCGGCATCAGCGCCAATATCGCCACCGCCTTTATGCTACGCAGCTACTGGTCCCTGGTGATCGGCATCTTCGTCACGCGCCTGTGCCGCATGACGTTCAGCTATGTGATGCACCCGTTCCGTCCGAGCCTGTCACTGGCAGCGTGGCGGCATATGTTCAGTTTCTCGTTCTGGCTGTGGGCGAACAGCCTGGTCGCGCTGGTGCGCGAACGAGCGGACACGCTGGTGCTGGGGCGGATGCTGGCCACCGAACGAGTCGGTGTTTTCGCGATCGGCTCGGAGATCGCGCTGCTGCCCAGCACGGAGATTCTGGAACCGGCCAGTCGCACGCTGTATCCCGGCTTCGCCGCCGGCGCCCATGCCGGGGCGGACATGTCCCGCGCCTTCCTGGACGCGATGGCCGTGTTGATGCTGCTGGTACTGCCGGCCGGGTTCGGTATTTCCCTGGTGGCCGATCCGCTGGTGCGCCTGGCCCTGGGGGCGAAGTGGCTGGATGCGATCCCCCTGGTGCAGGTCATCGCGTTGACGGGGGTGTTCGCGGTGATCATTCAGACAGCCGGCAACCTTTTCGGCGTGCGCGGCGAAACCCGGCTGCTGTTCCAGATGTCCTTGCTGAGCACGATCCTGCGCGTGCCGCTGCTGGTGGCGATGATCTGGTGGCATGAGCTGGTGGGCGCGGCCCTGGGTGTGGCGGCGATCCTGGCGCTGGAGGCGACGTTCTACCTGATCGTGACGGGTCGCAAGCTGCATATCGGGCCCGGTGGATACCTGGGCACGGTGTGGCGCCCGGCTTTGGCAACGGCGGCGATGTGCGCGGTGCTCTACTGGCTGGGCCTGGGCTGGACGGCGACGCAGGGCGGCGCGGGAGAGGCGACATTCCTGCTGCTGGCGGGAACGGCCACCGGGGCGACGGTCTTCGTGGCGGCGCTTGGCGGCATCTGGCTGGCGGCCGGGCAGCCGGTTGGTGCGGAACAGACCCTGCTGCGTTTCGCGATCGGCGCAATCCCGGCGCGCTGGCGACCCGGCCTTACGCTCTGACCGCCGTTTCGCGAGCCGCGATGACGGACCGGAACAGGGCAAGCTGGCCCGCCGTGGTCTCCTCCCAGCCGAAGGCCAGCGCGTATGCGCGGGTTGCGGCGCGATCCGGCAAGGACGCGAACAGGTCCCGTACGCCGGCCGCGATGCCTTCCGGCGTGTTCTCCGTCATGATCCGGCCAGCCGCCGGTTCGCGCACCACTTCAGGGTTGCCGGGGATGTTGCTGGCCAGCACCGGCGTGCCGCATGCCATGGCTTCCAGCAGCACATTCGCCCATCCTTCGCGGGACGATGCCAGCACCAGCGCATCCGCGGCGCTGTAGTAGCGCGACAGGTCCGCGTGCGGCACGGTGCCGATGGGGCGGACGCGATCGGCAACACGCAGGCGCTGCGCCAGTTGCTCCAGGCGCGCGCGTTCATCGCCCTCTCCCACGATCAGCAGGCGGAAACCGGGCAGCGCGGGGAGTGCCGCTATGATCCGGTCGTGACCCTTGCGGGGAATCAGGTGGCCGACGGAGATCAGTGTCGGCCCGTCGAGGCCGAGGCTGGCGCGCGCGGCGGCGCGATTTCCCGGTGTGAACAGGGTGGTGTCCACACCATTGCGCAATACCATCACCTTCCCGCCTGGAGCACCGAGGGCAATGACGGCATCGCGGAGCGCGGCACTGACCGTGACCAGGGCATCTGCATCCGCGATCGCGCGCTGTATCAGCCGACGCGGCGCCGGGTAGTCGGGTATCTGCGTGACGTCGGAGCCGCGCGCGGTGATCACGACCGGCAGCCGGAATTCGGCGCCAAGCCAGGTGGCGGCGACGCCATCCGGATACAGGTAATGGGCGTCGATCACGTCGAACCGGGCGCCCTGGCGCAGCAGCCGGCGCAGGGTGCGGCGGCTGGATCGGTAGAGCAGCCATGGCGCGACCCGCATGCCGATGCGCGGAATGGCGAGATAGCGGGGATGCAGGACA
>Ga0315912_10006662_pt1 | contig 10289 bp, 5 predicted proteins | sample VfabasoilMG_FD_204469 | JGI IMG/M metagenome (GOLD analysis project Ga0315912, IMG submission 204469) | Garden soil microbial communities collected in Santa Monica, California, United States - V. faba soil | ecosystem: Environmental > Terrestrial > Soil > Garden | place: USA: California... | reverse complement strand
GCGATTCCGGCCGCAGCCTTCGCACAGTCGAGCATCACGGGAGTCGTTCGGGATACGTCTGGCGCCGTCCTTCCGGGAGTCACGGTTGAGGCCACAAGCGAGGTCTTGATCGAGAAAGTTCGGTCCGTCACCACCGACAGCAGCGGGCAATACCGCATCGTCGATCTACGCCCTGGCACTTATTCCGTCACATTTACTTTGCCGGGATTCAGCCTTTTCAAGCGCGACGGGCTCGAGCTCTCTGGTGAATTCGTCGCAACGGTCAACGCAGACCTTCGCGTCGGCACACTGGAAGAAACCGTCACGGTCACTGGAGAGAGCCCTATCGTTGACGTGCAGAGCGCCAAGCGCCAACGCAATCTCGACAGTGAACTCGTGCAGGCGTTACCGACCGCCCGTGGGTACGGGGGCCTCATGGTGCTGATCCCGTCGATGGTCCAAAGCGGCGGCGGCAATCCAAATGTGCAATTGAGCCCGGGCATGATCGTCTTCGGTGGACGCGGCGGCCGCGGCAACGAAGGGCGCGCGCAGGTTGATGGTCTGAATACGGGTGCATCGCTCAACGGCGGCGGTGTGTCCGGCTATCGGCAGGACATCGAGAACGCGCAGGAGGTGGCGATCACCACCGCTGGCGGGCTTGGCGAAACCGAAGTGGGTGGCCCGACGATCAATATCATCCCGAGGACAGGCGGCAACACGTTCAGGTCGCACGCCTTCTTCACTGGCCTCAAAGGTGGGATGCAGGCGAGCAACTACACCGACGAACTGAAGGCGGCAGGCCTGCGGACGCCCGCCAAGACGAACTACATCTACGACACGAGCTTCTCAATCGGCGGTCCCATCATCCAGGACCGGCTGTGGTTTTACGCGATGGCGTACTACCGTGGCAGCGAGAACACCATCCCGGGCATGTTCTACAACACGAACGAATTCGATATCACCAAGTGGCTCTACGAGGCTGATACGAACCGCCCGGCCCTGTCCGGTGGCCGTGGCCCGATTCAGCCCAACCTCCGGCTGACGTTTCAGCTCACGCAACGCGACAAGTTGAATCTGTTCTGGGATGAGCAGATCAGCAACAACAGCCTTGGCGCTGGCTCGGCCACCGCGGCGCCTGAGACCGGCGGTCTCAATCATGGCTGGCAGCGCGTGCAACAGGTGAAATGGACATCGACCACGACGAACAAACTGTTGCTCGAGGCGGGCCTCGGCACGTACCTCTCGAACTGGAACACGCGCGAGCGGCCCGAGAACAACCGTGACCTCATTCAGGTCACCGAGCAGTGCGCGCCAGTCTGCGCCACCAACGGCGGCATCGCGGGGCTCCAGTATCGCGCGCAGGGCACGTGGAACGCCGACTGGATCGGCGCGCATACCTGGAACGCGGCGGCGACGTACGTGACGGGCTCCAACTCGATGAAGATCGGCTATCAGGGCGCCTATCACGAGGACAACCGCGCGCCAGACTCCGGCAATGCCAAGCTGCAGTATCGCTTCAACAACGGCATCCCGAATCAGCTGACGCAGCGCCTCGAGCCGTACCGAACGTATTCGCGTGTGCGCTACAACGCGCTCTACCTGCAGGATCAGTGGACGCACGGCCGGCTGACCATGAGCGGGGCGCTGCGATACGACCATGCGTGGAGCTACTACCCGGAGCAGCAGATCGGGCCTACCCGGTTTCTGCCGACGGCGATTGTCTTCCCCGAGTCCAAGGGTGTGATCGGCTACAACGACATCACGCCGCGGGCAGGTGTGGCCTATGACGTGTTCGGGAACGGCAAGACAGCGGTGAAGGTGAACGTCGGCAAATACCTCGAGGCCGCCGTCAACGGCAACGGCAACTATTCGGCGCTGCTCCCGACGTCGCGCATGGACACGACGCAGACGCGCAACTGGACCGACTCGAACAACAACCGCACCCCGGATTGCGATCTGATGAACGGCGCCGCGCAGAATCTCACCGCAACTGGCGGCGACATCTGCGGCGCGTGGGGCAACACCAACTTCGGCAAGTACGTGTACACCACGTCCTATGACGAAAAGATCCTCAAGGGCTGGGGCGTACGGCCGTCGGACTGGCAGATCGGTGTCACGCTGCAGCAAGAGATCCTGCCGCGTGTTTCCGTCGAGCTCGGCTACACACGTCGATGGCTGGAAAACTTCACCGTCACCGACAACCGGGCGCTGTCGCCAGCCGACTTCGACACCTTCACCGCGATCGCACCGCTCGATCCGCGTCTACCTGGTGGCGGCGGCTACTCGATCCCGGGCCTCTACCACGTGAAGAACGAGAAGTTCTCCGTGCCGGTGGATAACCTGCGCACCTACGCACCCGACTATGGGTCGATCACGCAGGTGTACAACGGCTTCGACTTCAACGTGAACGCGAGGACCGCTTACGGTCTGCAGTTGCAAGCCGGCACGTCCACTGGTCAGCGCAAGACCGACTACTGCGACATCCGCGACGACCTGCCCGAGCAGTCGCTCGGGTTCTCCACCGCGAGCGAAGTCCCGGCCTACAGCCCGGTAAACCCGTACTGCAACTTCTCACCTGGCGTCACCACCAGGTTCACCGCGGCCGGCTCCTACACGATCCCGAGGATCGATGTGCTCGTGAGCAGCACGTTCCAGAGCGGACCGGGAGAGCCGTTGGCTGCGAACTGGACGGTGTCGAACGCGATTGCGTCGCAGTGGCTCGGACGGCCGCTCTCCGGCGCCGCTCCGAACATCACGATCAACCTGCTCAGCCCCACCGACATGACCTTCCCGCGCGTGAATCAGCTCGATCTGCGCGTCGGCAAGATCCTCCGGTTCAACGGACAGCGAGCGAACATCTCGCTCGATCTGTTCAACGCGCTCAACTCTGACACGGTGCTGAATTACAACCAGGCATTCACACCGGGTGGCGCATGGCTCGTTCCGACGAGCGTGCTGACGGCGCGCACGGCGAAGATCACCGTGCAGTACGACTTCTAGTTTCGGAAGGCTCTACGCACCCGCACGCCGCCTGAGTCTCAGGCGGCGTGTGTGGTGTCTGGTGCTGGCGCCGCTGCGATCGCGACGGCGCCCGCATCATCCAGCCACGGCGTGAGCACGCGCCGCAACTCCCGGACACTGATCGGCTTGCTGATGTAGTCGTCCATGCCCGCGGCCCGGCATCGTTCCGCGTCGCCGGCCATTGCATTTGCCGTCACCGCGACGATCACCGGGCGCGCTCCCGATCTGCCGCGAATGATCTTCGTCGCCTCGAAGCCGTCCATCACCGGCATCTGACAGTCCATCAGCACGAGGTCGAACGGCGTCGCCGCCACCGCCTCCACTGCCTGCCGGCCGTCACTCACAAGCTTCGCGTCGATCCCGAGCTTCTGGAGCATCGCCCTGATGACCATCTGATTCACAGAGTTGTCTTCGGCGACGAGGACCCTGCAGAGCGACGAGCGCCTGCCCCGATCCGGCGCAGGTGACACGGTCGCGTGCCGCGTCGTGGATCGCGTTGCCAGAGCTGGAACCGTTGCGGGCAGCGAGAACCAGAAGATCGACCCCGGCCCTCCATTTGTTGGCTGCGTCATCGCGGGGCTGATCACGCCAAGCTCGCCACCAAGCAGATCGACGAGCTGCCTGCAGATCGCCAACCCGAGTCCGGTGCCACCGAAGCGGCGAGTCGTGGACACATCGAGTTGCGTAAACGGCTGAAACAAGTTCTTCTGACTGTCTGGCGGAATACCCGGGCCCGTATCGACGACGCTGAAGCGAAGCTTCGTGCTCGCCGGATCCGTGTCCACGAGAACCCGCACACGACCTGCGCTCGTGAACTTCACCGCGTTGCCGACAAGGTTCGTGAGCACCTGCCGCAACCGGCCTGGATCGGTTTCGATTGCATCAGGAAGGCCGGGTGCATACTCGACGGACAGTTCCAATCCCTTCTCGAGCGCCCGCGGCCGCAACAGCTGCATCACATCATCGACGGCACCACGCAGCTCTGTCGGAAGCCACTCGACGTCAAGCTTGCCTGCCTCGACCTTCGAGAAGTCGAGAATGTCATTGATGATCGAGAGCAGCGCGTGACCCGACCGTTGCACGGTCACGAGCTGTTCGCGTTGATCGGCGCTGAGGGGTGACTCGAGCAGCAGATCCGTCATACCGATGATGCCGTTCATCGGTGTGCGAATCTCATGGCTCATCGTCGCCAGGAAGTTGCTCTTGGTTCTGGTGGCCGCTTGCGCTGAATCGCGCGCCACACGCAGCTCTTCGGCCTGAAGTGCGAGAGCCCGCTCTGCCCTGACAGCCATTTGCTGGGCCTGTTGCGCATCCTCGGCAAGATTGAGCGCCGCGAGTTGCTGTGCACGCGTGGCGGATGTCTGCTGTTCGAGCGCGCGATTGGCCGCCTCGAGTCCAAGCGATCGCTCGAGCAATTGATCGTGGGCCATGGCCAGTTCTTCGGTGCGCTCGCGAACCCGCTCCTCGAGCTCCTGGTTCAACTCGCGTGCGCGCCGAGTGGCGCTGTCTCGTTCCAGACCGATCGCCGCCAGAACCATCGAGCTCAGTGAAACCAGCACGAGGTAGGCGAGCAGCATCGAGACTCGCTGCGGAATGGGGCCCTGCCCGAACACACCAAACCCGGCACTCGTACCGGCAACTGCGATGGTTGTGAGGACGAGTGTTGCGAATGCCGTGTGCCGCGGACCGAAGCGGATCGCAATCCACATCAGCAGCGGCAACATGAAGTACGGGATCGGAAGCCGCTCCACTCCAGCGAACAGGTTCGTCGCAAACGTGACGTACGCCGCGGCGATCACGACGCCGATGGCCACCACCTGCTCCAGGCGATGTCGCCGTTGAAGTGCCCCTCCTGGAGTCGCGAGGGCAACAACTGCCGGTGCACCGATCAGCATCCCGAGCACATCGCCCACGCACCAGCCGGTCCACAAACGCAGGCTCGCAACATCAGCCGACCTTGTGGCCCAGAGCGCAATGACACCAATAGAGGCAGCCACGACACTGCCGGCAGACGCGAATACGACCAGCCGCGCGACGTCAACGACGCGCTCGAACGTGAGGTGGACGTTGACTCGACGAAGGAGATACGCAGCCAGGGCTGCTTCGAGTGTGTTCCCCATCGTCGCCGCAAGGACGAACGCGGGATGCCATCCCTGAGCGACGTAGGTGATCGTCGCGCCGAGCATCACACCGGGCAGCGCGATGGGTCCCCACACGAGCACGGCAGCCAGCGTGATGCCCGACGGAGGCGACAGGAGCGCAAGCATGCCGTGACTGAAGCCGAGCGAGACCCGGAAGCGTGCGACCGCCACGTAGACAGCGGCCGTCATCGCCACGATCAACGCGGCTCTCAATCGAGGAGACAACGTTGACATCAGAGCGAATCCCCCGGCCTCGGCACGTCGGAGAAGTCGTCGGCGAACGACAGATTGAACGGCGCTTCCATCCCGAGGCGCACCGATCGCTCGTTGACCATTCGCTTCAGCTCGATCATGCGAAGCTCGCGGCCGGATGCGAGCCGATTGAACCGCCCCAGCTCGATCGTGCGCTGCTCGAGCGCCTCCGACGTCGCCGCAAGCGCCTCAATCGCCTGCCTGCGGCTCGAGTCGTCGCGCAGGATGACGACATATCCAGACGACTCACGGGTGGACTGCAGCGGAGTGATTGCTGCAGCTCCCCAGAAGCGATGACCGTCCTTCCGAACGTGCCACCCTTCGCGAACTTGTCGATCGACGATGCCGCTCTCGCCGGCATACGGGTTGGCCTCGCCCACCCAGAAGCGCGACGCCGGGCGCGCGATCGCCTCCGCCTCTGTGTACCCAAGCATCCGCTCGGCGCTCGCATTCCAACTGGCGACATTGAGCTCGGGGTCGATCCGGAAGATTGCGTGGTCCGTGATGGCGTCCACCATGAGCTGCGTCTGCGCCTCGCTCACTCGCACCGCCTGCGACATGCCCTCGGCCATGACCACCGCGCGCCGTCTGACGGTTGCCGAGGCCCAGAGCCCGACGCCGAGCAGGAGATTGAGTGCGAGCCCGCAGACGGCAATCAGCCAGTGCTGATAGCGATCGGTGAACGACAGGAAAGATGCTGCGGGCCGCGCGATGAGCAACCATCGATGGCCGGCGATGTCGAGCATCACCCGCTGCGACAGCGTGTCAGAGCTTGCAGTGTCCGCGACTGCCGGACTTTCCGGCGCACTTCGATACAACAACCCTGTGCCTGCGGCCACGGGGCCGTCGTAGATCTCGAAGTCGATGTCCCAGTGCTGGTCGCGAAAGATGCTCTTCATCAGATCGCGAGCACGGAACGCGCCGAACACGAACCCAGTCAACGCGGCACGGCGCTCTTCCACTGAGTCCGTCGGCTGGCCAGGAGCGTAGACCGGTAGATACAACAGGAATCCAGGCTGGCCTGTCGCCTGTACGCCTTCCTGCACCAGACGCAGCTGGCTGCTGAGCGCGGGAAGCTTCTGATCGCGCGCCCGCGTCATCGCTTCGCGACGCACCGGCTCGCCCGACATGTCGTAACCGAGTACGCGCATGTTCTCGTGCGCGAATGGATGGACGTAGATGACCGCGTGATACTCCTCGCGAGTGTCAGCGGGCCAGATCGCAAACGGCCAGCGCCGCTCCTGGACCTGACGCTCGAAGGCGGCACGTTCGGCGTGCCTCACTCGAGCGCTGAACCCGATCGCCTGAAGACCAGGAGTGGAGGTCTCGGGGTGGATGGCGCGGAGGTATCGATCCCACTCCGCCGGCGGCACGGACCCGGTGGCGTCGAACAGGCCGACGACGCCGCGCAGCACGTTCACGTGGTTCTCTAACCGCTGCTCGATGAGCGTCTGGACCATCGACGTTCGCAGCTTGAACCGGTCGTACGCACGTGCAGCCGTGGACACCTGAGTGACATGCCACGCAATGCCGGTCAACAGCAGCGACAGAATCGGAACCAGCCACAACCAAACAGGCCGGCGAAAGCGGTCGGGTGCCACCTGGGAATCGCTGGGCACACGACGACTGGACCACGCCATACCACGGAAATCGGCACCCGTCCCCCACTCTGGAGTGCGGTGGCTTCCCCACCACGCGAACCGCTAGGTATGCTGGTGCCGATGCAGAAAGCGCTGGCCGGTCTCATCGTCGCCGCGGGTCTGGCCGTGAGCGCCAGCGGTGCGACATTCTTCGGGATCGACGCGTGGAAGATCGTACTGGCCGCAGCCGGCGCCGCCATCTTCGTGATGGGGGCCGAGCGGCGGCCTCGGGGCGGCCGCTAAGGCCACCCCACTCACCACGATTAGTTCACGACCATCACAGGCGCATTTGAGCTCTCGCGACTATCGAGCCGCCCCAGCTTGTTGCCTTGCGTGTTGTCGCGGAGCATCAACGACACGACTCCGTCGCCGGCGGTCTGCGTTTTCACGAATGCAGAGACGTCCCACGTAACCCACCCGGTGACCGTGACGCTCTGGCACGCCAGCGACGTGCCTGCAGCAGGCTGAGTCTTCCAGGTCATCCCACCTTCCGTCCACGTGTCCGTCGCAACGCCGAACGCGCAGATCGGAATCGGTGTGCCATTCGAGAGATTGCTTACATACACGCGAAGCGTCGCCTTCGAAATGGAGCCTTTGCCGACTCTGAACTGCAAGAAGATGCGGCGGTGATATTCGTCGCTGGTGCTGTTGCTGTCCTTCACCTCTAGCTCCGAGGAACTGCCGAAGTTGGTGGACCCGGACGTACCACCGCGAACGAACGTATCTGCGGCAGCGGTGTAGTTGCCCGCAAGTGATGACGTAGCCCCTCCCGGACTTTCCGATGAGCCTGACGAGCCCGTTGACCCCGCGGACCCGCTGTGCGTCCAGTCGGTCCAGCCGACACTCTTCCCCGGTCGCGTCGGGCTTGACGCCGGTAGCGTGCCCTTGCCGTAGTAGTAGTTCACGAGATACGGGAGCCAGTTGTCGTCACCGGTCGCCAGGAAGTTCGCCTGCGTCTGCAGCCACTGGAACGCGCGGAGCAACGCCTTGTTCTCCCAGTTGAACGTGTCGTACCCGGCGCGCTTCAGAATCACGGCTTGGGCCATCACACCTTGCAGCGCCTCGTACACGTAGTTCTCTTTCGGGGGCGGCCATGTGAACGCACCCCCGCGACGCTGGTCATCAGGCAGAATGCCACCGACCTGTGAGCTGCCGATCTTGCACCCCATCGGGTTGATGCCGACGGGCGCCGCTGGGTTGCACTGCCACGAGAGATCCCCGTAGACAAAACTTGCGTATGAGGCGCGATCACCAACGAAGCCCTTGAAGATCTTCGCGGCTCGCGCTAACTGCGTGGTGTCGCCGAGATATGCCGCCACGGCAATGCGGGACGCTCCGCAGTGAGTGCCCCAGTTGTTCGGGCGCCGCTCGTGACAGTCAACGATGCTCACGGGGCCGTCAGTCGTCGGCGTGATCAGCAACTCCGCAAGCTTCGCCCGGAACCGCAGGTCGAGCGCGCGATCGTAGGTCTTGAGGTCGATCAGATCCGCGGCCAGCGGATACGTAATCAGTTCTCGTCCAAGCGCGAGAGCGCGACCGTTGTAGACACCCGAGTTGACGATGTCCCAGATCGCGTCAACAACACGGAGCCGCATGGTGGCATTGCCAGTACGCGCAAACACGAGGGCTTTGGCCATCACGCACACGTTGACGGGATCTTCCTGGTCGCTGAGGTTGGGATGCCCACAGGTTGAGACCTGCGCAGCACTCAGCAAATTGCTCCAGGCTGTACCAGAGGTCGGAAGAGCCTGCAGTTCTGCTCGGTTCATCCATATCCCCTGGGAGAGCACTGACTGTGCAAAGGAGGAAACCGGGAACGACAGTGTGAGCAGGACGAGCGTGACAGCAGCGAGAACACGGGTATTCACAGTGGCCTTCTCCTACCAACACCCCCGGTTCTCCAGACGACGGCCGGTAGGAGCGCGCACCCGTGACGGGCGGCACTCGGCCATTCACCGCATCTGCAGTTCCAGGGACGGAATTGTGGGGGTGAGGAAGGATGACTCAGGTGAATCCCTGAAAGCACCTAGCCAGAAGGACGGAAAATGGCTAGGGCGAAAACCTGTCCCGCGGGACAGGTTTTCAAGCGGAGGCAGGAGTTCTACGCAGATCTCTGGACCAACTGCAGTGCGTCGCGCAGCGGCACGCGATCTTGCGGACGATCCAGGGCCGTCTGAGCACGAACACGAAACCGCAGCGAGCAAACCCAGCATTGCGAAAAGCACGCAGCGAGCTGCGATTGTGCATCTCGACCAGCGCGGTCATCTCTTCGCGACCATCGCGTACTGCGCCGTGCTCGACCGCCTTCAGGCACTCGCTCAACAGCCCTCGACCGCGAAACGCAGGATCGGTAAACGCCTTGAAGACATAGGCCGACTCCGCCGGCATGCGGACGACTGTTCCAGGTACGGCTCGCATAGGGGCAGATGCTGTCCAGGCGTAGCTACGCACGTCGTCATCGACAACGATGCCGTAGCACTGTGCGGCCTGCGACGCAGCAACAAACTCAGGAGCGAGATCCAGTGAGGGGTTCCGTGATGCTCGCTCAATCTCTTCGCGAGTCAGGAGCCGGGCCATACGCGGTTCGACCCGACCAATCGGCTTGTGCATGCACGCCAGCACGGTGCCGCCGCTGAGCCGAGCAAGACTGCGGAGTGTCAGGAGGCCCAGCGCTCGCATCCATCCGTGTTCCCGTCGCATGTCCGCAGCCATGCGACGCAGCCGGCGAACGGTACCGATCACAACAGTCCTCTCATCGGCGATGGGTCCAATCGGTCCAACCCATGTTCTTGCCCGGGCGAGCCGGTAGCGCCGCTGGCAGATTCGCCCGGTAATAGAAGTTGACGACGTGCATCTGCCATTCGTCGTCGCCCGTTGCCTGATACAACGCCTGATCCTGGAGCCAGCGATACGCGCGCAGCAGTGCTCGATCCTCCCAGGTGAAGGCTGGAAAGCCCGCTCGATCGAGAATGGCCGCCTGGACGATGGCTCCCTGCAACGACTCGTACACGTAGTTCTCTCTTGGCGGCGGCCACGTGAACGATCCGCTGCGACGCTGGTCGTCGGGAATCACGCCATCGAGCGAGCGGCCATCCTTCATGCACCCGGGCTTGTTGACCCCAACGGGTCTGTCCGGATCGCATTGCCAGTCGAGCTCGCCGTACTCGAAGCCGGCGTACGACGCGCGATCGCCGAGGAACCCCTTGAACACCTGAGCCACACGCGCCATCTCGCTCGAGTCGTGTAGATACGCCGC
>Ga0315912_10006661_pt1 | contig 10291 bp, 9 predicted proteins | sample VfabasoilMG_FD_204469 | JGI IMG/M metagenome (GOLD analysis project Ga0315912, IMG submission 204469) | Garden soil microbial communities collected in Santa Monica, California, United States - V. faba soil | ecosystem: Environmental > Terrestrial > Soil > Garden | place: USA: California... | reverse complement strand
TCGTTTTGATTTTTCGTATTCAGCGCGCAGCAGGGTCATGAACTCGTCGCGCCTATCATACAACCGTTTCGGCTCGCGTGGTTCGTGACGCGTAAGAGCATAAGCCGTTATCAACGGAAGCGCCACAGTAGAATCGACATAACACACAACCGCATCCGGTAAACGATCAGGATCTACTTTCCCCCACGACACCGCTTCACCCGGCGTCGCACCCGAAAGACCTCCAGTATCAGGACGCGCATCGGTCACTTGCAGAAAGTAATCGTGACCGCGCTCGTCGATGCCGAGCACTTCCTGAATCTGCGGTTCAGTCTGCAACAAGAAATTCTTTGGTGAACCACCACCCAGAATAAAGACAGCCGATTCTCCACCCTTCTTCCTCTTTTTCGCCGTCCCGCGTTTAGCAGCAAGCACGATCGCCGCGGTCTCGTTTACATCTAGCGACGGATCGAAAGCGAGCTTGTTCCCGAGCAACGCCTTCGCGGCGACGTTCATTCCGATCGAAGAATCACCAGGCGAAGAAGTGTAGATCGGCACGCCATACTCATAAGCCACAGCGAGCAGCGACTTATCTTTGATCTTCAACTTCTTTTCACGTTCATGAACATAGCGGCCGCACAGATAATGAAACTCCGCGGTCGACATCGGATGCTGAAACTCCGGCGCTTCAATAATCTTGCGGAAAAACGAGTCCGTATCGAGCAGCACCGAATAGTCGAAAAAGATGTCGTAGATCCGCACCACCTCTTCCTGGCGCAGCACGACGTCTGACGTCTGCGCGTTGCCCTGGTGCAAGTTGAGACCGATGCCGAAATGCGTATCGTGATAGAGATTGGCGCCGGTCGAGATGATCCAATCGATAAAGCCGGCTTTGATTAATGGAATGAGTGCGGAAATGCCTAATCCTGCCGGCGTCAACGCACCGGTCAACGACATGCCGACCGTAACGTCGGGCTCCAGCATTTTCTTCGTAAAGAGCTGGCACGCCTCGCGCAACCGCGCAGCGTTGTAAGCGAGAAATGCCTCGTCAATGAGATCCGCGACACTGAGTTTGTTGGTTATCGGAGCAGGATCGATCCGCCGTCCCTGAAGGTATTTACTTTTATGTTTAGCCATTCGGAATCCGTCTTTAGCTTTGCTCGGTGCTCATTTCCTGGGGCTGCTGGGGTTTGATTCGCAGACGATTGATACGCCGCTCATCCGCTTCAAGTATTTCAACTTCCAGACCGCGAATCGTCAGGACCTCGCCGACCGCGGGAACTTTGCCTGATTCATTGATCACGAGTCCTGCAATCGTAGTGAAATCGTCGGCTGCGATCTCCATGTCGAAGAGCCGTTCGATCTTCCCGATCTCAGTCGATGCCAGGACATCATAACTGCCTTCGTTCGCTTCGACGATGTCCTGAAGTTCTTCGCCGGCAATGTCCTCGTCTTCAATCTCGCCGACGATCTCTTCGAGAATGTCTTCGATGGTGACGAGCCCGCACACGCCGCCATACTCGTCGATCACCATCGCGAGTTGCACGTGCGCTTTCTGCATCTCTTCGAGCAGTTCGGCGACAGGCTTAGTTTCCGGAATCACATAGACGGAACGGATCAACGGTCGAATGTTCTCGTTTTCCCGTCCTTCGGCCCAGCATTGCAACAGGTCGCGTACATAAATGATTCCTTCAACGCTGTCGATCTGATCGCCATAGACAGGCAACCGCGAGTATTTCGACTCCAGCATCACGTCGCGTGCTTCACGAATGGTGGCTGTGTCGGGAACGGCGACGATGTCGGGACGCGGCGTCATCACTTCGCTGACGCGCGTGTCGCCAAACTCGATCACCGCGTGGATCAGTTCGCCTTCTTCTTCTTCAAGAATGCCTTCGGCTTCGCCGACCTCGATGAATGCTTGTAGATCACCGCTGTCGTCGTCCTCTTCCTCTTCTTCGCCCTCTTCAGTCACCTGGTCTTTACTGCGTCGCGAGCGATCGAAAAGGCTCTGAAAAGGATCGGCGATAAAGGCCATCACCGGAAAAAACGGACGGATGATCGGCAGCAGGAAAAGCAGCGTCGCTTCGGGGTTGCGCGTCGAGATGAAGAGTGGGACCAACTGGCGAAAGATACCGGCCAGGATCAATCCCGCCAGCAGGCCGACGAGCACCAACCGCGGAGTCTGAAGCAGGTTTTGCGCGATCGAGGTGATGAGGACGGCGACGACGACCAGTAATATCTGGATGGTCGCTGAGAGTGCGAAACCGAACCGCGGGCGGTTCTCGAGCACTTGTTTCAGGAAAACTTTGGAGCGCGCTTCGGGCTTCTCTCCGTTTTCTCCAATGAGCCGGCGTAGACCTACATCGCTCAGTTGGCCGAAGGCCATGTCGACCGTGGCCAGCAGGGAGAGTACCAGGAGCAGCAGCAGCGCAAGCGCTATTTCAAGTTCCATCGATACGGTGATAGTAAACCGCTTAGCTGCGAATCGTAAATGGTTTCATGGTACTTAGTATTTAGTGCTTTGTTCTTTGTGCTTAGTTCTTGGTACTTGGTGGTTTGTGAGGCAGATCATCTCAACTACAAGCCCAAAGCCCAAAGTACAAAACACTAAGTACAAAGCACTAAGTACAAAGCACTAAATGTCCAACTTCCGCCTCAGTCGCAGTTCCAGGCGGTTCATCTCGCCATTGTCCGTTTCGTGATCGTAGCCGGAAAGGTGAAGCAGCCCGTGAAGGATGAGTTGAGCAATCTCTTCGTCCAGGGTCAAGCCGTTCTCTTTCGCCTGCGCGGCCGCGGTCTCGACTGAAATGGCGATATCGCCCAGATTGTTTTCTTCCTCAGCCGGAAATGAGAGGACGTCGGTCGGTTTGTCGACGTTGCGGAATTGTTTATTCAGTTTCCGAATATTCTCATCGGACACAAAAGCGATCGTGGCTGACGATTCGTGGTTCCCGATCGCGTCGAGGGCTTTCTCGGCGAACGCCGTCCACGTTTGAGTATCGATCTTCCTGCCTCGCTGGCGATTGACAACCTCTATCATCAGCTAGATCTGGCTCTTCTTGCCCTGCTCTTCGTAAGCGCGAATGATCATTTGGACCAGCTTGTGGCGGACCACGTCTTTGTCGGTGAAGTAGACAAACTCGATCCCTTCGACAGTGGAGAGTATGCGTTCCGCTTCGACTAGTCCGCTGCGTTTGCCGGTTGGGAGATCGACCTGGGTGACGTCGCCGGTGATCACGGCTTTGGAGCCGAAACCGATACGCGTCAGAAACATCTTCATCTGTTCGCTGGTCGTGTTCTGGGCTTCGTCGAGGATGATAAAGGCATCGGAAAGCGTGCGGCCGCGCATGAAGGCGAGCGGCGCGACTTCGATAACGCGTTTTTCGAGCAGCTTAGTGACGCGTTCGTAATCGATCAGATCGAATAGCGCGTCGTAGAGTGGCCGCAGGTACGGATCGACTTTGTCTTGCAGGTCACCGGGCAGGAAACCGAGTTTCTCACCGGCCTCGACCGCTGGACGCGCGAGCACGATCCGGTTCACCTGTTTCTGCATGAGCGCCTGCACGGCCATCGCGACCGCGAGATACGTCTTACCGGTACCCGCGACGCCGATACCGAAGACGACGTCCTTCTCCTGAATCGCCTGGATGTACTTTCGCTGGTTGACCGACTTGGGCGCGACCTGCTTCTTGCCGGCGGGGTTGAAACGCGCTTTGGTGAAGTAGTCGCGCAGGCTGAAAGCGCGATCCTCGGCGATCTGCGCGAAGGCCTCGCGCAACTCTTTGTCAGTAAAGTGTTTGCCTTCCTTGAAGAGGTCTGAAAAATCCTGGAGGATGCGTTCCACGGTCTCGACGTCGGCGGGGTCGCCGTCGATGGACACATCCTGTCCACGCGCATCGATTCTTACATCGAGGAGCGACTCCAGATACTTGATGTTCTGGTCGTGAACACCAAACAACGTCTCCAGGCCACGGGGCGGAAGCTCGATTTTCTTCATTCGCTAGAGATTACCATGAATTTTGAGGATCGGGCCTCTCCTTGACGCGTCTCCTTGACACTCGCGGGGTCGATACCTATACTCCTCCACTTGCGCCTGGAGTCAGGCAAGGAGCTAGTGAATGCCTAATCATAAATCAGCAGAGAAACGGGTGCGGCAGAGCGAAAAGCGCCGCGCTATTAATCGCAGTAATCGTACTAAAGTCAGGACCTATATCAAGAAGCTGCGCACGGCGCTGGCGTCGGGTCAGAAGCAGAGTATCGACCAGGCTTTGCCAGAGACGATTTCGGTAATCGACAAGGCAGTGCAGAAGGGCGTGCTACACGCGAATGCCGCGGCTCGGTATAAGTCGAGATTGACGGTGCGGGCGAACCAGGCAGGCAAGTAGCGCTTTAAGATTTTTCAAGAGTTTGACGAGGCGGATCGAATGTTCGATCCGCCTCGTTTTTTATTTGAATAGGAGGTGTCTGTGTACAGTTCCGAGAGCGAGATCGAGGCGGTCGTGCGCGGGTTCGAGACGTGCGTGACTGATAAAACGGCGTTCAAGCATCGAGAACATTTGACGATGGCGGTCTGGTATTTACAGGCGATGGATCCGCGTGCCGCAGTCGAACGGATGCGAGCCGGGCTGCTGCGGTTTCTGGATCATCATGAAATCCCGCGAGAGAAGTACAGCGAAGATGTGACCGTCTACTGGATTGAATTGATTGCGGAGAAGCTTGCGGAACTCGCGCCGGATACATCGCTATTGGATCAGTGTAACCACATACTCAGCTTGCCAGTTCACAAACCAGCAACTCGAGCTGAAGACGAGGCGTCGCTTGCGAGGTCTTGATCGCAAGATCGGCGGCGGCGGTAAGTTGAATGCCGCGAGCGATCTTCTTCGCATCGCTGCGCTGAAGAGTCGAAATGTAAGCGTCGCGTTTGAACGGCGGCATCGAAATGTTGCGGAAAACTTCTTCACGGCCACCGCGCGTGAGCAAATGTTTTCCCAGTGCCAGCCGGTGATAGTTCCCGGCAATGAGCCCGACGAGCATCACGGGTTCCGCGCCATCATCCAGAAGCCGGTGCAACGTCTCGAGTGCGCGTTTGCGATTGTTCGCGAGCAGGTGATCGCCGAGTTCGAAATTCGACAACTCGCGCGTGCGTCCGATCAGCTCATCGACGAGATCCATCGTGATGCGTCCGCCGGTATCGAGCGCCGCTGAAGCGAGTTTGTCGAGTTCGTTGGCGAGCGTTTGCACGTCAGTTCCGACCAGGTTGATGATCTCGCTCAACACCGGATCGTCAGCGGTTGATTGCAAAGTCTTCAGATAACTCTTCGCCCACGCCTTCGCTTCACTGTCTTTCAACGGCGAGAAATCAACGACCGTACAGTAATCGAGTAGCGCTTTTGCTGACTTCTTTCGCTTATCGAGATCGTCGGCAGTGAAGATCATCACCGTCGATGGCGAGGGGTTGCCGAGATAACGAATCAGCACGTCTTCATCAGCATCGCGCAACCTTGCGAAATCGCGCACACGGACCACTCGACGCTCCGACATCATCGGCAACTGCTCCGCCGCCGCAATCGCACTCTGCACCGAATCAGTCAGCAGGCTGAAACCAGCCTCATTGAATTCTCGAATCAACGTGTCACTGAGTGCGACATCCGCAATCGCCTGGGCTGAAGCGCGGCGCAGAAAACGTTCCGGACCGAGCAGCAAATACAACGGTTCCACACGCTCGCGTAACGATCGTTCAAGTTCCGTTCGCGTCAGCGTCTTCATTGCATTTTCATTTGCGGCCGGTTTCGACTGCGTTGATGAGTGTGGAGACGATGCTTTCCGCAAAGTTGCGTGACATGCGAAGGATCGCGGGATCTTCTTCGTTGAAGAAGCTGCGTGGATCGCTGGCGAATTCATACTCGCCGCGAAAGACGAAGTTCTGGTTATCGTAAAGGACGCGATTCTCGGTTTGATCGCGCACTGTCACCGCCGCCGCAATCGTCACTTCGAAGATACGCGCGCGGCCTTTGTCGTCGAGCAGCACACCGGCAAAGTTGAAACTCTTAATCACGCCTTCGATGACGGCGTCAGCGCCTTCGCGATCGCCCTGCACGCGTAGACCACGTCCGCGATGGACCAACTCGCGCATCACAGCATCCGTAAAACGCGACTCGATCTTGTAACGCAGCGCCGTGCTTTCCATCTGAAACGCCGGGACCGCGACTGTCTTGATCCGCGCGGGAAGCTGGTTCTTCGTCACAGGCTTGTAGCACTCGTAAAAGCCGGTAACAAACGCAAGCATGACGATGAAGAGGGAAATACGCAGGACTTTGTTCATCGGAGGTGGATAGTAACACGGATCGTCTCGGCAGCCGCCTTCACGTCGTGCACGCGGACGATATGCGCGCCTTTCAGAACGGCGGCGGTGACGGTCGCCATCGTGCCGTGAAGACGCTCGGACGCAGGCGCGGGCGTTCCTGATGCGGTGGCAAGAATTCGGCCGATGAATGACTTCCGCGACGTGCCGATCAAGAGCGGATAGTCAGGAAACGCAGCGATCAACTGATCGAGTTTCGCGATCAGTTCGAGGTTCTGTTCCTGGCTTTTGCCAAATCCAATACCGGGATCGATAACAATCGACTCACGCTTCACACCACGTCGCTCAGCCATGTGAATACTCGCGCGCAGACTACTAACAACCTCTTCCATGATGTCGGCAACAGGCGGCAGGCGATGCATCGTCGCTGGCGTGCCGCGCGAGTGCATCAACACCAGTCCTGCTCCGGCGCGTGCGACAGCGTCAGCGACATAGAAATCGAATCGCAGCGCGGAAATGTCGTTGACGATCGCGGCGCCCGCGTCGAGTGCAGCGCGCGCGACTTCCGATTTAGTTGTATCGACTGAGAGAGGGGTGGGAAAGCGTGCGGTTAAAGCTTCGATGACGGGCACAACGCGGGCGATCTCGTCATCCGCGGAAACGGGCTCGCCGCCGGGACGTGTAGATTCGCCGCCAATGTCGATGATGTCAGCGCCGTCGGCGATCATCCGCTCAGCATGGGCGACAGCATCGTCGAGCGATAGAAACTGTCCGCCGTCGCTGAAACTATCAGGCGTAACATTCAAAATGCCCATGATGAGCGGGCGCTCACCAATGGGCATTTTGTAGTTCTTAACCTGCCACACCCACTTTACTTAGGCTTGCTTAGGCCGGGGCCGGATTGCCACCCGTGATCGGCGGCAGAATCGGCTTCAGCGGTTTCGCCGTTGGCTCCTTGAGTTGCGGGCGATCCTGGTCGCCACCGGAGTCGGAAACCGGCGGATTCTCGTCAAGCGGCAAGCCTGCGACAATCCTGCGAATCTCCACGCCGTCCAGCGACTCGCGCTCCAACAAGCATTCAGCCAGGCGAATCATCGTGTCGCGATTCTCCTCGATGATGGCCTTGGCTCGTTCGAACTGCGCGGTGACGATCTTCTTCACCTGCTCGTCGATCTTGATGGCCGTGTCTTCGGAGAAATCACGATGCTGTGCGATCTCGCGTCCGAGGAAGATCTGCTCTTCCTTCTTGCCGAAGGTGAGTGGTCCCATCTCAGACATGCCGTACTCGCAAACCATCGCGCGCGCGAGTTCGGTGGCGCGCTCGATGTCGTTTGACGCGCCGGTGGTGATGCTGCCGAGGAATGTGTCTTCAGCGATGCGTCCACCCATCAGAATCGCGATCTGGCCCAGCAGGTATTCCTGGCTGTAGTTGTGCCGATCGCCTTCCGGAAGCTGTTGCGTCACGCCGAGGGCCATGCCGCGCGGGATGATGGTCACCTTGTGGACCGGATCCGCGTTCGGAACTTTTAGACCAACGAGTGTGTGACCCGCTTCATGGTAAGCCGTGACTCGCTTCTCCTCGTTCGAGATCACCATGCTCTTGCGCTCGGCGCCCATGAGCACTTTGTCTTTCGCCAACTCGAAGTCGCCCATGGCGACGAGCTTCTTGTTGTAACGCGCTGCGTTCAACGCGGCTTCGTTAACGAGGTTGGCAAGGTCCGCGCCGGTGAATCCCGGTGTGCCGCGGGCGATGACCGAGATATCCACGTCTTCGCCGAGCGGAATCTTGCGCGTATGAACCTTCAGGATGCCTTCACGTCCACGAACGTCCGGTCTCGACACGACGACCCGTCTATCAAATCGTCCTGGTCGCAGCAACGCCGGATCGAGAACGTCGGGACGGTTGGTCGAAGCGATCAGGATGACGCCGTCGTTCGATTCGAAGCCGTCCATTTCGACGAGCAACTGGTTCAACGTCTGTTCGCGTTCATCGTGTCCGCCGCCAAGACCTGCGCCACGATGACGTCCGACTGCGTCGATCTCGTCGATGAAGATGATGCACGGCGCGTTCTTCTTGCCTTGTTCGAACAGGTCGCGCACGCGCGACGCGCCGACGCCGACAAACATCTCGACGAAATCAGAACCGGAAATCGAGAAGAACGGAACGTTTGCTTCACCCGCAATCGCGCGAGCCAGCAACGTCTTGCCGGTTCCCGGCGGTCCCATCATCAAAACACCCTTGGGAATACGTCCGCCGAGCTTTTGAAACTTCTGCGGTTCCTTGAGGAACTCAATAATCTCTTGCAGTTCTTCCTTTGCTTCTTCAACACCCGCAACGTCCTTGAACGTCACGCGTTTCTGTTGGTTGTTGAGAAGCTTGGCCCTCGATTTACCAAACGAGAGCGCCTTGTTTCCGCCAGACTGCATCTGGCGCAACATGAATATCCAGATGGCGATAATGAACAACAGCGGCGCCCACGTTATCAGCATGGGCCAGATATAACTGCTGCTCGATTCTTCTTCCACCTTCGGCACACGCGGCCTGCCGTCCACCACCTCACGCGCGGCTTTCAGCAAGTCGTTCTTGGCCGGATCATTAGATAACGCGACTCTATATTCCTGATTGTTATTATCGATTGCGACAGTCTCGGTTTGCTTGACTGTAATTTGCTTTAACTGCCGAGCCTGAATCATCTGATCGATCTTGGTCAGGTCGACCGTTTGATAGCTCGTGCCACGCGGATTGACCAGCTTATAGAGCAGGACCGCGCCGGCGATTATCAGAAGCCAAAATACGATCTGTCTTGCAGTAGAACTCAAATTCATCAACGCCTCCGACGCCGATAGTACCTTATTTAACCGTCATTTGTCGCTGTCCACTATCGAGCGGACACCGAACCTGCAAATACCTTTGATGCGCGGCAGCAACAAGGGTTCCCCGCTTTTTCAAAAGGGCGAACCGAGGCGTTCTCCCGGTTCGACTATAAAGTTTGAATCAAGCTTTTTCAACGATTATCCGTTAAATCCGCGGTTCAAACTCGAGCCGGTTCCTCTTCCTTCTAACGCGCGATCCTCCCGGCAATTCCACCACCCGTCCTCCCACCGTGCCCTCCAACAGCTTCTCGACAGCCAAAAGATGAACCATTTCAAGCCGCCGGCTGTTTCCCCTCGCTTCCGAGATCCACTGCCGTAACGCGCGCCGCCGCAGCGCCGCCGGCGCGGCCGCGAGCACCTTTACGTCGAGCACAGGCGTTTTAGTTTCATCCCCGTCACCGTGATCTAACACCGCGGCCCGCTGCAATAGTGCATCCGAATCGTTGAGCAGCACCGCCGCGTCTTCGCGGAGTTGGCTGGCGGTGCGAGAAAGCGCCTCGACAATCTTGTTGTTGAACGACTGCATTAGCGGCAGAAGTTGCTGCCGCACCTTCACGCGTGCAAACTTCTGGTCTTCGTTCATTTCATCACTCAAAAACATGGTTTTGCGCTGATGACAGTAACTTTCAGTGTCGCTGCGCCGTGCCCACATCAGCGGCCGGACAAGCTGGATAGCGGAGTTTTTGCCGAGTGGGCGCGTTTGCTCCATGCCGCCGAGACCGCCGCCGGCGCTGCCGCGCATCAGGCGCAGCAACACAGTTTCCGCCTGATCGTCCATTGTGTGTCCGGTCAGGATGTACCTGGAAGACTTACGTTTCGCCGTCCTTTCGAGAAACCTGTAACGCGCCTCGCGAGCCGCCTGTTCGAGATTATCGGCATTGGCACGCGCCATCTCCTCGACTTTGCTGCGCCCGACGACGCACTCGTAATCCATTTTTGCCGCCAACTCCTTGACCCACGCGGCATCTTTCGCGCTCATTTTCCGCAGACGGTGATCGAGATGGGCAACGCAGATCTTTATCGCGAGTTTGCCGGCGTTTTTCAGTTCGTCGAGCGCGAGCAGGAGCGCGGTCGAGTCGGCGCCGCCTGAAACCGCGACAATCACGGTCTCACCGGAAAACGGCAGCTTGAGTTTGC
>Ga0315912_10006660_pt1 | contig 10292 bp, 7 predicted proteins | sample VfabasoilMG_FD_204469 | JGI IMG/M metagenome (GOLD analysis project Ga0315912, IMG submission 204469) | Garden soil microbial communities collected in Santa Monica, California, United States - V. faba soil | ecosystem: Environmental > Terrestrial > Soil > Garden | place: USA: California... | reverse complement strand
TCCATCTTCTCGAGCAGCGTTTCAGCTTCATCAAACGACTCCGTGCGCGTGAATACTTCCAGAATGTGGCTGTTGACGATTGTCGCATTCTGACGGTTGCCTGTCTGCTCACTCAGCGCGAGGGATCGACGATAGTGCTCAAGTGCTGAAGAGGTGTTGCCCAGCGCAAAGTAGATACGTCCGATGTTCTCGTATGCGACCGACACGGCGCGAACATCACCCTGTTGTTCAAGAATGGCAACGGCACGCTGATAGCATTCCATTGCCTGTTCATAGTTTTCTGTACTTGTATACACACTGCCGATACAAAGCGTTGCTTGTGCAACTCCGCTGGTGTTATCATCATCTTCAAACAAGGTCAACGCTCGATGAGCGTACTCCAACGCCTTGGGGTAATCACCAGTACTGTAATACACATTGCCGAGGCTACCCGATAAACGTGCCATGCTATCGCGGTCAGCGGCTTCCTCACTGAGAAGCAGTGCGCGTTGGTAATACTCAAGAGCCTTGGGGTAGTCGCTCGTTGCGCAATGGACGTTGCCTATGCCGTGTAGAGCTTTGACTGAGCCCTGCACGATCCCAGCCTCCATGTATAATTCTACAGAGCGTAGATAATATTCAAGCGCTTTGGCGAGATCGCCGACGTTGTATGTCGCATTGCCGATATTGGTGGTCACACTGGCAACTCCACGTTTGTTGCCAATGTGTTCAAAGAGCCCAAGAGCTCGATGGTAGTGTTCTAAAGCGTCATGGTAATTGCCACGCGTTACATCAGCAATGCCTCGTGCTTGAGCTGCCGCCGCTAACGTTTCATCCGTACCGATCTCCTCCAGCTCAGCGGCGTACTTCTCCATCGCCTGCACATCACCTGTGTTGGACGCTATGCATATCGCGGATTTGAGTTGGTCAATGGTCAAGGGTCAACAGTCAATAGTCAATAGTCAAGAGTCAATAGTCAAGAGTCAATGGTCAAGAGTCAGACCTTATTAGATTGCAAGATGCGATTTATAGTTGTAGTAATGATATTGACCATTGCCAGCCACGTTATTCAAGCTCAGGATTTCCGTGGACCGCACGTCGTCATCGCCAAACAAATCAAGTTGAAGTCTATCGATTTTGAGAAGGGGGCGAGGGAGCTTGTGTTTGGTGATACTGTGCATGTTGTTGCGCGACCCAATGCACTGACATACGAGATACGCGTTGACAGTCTTCGGTACAAGGTTCGCAAGGATCTGGTAGTGCGCGCTTCGGAGTTTGATAGGACGCTAACGACGCCAATTGATGTGGATTCAGCGGAAGAGGTCGGCATAACTCCAATTGAACCATACGAACGCGTGCACACGTTTCGAGTTGGATGGAGCTCTGGCATTGCATTTCCAATTGAAACAGGCTCGAGTGCAGAAACAGGCCTTGCGTGGACGGCACAGATGGACGTGTTGCTTAACAGCTTGAACACTCATGCAACGTTTGCATATCAATCACTCTCGCACTCGGAGTTGGACAGCGACAATGATCGATTCGAAACAAGAACAGATGCATTCGTTTTTGGGATCACCCAAGGTTTCGGATCAACACCAAAACGCGTCAGTCCGTATGTGTCGTTGTTGTTTGGCGTCACTGCATCGCCAGGTAACAACATCCTCGCAATACCCGGACTTGGCATCGATTATTACGTCACGCCACATGCCGTGTTGTTCTCTGAGCTACAGGTAACCGTCGACCTGCACGAGTTAACGATGATATACATCCCTTTACGATTTGGATTGCGCTGTGCGTTGTAGGGCGTAATGACTTGATCGAAAAATCAATCATGCCATTGTTCGCAGCAGCTCTGCTATTTGCAGCAAACACTGTTTACGCTTCAATTGATTCAATTGGGGGCGATGGTTTCGGCTTCGTCGCCATCGACCGACAAGTGTTGCGAGTGATCGATGAACTTGTGGATGTGCAAATGGATTCGGCGTGGTGGTCAAAGCCGCGCATTGTGTTTAGTCGCAACAATCAAAAACCCGTTGTTGGTGACACGTTTGAGATCGCATCAGGGTTTGTAGAAACGGTATCAGATCGACTCGAAAACATCTCAACGAACAACAGTATCGCAACTCTGCGCTTCGGTGATCACGGAGAGAATTATGTTGTTTGTGTTGGCGACTCTGCACCGTGCCTGGTGGAATTCGAATGTCCCGCAGTACCTGCTTTATGGCAGTGTCTAACAACACGTCTTGCTGCGTCATGCTCAAGAATTCTTGGTCGGAATTATCACGTCAGGGTGGACAACGAGGTTATCACAATCCAAAATGTTAGCGGCAACATCCTCGAAATGACATTAGAGCTTGAGGACTTAACGGCAAGTAGGGTGATCGTACATATCAAACGCAGCACATTTCCGCACCTTTCCAAGTATCCTACCGAACACGTTTACGCACGAATCACGACAGTCAGCAATGGACTCCGCTTCGAGGATTGTGGCGATGACAGCCAAAAGTGGAGCGAACCAATGGGCCGTACATTATGTGTTCTATACTGCGAGCGAAGAAACCTAGACAGCATGCTCGACGTCGCCCCCTCACAACCGTATACAGAAGTACTCATTGATTCAGATCAGGAAGGGGCATCTACTCACGGCTCGTCAGTGAGATACGCTAGAGATGAAAATGGTCGACTTTCGTTTGTCATTTATCACGTAATGTCCATCGGATCCTGGCAGATCGAAGTGCGTGAGCTATCCAACGATACACTTGCCGTGCGTGTTCGATTAGCAAGTGCAGAAGCAGACCTTACTGCCAATCCTGACAAAGAATCCGGGCTCGCATTTCATGAGTTGTTTTCGTCGCAGACCGCAACCATTCACAATGGCCGGTTTGTAAATGTTGTCTATGAACAGTATGGCATAGAGAGTATGTACAATAGAAAGGCATGGAGCGTAGAAGATGTGATGGAGGAAATCGAGTGGGGGAGAAAGATCATTAGCAAATGAATTTCTCGCTTTGCAGAGTTACTTTTATCAGGTATGCTGCAATTACTATTCGGCTTGGCAATTGTTCTATTTGCATCCAGCTCTGTCCACGCTGATCAAGAGTATTATGTTCATCGCACGCCGAGCGACAGCTCAACTAATGCGTATGCATTGTTCTTGCCTGAGGGTTCAGTGAAGGGGCTCATTGTTCGTGATTACTCTCAGCTTCCCAAGCGTGGGAGTAAGCCAACTCACCAATTCCATCACATGGCACTCGATGCTGGGATTGCAATGCTGTATACGCTAACGTCTGCTGAGTTTCCCGAGCTCTACATTCGAGAACAGCCGATGATGATGCTTGATGACATTCTATATGACGTGCTAACAACGTACAATCTTCCGAAAGACAATATTGTTATTGGAGGAATATCGGCAAGTGGTACACGCGCATTGCGTTTCGCGGAGTATTGTGCTATGGGAAAGTCCAATCACGGTATTAGAATTGCCGGTGTATTCGCCGTTGATTCGCCGCTTGACTTAAAAAGATTCTTTCGTTCGACACTGCAGCATAAACAACATTTTAAAGCTGGAATGCTAGACGAAGCCGATTTGATGCAACCATTGTGGGAGAAGAATTTTATTGTTGACAACGCAGTTAACCATCGGCTCATGGCGGACGTATCGGTGTTCGATGCGGACGATCCACAAGGCGGAAACGCCTCAACATTAGCATCAACTCCACTTATGTTGTGGCACGAACCAGATTTGGATTGGTGGATGAACGAGCGTGGGTGTAGTTATCTCGATATCAACTCCATCGACATCGCTGCATTTGTCGTAACGATAAGATCCCTAGGTAATAACAGTGTTGAGTTGGTTACAACATCTGGAAAAGGGTATGACGCAGAAGGAAGACGCAATTGCCACTCCTGGACAATTGTAGACGAGCAGCGTCTGATACGCTGGATTATCTCTTGTTTCAAGTAGTGTTTGAATACTATCGGTAAATCGTCGATTGGTCATTCGCTAACGATCACTACAATCCTCTCATCTCCAACGGTTATCAAGTACAATCCTTTTGCAACGCTCGGTAGGGGAGTGGTCGTATTCGTACTGTTCGCAACGAGTGATCCTGTACTTGAGTACAACGACCATGCCCCCTTCCCGATGATCAGTTCATTCAGCTCCGACAACTGAACAACGAGACGCTTCACAGTGACATTGCCGCGTTGCAATACTGGTATGTTGGTAGGGGGCTCGTTGACGCTTACAGCAGGATTGTACTTCCAAAGATTTGAAGGGTAATGATTGGGGTATTGCGATAACCAAGGATAATCGAATGCGATATAAACGTTGTGTAGTGAATCGCCGTAAATGCCCTGCACAACATGAAAGTTTGGGATATGGTGGACGAGCCACGTAGTATTTGTATGGTGTTTTATTGAGATCCGTGCATTTCGTTTTTGACTGTCATCCCAATATTCCGCGACGATGTCATATCCATCGAGCGTGTGATAATAAGCAATGCGTGATGTGGTGTCTCTTTCAGCGAGCGTGTCAGAATGTGTCCACGTTTGTCCATCATCCGTGCTCCAACAGCCTTGTGTACCTGTCCACCCAACGATCAGGTTGTCATTAACAAAGTGCAGTGTACTATCTATCGCCGGTGTCAAAAACAAAACACTTTCCTCAACCTCGCAATCATACATGATCCATGGACCGTCAGCGAAAATAATTTTGTTGAGTGTCGAGCTTTGTGGTAATCCTATCGTACTTGGCAAAGTATCGGTGTCGTTAGGCGAGTGCCATTTCACACACCGACCATCACCTGCTATCTCGAGAATTGTTGAATCATAACACAGAACGTAAGAATCTAAAACCCAAGTGTACGGCACCGGCCTCACGCCGAAAGTACTTGTAGTGATCGTATCGTGCTCTGGATTCAGATAGGTGTAGTTCAACAAAATGGGCCCAAAATCGGTGACTGTATAGGTTCCAAATGAAAGTCCACCGTTTGTCCAAGCGAGTCCATACGGTTTCATTCCACCTGAAAAAGGATCGTAAGGATCCAACCACCGCACGATCGTATCAACAACTCCTTGTGCAACTCGAGCAACGAAAACGCCATTCGTATACCCGCTGTCCTGATCCCGCCAACCCGGCACCTTCTCATGGATGGAACTCAACACAACAGCGTGGTCAGCAAACACTGCAATATCTGTTATCTGCCCAGGTACGTTGATCGGCTGGAATTGCGCGTGCATCTGCGTACAGCCTGCAATGAGATTGATTGCGATTAGGAATATGGATGCTGCGTTGATCAAGAGTGTCGAAAGGGTAATGCAGTTTTCAAATTGTTACAAAGAGGCATTTGATTTTCCTGACAGACGTTCCTAAAACCTCCGCCGAAACTCCTTCACCTCCTTTTGCTGCTCCTCCGTCAACTGTATCCATCCCACGACGTAATAATTCTTCTCGCCGACATCATCTCTATCGTACAAAAACCATGTCGGATTCGGTTGCGGATAACCCACAACTAGACCATACTCGTGGTTGTCTTCACTGTTGAATGACGCAGCAATGAGATGTGCTGTGCTGTTGGGTTGCAGTTTATTTCTATGCAGCCATCCCTCTATCGCACCAGAATCCATTTCAGAATTCTCGAATGCGTATGGATTCATTTCGGACTGTGAACCAAGAAACACTCGTTGACCGATGGATCCGATGTTAAGTGGAATATCGTAATGACTGATTTTGCCGCTGAGCTCTAGCATTGTGTTTAGCATGAATGAGCGTACGTGACGTAACGTATCAGCACTTTCAGAAAACTCGTACTCGTTGATGAAGTCATTTGTCTCTGCACAGCAGCCGGGTTGGTTCACCTGCATCGTTATCACATCACGGTACGTTGAGTCGGTCCACCACTTAACAAGTCTGCCCGCTGCTCCACCAATGGTGTCAGTTTGTGAACCTTTCGTCCTTACAACTTGGAGACAAGGTATCTCTGCGCATGGAAAGAACTCAATGATTGAAATTGGACTTAAGTAAACGGTATCTGTCAGCGTGTAGTTGCCGTGAGGCTGCGTGCGCATTTTTCCGAAAACAAGTTCAGTGTAGTACGTGCTGATCTCAGTCAACCTGTACTTACCAACATCGTCAGCTGAAAACACCCAGTGCGTTGGCGGACCGTATGGCAGATGCGGACGCGTACCAGTGATAAACAAACATCGTTTGTTGTTCAGGAACACAGTCTCATCAATAGTGATGTTCCATGCCCCTTCTATGATCTCTCTGACAGGTAACGTCGAGTCGATCTTCAATCTGTCATCTGATTCAGTAGGATCGTGAATCCACTGCACGTACACATTGCTAACGATCCATTCGAAGCCACCGTTGAACACAAGTACGCGAGCAGACACACTCGGGTCCGACGTTTGCATTGTTACCGCCTGCGCAAGCGAGGCGTCCACGTCAGGTTGCGCGAAGCTGCATGAGACAGTAAAAAAGAAGAGCAACAGAATTCTCATGGACTTAAAACTATGCAACTGGCCACCGAACGATTCCTTTACTTAAAGCCAGTCTTCCTAGAGTCACCCACAGGGCTCTGAGTGGCACGGATTTCGCTTCTCTCTTTTCGTCTACTCCGAGTCCCTATGATCACACGCAGCCTCGTTGGTGTTCTCGCCGCTTGCTCGCTGATAGCGATGAGCAATGCAGCTACACATCAGCTCTCGACGAGAGAGGTGGTTGCCGAGCGACCGATGACGATGGTGCGGACTGTGGTGGACAGTGGACGCTTGCATGACGTTGCGATGCGACGGCTGGATGTCGCAGTTCCGATGACGCGGCTGACGGTGATGACGGAAAACGGACCACGACACAGCATGCTTGCGCGCAACTTGACGAGTTACGAAGGCACTCTTCCAAGCGGTGAGCGTGTAGTGCAGACGTTTAATGCGCGCGGGTCTGTTCAGCAGACAGTATTGCGCCCCACGAACCGCATGCGTTCCTTTAATTGCCTCACCGATGCTGAGCTCATACCGGCAAATGTTAGGGGGCTTGTTGAGCGCGCAGTGCACTCTGCAAGAAAGAGTGAGGTAGCTCAGGATGCTGATGATACCCTCAATGTGCAACTTGCTATCGATGTTGATTATCAGTTGTACAGTACGCTTAAGACTGTTGATTCTGCAGCAGCCTACGTTGTTCACTTAACCTCGTTGTTGTCGGCTATCTATCTCAAAGAAGTCAGCGTACAATTCGAGTTAACGAGTGTCCGCATTTGGGAGATAGAGGATGACCCCTATCCAAGTGATATCGATACATATGCCGAACTGATGGATTGGTTTGTTGCAGAGTACAAGAAATACATGTCGAATGTTGATCGTGACATGTCGGTCTTGCTGACGTCGCGCTCACCTGGAAACGGATTGGCGCGATCCATCGGTGGCATTTGCACGGATGACGGAAGTTATTGTCTTGGTGATTGCTCAGGTGATCTCAGCACAGAGCTGGAATCATACACTGCTGATGTGTTCATGATGGCACATGAATTCGGTCATCTCATGGGGAGCCTTCACACACAATCATGCATGTGGCCACAAGGTGCGCTCGACAGTTGCACATTCGCTGAGCGAGGTGATTGCATTCCGTGGTGGTATCAGGTGCCGACGCGCGGCACGCTCATGTCATACTGTCATCAATTGTTGGATGATGGGGCAACTATTGCGTACGAGTTTCATCCAATGTGTAGAAATGTTGTCGATGCCTGCGTCCGAAGTGCCCCCTGCCTGACAACGGATCCACCACGACGAATGGCGCGCATCTTCGGCGTCGTTACAAATGCAGTTACAGGAGAGCCGATTGGCGGTATGCAGTTGACGTTGCGGCGATTCTACGACCAGAAAATCATGCTTGCACCGACCGTCGATGGTGATACAGTTGTGGTCTCACAACCAGATGGCACGTACGAGTTCAAGTGGTTAGGCTATGGAATTTATTCAATTGACTTTGACAAAGGATGGGTTGTATATCCACCACCACTCGACTATCGAGCATTTCAGAACACCATTCAGGTGTGTGAGTACAACACGCAACATGACATGCAAGCTGCGCGAGGAAATCATGTCGAGTTCCGGACGAATGTTATTGGACCTGGATCACGTCACTATCTCAACTATTATTCAAATGCATTGCCACAGGTCGAAGAAACACAGTATGTAACGGCGTGGAACAATGCTGAGAACGATTCAATGATGGTGGGTATTGCCGATCTTCCTGTTGGACGCTACGTAGTTGTCCCGGCGTATGAAAGAACACTGTTCACTCCGAACAAAGCAGCGTTCGATGTTAAAGAAGGCAACGATACGATAAGGATCTTCTTTGAGGCATACTACACAGGCGACGAGGATCTAACATCGTTCGCTGTATGCGCAACAGTCCGTCCGCCGTATCGTGTGAATGATCGCATGCAATTAAAAGGTGATTTGCCGTATCGCATCATCGAGGAAGATTCTAATACCGTTATCAGAGAAGGTGTTCTCGATGCAGACGGTGTTGCTGTTATCGACAGTGTGAGCAACGGAACAGTCTACCATGCAGAGATCGATGTAGACACGAACATGTATGCGCCGTTGTGGCTCGACCAGGCCTTCCCGATCTTCTCAGACTTCAGTGCTATGGCAGAGTATCACGAGCGACAACGCCCCCTCATCGCCCGTCAATACACACTTAGAACATCACAAGGCACCTATCAACCATTGATCGATCCACACATTCTTGTCAGGTACGGAGATACGACCTACTTGCAAGGATTTGACATGCCCTTTACGTTGCGCATCGCAGACAGAGAGTTCGTGCGGTGCAACCCTGAGCCGTATGCACAACTTGTATTTAATGACGGCTTCAGTTACTACGATTCATTCTTCGATCCCGACCCATTTTCGCATAAGTCACGAAGCCCCTTCATCGTTACGGCATTAGCAACAGACTTGGAGTATGAAGGCGATTTGGAGTTTCCTTGGTCGATAGCATGGGACACAAGAGGTGAAGAACCCAATCGTGAATTGATTGTCGAGTGGAAGAATGTAAAGTATTACGATAGTGATGACATCAGAATCTCAAATGCATCAAAAATGATGTCCATCCAAGTAGTGCTCCACGAGTCTGGAACAATCAACATGATCTACGATGGTCCCGACAGCTTACCTGGTGCAATTGGCGCATACATTGGCTTACGTGGTAATGATGTTTACGATAATGTCATTGCAACAACAGAGACAACATTATTGAATGCAACCTCAGCATATTATCCCGACTTTCATCCACCAATACGTATCAAATCTCCACAAGACTTTTTCTCGGGGTTGACATTCCACTGGGAGTTTGGAGTAACATCGGCGCAAGATGACAACGATCGCAACAGTCGTCAACAGCATCATCCCTCAAACGAGCTATCGATCTACCCATCGATCGGATCTGGCATCGTAACAATCTCTGGACTACACGACAACACAAGCATTTGCATTGTCGACGCACTTGGTATGCTCGCTGCTCGCACCATAGCATCTCCTGCGAACCCCGTGCTAAACCTCACGTCACTTTCATCCGGTCGCTACACGCTACAAATCGAGTCAGATAAAAAGGTCGAAGCGTTACCGTTCTATATCCTCCGTTAAGTTCGCCTCAGTTCGCCCCAGTTCGCCTCAGTATCTCTACGGACTACAGTATGTGTCTTCCTTCCTAAGTTTTCGCCAACACATGGGAGGGTTTATGCGTTCAGCTAGAACAGTGGTGCGTCTTTCGGTTCTTTTTTCTGCAGTGATGTTTGTTGGTTGTTCAGATGCAACTGAGCCAGCGATAACAGGTAGTGCAGATAATGTCGTGAGTAAGCACGATCAGTCGGTCTCGGGACTGGTTCACAATATGAATGTGGACGAGTTCATTCATAACGGAAGCCTTACACCAACTGATTTTATACTTATCGAAGGTCAAGAGTTAGTTGTGTATGTGCCGCTGTCGATGTTCGGTAACACCGATCCGACGCATGCCGTTGCAACACTGAATGGCGTCAACGCTACGTCGAATGTTCTTGTACGCGGTAATCCCGATTTTGAATTCATGGATTACACCGATGATGCCTGCATGTCGTTTGTGTTTGAAAGCAGCTCCTTGCCCCCTTCAACACAGAAAAACACATTCACCGTCACCGTTGGTAGCGCAACGATCGTCGACGACAAATCATTCTCATACAGCGTTATCGGCGTCATAGAGTGGCTCGATCCAACGGTCATTGCTCCAAACACTATCGCATGGCTCGATGCAAGTGCGGGTAAGATCT
>Ga0315912_10006659_pt1 | contig 10292 bp, 9 predicted proteins | sample VfabasoilMG_FD_204469 | JGI IMG/M metagenome (GOLD analysis project Ga0315912, IMG submission 204469) | Garden soil microbial communities collected in Santa Monica, California, United States - V. faba soil | ecosystem: Environmental > Terrestrial > Soil > Garden | place: USA: California... | reverse complement strand
TCGAGCAGAAATCGAAGTGCTTCCTCGCTGCTGGTCACGGTGTCGTAGTAAAGCCGGCGCTGGTACGCGCTCGGCGGTTGCGGGGTGCGCTGGGCCTCGGGAAGCCTTTCCCAACCGCGGTCGAGCCGTCCCATCGCGTGGCATGCGGGGCCTCCGCCGTGCGCGATGCAAATACGGATATCCGGGCACGCTTCCAGCACGCCGCCGCAGATCAGGGTCGCAGTGACGATCGCGTCGTCGAGGATGACGCCAAGACTGTTGAAAAGACCGTGGCGCGGATTGCGCTCGCGTAGAAAATTATTTTGCGGCTGCGGGTGGAAGAACAGCACCGCTCCCATGGCTTCCGCTGCCTTGAAGAACGGTAAGAACTTCGGCTCATCCCATTGCTCGCCGTTGACGTGGGTGTCGAGCTCAGCCCCCTTCAGCCCGAGCCTGATTACCGCATGCTCCAGCTCGTCGATGGCAGTCTTGACATCCTGCATGGGCAGCGTGGCGAGCCCCGCGAAACGGGCCGGCCACTGGCGGGCGGTCGCGGCGATCTCGGCGTTGACATCCCGCGCCAGCGCCCGTCCTTGTTCCTGGTTGAGATGGTAGCCAAAGAACGGCGTGTGGATGGAGAGCACCTGCACATCCACGCCCTGTGCGTCCATGTCTTTCAGCCGCTCTTCCGGCGTATAGCGCACCTTGGGCGTATTAAAGTTGGTGCGAGCGCCATTTCCCACAATAGTGCCGAGGCCGGCGCCGGGCTCATGACGAAAACCGTACCATTCCTTTTTCGCATCGGCGGCATTCCACAGCGAACGCGGGACGAGATGAGCGTGGATGTCGATAGTTTTCATGAAAACATTCTCTCTCGCTATTTGCGATTCAATAATAATGGGGAAAAAAGGCGGGTAACGCTTGCCGACTATGCGGCGACTGCCTGCTGCTGCTCGACCGTCGGGGCTTCCCCCATGAGCGTGGTCCTGCGCACGTCGCGCGCCTCGTCGGCCGGGAAGGGTCGTCCGCGATGCATGGTCTGGCGGTTGTCCCATATGACGAGATCATTAACATGCCATTGGTGCGAATAGACGAATTGTCGCTGCGTGGCGTGTTCTGTAAGATCACGCAGCAGCAAGCGCGCTTCTGGCAGTTGCCAGCCTACGATGGTGCCGGCGTGGGACGAGAGGTAGATTGATTTGCGTCCGGTGCGGGGCAGGGTGCGCACCAGCCGCTGTCGTACGGGCTTGAAGCGTTCACGCTCCTCCGGCGTGAAATCCCGGAACCCGATGAGGTCACGCGAGAACATCTGAGAGTGCTCGCAGACTAGGTCTTCGATCAGGGCCTTCGTTTCATCGTCGAGCGCCTCGTAAGCCGCGCCCATGTGGGCAAACTCGGTGTTTCCGCCTTTCGAGGGTATGCGTAGCGCGCGCAGCAGCGAGTATTTCGCCGGGATGACCTTGAACGACGAGTCGGAATGCCACAGGCGATTGCCGATGGCGAACAGCCGCTTGCGGTCGTCGCGCCCGAACGGCTTGTTGTTTCCGTCGAGATTCGACACGTCGGCGAAATTGGGCGGCAAGCGGAAATCCGCGGCATTGCGCAGGCTGTTATTCACCGTGTTTTCCAGCGTGCCGAGTGCTTTGGTAAAGGCGAGGTGCTGTTCGTTGGTGAGCGGCTGATCGTGAAACACCAGCACGGCATGGCGGTCCATCGCGTTGTGAATCTCCTCAGCGTGGGCAGCAGTCAGCGGTTCGCGCAGGTCGATGCCGCCGGCCTCGGCACCGATTTGCGTTCCTAGCGCGCGAATTTTGATCGACATAATACGAGTCTCCTCGAATCGAAGTTTCAAAACATCGGTGATTCTTCAGCAACCGGCCGTGGAACGGCACCACGCCGTCGGGGGCACGTTGCATCGGCTGCGAAGTCATACCGAAGTGTCATGCTACCCGGCTGTCTCCCGATTGTCACTTCCTTACCCTTGCGGCTACTCCGGCTTGAGCCCGATGGTGTTGATGAGGTTTTGAAAGCGCACCATTTCGTCCCTGATGTACCTGGCGAGTTCGGCTGGCGTGCCGGGTTCGGGTTCGATACCCTGGCTTTTGAGTTGATTCGCCAACTGCGACGTATTCAGCACCGCGATTAACTCTGTGTTGAGGCGTTGAATAATTGCCGTAGGCGTTCGACGCGGCACGACCAGTGAATTCCATGACTTGGTCTGGTAGCCCTTGATGCCGCTTTCGTCAAGGGTTGGTATGTCCGGTACGGTCGTAGAACGTTGGGCGGTAGAGATAGCCAGTGCCCGCAACCTCCCGCTGTCTACATGCGGCTTAAGCACCGATACGCCCGCAAACAGAAGGGCGATTTGAGCGCCAACCACGTCGATCGTTGCAGCACCCACGCCCTTGTACGGAACATGCACGATGTGTATGGCTGCCATGTGCTTGAACATTTCCGTGGCCAGATGATTGCCCGATCCAATGCCAGCCGATCCGAAGTTCAGTTTGCCGGGATTGGCTTTCGCATGAGCCACGAGTTGCGCTACGGATCTGGCGGGCACCGTGGGATGCACTACAAGCAGATATGGCGTCGAGCCGAGCATGGACACCGGAGCGAAGTCGCGTTCCGGATGGTAGGGCAGCTTGCTGTACAGCGCGGGATTGACTGCGAGCGTCGTGATGGTGGCAACCAGCACGGTGTAACCATCAGGGGCAGCGCGTGCCGTAATTTCCGCGCCGATGATACTGGCCGCACCGCCGCGGTTGTCGACAATCACCGGCTGACCGAGACGTTTGGCAAGCATTTCGTTTACCGCTCTGCCTATGAGATCGGCAGAGCCGCCGGCCGGGTACGGCACGATCAGCCTGATTGGTTTGGTCGGATACGGTTGTTGCTGGGCGGCTCCGCTAGCGCAGAGCAGTGTACTCATTGTGCACAACGTGACGTTGAGCGCCGCACGGGTTTTCATCGCTGGAATTTAGCGGTTAGGTCAGTGCGCGTCAAACCAGAGTCATCATCCTGTCGACCTGTTACCGTCATCGGTGATCGCCCGCCATTGTGCTGCGAATTTCGTATTCTGGTCGATCGATCGACAGCATCCAGGAAAAAGGCAATACTTGGTTCTTCTGAGCGGCAAAAAGTAACCCCCAGCTTGCTGACGGCGTGCGCCGTGCGCAAGAATGAATATTGTTGCCGTCATCAAGGCCAGCGATGGCACAATCGAACACTTTAACCTGGAGGAACCAAGCCATGACTGACCCCGGCATGCATAAAGGCGATGAGTTCGCCGGCAAAGTAGCACTCGTCACAGGCGCCGCGCGCAATATCGGACGCGCGATCGCGCTATCTCTGGCCGCGGGCGGCGCCAAGGTGGCGGTGAACACGCGCTCGAATATCGGTGAGGCGCGTGGCGTCGTCGACGAGATCAGGGCGCTGGGTACGGATGGCGAGGCCTACGTCGCTGACGTCGCGGAGCCGGCCCAAGTACAGGCAATGGTCGATGCAGTATTGAAACGTTTCGGTCGCCTCGACATCCTCGTGCTCAATGCCGCTCTCCGCGAGCACCCGCCTTTCGATGAGATCAGTTTCGCGGACTGGCGCCGCGTCCTTTCCACCAATCTGGACAGCGCATTTGTCTTCACCAAGGCCTGCCTGCCCGCGCTCAAGCAGGCGGGTGACGGGCGTATCGTCACCTTCGCCGGCGTCACCGCGCTGCTGGGTCTCAAGGACCGCGCGCATGTCGCGGCGTCCAAGCACGGAATCGTCGGATTGACCAAAGCCCTGGCACAGGATCTGGCGGAGTTTGGCATACGCGTGAACTGCATATCGCCCGGACAGATCGATACTTCGCGCGCGCCCGGACGGGAGTTACCCAGTAGAACGAGAGATATTCCGCTCGGCCGCAGAGGCACGCCGTTCGAGATCGCCGGCATGGTGCGTACGCTCTGCGGTCCCGCCGGCGCCTATGTCACCGGGCAGACGCTGCATATCAACGGCGGGCTCTCCAATTCGGGAGTCTGACATCGCGGCGAGTTCGTGAACTCACCAAAGCGCCCCGAACGAGTTAGTCGCTAACGGCGCCCGGTCAGAGCTTATTGCGGCTCGACGCCGGCGACCTTCAGCGCCGACTTCCAGACCGCGAGCTGGTCCTTCATATAGGCTGCGAGCGCCTCCGGCGTGGATGATTTCGGCATGAAGCCTTGCCTCTGCATCAGTTCCCTGACCGTCGGCCTGGCCAGGACCGCAACCATCTCCTTGTTCATGCGAGCCACAATCTCGCGAGGCAGGCCGGCGGGGCCAACCAGCGCAAACCACGGGCCGATCGGGAGTTTGACCTGGCCCGCCTCCGGGAATGACGGCACGTCGGGCATCAACGGGCTGCGCTCCTGGAGCGTTGTGGCAAGCGCTCTGAGCCTGCCTTCCTTCACGTGCGCCAAGACGACCGTAGGGGTGCCAAACAGCAGATGGACGCGGCCGGACAGCAGGTCGCCGATGGCGTCGAGCTCCGACTTGTAGGGGACGGAGTGCATCACGATACTGTTGTTCACCGCAAACAGGGCCGTCGCAACTAGGGCATACGTGTTGCCGGCCGGATAGTTGAGCGCTTTCGGATTGGCTTTTGCATGGGCGACCAGCTCGGCGATCGACTTCGCGGGCAATGACGGATGCACCACGATGAAGAAGGTATTGTCGCCGAGGAAAGTAACCGGCGTGAAATCCGCCATGACATCGTAAGGCGGCTCTTTTCGTATGTTGGGCACGACAGCGAGCGGACTGTTGGTACCGTACAGGAAGGTGTGGCCGTCGGCGGCCGAGCGTTTCACATCCAGGGCCGAGAGGGCGCCGTCGGCGCCCGGCTTGGGAACGACGACCACAGGCTGCCCGAGCGACTGCGACAGGTCCTGGCCGGCGATGCGGGCGAGCGTGTCTGTGGCCGAGCCCGGCCCGAACGGAATGACCCACTTGATTGGCCTCGACGGATAGGGCTGCGCGTGGACCAGAGCCAGCGGCAGGAAGAGTAATGCGGCAATCACGGCTGCAATCAGCTTTTGCATGGTGAAAACTCCTCCGCTTGGTCCGTACTTGGCGGTAGCTCGCTTAATCCGACATGCGCCAAGCAGCACTTTGGATGACTAAGACTACGCCGCAGGGCTTGCTGTTGCAACACCATCCAGCGGTTCCGGCACGGGACTTAACCCGTCAATCGCATCGCCCTGGCAATATTCGCGATCTTGCCTGCGTCGAGCGCTCTGTCAGCAACGCACTTCACGCAATGTGTGTTAACGGTCCTAGTCGGGAATTTTCGTCGACTGCCAGGTTATCATCCGCCAGGTGCCGTTCTGGTTTTCATAAACATCGGTGAACCGCACACGGAAAGAATTCGGCTTGCCGTTGGAATTGACGCTGATAGCGGCGACACCGGTCAGGACGACTGCATTCCCGAGATCCTGCGCCTTCACTTCGGACGGTTCCATCGAAGTGTAGACGGTCTTGCCCGATTCCATCGCCTCGATCAGGCTCTGCTTGGTGTCCTGGCGCGCGGAGGAATGGGTGTAGATAAGGCTTTTGCACAACATGTTTTTCAGCGCCGCGATGTCTTTCTGTGCCGTCGCGGTCATACGCTTCTTGTCGAGTTCGATGATCATCTGTCCATTGCCAGCCATGTCTTTCTCCTTGTGTGAAGTAGAAAATGTAAAAGCATTTTTCGCCACCCGTCAATTGCATCGCCCACCGTCCTCGGGGCGCCACGGGTTGGAGAAGGTGCTCAAGGATTCGAGGAAGACGACCAGGTCGCTCTGCTCGCCCTGGCTGAGGTTCAGAGGTTTGGCGGGTTGTCCGTCTTTCGCGTGCAGGCGGATGGGGTCCAGTCCGGCGTAATGCCGCACGACCTCGGCGAGTGTATCGATGCTGCCGTCGCGACCGTAAGGCGAGGTCAGCAGCAGGTTACGCAGCGATGGCACCTTGAACTCGCCCAGAGTTTCATTTGCGAGAGATACCTGGTGGATGTGCGTCGCGCTAGTACCCTTCGTATCGTCGTTGTAGGGACCCAGCAGGTTAAAACGGCTTTGCAGCAGTTGCCGAATTCCCGCGTGACGTCCAGGATCGGGTTTGCCGCGCGGCGCATGGCGCGACAGGCCGGTGTTGAAGAACTCGCCGCTGGTGAAATTGGGCCCGGCATGACAGTTGGTGCAGCCGCCCTTGCCGATGAAAAGCTTGAGCCCTCGCTGTGCCGCCTCGGAATAACTCCATGTCGAGGGCGGCGCTCCATGCGCCAGTGCGTCACGGAACTGGTCGAACGGCGTGCGTCCACTGGTCAGCGTTTCCTGGAAGGCAGCCAGCACCTTGCCAACATTAACGAACACCGCTTCGTCATCGGTGGGCGACGGATTTGCTCCGAATGCTTTTCGATAGCGGCAGGACAATTGCTCGTCGTCGCGCACCAATTGCGCCACGTGATGCGGCGTCGCTGCCAGTTCGCGGCTGTCCAGCATCGGACGCAGACTTTGCGACCACAGGCTGTCGGCGGCGCCGTCCCAGCCGTACCAGCGCTTGGCGATCAGATTGGCCAGCGTCGGCGTGTTGCGATCCACCTCGACCGCGCCAACGCCGAGCCGAAGGTTGTCAGTCCAGTTGCGTTCCGGCACATGGCAGCTTGCGCAAGACCTTGTTCCGGGGCCGGAGAGGCGCTGATCGAAGAACAACTGCGTACCGAACTCGATCGCGTCCCGCTTTCCCGATACCCGGTTGGTCGAATCGAGCGGGGCCGGCGCCGGCCACGGTCCGTGGGACAGGATGATCCTGATCTCATTGTCGGTGAAATGAGGCTTTGCTGCGACGCTCTCGTCCGCCGGAGTGGCCCAAGGCAACATGGCGCAGGCTGCGCTGACCGCAGCGCATGCAATGCGAAACGTGCTGCGTTTCGGCTGGCTGCTGTTAGGCGCTCTAAAGATCATTGCCGGCAACTCCTTGCACTTCGCTTCGCGGGTGTGACAACAGCGACGACTCGCGGCTATCCTACCAAAAAAACCGGGCAATGGAGCAAATTGCCAGTGCTATAGTCTGACCGATCACAATTTGATTTCTGGGGAGAACGGCATGAGTTTGCGTCTGGGATTGGCAACTGCCGGAGCGGAAGGCCCGACACTCATAGAACTGGTGCGGGAAGCGGAACGGCTAGGATTCGATTCCACCTGGTGCGGCGAATCATACGGGGTCGACGCAGTGACACGGCTCGCGTGGCTGGGCGGGCAGACCACGCGCATCCGGCTCGGATCATCGATTCTGCAGGTGCCCGCGCGTTCACCCGCACTGACCGCGATGACCGCGATGACGCTGGATGCACTCACCAACGGGCGTTTTATCCTGGGCCTCGGACCCTCGGGCCCGCAGGTAGTCGAAGGCTGGTACGGTGTTCCCTATGGCAAGCCGCTCACGCGCCTGCGCGAGTACATTGCGATCGTGCGCGCGGTGCTTGCGCGCGAGGCACCGCTCACCTATCAGGGCGAGCACTACCAGATACCTTACATGGGACCGGGTGCGACCGGACTCGGCAAGCCGTTGAAGTGCATTCAGCACGGCCGGCGCGACATGCAGATCTACACGGCGGCGGTAAGCCCCGCCGGGCTCGCGTGCGCGGGTGAAGTCGGCGACGGCGTGCTGCCGCTGCTGATGGACCCGGAACGAGCCGATCTGATCGAACCTCACGTGCGCAAGGGCATGCAGCGCGCCGGGCGGCCGGTGGACTTCGCGAAATTCGACATCGCGCCGTTCGTGCCCGTTCACATCGGCGACGATCTCGCCGCGTGCCGGCAGCCGGTGAAGGACTGGCTCGCGCTCTACATCGGCGGCATGGGCGCGCGCGGCAAGAACTTCTACAACGACTACGCGGTGCGTCTGGGTTATGCAGCCGAAGCCGCGAAGATTCAGGATTTGTATCTCGCCGGCAAGAAGGCCGAAGCGGCAGCCGCTGTGCCGGATCGGCTGGTCGATACGGTGGCGCTGATTGGGCCGGCCGCGTGCATACGCGATCGACTGGAAGTGTGGAAAGCGGCGGGGCGGCGCGGCAGTGTCGGCACCATGATCCTGATGAAGACCGATATCGCGGGACTCAGGCTGGTGGCGGAGAGCGTGCTGGCGTAACCGCATCCTGTGCCGTCAAGTTCAAGAGCGAGTACCCGACATGCACGTTTTGCTGATTTAAATAATAGAACTTAAATCAGCCTAACGAATAGGATTTTATCCAACATGCTTATGTGTGTCGGATAAAATCCTATTCGTTAGGCTCTCGGAAACGTAGAGTCGCAGGAGAGATAGAGATGTCGGAAATCAGTTCCACTTTTACCCGGGCAAGTGCGCCATACGAACGAGTAATGGTTCCCGCCGTCTTCGCTCCTTGGGCAAAGGATTTACTGGATACGGTTGCGCTCGCAGCCGGCACCCGGGTGCTGGACGTAGCTTGTGGTACTGGCATCGTTGCTCGCTTGGCCGCATCTCGGGTTGGTCCCACTGGGCGAGTTGTAGGGTTGGACACCAACGAAGCGATGCTCACAGTAGCCCGTGCGCAGCCACAACCGACAGAGGCGCACGTCGAGTGGCGGCAAGGGGATGCAACAAAGTTGCCGTTCCCCGACGCGGAGTTTGGCGTGGTGCTGTGCCAGCAGGGGCTGCAGTACATGCCGGATCGTGCCGCCGCACTTCGGGAGATGAGGCGTGTCTTGGCCTCGGGAGGACGGTTGGGACTCAGTGTCTTCAGCCAGAGCGTCGGCTATCAGGTTTTCGAGCGCGCTGCAGCACAGTTCGTCGGAGAAAAAGCGGCAACGATCATGAGAGAAGCTTTCGCTCTCGCCGACCTTGGTGAACTTTCCAGACTCTTAAAGACTGTGGAGTTGTCTACGGTGCAGATACATACCAAGACGCTCGTGGCTCGTTTTCCTGTGGCCCGCGATTTTATCGAATATCAGCTCGGCGGCCGTCTCGCCAGCGCGGTCAGCCCACTCAACGATGAGACACGCATGGCCCTGGTTGCGGCACTCTGCAAAGCTTTTGAGCCGTATGTGGATTCTGACGGTCTGGCGTTCCCGCTGCAGGCCCACGTCGTGCTGGCGCAAAGATAACCACGCGATTATTCGAAAGAAGAGCGAACATACTGAATTTCAGGCCTGACTCTACTTGGAGCGGATGCGTTGCAAGCGCGGCTATTGCCCGCGTTCAAGGGGCGCCGCTCAACTCATATCTTAATGCAGCACCAGCGCAGCGTCCTTCGCGAGCTTGCGCCACTTGGCGATCTCGTTCCTGATATGCGCGCTGAACTGGTCGGGAGTGCTGCCTACGGGTATCGATCCTTCGCCGCTCAAGCGCTGTGCGGTTTCGGGTGATTTCACCGCTTCCGCGATCGCCGCCGCAAGTTTATCGACGAGAGGTCGCGGTACTTTCGCCGAAGTAATGATGCCGTACCACTGGTCGACTTCATAGCCGGGAAGCCCCGCTTCGGCGACGGTCGGATACTCCGGCGCGGTGGGCGAGCGCAGTTTTGCGGTAATTGCAAGAGGCCGCAACCGCCCGGACTTGTAGTGAGGCCGCGAACTGAGCAGCGTGCCGAAGCCGACCTGGATGTTGCCGGCGATGGCGTCGGAGGTCGCAGCCGCTCCGCCTTTGTACGGTATGTGTACCATCTTCACACCTGCGAGATAGTTGAACATCTCTCCCGCGAAATGCTGCAAGCCGCCAGTGCCGGATGAACCAAAATTAAGCCTGCCGGGATTGGCCTTGGCGTAAGTGATCAGTTCCAGTACAGACTTTGCCGGCACGGAAGGGTGCAGGTACATGACATAGAACAGCGATGTCGCCTGAGAAAGTGCCTGGAGGTCCTTGGTGAGGTCGTACGGCAATTTCAGGTTGGTTGCCGAGTTGACTGAATGCGAAGCCGAAATCAGGCAGATGGTGTAGCCGTCGGGTGCCGCCGTCGCGGTGAGTTCCACGCCAATCGCGCCGGCCGCGCCCGCACGATTATCGACGATGACCTGTTGTCCCCAGCGTTCCGTCAGTTTCGCGGCGATCGCGCGGGCGGTGATGTCGGTGCCGCCGCCGGGGACAAAGGGCGCGATGAGCCGTACCGGCTTTGTCGGGTACTTGTCCACTTCCGTGGACGCGGCGTGCGCCATGGAGATGCATGCCCATGCGGCGGTCAGGGCAAGCATCATGTTTTTGAGAGTGATATTTGAAGTCATGCGTACTCCATACAGTTGTTTGTCGTTATGTTACAAGCGTTTTAGTGTGCGCGCATCTTTGGGCCGCTCCGTTTGCCCGTTACTCAA
>Ga0315912_10006658_pt1 | contig 10292 bp, 7 predicted proteins | sample VfabasoilMG_FD_204469 | JGI IMG/M metagenome (GOLD analysis project Ga0315912, IMG submission 204469) | Garden soil microbial communities collected in Santa Monica, California, United States - V. faba soil | ecosystem: Environmental > Terrestrial > Soil > Garden | place: USA: California... | reverse complement strand
GGGTTTCCCTGACAAGCTCCGTCGGTGTAGATCGTGACCGTCTTCTGGGTCACGGAGCGTGGACGACGGGAGGTTCGACCGGCGGGGGCGGCGGCACCCAGTAGAGGACACGCTGGCAACTGTCGCATTGCATGATCGTGTCGTTCTGCCGGATCTGCTGAAAGACGTGTGGCCGCAGGCGCACGTGGCACACCGAGCAGAGCCCGTCACGAGTGACGACGCATATCGCCACGCCCTTGCGTGCCTTGGCGATTTGCTCGAACAGCCCAACGAGTCTGGGCTCGAGTGCCTTCACGAGCGCGCCGCGCGCCTCGGTTGACTCTTTCAAAGACGCCTCAGTCGACACCAGTGCCTGATTGAGCGTCTTCTTCTCCGCTTCGATTTCTTTCGACTGTGCGGCGAGTGCCACTTCCGCGCGCTTCGAGGCGGCGTTGATCTCGTCTGCCTCCAGCATTCGCTCGAGCACTTTTTCCTCGACGGTCCCAAGGTCGGTCTGGGCTGTCGCGATCTCGTGCTGCATCGCGGTGTACTCGCGATTCGTCTTGACCTGGGATAGCTGGTCTTTGAACTTCGTCAGACGTCCCTGATAAACCGCGACGTCTTTCTCGAGTTCGCGTCGCCGCTCACCGTTGGCCTTGAGTTGTTCTTTCGCAGCGTCGACGGCGCCTTTGGCTTCGTTCAGTCGCGCATCGAGCGCGGAGAGTTTCTGAGGATGGAGGGCAATGGCCGCCCGCGCCTCGGCGATGATCGTTTCCAGGCGCTGGAGCTGAATGAGGCGTTCTAGGTCTGGCGACATCGCTGCTTTTGCATGTGAGTGGGCCCGCCAGGATTCGAACCTGGGACCAACCGATTATGAGCCGGCCGCTCTAACCGCTGAGCTACGGGCCCCCAATTCAACTCCCAATCTGCTTCTTGTTCCAACTCCCAAATCCCAATGCGGCCTTGGGAGTTGGTTCCTTGGGAGTTGGGAGTTGACGAGGGAGCATTCCCGTTACGTGCGACCCTCCAAGAAGGCCTTGAGCTTACGCGATCGCGAAGGATGGCGCAGCTTGCGGAGCGCCTTGGCCTCGATTTGACGAATGCGTTCACGCGTGACGGCGAAGTTCTGGCCGACTTCTTCGAGCGTGTGCTCGCTGCCATCGCCGACGCCGAAGCGCATCTTGATGACTTTCTCTTCGCGCGGCGTGAGCGTCTTGAGCACCGCTTCGGTCTGTTCCTTGAGGTTCAGATTGATGACGGCTTCCGCAGGCGACACGATGTTGCGGTCTTCGATGAAGTCGCCAAGATGTGAATCTTCTTCCTCGCCGATCGGTGTCTCGAGCGAGATCGGCTCCTGCGCGATCTTGAGGACCTTGCGGACCTTTGCGACCGGGATGTCCATGCGCTTGGCGATCTCTTCGGAGGTCGGCTCGCGTCCGAGCTCCTGCACGAGCGCGCGCGACGTGCGAATGAGCTTGTTGATCGTTTCGATCATGTGGACCGGGATGCGGATAGTGCGCGCCTGGTCCGCGATCGCGCGGGTGATGGCCTGTCGGATCCACCACGTCGCATACGTCGAGAACTTGTAGCCGCGGCGGTACTCGAACTTGTCCACCGCCTTCATGAGGCCGATGTTGCCTTCCTGAATGAGATCGAGGAACTGAAGACCGCGGTTGGTGTACTTCTTCGCGATTGAGACGACCAGTCGGAGGTTGGCTTCGACGAGCTCTTTCTTGGCCTGCTCGGCCTGTGCTTCGCCGCGCTGGATGACTTCGATGGTGCGACGCAGACGTTCCGGCGTCTCCTCGAGATCGTCCACCATCTGCTTGATATGCAGGCGAAGGTCCTTCTGCTTCTTCAGCAGGTTCTTCTTTTCTTCTTCCTTGAGCTTCGGTCCCTTGATCTTGATCTTGGGATTGAGCACCCGGTCGATATGGTCGGCTTCGCGCTGCACCTTGACGACGGCATCAACGGCTTCCTTGACCTCGTCAACCAGCCGGCGCTTCACCGTTTCGGTGAACTCGATGTCGCGGATGCGGCGTGAGACGTCAACCCAGGCGCGCAGCGTCTTCAGGCGTGCGCGGCGATACTTCTTCTTGTCCTTCTTGGGCACTTCGACGAGCTTCTCGCCGACCTTCACGTAGTTGACGCGTGCCTTGCGAACCGCCTCGATCTGCCCGAGCACCTCGACGGCGCGCTCCTGGATCACTTCGTCGGTGATCTCTTCGTCGCTGAAGATCACCAGCTCGCGGATCGTGCGCTCGCCGGCGCGCAGCTGGTCGCCCATGATCAGGATGCGCTTGGCGATGGTGGGCGTGCGCGAGATCGACTTGATCACCGCAAGCTTGCCGCGCTCGATGCGCTTCGCGATGGCGACTTCGCCTTCGCGGGTGAGCAGCGGAACGGTGCCCATCTCGCGCAGGTACATGCGGACCGGGTCGTTGGTCTTGTCGAGCGCGCCTGGAGTGAGATCCAGCTCGGGCTCGTCACCCGACCCGTCGCGATCGAAGTCCTTGTCGCCGCGATACGCCTTGTCGGAGTCCACGACCTCGATGCCTGCCGCGCCGAAGGCATTGAAGAGGTCATCGAGCTCTTCGGACGAAGTGATCTCGGAAGGCAAAATCTCGTTGACCTCGTCGTAGAGCAGGTAGCCCTTCTCCTTGCCGACGGTGATCAGCTGGCGTACTTCGTCGTATTTCTCTTCAATCGACAAGATCAATCCTCCGATATCACGAGGGCCTGAATGAGACGGCCCAATTCACCCTTGCGCGCGAGTAATGCATCGAGCTCGCCACCGGCGGCTACTCCCCTGGTCTGCAATTGAGCGATCGCTCGCTGCACAGTCGCTCGCTCTCTTTCATAACGAGCGCGCCGGAGCTCACGTACGCAGGAACCGAGCGACAGGGCAGGGGGCTCCGGCTCGCTCGCAATCGCGGTCACGAGCTGAGCTTCCACCATGTTTAGACGCTCGAGCAGCACAGAAGGAGAGAAACCCCTATTGTCGTTCAGTCTCCGTGCGAGATCCAGCACCGATCGGCTGGGGAGCTCCTCGAAGTCGGGGACTTCGAGCTCGGCCAGGGCCGCGAAGGCGGTCTCCGGTTCATGCACCAGGCACCAGATCAGGGCTTTTTCGGCCTTGGTGACCTGCCCGAAGCTCGGAATCGTATTCGCGGCAATGGTGGTCTGTTTCTGGACAGCCGCTTCCCGGATCTTGGCGCGGACGACCTCGTCCGTGACATGGGCCTTGAACGCCAGCCGATCGGCGAAGCGGTCACGCATGGCCGCGTCAGGGATCCGGGCGGCAGTTGGGAGCATGGCAGCCAGAAACTTCACCCTCCCCTCGTCGCTGTTCAGGTTGTAACCGGCGGCTGTCCGATCCAGGAGGTACTCCAGATACGGCTTGGAGTGCTTCAAACGTTCACCATAACCTGCCGCTCCCTGTGATCGAATGAACACATCCGGGTCCTGGCCGGCGGGAAGTTCGGCCACATTGACGTCGAAGCCATCGGCCACGAACAGCTCGGACGACTTGGCCGCGGCCCCCTGACCAGCAGTGTCGGGATCGAAACTCAAGACGACCTTCGATGCAAACCTGTGCAGCTGCTGGACCTGCTGCGGGGTCAGGGCTGTCCCGCACGAGGCAACGGCAGGGAAGCCTGCCTGGTAGACCTGGCCGAAGTCGAAATACCCCTCGACGAGAACCCCAAAGCCTTTTTGACGTATGCCGGCCTTACTGAGATCCAGCCCGTAGAGCGTGCGCCCCTTCGTGTAGATGGGCGTCTCGGGTGAGTTCAGGTACTTCGGTTGTTGATCGTTGTCGACCGCGCGGCCCCCGAAGGCAATGACGGACCCGGTGTCGCGCCGGATTGGAATCATCAGTCGATTCCTGAAGCGGTCCACCGAGGGCCCTTCTTCGCGCTGGACCAGCAGGCCGGCGCGGATCAGCAGGCCCTCCGAGTAGCCCTGTTTCAGCAGCGCTTCCTTCATCGCCGTCCGTGACGAGGGCGCGAAGCCGAGGCCCATCGCTTCGCTCGTCGCATCGGTGATGCCGCGATCGGTAATCTGTCGCCGGATTCGAGTGCCGGCCGGGGTCAGGAGCTGCTCGCGAAACCATGTGGCCGCTGACTCGTGAACCTTCAGCAGCGCCTCACGTTCCGCCGCGCTCGCTCTCTGCTCGTCGCTCTGTTCCGCCTCCGGGATCGTCATGCCGAAGCGCTGCGCGAGCTGCTTCACCGCATCGTGGAACCCGATCTTCTCGTGCAGCTGAAGAAACTTGATAACGTCGCCGCCCGCGCCGCAGCCAAAGCAGTGAAAGAACCCTTTGTCGCGGTTGACCTGAAACGACGGCGTCTTCTCGCCGTGAAACGGACAGAGGCCTTTGTAGTTCGCCCCGTTCTTCTTCAGCGACACATAGTCCTGGATCACCACGACGATGTCCGCCTGGTGCTTCAGGTCGTCAACGAAGGTTGCGGGGTAGAGCGCCATCAGTCCTTGAGTTCCACCACCGTCACGCCACCACCACCCTGATTGTTTGGCGCCAGATCAAACTTCGCCACGAGCGGATGCTCCTTCAGGAACGCGGCGAGGCCGCGGCGAAGCTGACCCGTGCCGTGACCGTGAATGATACGTATGACGTTCAGATCGCTGACAGTGGATTCATCGAGGAACTTCTCGACGCGCGAGATCGCCTCGTCCACCGTGCAACCGATCACGTTGACCTCGGAGAGCAGGCCCTCGCGTGGCTGCAGGTCCACGTTCACCTTCACTCGGGCAGGTGTGCTGTCGAGGTGCGCGGCTCCGCCAATCGCGCGAAGATCGCGAAGCGGTGCACGCAGGCGTTTTCCTTTCATGTCGATCTCCGCCTGCTTGCCGTGGATCTCAATCACGACGCCTTCCAGCCCGAGCCCGCCGACGGTGACCCGTGTTCCGGGCTCGATCGGTCTTTCAGGCTCTGACGCGGGTTGCGCACCGGAGCGTCCCGGCTCGGTGCCCGTCTTGAGGCGGCCGACGACACGTTCGAGCGCGGCGCGCGCGTCGGCGCGCGCGGAGCCAGCCTCTCCGGTATTGAAGCCCGCCGCTGCCCGTCGCGCCGCCTGCTCCGAGAGCTCGCCGGTCTTGGCCTTCAGCCCCTCGATGATCGTGTCGATCTCGCGACGGCTTTCGCGCAGTTGATCGTCGAGCTTCGCGTTCAGGCGGCGGCGATACGTCTCTTCGCGGTCGCGAACTGACTCTTCACGCGAACGAAGTGCTCGCTCGGTGTCAACGAGCACGGCTCGCTCTTTGGCGAGCGTACGGCGTTCGGCTTCGATCCGCCCCAGATCCTGATCGACGCGCGACAGATGTTCGGCGAGTTGCTTCTCACGGTCGCCCAGGTTCTCGCGCGCGGCAGCGATGACGTTCGGCGGCAGCCCCAAGCGCGCCGCGATCTCGATGGCCAGACTGCGTCCTGGCGATCCGTAAATCAATCGATACGTCGGCGCGAACGTCTCCGGCCGGAACCCGAACGCCGCACTCGCCACGCCCTCAGTTGTCGATGCGTACGACTTCAACGAATCGTAATGCGTCGTCGCGATGAGATGCGCGCCGCGCTTGCGGAAGTGATCGATGACGGCAATGCCAAGCGCACCGCCCTCGACCGGATCCGTGCCCGCGCCGATTTCGTCCACGAGCACCAGCGCCGGAAGCGCGAGCGACCGATCCATCGAGACAATGTTCGTGATGTGGGCAGAGAAGGTGCTCAGGCTCGCGGAGATCGATTGCTCGTCGCCGATGTCGGCAAAGAGTGATTTGAAGACAGGGATGCGCGAGCCTGTGTCCACGGGAATGTGAAGCCCCGATTGCGCCATCGCTGCGAGCAGGCCGGCCGTCTTCAGCGCGACGGTCTTGCCGCCGGTGTTGGGGCCGGTGATGAGCAGAATGCGCGTCGGTGGGATCAGGAGAATGTCGACGGGAACGGGATTCGAGACTCGGGACTCGGGACTCGGGACTCGGGGCTCGATATCCAACGTTCGATGTTCCGAATCCCGAATCGCGAATCCCGAATCCCGATCGGCGAGGCGTTCACTCACCGAGCGCATCAAGAGCGGATGCCGCGCGCCTTTCAGTTCGAACGTTCCGTCGGCAGCGACGATCGGTTCAACGGAACCGGTCATCAGCGAGAAGCGGGCGCGCGCCTGAATCACATCGAGTGCGGTGGCCACTTCGACCGTGCGTTCGAGCTCGTCGGGTCTCGATCGGAAGGCATCGGTCAGCGCGAGCAGGATGCGCTGGATCTCTTCCATCTCCTGTTCTTCCAGCGCAACGATCTCGTTGTTGATCTCGACGGTCTCGAGCGGCTCGACGAACAGGCTTGCGCCGCTCGTTGATCCGCCGTGGACGATTCCCGGGATCGCCGATCGATGTTCGGCGCGAACCATCAACACGTGACGGCCATTGCGATCGGTGACGACCTGCTCCTGGAGATACTTCGCGGTCTCGCGGCCGCGCAGGAACGAGTCGAGCGTCGAGCGGAGCCGCTGCTTCTGGCGGCGCAGGCGATCGCGAATCTGCGCGAGCGCCGGGCTCGCGTTGTCTGCGACATCTCCCGACGGCTCGATCTTTCGGCGGACGTCCGCGATCTCGCTGGCAAACGACGCGACCGCGTCAACCTGCTGGCTGAGGATCGGAAACGCGGAGCCCACTTTTCTGATCGCCTGTCGTGACTGTTCGATCGACTCGAGATAGTCGCCGAGCTTCAGCAGTCGAAGGGCCTCGAGGGCGCGGCCCTCCACGGCGAGCGAGTCGAGTATCGCGTCGAGATCCGACGGTGCTCGGAGTGGAAAACCCGGGTGATCCGACAGGAACCGGGTGCCCTCCGACGTTGCCCGCTGCAACGCGATGACGCGCGCGGCATCGACGGCAGGAGTCAGCTCCGCCAACCTGGACTCGCCCGTGGGTGTGACGGCAAGACCGGACACGACGCTGACAATGCGATCGAACTCGAGAGCCCTCAGGGCGCCCGCATGCATGGAGATTCTCGGTAGGCGTTACTGGAACTTCTCAGTGTACCTTGTCAACTCCCAACCCCCAACTTCCAACTCCGAGAACCTTGAATCCGATTGGGAATTGGGAGTTGGGCATTGGGAGTTACGACGAGCGCGTTACAGGTGGTTAATCCGACTGGCGAGACACGCCGCACCGAAGCCGTTGTCGATGTTGACGACCGCGACGCCGCTCGCGCAGCTGTTCAGCATGCCGAGCAGCGCGGCGATGCCGCCAAAGCTCGCGCCGTAGCCAACGCTCGTTGGTACGGCAATCACCGGCACACGAACCAGCCCACCAATCACGCTGGGCAGCGCGCCTTCCATGCCGGCAACGACGATGAGCACGCGCGCACGCTGCAGCCGGTCGTGCTCGCTGAGAAGTCGATGAAGTCCCGCGACGCCCACGTCGTAGAGACGGTCAACCGTGTTGCCCATGAGCTCCGCGGTGACGACGGCTTCCTCGGCGACAGGAAGGTCGGAGGTACCGGCGCACGCGACAAGAACGGTGCCGTGACCATGCGCGATCTCTCCCTGAGCCAATGTGATCGCGCGGGCTTCGCCATGAAATGCCGCATTTGGCACAACGTCGCGCACGGCATCGAACGCCTCGAGCGTCGTCCTCGTGACCAGCAGCGAGTGCCCAGCCGACACGATGCGCTCGGAAATCGACGCGATCTGGGCGGGTGTTTTCCCTAATCCCAGCACGACTTCTGGAAACCCCTGGCGGAGGTGCCGATGGTGATCGACGCGCGCGAAGCCGATGTCATCGAACGGCGCGGCTCGCAGGGCGTCGAGAATGCGGGTGGCCGCTGTGCCTGTATCGGTGGAACCGGCCGACACCTCGTCGAGGAGGCGGTGGAGTTCAGATTCGTTCATGGCTCGCGTAAAAGAAACAAAGGAAATATAATCAAGATCCTCATGCCCCGCCGGCACTCTCCTGTCGCATGACTGCTTCTGAAACGCTTATTCTCGGCACATATTTCTTCGTTCTCGTCATTCTTGCTGTGTACGGCTGGCACAGGTACTACCTTGTGTACCTGTACATGAAGAACAAGGGGAAGCAACCGGTCCCTGCCGGCCCGATGGACAGGCTCCCGGCCGTCACGATTCAGCTTCCGATCTACAACGAGATGTACGTCGCGGATCGGCTGATCGATGCCGTGTGCCGACTGGAGTATCCGCGCGAGCTGCTCGAGATTCAGGTCCTCGACGACTCGACCGACGAAACGTGCAGCGTGGCCGAGCAGGCAGTGCGGCGCAATGCTGCGAAGGGCATCGACATCACCTATCTTCATCGCACCGATCGCACTGGCTACAAGGCTGGCGCGCTCGAGGCCGGCATGAAGGTCGCCAAGGGCGAGTTCATCGCCATCTTCGATGCCGACTTCATCCCGACTGAAGACTTCCTGGCGAAGACGGTGCCGTTCTTCGTGGACCCGCAGATCGCGATGGTCCAGGCGCGTTGGGGGCACATCAATCAGGACTACTCGCTGCTCACGAAGATTCAGGCGATCCTGCTCGATGGCCACTTCGTGCTCGAGCACGGCGGCCGCAATCGCGCGGGCTTCTTCTTCAACTTCAACGGCACGGCGGGCATCTGGCGGCGTGAGGCGATTGCCGACGCCGGTGGCTGGCAGCACGACACCCTCACCGAAGATCTCGACCTCAGCTACCGCGCGCAGCTCCGCGGCTGGAAGTTCGTGTTCCTGCCGGACCTGATTGCGCCGGCGGAAGTGCCGGTGGAGATGAACTCGTTCAAGTCGCAGCAGCACCGCTGGGCCAAGGGCTCGGTGCAGACCTGCCGCAAGCTGCTGCCGAAGATTCTGCGTTCGTCGATGCCATTAGGCGTGAAGGCTGAAGCGTTCTTCCACCTGACCGCCAACTTCAACTACCCGCTCATGTGCGTGCTGTCGGTGCTGATGGCGCCGGCGATGGTCATTCGCTACAACATGGGCTGGTACGAGATGTTGCTCATCGACGTGCCGCTCTTCTTCGCGGCGACGGCGTCGGTGGCGAACTTCTATCTCGTGTGTCAGCGCGAGCTGCACGCCGACTGGGTGACGCGCATCAAGTACCTGCCGTTCCTCATGTCGATCGGCATCGGCCTGGCGGTGAACAACACGCGCGCGGTGTTCGAGGCGATGTTCAATCGTCAGAGCGAGTTCGCGCGCACGCCGAAGTACCGCATCGAGGCGGCGGCCGACGAGTGGATCAGCAAGAAATACCGTCAGAGTTTCGTCGTCCAGCCGATGATCGAGTTGGCGCTCGGTCTCTACTTCACGGCCACGGTGTTCTACGCGCTCGCGAACGGCATCTACGGCACGCTTCCATTCCTCGTGCTCTTCCAGGTTGGCTTCCTCTACACGGGCCTGCTGTCGATCATTCAGCAGTACGCCGGAGAGATGGTGTTCAGACCGGCTGCCGAAGAAGAGACGTAGGGCGGGTCCTGGTTTTCGGACCTGCCGGGTCTACACAGCAAGACCCGGCCACGATTCACAGCTGTAGTTCACAACCCCAGACTCTCTCGCAGTTGTCGTGATTGCCGTCGCGACACCGGAACCTCACTCTTGTTCTTCAAGTGAATGACCTAGGTGTCGTCGGGTGCGGTCTCGACTGACTCGATGAACCTCAGATTCACGATGTGCTGGCCTGGGTCGAATTGTGAGGAGTGGTCGTATCGACTGACGAACGGTCAGTCCGGGAAGACGTAGGAGCCCGGGACGTCAGGCGGGAAGATGTGAATGCGCCTCTTGATGCGCCACCCCTTGTCGGTCTTCACGTAGACGTCCTGATAGCCACCGACGTGGCCGCGATGTGTCGGGTCCGGGGCGATGATGCCTTGCTCGCCTGGATACACAAGGTAGCTCTTGCCGATGGCGCCTTCTGGTGACGGCTCGATCACCGCATTCACCGTCATATGTCCCTGAATCGGGTTCTCGGGCGTTGCCGACTTCGTTCGCTTGCACCCAAGCTTTCCGCCGCCGGCAGCTTCGGCGAGTTGCTCTCGCCCGACCGATTTCCGCGAGTTGATGCCCCAGTAGAAAATCCCGTCAGGCGTGTAGAGATCTGCGTAGTCGTAGCCGTTGTTCGAGCACGTGTCGAGCGCAAACGCGTACTTGTTCAGCAGTTGCTGGATGTCGATGTAGTCCTGTGCGGTCAACGTGGGGGCGCTCTTCTGAGCGCTAACGTTCGGCGCGAGCACAACAACAGCGCAGGCGATCAACAACCACGACTTGGCATTCGGCACGGCTTCCTCCTCGGGTGCAAACGACAGCGAATTCTAACGTGATA
>Ga0315912_10006657_pt1 | contig 10295 bp, 10 predicted proteins | sample VfabasoilMG_FD_204469 | JGI IMG/M metagenome (GOLD analysis project Ga0315912, IMG submission 204469) | Garden soil microbial communities collected in Santa Monica, California, United States - V. faba soil | ecosystem: Environmental > Terrestrial > Soil > Garden | place: USA: California... | reverse complement strand
CCTCCGCTGATTCCGCGGTCGCCTTCTCTAGTGGCACGGTTCGTTCCGACGCCGGTACACCAACCTTCAAACGGCCCATTTGTCCTCTCCCTCGCAATTCAATCAATCTTCTTGCGCCTATTTCCCTCATCGGACGCCGAACGCCGCAGTTGCCAACAAAAATAGAAAAGTAGCTGCGCGCAAAATCCAGCGACGCGACGCGCACGCAAACGCGCATGTCCCCAAGCGCGTACCTAGACATAGAACGCGAACAAGAAGGTGCAAGCCAAAGCGGCCAAATGCGCACACGCGAACACGTACTCACCGCACGTCTCCTCAGAACAGTCTTTTCGAGAGCGCTCATCCGAAAAACACGACAGCTCGCGGCGAACTTTGCTCTGCTTCATCGCGTGCGCAGCCTCACGACACGTCTGCTGGCTACCCGCAGCGCGTTCGCATGATGTTCATCGCGAACAGGGCTTCCCGTTAGCGCAGATCGCGACGTTCATCGCCAGCTGGGCTGCCCGTAGCTCAGATCGCGACGTTCACCGCCCGCAGGGCTGCCGGCAGCGCAGAAGGCGCTGGCTCTTCGCTAGCAGGGCTGCCGGCAGCGCAGAAACGCGATGGCTCATCGCGAGTAGGGCTGCCGGTAGCGCAGAACGCGACGTTCATCGCCGTTCGAGGCTGCGGCTAGCCCGAATCGCGACGCCCGTCGCCGTTCGAGGCTGCGGCTAGCCCGAATCGCGAAGCCCGTCGCCGATCGACGCTAGCGGTAGCCTCGAACGGTGACGGTTTTCGTCGATTGTCGCTACGCGCAGCGCTTCATCGCGTCGTGCGACACGGATTGAGGCTGCCGGTAGCGCCAATCGGCGAAAACCGTCACGAAGAGGGGCTGCGCCTAGCCCAAGGTCGCGATGAACGTCGCGATCATGAGCTGCGGGTAGCGCAAGTTCACGACGAACGTCGCGATCATGGGCTGCGCGCAGCGTCGCGCGCGACGCGCGTCACAACACGGGCTGCGGGTAGCGCTGTTGTCGATGACTCGTCGCGATTCGGGGCTGCAGGTAGCTCGTCGCGGCACGGCGAGGTTGCAATTCCGGAGTTTCGCATCGGTCCGCGCACGATCGAGCTCAAATTGGATGAAGCGAGGTGTCCCGCGCGAGACGCCCACGTTGTTATTCGCGACTCGCGGTTCTCTGATCAAAGCCGTCGACAAGATACGTGCGTGATCAAGAGTGCCGGCCTGGTTTCACTTCGCTGAATCTTCGCGAACGAGGGTACCGAGGACGCGCACCGGGAATAATGAGCTGGGCTGCTTCGAGCAATCGCCAAAACGGATGCCGTTCCCCGCGAAATGGTGCCCGACCGCACCCGAGCGCAAGCCGTGATTGATACCACCATAAGCAATCGCGGTCGGTCGACGACGACATCTTTGAGGCACTGTGCGGACACGCGGTGGAAAAGAATACCGTGCCCGTCAGTTCACTGCTGCGCGATTGCAGCGGTCAGTTGGCCGTCACCAATCCGTTCGAGAAAAGAATCAACTCACCACTCGAGTTACTCGAGTCATCCCGCGGAGTTCTAGCGGGACTCCTCCCAGCCGGACGAGTCAGGCTTCTTCTTGACTCAAGATCGATGATGCTGGGGCCTCAAGGATCCTACGCGGCTTCATCATCTGCTTGACAGTTCTCTCGGCGACCGCGTATGGTGCGCTTCAGAGGGAAAGGGAGGCGGCCATGGCGGATGGGACGGTGCGCGCTTTGATCGGTGGTGGGACGCTCATGGCGCTCATGGCGCTCATGGCGCTCATGGCGCTCGGTTGCGGTGGTGAGCATGGTGCTTCGAAGGAAGGCGCCGCGCAAGCCGACGGCGATACCCTGCGCGGCGCCGAGCCGTCGCGCGGTACCGCGCTACCGCGTGTGGTCGCTGAGTATCAGGGCCGCAAGATCACGCTCGCCGACGTGGATGCGGCCGCGGGCGAAGAACTCTTTCGGTTGCGCGCCGACGCGTTGAACGTCCTCCTCGCCGAAGATCTGCTCCCGCGGGAAGCCAAGCGTCGGGGCGTTTCCGAACAGCAACTGCTCGAACAAGAGGTGACTGCAAAAATCGTCACGCATTCGGAGAAGGAGCTACAAGAACTCTACGAGCAAGCCGACCGCCGCGGTGAGCTCAAACCTGGTGCGAGCTTCGAGGCGTTTCGCCAACAAATGATGGGCGTAGCGCAACACCACGGCGCGGCAAACCGACGAGAAGAGTTCCTGCACGAGCTCATGCGCGGCGAGGGAGTGAAGACCGATCCCGACGCCTTGGGGATCCGCCGGCTGAAGCTCGGTGATCTTTCCGGGTCACCGTCGCGGGGCGCCCCCGACGCCCCGGTTACCATCGTCGAGTTCACGGATTTCACCAGTCCCTTTTGCGCACAGGCGAATGCCACCATGCGCGAGCTTCTGGAAAAGAGCGGCAAGTACGTGCGCCTCGTCTTTCGGCAACACCCCACCCAAGACGCCACGGCACAGCAGGCGGCACGCGCGGCAATTTGCGCTCACGAGCAGCACAAGTATTGGGAGTTTCGCCAGCAGCTGTTCACCAATCAAAAGCAGCTCTCGAGTGAATCCCTGTCCGATCATGCTTCCGCGGTGGGACTGAACAAGACGGCGTTCGACAGTTGTCTTCGCTCCGAGAGCTCGGCGGCCCAGGTCGCCAAGGACGTGGCCGAGGCCAAGAGCCTCGATCTCGACGGATCCCCGGAGTTTCTGGTCGACGGCATTCGCCTGTCGGGCGCGCATCCGCTCGCGGCCTTCACTCGAGTCGTCGACATCGAGTTAAATCGCATCAAGCACTAGAGACCATTCCGATAAGTTCTCGGCGATCTCAGCCACGCCAAGGTGGGTCGCCCTGTGTCGCCGCTGCGGCGCGGAGATTCGCTTCGAGCGCCCCCCGGCCGGCCTTCGATTTTACCGTTGGTTTCAATCGGTACATGCAAAAAGGAGGCACTATGAAGATTCATATTTATCATCTCGCGCAGCTTCTGGCTGCGCTGGCCGTCGCTTGCGGCGGCGCTCACGGCGAGGACACCGCGCCGGGGAGCACTCCCCTGGCCGCGGCCGCACAAGGCACCCCTCTTCCTCAGGCGGAGGGCGCGCTCGAGAACAGCGCGAGCGCTCCCGTGCAGGAGGCGGAGGCGCCCGTTACGGGTCGCTTCGACCACCTGGTGCGGAGCGTTTCGAAAACCGACCTGGTGCGGAGCGTTTCGAAAACCGACCTGGTGCAGAGCGTTTCGAAATCCGACCGCGTGGCACCATTGGTCAATTGCGAGCAGCCCTCGGCGCCAAGCGAAAAGGCCAGCCCGATCGAGTACGTCGACAAAGCCCAATTCTCGGCGAACCGGGCGATTGAGCTCGAAGCGTTTGCCCGCGATTATGTGGCCAACGCGCGGCTATTGCAGGGAAGGAAGGCGCCATGAGCCGCCGCGGTTCGCTCTCGCTCGTCTCGCTTGCCGCCGCCGCCGCCGTGGCCCTCGCGTCCGGCACGAGCCATGCCTGGATCAAATTCAAGAACAACACACCGAACATGATCTTTACGGCGCAAGACCGCACTACCGTGTGCGAGTGGGAGTGCCCGAATGGTTTTAGGGCGGTCGGTTGGTGGAATATCGCGCCCGGCGGCACCGCCAACGTGTGGAACGCGACCGCCCGCAAGGTGTTGTTCACCTATTTCGCCGAGGACGACTTCGGGCACTTCTGGAACGGATCCACCTGGAAGCATTCCGTTTGCACGCCATTTACGGTGTTCGGCTTCTGCTCGGGCGGCTCGATCTGCAACGCCCCGAGTCGCTGGCTGACTTACGGAGGTCCGACCCAGCCGGACTTCTGCTGCGGCTTATTCTGCGGGTTGGATGAGACTATCAACTTCAATCTGTGACGGACACGCGAGCGGGCTGATTCGCATTGCAAAGCCCCTCCCGGGGTGCCTCTTGGTCCCAACTCGGAACGGTGCGTCGCGCTGCCCGCTCGGGGCGCAGCGAAATTTCGTACCGTCCGAGTTGGGACTGCAATTCTGAGCCTGACCGGGCGCCGTGGTCCCGAGCAGGTCTATCGATACCTCGGTCGATACAGGTAGCTCGCGGCGGAATGGCGGGATTGCAATTCTGGAGTTTCGCATCGGTCCGCGCACGGCCGGCTGTTGTTGATGATTCGTCGCGATTCGTGGCTGCAGGTAACTCGTCGCGGAACGGTGGGGTTGAACGCGCCCGGTGACGACATGCTGGCCGCAGCTGCGGGCGAGCGTCTCAAGTCGGAAGATGCGCTTACGAAAGTAGCCCTGAATGTACTCGGTCACCGGCTCGAAGCGCGGCGTTGGCTCGGCGTTTGACCTGAGACTTTTCAGGGGTGTTTCGTTCATCAGCCGGCGCTGCAGAGAGTCATACAATCGAGCCGCGAAAAGGTTCCCGAGCCCGCACAACGCGAAAGAAAATGAACTACGCGCGCGGACCAACGCTTCTGCCGATGCCACGCAGTCGTATCCAATTCATTGCAACAATGCTGATTGACCAGCTGCCGACCCGCCGTTAACGTCGCCGCGCAAAAGGTAGTCGATACCGCACTTTCAGGGAGGTCCTTATCATGCGTAAAACCGGATTTGCTCTTGCCTTAGTGATGCTCAGTGGCGCCTTGCTTTCGGCTGCCTGTGAAGACAGCGACACCAACAATCACCCGACAGCGGGCAGCGGCGGCGCGGGTGGTAAAGGCGGCGCGGGTGGTAAAGGCGGCGCTGCCGGTGAAGCGGCAGGCGCGGCGGGCGAATCAGACGCGGCGGGCTCAGGCGGGACTGCGGGCGAAGGAGGTGAAGGGGGCGCGGGCGAAGCGGGTAGCGCGGGCGAAGCGGGGGCGGGGCTCCATCTGTACGTTGGTTGTCAAGGCGCCTACCTCCTGGAACACTACCTGGTGAGCAACGGTACGTTCAGCAGGCAGCGGCAGGCCTACGCGCAGGGCCAAATCTCCAACGCCACTTTCAATGCGGCACAAGATCTGCTGTACGTCGCGCACTCGATGGGCAATGGCCCCACCTCTGCCGTCACGACCTTCACGCGCCACGTGCACAGCGGCGCGCTGAACCCCGTCGGCCTTCCCGTCGAGGTTCCGCAGATCACCCCGAGCTTTGGTGGCACGGGCGGCACGGGCGGCACGGGCGGCACGGGCGGAGCCGGAGGCAACGCGGGTACGGGCGGTGTGCCGATCACCAATCCGCTGCCGCAAACGCTGACGCTCGACGAAACGGAAGGGCACATCGCGGTTCCGAACTACGGCACCGGCAACGTCTACGTGTACGACATTTTGCCGAATGGCGCGCTCGGCTCGATCGTCTCTGCCGACGACGGCGGCAAGAACGCGCACCACGCCGTGTTCTCCAACAATCACCAATTCATGTTCGTGCCGTACCTCGGCTCGAATTTGATCAAGGTCTACGCGTACGCGGCGAGCAGCGGTAAAATCACGCTCGACTCTACCGTGGCCATGCCGAATGCGGATACCGGGCCGCGGCATCTCGCGCTCCACTCGAACGGTACCTGGCTCTATTCGATCAACGAGACCGCGGGCGGTCCGACTTCCGCAGCCGGCTCGATCGACTTTTTCACGTTCGATCAGACTAACGGCGACCTGACACCCAAGAAGACAATCGCGGTTCCACTCCCGGACGGCTACACCGGCGCGAAGAACGGCGCCGAGATTGTAATCGCACCGTCCGGCAAGTTCTTGTACGTGTCGATGCGACTCGACTACATGGCCCAGGGTTCGGGGGTCACAGTTCCAGGCTCGCTCGTGGTGTTCGCGATCGAAGACAACGGCGAGCTCACGTTCGTCGAACAACTGAGCTCCCGCGGCGCCACGCCGCGCCAGTTCAGCCTCTCTCGCGACGGTAAACAGCTCATCGTCGGCAATCAAAACTCGGCCACTGTCGAGCTGTTCTCGGTCGACACGGACAGCGGAAAGCTGACGTTCGTCGCGGAGCAGGGCGTGTGCTCCAGTCCGCGCTTCGCGCTCTTCGCGGAGATCCAGTAGGCGTTTGCCAACGCGTGCGGCCTAGCGAGCGCTAGGCCGCGCCGCAAAGCAGAGGCGTGAGTCCAGGCATCCGTTTCAAACGTGTGTCAGAGCGCGCTGGCTTGTCAGGTTCATTGCGGGTTCGAGCGCCGCGGGGGCGCCAGCAGTCCGCTTGGTATTCGCGCACGAAGCGGGCGCGAGCGTCTTGCTGCCTCGGGCAGTGAGTGCCAAACTCTGGCTGATGAGCTGGGTACATGGCTTTGGGCGGGCGGGAGGTTGCTTGTGCCTGGCCCTCGTGGGCTGTGGCACTGCGTCGTCGCAGCCTGGCGGCGTGGGCGGGGCGGGCGCGGGCGGGACATCCGGGGGCGGGGGAGCCGGGGGCACGCCAGCAAGCGTCGGCCTTGGCGGCAATCTATTGGATCCTACTGCGGTCACCCCTTGCAAAGACCTGTCAGCGAACGCGGCCTCGGTGGCGGCAGCTTCAAGCAGCGCGTACGCGCTGATGGTGAATCCGCTCGGCGCGAGCGTGCTGGCGCTCGCCGAACATCGGATTGTGCGCACGTTCACCGGTCAGCTTGCCCCGATAGTGGCCGGAGTCTTGGGCGTTGATGGATCGTGGGGCGCAACCATCGGTGAAGACCGCGCGCTGCGCATCTGGCACACGGCGGACGGTCGAGAATTTGCGCGCCTGGGCTTCAAGGTGCAGCCAAAACGGCTCGTGCTGTCGCCGCACGCTAGCCCAGCGCTGCTCGCCGTCTCCGACGACGCGGCCGGCGTCTGGCTGATCGACGCGCGCGAAGCTCGGGTCAAATGGGCCATCAACCTCGACAACGGTGCACCGTCATCCCTGTCGTTCACATTGGATGGGCGGGCTCTGCTGCTGACGACCGCTCGAGGCGTGGAAAAACTCGACGTCTCCACGGGGGCTCGGCTATCGGAGTTGCCACTGCCAGACGCTGGCCCCGCGGCGCTGAGCGAGGATGGTTCGGTCTTGGCGGTCGTGGCGGCTGGCGGCTACGCCGTCGCTGTCTTGAATCCGGACGACGGCTCGGTGCTCGCTTCCATCGCGCCGAGGGGCACCGTGACTGACCTCGCACTGACTCGAGATGCAAGCCAACTGCTCGTTGGGAGTTCCAGCGGTCTGTTCGCTTACGACACCAAGAGTGGCGCACTGCTGCGCATGTTGGATTTCAATCGAGTGAACGGCCTGGCTTTGCTGGCAGACGGCGAGAGCGTGCTCGTTGCCGCACAAGAAACGAGCTTGTATCGCCTGAGCGATGGCGGCAAGGTCGACAGCTTCGCAAACTTTGGGATCTCACTCGTGACCAGTTGCTTGGCACCTGGCAGGGCCACTCGGGAGTGATCACTAGCCTCGCTTTTTCGCCGGACGGAACCCGCCTGCTCTCGAGCGATCAGAATGGTCTAGTCCGCCTCTGGTCCGTGCCGGACGGCGCCGTGGTGCGCGATTTGGCCAGTGACTGGACGATGCTGCCCTCTTTCGTGCGCACCTTCGGCAACTCGGCGGCCTTGTCGCCGGATGGTGCGCTAGTGGCCAGCGCGGGGGTCGATTGGAGCATCACGGAAGGGCCCTCCGGTGCCATTGCGCTCTGGTCCGCGCTCGATGGCACGCTGCGCGCCCGCTTGCTTTCGTTGAATGAAGCCAGTCTCGGCACTCTCCAGTGGTCACCGGATGGCAAGTTGCTTGCGGCCGGAACCGGCACAGGCATGCGCATCTGGTGCCTCGATGAGTTGCCCAGCACTCCACCTGAACCGGACGGCCCTCCGCGTTGAGTGTAGGTTGGGGCGCTCGCAGGGCGCGCCACGCACCTCGCGTGAAGATCGAGCTGCCCGCGTACGATTCAACCGCGCCGTGGTCGGCGCTGCGGCTCGTCGTGTCTTCGCACGATGGTCGAATCGATCGACTCCGCGTCATCCCGAGCTGGTTCGAGAAGGCACTTCCGCTCCCCAAGCACCGACGGTTGCGACGACAGCCAGCAAACGGGCGGTTACGCTTCGAGGTGGCACGCCGATCGGCAATACATGTTGGCCACGGTCAGGTCGAAGCCGAGTTGGCCGATTTGCGACCGACGATGGTCAGCGTCGCGCCGCGCTTGGCGAACTCGGTGGCGGCGGCCTTGCCGATCCCGTCCATTGCGCCCGTGACGAGGATGATTTTGCCTGCGAGGTGGAACTCGAGGCAGTGCCCGGGTGACGCTTTTCGCAAAACGTTGGAATATCGCTTTGCTAAAATGGCGAGTACGACACCCTCCTGGGACGATCTGCGCATCCTGCTCGCGGTGCACCGCGACAAGAGCTTCTTGGCTGCTGGTAAGACGCTGGGCGTTGCCGCGTCGACCATTGCCCGCCGCGTCGAGACGCTCGAGCGCGCGCTCGGGCGGTCCATCGTGCATCGCGGAAACGACGGCACGCGCCTCGACCCCGATGCGCTGAGGCTGGTGGCTCTTGCCGAGCAGCTCGAACTCGGGCTTTCGGTGCTCGCTCGCGATGGCAGCGATGCAGAGGTTTCCGGCATCGTGCGCGTGTCGCTCAGTGAAGGGTTCGTGCGACCGCTGGTCCCTTCCTTGGCGCGCTTGCAGGCGAAGTATGCCGCCCTGGCGATTGAGCTGATTTCGGAGTCACGCATTGCCGACATCGGGCGCGGCGAGGCTGACATCGGAGTTCGCATCGTGCGCTCGACGTCACCTCTGGTCGTTTCCAAGCTGGTGGGGCACGCCAAAACCGGACTCTTCGCCGCGCGCGACTACGTCGCTCGGCGTCTGCCGAACGCGCTGCTTTCACGCGCAATCGCCGGCACGCACGACTGGGTCGGTATGGATCGTTCGCTCGAGCGCCTGCCTCACGAACGCTGGCTGCGTGACTATGGTGCGAGCCGCTTCGTGTTTCGCTCGAACTCTGCGGTCGCCATCGAGCACGCCTTGCTTTCGGGCATGGGCATCGGGCTCCTGAGTCAAACCCTGGGAGCCTCGCTCCCGGGCTTGGTGCAACTCGATATCGAGCAGCCTCCGCCGCAGATCGATGTCTTCTTGGCCTTCCACCGCGACGCGAAGAAGACGCCGCGTGTCCGCGTGGTCGTCAAAGCGATCGAAGCCGAAGTGCGGCGACAGCTGGTCTGACTACTATGGTCGGATGGCCAACAGCGGGGCGGCGAGTTCGGGAGCGACCCGACTCATCATGTCGATCAACATGCGTGGCTCGGCGGTCCCGAGCTTGCCCAGGTCGCGGAGCATCTTCGTTCGACTCGAGGCCCACAGCAGCGCGGTCGAGAAGATGACCGGACCGCGCGAAAGGACAGCCACGAAACCCGGCAGAATGGCGTTCCCTTGCGCGCGCACGATCCGAAAGCCGGCAGCCAGTGCCTGCGCGTGAGCCCGAGCTTCGCGCCACGTGACGCCTCGGTTGCGCGCATGAACCGTCACTCCGATCGACATCAGCGGCGCGACCAATGCAGCGTGGCTACGCAGCCAACTGTGCATGTCTCGCTCCACGACAGTCGGGATCGCCGCGGCGTTGAACAGCGCGGCCAGCTCGGCGTCGTCCACGGTCGTGCCTCTGCCGATCTGCGGATGAATGCGCCCGTCGATGAGCAGCGTGAATATGCCCATTGGGAACCCGAACGAGAAGCGCTGCGCACCGACGCTATCGCGCAACGGCTCCAATGGCTCGAAGGTGTTGAACATGAACATCACCCGCCGCGCAGCGCTCGCCCGGAGCGAGGGCAGTACGGCACCCACCTGCGGGGCGAGCACCGTGACGAGGACCAGATCCCACGGGGTCACAGGGTCGAGCGACGACGCAACGCTCACTTTTGCGCGTTCGCCGTCGCCGCGCACGATGGCTCGTTCCTTTTCGAGCCAAGCGAGGCGCGTGCCGCGCGCGACGACCGTGACCTCGTGTCCGGCGCGCGAGAGTTGCCACGCGAAAGTGCTACCGATGGCACCAGGGCCCAGGATGGCGATCTTCATGGCCAGCCTACGTACGAGCCTGGTCTTCGGTGTCGCACATCTGCGCTAACCAGATATGCAAATTCGCACACCAGCTTTGAGCCCAACCTCGACGACTTTCTTCGAAGTGACGCGCTCAGACTTCAGTCGAACCGCGTCGTCCGAACGTACCTCGCATTCTTCGGGGGGGATCGCCTACGGAGCGCACCCGCTCCGCCCACGCGAACTGCCCCCGCGTACCCACGCACGCGAAATGTGTATAGACAAATCCCATCGGTTGTACCCGATGAGTAGGCAAAGGCGACCCCCAGCTCTT
>Ga0315912_10006656_pt1 | contig 10295 bp, 9 predicted proteins | sample VfabasoilMG_FD_204469 | JGI IMG/M metagenome (GOLD analysis project Ga0315912, IMG submission 204469) | Garden soil microbial communities collected in Santa Monica, California, United States - V. faba soil | ecosystem: Environmental > Terrestrial > Soil > Garden | place: USA: California... | reverse complement strand
CGTCGTCGCGCAGCAGGAAGCCACGAGCAAGCCTCCCGAAGAGCTCACGTACCGCATCCTCCAGGGCGCGTGCATCAAGCTCAAGGACATGGTCTGCGTGGCCGACCAGCTCGAGAAGCTCGTCATCCACTATCCCAAGCCGAATTACTGGCAAGACCTCATGAGTGTGTTGATGGCCGGCACGCCCACGAGCAGGCCGAACAACAACCAGCTGCTCAACATGTGGCGGCTCGCGGACAACGCGGACGTAATCCAGGATCCGTCCGAGTACCTGGAGATGGCCCAGCTCGCCGTCGGCCAGGGACTGCCGGGTGAAGCCCTGGCCGTGCTCGAAAAGGGCACGCAGAAGAACGTGTTCACGCGCGCCAGCCAGAAAGAGCAGGCCAATCAGCTCATCGCCGAAGCGAAGACCGCCATTGCTCTCGACAAGAGCACGCTCGAGAAGCAGGACGCGTCCGCGCGCGCGAAGCCTACGGGCGACAGCGACGTGAAACTGGGCGCCGCTTACCTGAGTTATGGCGACACCGCGAAGGCCATCGAGGCCCTGCAGCGCGGCATCGGCAAGGGCGGCGTGAAGAATCCCGACGACGCCGGATTGCTGCTGGGAATCGCGCAGCTTCGCGCCGGCAACAAGCCTGAAGCCGCCAAGGCGTTCAAGACCGTGACCAAAGATCCGACGATGGCCCGCATCGCCAAGCTCTGGCTGCTCAATACCTAAGTCAGTACACCACCCACTTCGATGACCGCATACATCAAGGAGTCCCGAGTGTTGATTCGATCTGGTTTTGGAATCGCGGCTGCAGCGATTGGATTCGTGGCGCTCGGTTCCGTATCAACCGCCTACGCGCAAGGAGCGGGCTGCACGGGTGGTGGAAAGATCTCCAAGCAGATTGCAAAGCCGATGTCGGCTGCGCAGGACGCGATGAAGACGCGGAAGTGGCAGGAAGTGCTCAACAAGACTCGCGAAGCCGAGTCGACCGCCGGCGCCAAGACGCAGACGGACCTGTACTGGATGAGCGAGTTCCGCGGTTACGCATATCACGAGCTCCGTCAGCCCGCGGAAGCGGCGCGTGAACTCGAGAGCGCCCTGAACAATCCGTGCATGCCGGAAGCCAAGAAGGCGGATCGTTATCGCAGCCTCGTGGGTCTGTACTCCTCGCTGCGCAACTACCCGAAGGCCATCGACTTCGGCAATCGCGCGCTGAGGATCAGCCGTGAGCCGGAAACGCAGGTCGCGCTGGCCCAGGCTTATTACCAGTCCGGCAACAACAAGGACGCCGCGCGCGTCATGAATGAGCTGATGGCGGATCTCGAGAAGAGCGGAAGGCAGCCGAAGGAACAGCAGCTGCTGCTCGTCGTCAGCGCTTGCTCGAAGGCGAACGACAACGCCTGCGTCGCCAGGGTGAACGAAAAGCTCGTTTCGTACTACCCGAAGCCCGACTACTGGTCCCAGCTCTTGACGTCCCTGCGCAAGCTCGACACCGATGACATCCAGAAGCTGAATGTCATGCGCCTGTCGACCCAGGTGAACGTCATGAAGGATCCCGAAGAGTTCAAGGAAATGGCCCAGCTCGCTCTCGAGGACAAGCTCGCCGGCGAAGCGCAGACCGTACTCGAACAGGGCTTCAGCAAGAAGATCTTCGCGGACGAACGCTCGGTCAGCGTGAATACGCGCCTGCTGGCTGCGGCCAAGAAGGAAGCCGAGGCTGACAAGGCCACGCTGGCCAAGCGCGAAGCGGATGCACGTGCGGCAGCCACGGGTGATGCGGCCGTCAAGGTCGGTGCGCAGTACCTCGGTTATGGCGATGCCGTGAAGGCCGCTGACCTGATCCAGAAAGGCATCGCGAAAGGCGGCATCGGCAATGGCGATCCTAAACAGAAGCAGCGCATCGACGAAGCCAGCATCCTGCTCGGCATCGCTCACCTGCGTAACAACAACAAGGCTGAAGCCGCGAAGGCTTTCCGCAGCGTGAAGCAGGATCCGACCATGGTGCGCATCGCCAAGCTCTGGCTGCTCAACACCTGAAGCTTTCCGACATACGGAATGAAGGAGGCCGGGCGTGAAAACGTCCGGCCTTTTTCTTTTCAGTCGTTGCGAGTTTCTAGATCACGCCGCGGGCACGAAAACCCTCTATGACTTCGGGCTTCAGCCCCAGCAGCTCTCCGTAGATCTCCGCGTTGTGTTCGCCCAGCGCCGGCGCCGGTGTGCGAACCGAGCTCGGGCTTGCCGACAACCGCGGCGCCACGTTCTGCATGCGCAAGGTTCCGAATTGCGGATGGAGCGTGCTGACGATCGCCTGGCGCGCCTGGAAGTGCGGGTCCTGAAGCATGTCGGCCGCGCGGTAGATGAGACCCGACGGAATGCCGTGCTTTTCGAGTGTCGCAAGCAGATCCACGGTGGAGAGAGTAGCCGTCCATCGCGCAATGATCTCGTCGAGCTCGGCCTGGTTGGCGCCACGGGCCTGGTGGTCGGCGTATCGCGGATCCGTTGCGAGGGCAGGCGCGTCCATGGCGGCGGCGAGTCGCGCAAACACAGTGTCCTGGTTCGCGCCGATCATCACGATGCCGTCGCGCGTCGGATAGACATTCGAGGGCGCGATGCGCGGGAGGATCGGCCCGCTGCGTTCGCGAATGTGGCCCAGCTGGTCATATTCGGTCACCAGCGACTCCATCATGTTGAGCACGGATTCGTAGATGGCCGCGTCGACGACCTGGCCCACGCCGGTCCGGTGTCGATGATGAAGCGCGGCCAGCGTTCCCATGCACGCGTGTACGGCCGCCAGCGAGTCTCCAATGCTGATTCCGACGCGCGAAGGCGGGCGGTCAGGTTCTCCCACGATGTAGCGTAGGCCCCCCATGGCCTCTCCAATGCCGCCGTAACCCGCGCGCTGCGAGTACGGTCCGGTCTGGCCGTAGCCCGAAACACGGACCAGGATCAGCCGTGGGTTGATGGCGGAAAGGTCCGGCCACCCGCAGTTCCACTTCTCGAGCGTTCCGGGCCGGAAGTTCTCGATTACCACATCAGCTTTAGCTACCAAGTCTTTGAAAAGACTCTGTCCCTGCACCTGCCGAAGGTCGAGGGTCACTCCTTTCTTGTTACGCCCGATGACGGGCCACCAGACCGAGGGCGTACCGCGCGGCTGAGGGCCCCAGTGACGCATGGGGTCGCCCTGGCCGGGCGCTTCGATCTTGATGACCTCGGCGCCCATGTCGCCCAGCAACTGGCCGCAGAACGGTCCGGCGATCAGCGTGCCGAGTTCGAGCACGCGAAGGCCGGCGAGTGCACCCGCGGGTGCCTGTGAAGAAGGGTGGGTCATGGCGTCGGCGTTGTACGGGGGCGCGCAGGCTCGGGTCAAGCATCGCCGCCCGGCGCGATAGAATTCGCGGCCATGGAAGCATCGCGAATCGAGATCGTGGAAGTCGGACCGCGCGACGGCCTGCAGAGTGAATCGCAGGTCCTCGATACGGCCTCGAAGGTCGAATTCATTCGCCGCCTGGACCGTGCCGGCGTGCGACGCATCGAGGCGGCGAGCTTCGTGAATCCCAAGCGCGTGCCCCAGATGGCGGACGCGGAAGCCGTGCTCTCCGCGCTCGCGATGGAACCCTCATCCGCCCGCTACATCGGCCTGGTGTTGAACCGCAAAGGTTTCGATCGCGCACGCGCCGCCGGTTGCACCGAAGTCGGCATGGCCATCGCTGCGTCCGAATCCTTCAGCCAGCGAAACCAGGGCTGCAGCATCGAGGAAGGCGTCGCTGCCTGGCTCGACATCGCGCAAGCCGCGAAGTCGTCGGGCATTCGCGCGCAGATCACGATCTCCACGGCTTTCGGATGCCCGTTCGAAGGTGAAGTGCCGGCGTCGCGCGTGACTGCGCTGGCGGAGCGTCTCGCCGCCGGCGATCCCGACGAAATCGCGGTGGCGGACACGATCGGTGTCGCGGTGCCGACGCAGGTTACGGGGTTGTTTGGCCAGCTTCGCTCGTCACTGCCGCGGCTGAAACTGCGCGCGCATTTCCACAACACGCGCAACACGGGTCTGGCGAACGCCTACGCAGCCGTCGAAGCCGGCGTGCACACACTCGATGCCAGCTGCGGCGGCATCGGTGGCTGTCCCTTCGCGCCTGCCGCGACGGGTAATATCCCCACCGAAGATCTCGTCTACATGCTGCATCGAATGGGGCTGGAGACGGGCATCAACCTGCCGGAGCTGGTGGAGACCAGCCGGTGGTTGCAGAAGACGCTCGACCACGCCGTGCCGGGCATGGTCCTCAAGGCCGGATTGTTTCCGGCACACGCGTCTCGAAAGTAATTCATCAAAGGAGTTTTCAACGATGGCGATCAAGGCTGGCGACAAGATGCCCGCGGGCACATTCAAGACCAAGACGAAGGACGGAATCCAGGACCTGACCACCGATCAGCTTTTCAAGGGCAAGACGGTCGTGTTGTTCTCCGTGCCGGGCGCGTTCACGCCGACCTGCGATGCCAAGCACCTGCCGGGCTACGTACAGCAGGCCGGCGCCATCAAGGCCAAGGGTGTCGACACCATCGCCTGCATGGCGGTGAACGACGTATTCGTCATGGACGCCTGGGGCAAACATTCGAACGTGGGTGACAACGTCCTCATGCTGGCGGACGGCAATGGCGAATACGCCAAGGCGCTCGGCCTCGAGATGGACGGCCGCGGATTCGGCATGGGCACGCGCGGACAACGCTTCGCCATCGTGGTGAAGGATGGCGTGGCGAAGGACGTCGAGATCGAAGCCCCGAAGGAGTTCAAGGTCTCGGCTGCCGAGTACATCCTCGGCAAGCTTTGATTATTGTTTTCTGGTGATCACGTCTTCGGGGTGATCACTTCCGGGAAGCGTCGATCAGCTTCTCGAGCTCCGGCAAGATGGTGAAGAGGTCGCCGACGATTCCAATGTCGGCGACCTCGAAGATCGGCGCTTCGCCGTCCTTGTTGATGGCCACGATCGTGCGCGCGTCCTTGATGCCCGTGAGATGCTGGATGGCGCCGGAGATGCCGATGGCCACGTACAGCTCTGGCGCGATGATCTTTCCGGTCTGACCCACTTGCATGTCGCTCGGCACGTAGCCGGCATCGACGGCGGCGCGTGACGCGCCGACCGCGGCGCCCAGCTTGTCCGCCAGCGAATAGATGAGCTTGAACGCGTCACTGCTCGCGAGCGCGCGGCCGCCCGAAATCACCTTGTTGGCGCTCTGCAGATCCGGCCGATCGCCACCCGCCGCGGCCAGCGACACGAAACGGGTATGCGTGGGCACCGCGACGGTGGGCGAGGCCGCTTCCACGGCGGCGCTGCCGCCAGTTCCTGCGGCTTCGAACGATGCAATGCGGATCGTGGCGACGATCCTTTCTGCCGACACCTCGACGGTGGTGATGGCGTTGCCCGCGTAGATAGGCCGGCGGAAGCGCGTGGCGCTTTCGATGGCCATGACGTCCGACACCTGCGGAGCATCGAGCAACGCCGCGACGCGCGGCATGAGGTCCTTGCCGAACGTGGTCGAGGGCCCGAACACATGCGAGTACGACGACGCGAGCTCCGCGATTTGCGGCGCGATGGCGGCGGCCAGCGCATGTTCGTGTACGGCGTTGGCCACTTCGATGACGCGCGTGACACCCGCTATCTGCGCGGCTTGCGCCGCGACGGGCGACCCCGGCGCCGCAAACACGGCCACCGCGATTTCACTTCCGGCAAGCGCCGAGGCCGCCTTCACGACCTTCGACGTGGAGGCGTTCAGCTTGCCGCCGGCGTGCTCGGCAATGACGAGAATCTTCTTCATGTCCGTGGTGCTCATACGAGACCCCGCTTCGACAGCTCGGCAAACAACTCCGCGGTGTCCTTGACCATGATGCCGCGCTGGCGACCCGGAGGCGGCTCCGTCTTCTGCACCTTCATGCGCACGGTTCCGGCGACGCCGATTTCGCTGAGCGGAAGCGTCGCGAGGGGTTTGGTCTTGGCTTTCATGATCTCGGGGAGCTTCACGAAGCGCGGTTCATTGAGCCGCAGATCGGTCGTGATGACGGCCGGCAGATCCACGTCGAGCGTCTCGAGCCCGGCATCGACTTCCCGCGTGACCTTTGCCGACGTGTCCGTGAGCTCGAGTTTCGACGCGAACGTGGCCTGTGGGCGGTTCCACAACGCGGCCAGCATCTGGCCCGTCTGGTTGTTGTCGTCGTCAATGGCCTGCTTGCCGAGGATGACGAGAAACGGCAGCTCGCGCTCCGCGAGCTTGAGCAAAACGCGAGCGTTGTCGAGTGGCTCGAGCGGCGAATCCGCGACCACGTGGATGGCGCGTTGCGCCCCCATGGCCAGCGCGTTACGCAGCGTGGCCTGGCAGTCCGCCGGACCGATCGTCGCGATCACGACTTCGTCGGCCTGCCCACGCTCCTTGATGCGCAGTGCTTCTTCGATGGCGATGGCATCGAAGGGATTGATGCTGAGCTTGACGCCGTCCAGCACCACGCCGGAGCCGTCGGGCTTCACGCGGATGCGTACGTTGTAGTCGACGACGCGTTTGATTGCGACGAGAATCCGTCGGGGTTGCGAGCTGTTCATCGCCAGAAGTGTAGCGGGAGTCGTCGAGGTGTTCGAGGGATGTTGACTTACACGCTGCGGCGTATCGCCGGACTCGTTCCGACGCTCTTTATTCTCGTCACCCTGTCGTTCTTCATCATCCGTCTTTCGCCTGGCGGACCATTCGACCAGCAGCAGGCGCTGCCGCCGGAAATCCGCGCCAATCTCGATGCCGCCTACGGATTCGACCAGCCATTGCTCGTGCAATACGGCCGTTACCTCGCGGATGTTTCGCAGGGCGAACTTGGACCGTCGCTGCGCTACAAGGACTTCACCGTCAACGAGCTGATCGCGCGCGGCCTGCCGCTGAGTCTAACTATCGGCCTGGCGGCGGCGCTGCTGGCCTTCTTCACGGGCGTACCGCTCGGCGCATACGCCGCCTGGCGCGCCCACACGGTGTCCGATCACGCGATCATGGGATTCTCGACGCTCGGAGTGGTGTTGCCGGGGTTCGTCGTCGGGCCGCTGCTGGCGCTGCTGTTCGGCATCTACTGGCCGGTCTTCCGCGTGGGCGGTTACGAGCCTGGCGTCGTGAGCTTTCTCGTGCTGCCGGTGATCACGCTGGCGCTGCCGGTGTCCGCCTACGTGGCGCGCCTCATGCGTAACAGCCTCGAGGAGGTGCTGCGTGCGAACTACATCCGCACCGCGCGCGCCAAGGGTCTTTCGTCACGCGAAATCTTCCTTCGCCACGCGCTGCGCCCGGCGCTGGTTCCCGTCATCAGCTATCTCGGTCCGGCCGTGGCGTTCGTGGTCACAGGGTCGCTGGTGGTCGAGTCGGTGTTCGGCCTGCCGGGTTCCGGCCGGTTCCTGGTCCAGGGTGCGGTCGACCGCGACTACCCGATGGTCATGGGCATGATCCTGGTCTACGGCGTGCTTACGCTGCTGTGCAATCTCATCGCGGACCTGTTGTATGCCTGGCTCGACCCGCGCGTGCGCCTGACATGAGACGAGGCATGAACAAGGGCACACGCATTGCGCTGGTCGCGCTCGGCCTGCTGGCCATGCTCGCGTTGCTGGCGCCCTGGATCACGCCGTATAGCCACGAATACATCGACTGGCAGCACCAGGCCGCGCCGCCTCAACTGGAGGGCGCGCATTGGCTGGGCACCGACCGGCTCGGCCGTGATCTGTTTGCGCGCAGCATGCAGGCGTTGCGCGTCTCGCTGTTGATCGGCGTGCTCGCGTCGCTGGTCAGTGTGTGCATCGGCGTCGCGTGGGGCGCCACCGCGGGCTACCTGGGTGGTCGCGTTGACGCTGTCATGATGCGCTTCGTCGACATCGTGTACGCGCTGCCTTACATCTTCATCGTCATCATTCTCTCGACGCTGTTCGAACGCGGCAGCATCGCGGCGTTGTTCATCGCGATCGGCGCGGTGGGCTGGCTCACCATGGCGCGCATCGTGCGTGGTCAGACGCTCGGGCTGCGGCACCGCGAGTTCGTCGATGCCGCCATCGCGAGCGGCGTGCGAACACCGCAGATCCTGTGGCGCCACATCGTGCCGAACGTCGCAGGCCCCGTCGTTGCATACGCCACGCTCGCCATTCCGCAGATGATCCTGTACGAAAGTTTCCTGAGCTTCCTGGGACTCGGTGTGCAGGAACCCTTCGCCAGCCTCGGCAGCCTCATCAACGAGGGCGCCCAGGAAATGGAATCGTCGCCGTGGATGCTGCTGGTACCGGCGACGCTGCTCACGGTCCTGTTGCTGGCATTCAACCTGCTGGGCGATGGCCTGCGTGCGCGCGCGGAAGGCGAGCGATGACGGGACCACGGCCCCAGGCATTGCTGAGCGTCGAGGAACTCTCGGTGAGTTACGGCGCGACCGAGGCCGTTCAATCGGTGTCGCTCGAGATTCTTCCCGGCCGTTGCCTCGGCATCATCGGCGAGTCCGGCGCCGGAAAGACGCAGGCATTTCTCGCCATGATGGGATTGCTGCCGCCGCAGGCGCGGGTTACGGGGCGCGCAAGCCTGGAGGGGCAGGATCTGCTCGGCGCCGCCGCCGCCACGATTCGCGGACGTCGCATGGCGATGATTTTCCAGGACCCGATGACCTCGCTGACTCCCCACATGCGCATCGGTGATCAGATCGCCGAGCCGCTCGTCACGCACCAGGGCCAGGGCTGGAGCGAGGCGCGCAGGCACGCCGCCGCTCTGCTCGAGCAGGTGCGCATGAATGACATTCCACGTCGCCTTCGCCAGTACCCGCACGAGTTGTCGGGCGGAATGAGGCAACGCGCCATGATCGCGATGGCCTTGGCCTGCGACCCGAAGCTGTTGATTGCCGATGAACCGACGACTGCGCTCGATGTGTCCGTGCAGGCGCAGATCCTGGCGCTGCTGCGCCAGCTCGTGGCTACGCGCGGGATGGCGCTGGCCGTCATAACGCACGACATGGGCGTCATCGCGGCGCTGGCCGATGACGTCGCGGTGATGCGCGAGGGTCGAGTCGTCGAGCGTGGCCCGGTGGCGCGCATTCTCGGGGCGCCCGAACATGCTTACACGCAGTCATTGCTCGCCGCCACGCCACGCATGGAAGATGTCGGTGCGGGAAGCCTAGCTGCGCGCTCGGGCTGCGAAGAGACGCGCCTCTCGGTTCGCGGACTGCGAGTGAATCATTCCGTTCGCGCCAGTGGATGGCGCAAGCCACTGACGCTGGTGGCGGTAGACGATGTGTCGCTGCGGCTCGACACCGGCGAGGCGCTGGGGATCGTGGGTGAGTCGGGTTGTGGCAAGTCGACGCTGAGTCGTGCGCTGCTGCGGCTCGGGCCGCTGACGACCGGTGAAGTGGTGTGGTTAGGCCGCCCGATCGAGGCCCTCGAAGGCGAAGAGCTGAGGCAGATCCGCGCAGGCATGCAGATCGTGTTCCAGGATCCGTTCGCGAGTCTCGACCCTACGATGACAGTCGAAGACATCGTGGCCGAGCCGTTACGCGCGCTGCGGCCCGACATGGACGCCGCGCATCGCGCTGCGCGTGTGGCAGCCATGCTTCGCGACGTCGGTCTCGGTCCCGAGTACGCACGCCGGCGCAGCCATGAACTTTCGGGCGGTCAGTGCCAGCGCGTGGCGATCGCACGCGCCATGGTTCTCGAACCGAAGCTGCTGGTATGCGACGAAGCAGTGAGCGCACTCGACGTGTCGATCCAGGCGCAGCTGCTGGAACTCTTCGCGACGATCAAGCGCGATCACGGCACGAGCATCCTTTTCGTGAGCCACAATCTCGCGGTCGTGCGAAGGCTCTGCGAACGCGTCCTCGTCATGTATCTCGGGCGCGTCGTCGAAGAGGGGCCCACGGAGGAAGTATTCCTTCGGCCCCGGCATCCTTACACGCGCATGTTGTTAGAGGCAGTGCCGCTGCTCGACCCGGTCCGTGAGCGTGCCCGCCTTGAAGCGTTCGTGGTGCAGGGTGAGACGCCCTCGGCAGTAGATCGGCCCCCCGGCTGTCATTTCCATACACGTTGTCCGGCCGCGCAGTCCGCGTGCGCCGAACGCAGCCCGGAGGCAGAACCCGTGGCGGCCTCGCACCAGGTGGCCTGCCTGCGGTGGCGCGAGATTGCAGGCCAGGGAGCGCCGAAAATATCGTGAAGTGACCCGGATTCCCCCACCTTGGGCTGCGCAAGGCGTGCGGGTTCGCGTTATTCTCCCGGCACCGATTTTTCCCACTCTTTTCCGGTAGCCCATGTCCCCCGAAACCCAGATCCGTCCCAGC
>Ga0315912_10006654_pt1 | contig 10298 bp, 11 predicted proteins | sample VfabasoilMG_FD_204469 | JGI IMG/M metagenome (GOLD analysis project Ga0315912, IMG submission 204469) | Garden soil microbial communities collected in Santa Monica, California, United States - V. faba soil | ecosystem: Environmental > Terrestrial > Soil > Garden | place: USA: California... | reverse complement strand
CTGTTCCAGATCAACGTCGAGGAAGGCCGCCACCTGTGGGCCATGGTCTACCTGCTGCACGCCTACTTCGGCCGCGACGGCCGCGAGGAGGCCGAGGAACTGCTGCAGCGCCACTCGGGCGACACCGACAAGCCGCGCATCCTCAGCACCTTCAACGAGCCGATCAGCGACTGGCTGTCGCTGTACTGCTTCACCTATTTCACCGACCGCGACGGGAAATACCAGCTCAAGAGCCTGGCCGAGTCCGGTTTCGACCCGCTGTCGCGCACCTGCCGCTTCATGCTGACCGAGGAAGCGCACCACATGTTCGTCGGCGAAACCGGCATCGGCCGGGTGGTGAAGCGCACGCTGGAAGTCATGAAGGAACTCGGCACCGACGACCCGGCGCGCATCCGCGCGCACGGCGCGGTGGACCTCGGCCTGCTGCAGAAATACCTGAACTTCTGGTGCTCCTCTTCGCTCGACCTGTTCGGCTCCGAGCTGTCGTCCAATTCGGCGGCCAATTTCGCCAACGGCCTCAAGGGCCGGCCCGACGAGACGACCTACGACGACCATGTGCTGCGCGAGAAGACTTTTTCCCTCACCACGCCGCAGGGCACGAACGACGTGCCGATGCTGAACGCGCTGAACGAAGTCATGCGCGAGTCCTACCTCAAGGACTGCGAAATCGGCCTGAAGCGCTGGAACCGCAACATCGAGCGCGCCGGCTTTGCCGGCCTGGCGCTCAAGCTGCCGTCGATGCGCTTCCGCCGTTCCCTCGGCGCCTGGGCGGGACAGCCGGTGGACCCGCTCGGCAACCTGATCCCGAAGGAACAGCATGACAAGCAGCTGTTCGACTGGATCCCCTCGCCCGACGACCGCGCCTTCGTGCAGTCGCTGATGCAGCGGGTGGTCGAACCCGGCAAGATCGCCGGCTGGGTGGCGCCGCCCGACCGCGGCATCAACAACCTGCCGGTCGAGTACGAGTACGTCAAGCTGCAGTAAGCTTCAGCCGTGGCCAATCTCTCCCGCCTGCGCGGCTTCGTCCAGGACATGACGCGGCTCGTCGAGCGCCACGGCGCCGATGAGCCCGCCATGCTGGATGCGGGCGAGAAGCTGCTGAAGGACCTGATCGCGCACGATGACTGGCTGCCGGAGGAATACGCGCTGCCGGCGCAGGAAAGCTACCGCCAGTACCTGCTCTACTGCGACCCGCTCGAGCGCTTTTCGGTGGTGAGCTTCGTCTGGATGCCGGGCCACCGCACGCCGATCCACGACCACACGGTCTGGGGCCTGGTGGGCGTCATGCGCGGCGAGGAAACCTGCGAGGAGTATTCGGCCTCGATCAAGAAAACGCATACCCATCCCTCGCGCGCAGGGGAAGTGGACCGGGTGTCCCCGCGCATCGGCGACATCCACGTCGTCTCGAATACCAGCGACAAGACGGCGGTGAGCATCCACGTCTACGGCGCCAATATCGGCGCGGTGCGCCGGCACACCTACGATCCGGCGACCGGCCGGCCCAAGGAATTCATTTCGGGCTACCACAACGCCGCGGTGCCCAACCTCTGGGACCGCTCCCGGCAATAGCAGCTACTGCCCGCCGCGCTTTCGGAGCAACTGCTCGATGGTGTGGAAATTCGCCGCCAGCGCGAGGCCGAGCGGCGTTGCGCCGCTGGCGCTCCTGGCGTTGACGTCGGCACCCTTGTCGAGCAGGTACTCGCAGATCTCGGTGCGCCGGTAGAGCACCGCCGTGTGCAGCGGCGTGGTGGCGCTCTTGGTCCGGCTGTTGACGTCCGCGCCGCGCTGCAGCAGCAGGCCGACCAGAGGCATCTCGCCTTTCATCACCGCGTAATGCAGGGCCGAGGCGCCGGCACCGGGGTCCTTGGCTTCGACATCGACGCCTTGCTCGATGAGCTTGACCGCGGCGGCATACTCGCCCTTGGCGATCGCCGCGTGCAGGCTTTGCGTCGCGACCGCGCTCGGCGTGGCCTCGACCGGCGCGGGCGGCGGGGCGGCGGTATCCCTGGCGGCCTGCTCCGGTTGCGCTTGCGCCGGCGGCGCCTGCTCCTGCTTCTGGTGGAAGATTTCCCCTTCGCGCGGGCGTTGCGGGCCGAAGATGGATTCGAAGAAACCCTTGATCGCGCCACCCAGGCGCTCGGGCAGCGACGGCTCGGCCGCCGGCGGTTGCGGCGGCGATTCCGGCTGTTGCGGCTGCTGCGCCTGCGCCGACAGCAGCGCCAGCGCCAGCAACGCGGCAATCCACGGCCCGCAGCGCATGCTCAATTCCCCCCGGAATGCCGCATGTTATCCCGCCCCTTTGGGCAATAATACCGCCAATGAAATTCCTCTTCGACCTTTTTCCAGTGCTGCTGTTCTTCGCGGCCTTCAAGTTCGCGGACATCTACGTCGCCACCGCGGTGGCGATTGGCGCCACCTTTCTGCAAATCGGGCTGCTGGCGCTGCTGCGCAAGAAGATAGAGCCGATGCTGTGGGTGAGCCTGGCGATCATCGTGGTGTTCGGCGGCGCGACGCTGGTGCTGCGCGACGAAATGTTCATCAAATGGAAGCCGACCGTGCTGTACTGGCTGTTCGGCGCGGTGCTCGCCGGGTCCGCGCTGCTGCGCAAGAACCTGATCCGCTCCATGCTCGCGGCGAAGGTGCAACTGCCCGAGCCGGTCTGGGCGCGGCTGAACTGGAGCTGGGTGGCGTTCTTCGCCTTCATGGGCGCCGCCAACCTGCTGGTGGCCTTCAATTTCAGCACCGACCAGTGGGTCAATTTCAAGCTGTTCGGCGGCACCGGCCTGATGCTGCTGTTCGTGCTCGGCCAGGCCGTGTTCCTTGCCCGCCACGTGGAGGAGGACAAGCCGTGAATGTGGCGGCCGAAATGCAGCGGCGCCTGTCCGCGCTCGCGCCCGCCCGGCTCGAACTCGTCGACGAAAGCGCGCGGCACGCGGGTCACGCCGGCGCCGCGCCCGGCGGCAACACGCACTGGCGACTGACGATCGTGTCAGCCGCATTCGCGGGCAAGCCGGTCATCGCGCGCCATCGCATGGTTTACCAGGCGCTCGGCGAGTTGATGCAGCACCCGATTCACGCGCTCAACATCGTCGCCCGCGCACCCGGCGAAACTGACGCATAATTGCGTCTGCTCAAGAAAGGATTCCGATGAAGAAGAAATTATTCGCCGCGGCACTCGCCTCGGCCCTGGCTTTCCCCGCGCTCGCACAACTGCCGACCAAGGAGCCGGCCAAGCCGGCGGCCAAGCCCGCCGCCGTGCCCGCGACCGGCCCGGTGGCGACCGTGAACGGCGTCGTGATTCCGCGCCAGCGCCTGGACCAGGTGCTGCGCCAGCAGATCGCGCGCGGCGCGGCCGACAGCGAAGGGCTGCGCAACCAGGTGCGCGATGCCCTGGTCAACAATGAATTGCTGGTGCAGGAAGCGAACCGCACCGGCCTGGCGAAGAAGCCTGAAGTACAGCAGCAGATCGACCTCACGCGGCAGGAAGTCATCGCCAACGCGGCGGTCGCTGAATACCTGCGCACCCACCCGGTGTCCGATGCGGACGTGCAGAAGGAGTACGAGCGCGCGCGCGCGCAGACCGGCGACAAGGAATACCGCGCGCGCCACATCCTGGTGGCCACCGAGGACGAAGCGAAAAGCGCGATCGCCGACCTGAAGAAGGGCGGCAAGTTCGACGAGATCGCGCAGAAACGCTCGCTCGACGAAGGCACCAGGCCCAAGGGCGGCGACCTGGACTGGAACGTGCCGAGCAACTTCGACAAGGCCTTCGCCGACGCGATGGTGAAGCTGGACAAGGGCAAGATGACCGACGCGCCGGTGCGCAGCCGCTTCGGCTTCCACGTCATCCAGCTGGACGACGTGCGCGCGGTCACCTTTCCCAAGCTCGAGCAGGTGAAGCAGCAGATCCAGCAGGGCCTGGTCGGCCAGCGCGTGGAAGCCTACCTGCGCGAACTGCGCGGCAAGGCCAAGATCGAGTAACGCCAGGCCGGGCGTAAGGATCCGCGCGCCCGGGCGACCCAGCGTTACTGGAGGAACCGTACCGATGATGCGCAATCTGCTTTTCGTGCTTGGCATGTCCGTGGCCGGTCTCGCGGGCGCCCAGCAGTCCACGACCGCCACCGCCGTATTCGCCATGGGCTGCTTCTGGTGCGGCGAGGAGGCCTTCGAGAAGGTGCCCGGCGTGCTGTCCGCCGTGTCCGGCTATACCGACGGCCGCACCAGGAATCCGAGCTACGAGATGGTCTCCTCCGGCACCACCGGCCACACGGAAGCGGTGGAGGTCACCTTCGACCCGTCCAAGATCAGCTATGAAAAGCTGCTGGACGTGTTCTGGCTCAATCACGATCCGACCACCCTCGACCGCCAGTTCTGCGACGGCGGTACGCAATACCGCCCGGGCATCTATTGGCAGGACGAGGCGCAGCGCAAGGCGGCGGAGGCCTCGAAAGCGAAGTACGAGAAGCTGAAGACCTTCAAGCAACCGATCGTCACGCCGATCGTCAAGGCGACGCAGTTCTGGCCGGCCGAGGACTACCACCAGGATTACTACAAGAAAAACGCCGTGCGCTACAAGTTCTACGCCAACGGCTGCGGCCGCTACGCGCGGCTGGACGAACTCTGGGGCAAGCTGAGGAAGTAAAGCCTAGCGCAGCCCGTGCCGCTGCAGTAGCGACAGCATCGCGCCGTCGCGCTTCTCCCGCGCGATCGACCCCGCGCTGACGCCGCGGGGTCCGGACAGGTTGGGATCGGCGCCGCCTTTCAGCAGCGCCTCCGCGCAGGCCGCGTCGCCGATCTGCGCCGCCACCATCAACGGCGTCAGCCCCGACGGATCGGGCTTGTCGGCCCATTTGCCGAGCTTGAGCAGCGCCTCCACGGCCGCCGCGTCGCGGTACAGCACCGCGCTCATGAGGTCGTTGTATTTCGGACCGTCCACGCCGGGGCGATAGGCCGGCATCACGATCGCTTCTTCCGCCTTCGGCCGCGGCGCCGGGGGTGCTGCCGCCTCGGGCTTGGCAGCTGCGACGGGCGCGACAGCGGCCGGCTTGGCCGGCGCCGCACCGGGCAGCACGAAGCGTTCGGTATAGCCGCGCGACGGGCGTCCGGATTTGTCGATGAACTGCACGTTGCCGGTCACCTGCAGCACGCCATCCGGGAGCAGCGCGAGCTGCTGCTTGTCGACCTTGAAGCTCGTCGACCAGGTCACCGAGAACGTGCCGCCTTCGGCTTCCTTGGCCGGAACGGAAACCTCGCCCCAGTCGCAGTCCTTCGGCTCGCACTTGCCCCACATGTGGACTTTCAGCTTGTCGCCGTCGCTTGCGATCGCCACCCGCGTGAGGCCGCCCGTCCGCTTGTCCTCGTTGACCCAGGCGCCGACAAAGCGCGCCGCGCCGCCGGTGGTGACTGGCGCCGCTGCGACCGGAGCCGCCGCTGGCTTCGCCTCGACCGCCGGCGCAGGTGCAGGCGCCAGCGCCGGCGCAGCGGCGGCGACCGGCGGCGTTGCGGCAGGCGGCGGCGCTTCGGCCTTGGCCTCGGCGGGCCTGGGCTTGGGCTTGGGCTGCTGCGCCGGCTGCGACTGCTGCGGCACCGGCTTCATCTTCATCGCATCGTCGGCCATGCCGCCCATGAACACCGCCATCAGGCCGGCGAAAAACGCGCCGAATGCCACCACCGCAATGATCGGGATCAGCACGGAGAGGAAGGCGACGATGATCGCGAGCACGATCCGCGCCGGGCCCTCGCGCACCACCACGGTCGCGGCCAGCACGTCGTGCAGGCCCTGCTTGCGGCCGGTGAATCCCACCATCAGGTAGCCGATCATGAAGATCGCCGCCGACACGAACTTCGCCAGTTCGCGCCCGATGGAGCGCAGCAGCGAAATCCGCTGCCCGCTGCCGACATGCTCGACGCGCAGTCCGCACAGCTGCTTGCCGAACGTCGCCTGGCGCGCGGACGCGGTGAACCACGCGAAGTAGGCGAACGGCGCGACCGCCGCGAGCACCGAATAGACCGCGATGCCCGCGCCACCGAGGAAATACAGCGGCACGGCGAGCAGCACCAGGCCGATCATGATGATCGAGATATCGGCCGAATAGGCCAGCACCCGGATCCAGAACCCGCCGTAGCTGTCCGAGCCGGCGCCGCCCGCCGCCGAGGTTGCAGTCGCCATGGGACACCCCCCCTTGACCGGCAACAGGCCGGTACGACCCTAGCTTACTCCTGCGTCCGCCGCCGGGGTCCCAACTGCTTGCGCAGCCGTTTGACGGCCTCGGGCTCGCCGCGCACCCGCAGGGTCACCCCGTCGCCGCCCGCGCGCTCCTCCAAGACCTGGCAATGCGCGAATATTTCCCCGCGCAGCTTTTGCGCCGACCAGGGCAGGAACAGCTCGGCTTCCACGAGATCGCGCTGGAAGAACCCGACGATCGCCGCGCGCAGCCTGGCCACGTCGCCCTCGCGGCGCGCGCTCATGATGATGGCCGCGGGATGACGCGCGGCAAGCAAGGTCTCATCGCCGCCGCGGTCGATCTTGTTCAGGACCAGCATGCGCGGCACGTCCTTCGCGCCGATTTCATCCAGCACCTCTTCGGTCACCGCAAGCTGCCGCTCGTATCCCGGATCGCTCGCATCGACCACGTGCAGCAGCAGCGAGGCCTCGAGCGCCTCGTCCAGCGTGGACTTGAACGACGCGACCAGGCCGTGCGGCAGGTTCTTGATGAAGCCGACGGTGTCGCTCACCAGCACGCGCGGCACGCTTTCGGGATGCAGCGCGCGCACCGTGGTATCCAGCGTCGCGAACAGCTTGTCCGCCACCAGCACTTCGTTGCCGGTCAGCGCGCGCATCAGGGTGGACTTGCCCGCATTGGTGTAGCCGACCAGCGCCACGCGCGCGAGTCCCGGGCGTTCCTGCCGGCGCGCGCGCTGCGTCAGGCGCTCGGCGCCCATCACGGCGAGCTCCTTTTCCAGTTCGGAAATACGGTCGCGCACCTTGCGCCGGTCGAGTTCGGCGCGCGACTCGCTCGCGCCCCGGCCGCCAACGCCGCTGCGGCCCCGGCCCTGCGGCCCTGCCAGCTTGGCCGCCTCGCGCATGCGAGGCGCCATGTAGCCGAGGCGCGCGATCTCGACCTGGGCGCGCGCGGCGCGCGAGCGCGCGTGCCGGTGGAAGATCTCGAGGATCACCATGGTGCGGTCCATGACCTCGCAGCCGCACTCTTTCTCCAGGTTGCGCGCCTGCGAGGGCGATATCTCGTGGTCGACGAGGATCAGGTCGGCGTCCTCGGCGAGGCTGCGCAGCTCCTCGCGCTTGCCGGTGCCGAAATAGGCGGCCTGGTCGAAACGCGCGCGCTTCTGCGTGAACGTGCCGACGGTCTCGAAGCCGAGCGTCTTCGCCAGCTGGCGCAGCTCGGTGAGCGAGGCCTCGAATTCGGCGTCGCTCACGTTCGACAGCTGCACCGCCGCCACGATGGCGCGCCGCGGCTTTTCCCGGGTTTCCTGGCTCATAGGGCGCGCAGAGTAGCAGATCGCGCACGCCGCGCGCGGAAGGTCGCGCGCTAGAACTTGCGCTGGCGGTCCAGGTCTGAGACGCGGCCGCCGATCAGCGTGATCGTGGTCGTGAAGGGGTCGCCGGGCGTCGGCAGGTAGGTCCAGGTCACCATGCGCTGCGCGCTTGAAGCTGAAACGCGCGTATTGCGGTCCACTTGCACCGTGGTCGGCGCGTCGATCGCCAGGCCCTGGTCGCTCATGAAGTCCGGCTCGCCGGCGATGCCGAGCAACTCGCCCTCGCTCATGCCGCGCTGGATGCGCACGTAGTTGCGGAAGTCGAGGCCGCGCGGCTGTTTGGGCGCCGCCGCGCGCTCGGCCGCACCCTTCGCCTCATCAGCATTGCGCTTGCGCTGGCGTTCGTCCATGCGCTCGCCCTGGCAGCGGATGGTGTAGCACTCCGTGCTGTCCGGCGTGGGAAGCCCCGCCTTCGCGTCGGCATCGACCACTTTCGCCGGAATCTCCTTCGGCGGCTTCACGTTCGAGTACTGAACGCGGCCGTTCTGGTCCACCCAGCGGTAGATCTGCGCCTGCGCCGCGCCACAGAAAAACAACAATGCGAGCAGGAGAAGCCTGCGATCAGTCATAGCGGCCCAGGCGCAATACGGTGGTTCCCGGCTTCACGTGGGCCAGCGATGGCATCACCATCACGCAGTCGTCATAGGGCGTGCGCCAGGTCGTGGCGCCATCGGTGGCGATCACGGTGCCGGCCTTCGGGACGACTTCCAGGCCCTTGAATAGATATGGAAAACGGAAATCCATGCTCTTCGCCACCACGGCTTCGGTCACGCGGATGAGCTTTTGTACCGCAGGCGGCGCCAGCCGGGTGCGGGATTTACAAATTGATGCACTTACGGCGCCTGTGGCAAGCAGGAACCGGAACAGCGTATCCACCGCGACCTCGGCGGCGCCCTTCTCCCAGTGCTGCCCGCATTCGATCAGCACCGCGGTTTTCGGGCTGGCAGGGTCGCCGAAACCGCCGCGCTCGATCATGCGCAGGCCCGCCGGATGTCCGGTATCGATCAGCAGGTCGCCCGGCACGCCGATGCGGCGGGAGAACGCGGCGCTCTTCTCGCCGCCTTTTCCCTGCACGGCGCAGACCATGATCGGCCGGCAGGGCTCGTGCATGGAGTGCAGGTCGAGCAGGAAATCGGCCGCGTCCACGAACGGCCGCAATTCGCGCGCGCGCCGCAGCTCGGCCGAGTCGCGCGGCCCGAACAGCGCCTCGTCGCCCCAGACGCGGTTGTAATCCTCGTCGATGTAGCGCGAGCGGTCGGGATCGGCGAAATCGAAACGACCGAAGGCGGCGACGTTGGCGAACGCGAGCGTCAGCCTGCCCTGCTGCGGCACTATTTTCTCGTCGAACAGCTGCTTCAGCGCGATCGCGCCGCAGAATTCATTGCCGTGCGTCAGCGCCTGCACCATCACGTTCGGCCCGGGCTTGCCTGAATCCAGGACATGCACGTAGTCGACGCCGGTGTTGCCCTGCTTGTAGGGCGCGATGTCCGGCGGGGAAATTTCGATCGGATGGTTCATAGGAAGGTCCTGATTTCTGCCAGCAGCGTGGAAAGATTCCTCTGCAGAGGCCCGAAACCAGGCGCCTTCTGCAGCGTCGCTTCGTCCATGTAGAGGCGCTTGTTGATCTCGATCTGCAGGCTGTGGCGGCCGGCCTTCGGATTCGAGTACGCCCGCACCAGCTCGACGCCCTTGTACGGATCATTCACCTTGACCCGGTAGCCCAGGCCCGCCAGCACCCGCCGGACCCGCTCGGTGAACGCCGGATCGCAGCTGCTGCCGTCGCGGTCGCCGAGCACGAAGTCCGCCCGCTCGCTGCCCGCGCCGTCCTCGCTCTGCTTTCCCGCGACCGCGCGCATCGAATGGCAATTGATGTGAAAGGACCTGCCGTGCCTCTTCACGCAGTTCTCGATCAGCTGCCGCACCGCTGCATGGTAGGGCGCGTGGAATCGTTCGATCCTCTTCTTCACCAGCTCCGGTTTCAGCCGGCCCGGGTAGATCGGCCGGCCGTCTTCCAGCGTGCGCCAGAGGAGAGCCTTGCCGACCTTGGCCTTGCCGCTCGGGCAGTACTCCCAGGGCCAGCGGCCGTCGATCAGTTCCAGGTCCACGTCGCCGGCGTGCCGGTTCGGGTCGAGATAGGTGCGCGGCCAGAGTGCCGCCAGCAGCGGCACGCCCATTTCCGCGGCGCCGGCATAGAGTTCGTCGACGTAGCTGTCCTCCCCTTCACGCAGCTCCGCCTCGCCCACCATGGCGCCGAAATCGTCCGGGAACTCGCTGCCCGAGTGCGGCGAGTCCAGCACCAGCGGGATCGCCGGGACGTCGGGACCGCGAATTTCGATCGGGCCCTTCATTTCGGCGCCCACCAGCTGAGCAGCCAGTAGTGCTCGAGCAGGTCCACGTGCGCGCCCCAGCCCAGGCGCGAGACGCGCTGGATGAGCTCGCTCTCCGAAGGGAAGTTCTTCAGCACCTCGTGCGTGCTGCCGTCGTCCAGGATACGCAACTGGTAGGCGTTGCCCTGCGCGTCGCGGCGCGACAGCGGCGTGCTCGATCCCTCGACGTAGCGGTTGTCGAGGAATGCGATCAGCGATCCTGGTTTTATTCTTGCTGAGATATCGACCAAAAACCCGTCCAGCTTTTCCAGCGGCACGTGCGACCACCAGAACCCCGCGAACAGCGCATCGTGCGAGCGGGCAAAGTCCGGAATCTGGTAGGCACTGCCCTTCACGAAGGTGACCTTGTCCGCATGC
>Ga0315912_10006653_pt1 | contig 10300 bp, 9 predicted proteins | sample VfabasoilMG_FD_204469 | JGI IMG/M metagenome (GOLD analysis project Ga0315912, IMG submission 204469) | Garden soil microbial communities collected in Santa Monica, California, United States - V. faba soil | ecosystem: Environmental > Terrestrial > Soil > Garden | place: USA: California... | reverse complement strand
GGATGCGAGGCGATCGAAGCGTGTTTCGCGTTCGGCTTTGAAATTTACGTAAGCAGTTGGCGGATCAAGTTGCGAGGCGGCGCGGGCGGCGTCGATGAAGCTGTGACGAAAGGCGTCGTCGTCAAGTAGTCCATGGAGATAAGTACCGATGACGCGACCGTCATTGCTGACAGCGCCATCAAACCAACTCCTGCCGTCTTCCGCATGTACTCTTCTGACCGTTAACAACGGCTTAGCGCCCGATTGATACTCGGTTTTGCCAAGATGGATTTCATAGCCGCTCGTACGGTCCTCCCTCATCTCATGCTTGAAAAGTTGCGGGAAAATCAATTGTGCGGCGGTGACTTGAGTCACTTTGGTTTCAATCAACGTAGTTCGGATGGGCAGCAATCCGAGGCCGGGCGACTGCCCCCCGCCTTCGCGCCCGCCGGAGTCATGCACGTCCAGTCCCAGCATCTGCATTCCACCACAAATGCCGATCACTAAGCCGTCGTGATCTTTGATCGCGGGTTCAAAACCTGTCTCTCGCAACCACTGTAGATCGTTCAGCGTTTGCTTGGTTCCAGGGATGATCAATACATCAGCGTCGAGGACTTCAGCGGCATTAGTCAGATAGGCCAAAGCAACAGACGGTTCTGCCGCAAGCGGATCAAAGTCAGTGAAGTTCGATAGATGCGGAAGCGCAATGACACCGACACGCAACCGCCGCCCAGGTCCGTCACTCTCTTCACGCCACACGCGAGACGCAGTCCTCCTGTCTTCAACCGCGACTCCATCCTCTTCATCAAGACCAACGTCAGGCAAAAACGGAATCACGCCGAGACAAGGCGTCGTGATGTAATCCTTGACCATTTCGATTCCGGGTTGCAGCAACGTTACGTCGCCGCGAAACTTATTGATGAGATAACCTCGGATTCGTTTTCGTTCCTGCTCGTTCAGCAACTGCATCGTTCCCACCAGCGATGCAAAAACGCCGCCGCGATCGATGTCGCCGACCAACAAGCACGCTGCGTCCGCGGCTTCAGCCATGCGCAAGTTAACGATGTCATGTTCCTTGAGATTGATCTCGGCCGGCGAGCCCGCACCTTCGAGAACGATGATTTCATACTCGCGCGCTAGCCGTTCGTAACTCTCCAACACTGCCGGAAAGAATTCCTCCACGCGATGCAGGTGATAATCCGCGGCGCTGACCTGTCCCCACAAACGTCCCTGGATAATGATCTGCGATCCCGTGTGCGACGACGGCTTCATCAGGATCGGGTTCATATCAGCGGTAGGAGCGACTCGCGCCGCCTCAGCCTGCATCGCCTGCGCGCGTCCGATTTCCGCTCCGCCAGGAGTCGCGGCCGAGTTCAAAGCCATGTTCTGCGCTTTGAAAGGCGCTACGCGATAGCCTTCCTGCGCAAAGATGCGACAGAACGCGGCCGTGATCAGCGATTTGCCTGCGTGCGAGCTCGTGCCCAGCACCATCAACGCTTTTGCCGTCCCGTTTTTCATTCTCGGGCAGTATACGTGATGTCTGTTTCCTTGACGGCTACGGACCATGAGGTATAGAGTGGGCGACGCTCAACAACAGCTCTTTGGGAATAAAAATAGATCGCTATCAACCCGCATCACGAGATTCGGGTTGACCGTCGCAGGTGTTCCGAGAGGAATACAAGGGAAGTGGGTGAAAGACCCGCACGGTTCCCGCCACTGTAACCGGCGATTGCGCAGCTTCCATGAAAAATGGTCACTGATCTTGTCGAAGATTGGGAAGGCCGTGAAGCGGGCGCGCTCGAGCCGGGAGTCAGGAAACCTTGCCTGCCAGACGGAAACGACCACATACGCTCCGGGAAAGACGAGGTGGCGTCGAGCGCTGAATCAGTAATTGCTCATTTGACTCGCAATTAACGTCAGCACAAACAGCAGACTTTAACGACGCCCTCGATCCTCCGGTTAGGAAGATCGAGGGCGTTCCTGTTTCTGTGCATTCATCGCTTCTTCTCCAACTTTCGTTTTCCTTTTTGAAACGTGTAGCGCACCTCACGTCCGTTCGCAGGTGAAGAGAAGGAGACGCTCGATGAAGAATTTCATAACCAAGACTTTGATCGCAGTCGCGATCGTGTTCCAGTTCCTCGCCCCAACCACAAGCCTGGCCCAGGTGGGCCAGGCAAACGGCAACGGTGACGCGGCGATCTCCGGTAAGGTGCTTGACGCGCAGGGCGCGAGTCTGCCCGGTGCGACGGTCACGCTGTACGGCAACGAACGCAACGTGCGGTTAACGACGAGCACTGACTCGACCGGCGCTTATCGCTTCGAGAAGCTTGCCGCCGCCGAGTACTTGCTCGAGGCGCAGGCGCAGGGTTTCGCGCCCGCAAGCGTGCGTCGTGTCCTCGTCAAACGCGGACAGGCAACGGCGCTCGACATCCCGCTCGAACTCTCGGCGATTCGCAGCAGCGTCGTCGTAGTCGCCTCCGACACGCCGCAGTCCGTCGATGAAGTTTCCAAAGCCGTCACCGTGGTTGACGCGCAGGAGATCGACGAACGCGACGAGATCTCGATAAGCGAAGCGTTGCGCAATGTGCCCGGACTGCGAGTGCAACAGCTTGGTGGTCCAGGTTCGTTCACAAACATCAAAACGCGTGGACTGCGCACGGAAGACACGGCTGTGTTGATCGACGGCGTGCGTTTCCGCGATGCCGCTGCTCCGCAGGGCGACGCATCGGGGTTCCTGGAAGACTTGATCGTGACTGACGTGAGCCGCGTCGAAGTCCTGCGCGGATCCGGCTCGTCCCTCTATGGCTCCAACGCCATCGGCGGCGTGATCAACCTGGTGACGAACGAAGGCGGCGGCGCATTTCACGGCAACGTGCTTGCCGAAGGCGGTGGCCTGGGCCTGTTTCGCGGCCGCGGTCAGTTTGCCGGCGGAGCAAATGACAATCGTGTTGTTTACAGCGCCGGATTCTCACATTTGAACGTCGCGGACGGAGTCGACGGACAGGATGAAGCGCGCAATACGAGTGGTCAGGGACGCGTTCTCTTTCGTCTAACGCCGACCACTTCGCTATCCGGAAGGATTTACGGGGCGACGACGCGCCTGCAACTGAATAACAGTCCGGAAGCCATCGGCAATATACCGCCGACAGGCATCATCGACGCGGTTCCACTGGCGCCCGCTGAGTTGGCCCGCTATGAATCCGGCGTTCCACCTTTTCAACTGAACGTTGGCTCAGCGACTTTCATCCCAGGCGCAAACGATCCCGACAACGATCGCGACGCAAACTTCTTCGCCGGCGCAGTCACGTTTTCGCAACAGCTAACCGATGCCTTCGGCTACAACGTCAACTACCAGGCTCTGCTCACCCATCGCTCGACGTTGAATGGACCACTTGGCCCAGGCTTTCAACCGTTCGGCGGCAGCGAACGATCCGATTTCGACGGCCGCATCCATACGCTGAATGCCCGTTTCAACCTGCGCGCCGGTCGTTTCAATTTCATCAACGGCGGTTACGAGTTTGAAAACGAGAACTTCGGAAATCTCTCGTTTCCCGTGAATCCCGCGGAGAATGCGACGGTCGACGTCACGCAAAAGAGTCACTCGATCTTCATTCAGGACCAACTGCGGCTGCTTGAAGATCGGCTGCAACTTTCAGCGGCGTTTCGCGCGCAAGTTTTCAATCTCGAACAGCCATTATTCACTCCGACTGCCTCGGCGCCTTACAGCGGTTTAACTTTTACTTCACCGCCGACAGCGTACACGGGCGATGGATCGATCGCGTATCTGTTCCGCTCGACGGGCACGAAGCTGCGCGCTCATATCGGCAACGGCTATCGTGCGCCTTCGCTTTTCGAGCGTTTCGGAACCTTCTTTTCCAGTTTCGGTTTCTCGGTGTTTGGGGATCCGCGTCTGCGTCCGGATCGTTCGATTGCCGTCGACGGAGGAATTGATCAGGCTTTCTACAAGAACCGGTTTCGCGCTTCGGCGACTTACTTCTACACTCGGCTGCAGGAAGTGATCGTTTTTGATTTTACAGGCGCGATCGATCCCGTGACGGATCCGTTTGGCCGCTTCGGTGGATTTCGCAATACGAACGGTGGAATTGCTCGCGGCGCCGAGTTCGCCCTGACGGGCACGCCGACGCGCACGTTGAATGTCTCCGCGTCGTACACGTATACGAAGAGCCTGCAACGTACGCCGCAAGTGCCGGGCGTGCTGCGCACACTCACGATTCCGGATCACATGTTCTCGTTTGTGGCGACGCAGCGTTTCGGCCGCAGAGTGTTGGTCAATTTCGATCTCGCGGCATCGAGCAATTACCTGGCGCCGATTTTCGATTCCGTGACGTTCGCCAGTCGCGCTTACAGGTTCGACGGCCTCGTGAAAGCGGATCTCGGCGGCAGTTACACGATCCCGTTTAATGAAAGCCGGTCGCTGCGGTTCTTCGGTTATGTTGATAATCTGTTCAATCGCGAGTACTACGAGAGTGGGTTTCGCACGCCCGGGCGTACCGGCCGCGCTGGCGCGACGTTTATCTTTTAAGTGATGATGTTGAATATGAGGTGTTTCATCGCGCTGTTGCTGCTGGTTATTCTGCTGTTTGCCGGTTGTATTAGTGGACCAGTTGGGCCAAATAATTCCGAGAGCGGGCCACGGCCGCAACGCATCGTTTCACTCAGCCCGAATGTGACTGAGATCCTTTATGGCATCGGCGCGTGGCCGCAGGTGATTGCCGTTTCTGAATACTGCACGTATCCCGACGACGTTAAGAACAAACCGCGCGTGAATGGTTGGGACAAGACGAACCTCGAACAGGTCGTCGCGCTGAAGCCCGACTTTGTTATCGGCGTCGAGGCGCAGGAGCCGTTTGTGCGTGAAAAACTGAACGGGCTCGGAGTGCGAACGCTTTTCCTCAAAGGTCAAAAACTGGTCGATGCGCTCAGATCGATCGTCGAGATCGGACACGCGACCGGTCACTCCGCTGAAGCAATTGAACTTACGAAGAAGACCGAACGCGAACTCGAGGAGGTGCAACAAACTGTCGCCAATGTGCCGCGGCCTCGCGTTTTGTGTGTGGTCGATCGCTTGCCGGGCACGATCCGCGATATTTACACGGCTACGAAGGGAAGCTATATCGATGAGCTGATCCAGATTGCGGGCGGCGAGTCGATCGCGCCGCAGGGCGCGCAAGGCTACGGTAAAATCACGAAGGAAGCGGTGCTCGCGCTGAACCCGGAAGTGATTATCGACATGGTCCAGGGTTCGAAAGGGAAGTTTGGTGAAGATCCGATAACCGTGTGGAACGAGCTGGGAGAGGTCGAAGCCGTGCGTAATAAACGCATCTACCCGATGAGCGATCCGTCGGTGATTCATCCGAGCCAGTTTGTGGGCCAAACGGCGAGGACGTTTGCGCGCGTGCTTCACCCGGAGAAGTTTCCCGATGCCGGACAATAATGGACCATTGCTCGAAGGACGCAACCTGAACTTCGCTTATGGAACCGCGCCGGTGGTCGTCGATGTTTCGCTGGCGCTTTCGCGAGGCGCGATCGGCGCTGTTATCGGAGCGAATGGATCGGGGAAATCGACGCTGGTCCGTCTGCTTGCGGGATTGCTCGAACCTGCAAGCGGAAGTGTGATGTTCAACGGCGCACCGCTCGCGGATCTGCAAGCACGCGAACGAGCGAAGCGCATTGCTTATGTGCCGCAATCGTCGTCAACAGTTTTTCCGTTTACGGCGCTCGAGATCGTACTGACCGGTCGCAGTCCCTACAGCGGCCGGTTTCGTTTTGAAAGCCAGCGTGACGAACAGATCGCACTGGCCGCTCTCGACATGCTCGACGCAGCGCACCTGGCTGCTCGTCACGTGACCGAGTTATCGGGCGGCGAGCGCCAACTCGTAACCGTCGCCAGAGCACTCGCGCAAGAGCCGGAAGTGATGTTGCTCGACGAACCGGCCAGCGCGCTCGATCTGAAACATCGAACACAGTTGGCCAAGGCACTGCGACGGCTTAGAGACGAACGTGGCATCGCCGTGCTGATGATCACGCACGACCTGATGCTGCTCGACTCCTCGGTCGACGTGCTTTTCGCGATGAAGTGCGGACGTCTTGTTGCGAGTGGTGGTCCGGAAGCGGTCCTGAACGACAACGTGCTCGGCGATGTCTATGACGCGCCGGTGCGGACCAGACGCGGAGACGGGCGCACGTTCGTTTGGTCCGAGTTATAGATCTATTGGACAAGGTTTGAACGAAGCAATTCAGCAGAGTGTGCAGCAACGGCGAGCGCGCGTCGGCGTGCGTTTGCGTGTGGCGCTGCCGCTGTTGTTCGGCGCGCTCATCATCGCGCTGGTGGTCGGACTTTGCATCGGCTATCAGCCGATTGATTTTGCGTCGCTGCAAAGCGATCCACTCTCGCGTGCCGTGTTTCTGCGTCTGCGTTTGCCGCGAGTCTTGATGGCCGGTCTCGTTGGAGCTTCGCTGGCAATGGTGGGAGCGGCTTTGCAAGCGCTGTTTCGCAATCCGCTTGCCGATCCATTTACGCTCGGTGTCTCAGGTGGAGCTTCACTGGGAGCGAGTATCGCGATCGCGCTCGGGATCGGGATCAGCATCGCCGGCATACCAATAGTCTTCATCGTCTCCTTTGTTGGTGCATTCTTGTCGGTCTTTCTCGTTTACTGGTTGGCGAGCTCGACAGGAAAAGTGATCCTGCCCGGTGCGTTGTTGTTGGCCGGCGTGGTGTTGAATCTCTGCGCTTCTGCCGGCGTGCTTGTGATTCAGTATCTCGCTCCGTATGGACGTTCGTTGCAGATCCTGCGTTGGTTGATCGGCTCGCTGGACGTGGTCGGATTCGACCTCATCTGGAAAATGCTGATCCTGCTGGTGCCGGGTTGGTTGATATTGATGGGGTATGCGCGCGATCTCCACTTACTCGCCACCGGTGAAGAATCGGCGGCGAGTCTCGGTGTTGACGTGCGACGCACGGAACGAATGGTGTTTCTGGCAAGTTCGATCATCGTCGGCGTAACGGTGTCGGTTGGCGGCGCGATCGGATTTGTCGGACTGATTGTGCCGCACGCGGCGCGGCTACTGTTCGGCCAGGACGTGCGGTTCCTGTTGCCCGCATCGTTTCTGTTGGGCGCGGCGTTTCTCGTGTTGGCTGACACGCTCGCGCGTGTGGCGATCTCGCCGAGCGAGTTGCCCGTCGGTGCGATCACGGCGCTGCTCGGTGGTCCAGTCTTTCTTTTCCTGTTGCGAAAACAGCAACGTTACTCCGCAATGTGAACCATGGATAAGCGACTGGTGCTGCTGCTCGGTGGCGCAAGAGCAGGGAAGAGTTCGCAGGCGCTATGGCTCGCGGAAGAGAACGACCGAGGTTCCGATGGGTGCGTCTGTTTCATTGCTACAGCGCAAGCCCTCGATGACGACATGTCAACACGGATTAGTCGTCACCGCAGCGAACGGCCTGCGCACTGGCGAACAATCGAAGAGCCCTACGAGCTTGGTCAGGCACTGCGGCAGGCGAGCGAAGCAGACGTTGTAATAGTTGATTGCCTTACACTTTTTGTGTCGAACTGGTTGCTCCGTGAGAATGATGAACAGCAGTGTGACGAGGCGCTGCGCCGCGTAATCGTTGACTTCCTGCGTACCGCTCATTTGCAGCAACAAACAATCATTTGTGTCTCGAACGAGGTCGGATTGGGAATCGTGCCCGATACGCGTCTGGGAAGAATCTTTCGTGATCTGCTTGGTCGCGTCAATCAGAAGTTTGCGCGAGTGGCGGATGAGGTTTACCTGATCGTCGCGGGATTGAAGACGCAACTTAAACCGTAAATGTCTATTAAAGAAACGTGTGATCGAATCAAGCCAGTCGCGGAGTCGTGGTTGACTGCCGCCTGCGAACGTCAGCTTCAGTTAACCAAGCCGCCGCACAGTCTGGGCCGTCTCGAAACAATCGCCAACCGTCTCGCTGCTATTCAACAAACAGTCACGCCGCGGATCGACGGCAAGCGCATCTACGTCGTTGCCGCGGATCATGGCGTCACTCGCGAAGGCGTCAGCGCTTATCCGCGTGAGGTCACCGCGCAGATGGTCGACAACTTTCTTCGCGGCGGCGCGGCGATCAACGTGCTGGCGCGAAACGGCGGGATTGACGTGAAGGTTGTTGACGCCGGTGTGGATGCCGACTTGAGCGATCGCAGCGGTTTATTGCATCGCAAGATCATGCGAGGCACGGCAAACTTCGCCGTTGGTCCAGCCATGACTCGCGAGCAAGCGGAACACTGCGTCTCGTCAGGCATCGAGCTCGCGCTCGCTGCCGCGCGCGAAGGGATCGATCTGATCGGTATCGGAGAAATGGGGATCGGTAACACGACGGCTGCGAGTGCGATCACGGCAACTCTGACGGGCGCCATGCCCGAGATCGTCACCGGCAGGGGAACAGGCGTTGACGATGCTCATCTGGCGCTCAAGGCGGAAACGATTCGCAAGGCGCTGCAAGTCAATCAGCCTGACAAGAACGATCCGATCGACGTGCTTGCGAAAGTCGGTGGCGCGGAGATCGGAGTCATGACGGGAATCGTGCTCGGCGCGGCAGCGGAACGTTTGACCGTCGTCGCCGATGGTTTCATTTCCACGTCCGCCGCGGCGCTCGCTGTCGGTCTTTGCTCACACACGCGTGACTATGTTTTCGTTGGGCATCGCTCCAGCGAACCCGGTCACCTTGCCTTGATCGAATACATCGGCGAGCAGCCGTTGCTCGATCTGTCGATGCGACTCGGCGAGGGCACCGGCGCGGCGCTGGCGATGCACGTCATCGTCGCCGCCGCGCGATTGCTTTCCGAGATGGCCACGTTTGGCGAAGCAGGTGTGACTGACAAAGCCTGAGACGATGTTACGCCGCTTCTTCATTGCGCTTCAGTTCATGACGCGGTTTCCGACGCCGCGGATTGAATCCACTTCTCCCGGAGATCTGGGTAAAGCGGCCGCATTTTTTCCGCTTGTCGGCGTGATTGTCGGTTGCAGCGCCGCACTCGCATTCGTATTGCTGCAGCGAGCGTTGCCGTTATCAGTCAGCGTGCTCGGCGCGATCATCTTCGCGACATTCATCACAAACGGTCTTCATGAAGACGGTTTTGCCGACGCATTCGACGGCTTCGGCGGCGGATGGTCCAAAGAACGCACACTCGAGATCATGCGCGACAGCCGCATCGGAGTTTACGGAGTGCTGGCGCTGGTGTTTCTCGTCCTCAGCAAACTCCACTTACTGTCAGCATTAGCTCCAAACCAGATCTGGCGCTGGTTGATCGTGGGCCACGTCGCGTCGCGCTGGTCGCCTCTTGTGCTCGGCGCATGGCTACCGCCTGCGCGTCGCGAAGGTCTTGGCAAACTGGTTGCGAAACAAACCGGCGCGTTCGAGATCGTCATCGGCACGATGACGGTAGCGCTTGTGTTGCTATTGACGATCCGCTGGCAGGCTGCCCTCGCAGTGTTTCTCGTGACAGGATTGGTGACGCTGCTTTGCGGTTTGTACTTCCGTTGGCGGCTTCAAGGTGTGACGGGCGATTGCATGGGCGCCGCCAGCCAGTTCACGGAGGTCGCGTTATATTTGACCGCCATTAGCTTGACACATCTCCAAATGTAATAAATACGGACGACTGGTAGCCACAAAGAAGCACAAGAAGCACAAGAGGCACAAGAAAGAAAAAAAGTTGAACCAAGACACCTTTCAAATCCCTTCTTGTGCCTCTTGTGCTTCTTTGTGGCTAATTCCTGACTGAAAAATGAAGCTCAACGTTGGCGATACCGCCGAAATTTCAAAGACGATTACGGAAAGCGACATTGAAGCGTTTGCCGAAGTCACCGGCGATCGCAATCCAGTTCATCTCGACGAGGAGTTTGCGAAGACGACGCGATTCGGGCGACGCATTGCGCATGGAATGTTGACTGCTTCGTTGATCTCGTCAGTGCTGGCGAACCAGTTGCCGGGCGAGGGAAGTGTCTATCTTGGTCAGACGCTACAGTTTGTCGCTCCGGTGTTTCCCGGTGACGAGATCACCGCGCGCGTCACCGTTACCGAGGTCCGTGAAAATCGCCCTATTGTGAAACTTGAGACCGTTTGTGTGAACCAGCGAGGTGAGACTGTGATTCGCGGCGAAGCGACGGTGCTAGTAAGTGAGATGAAATGAGTCTCTGGCGCGGCTATCGCTCCGCAAGCCGCGCCTGAGACTGCTCTTCATCGAGTCAGGCTGCGCGTCGAACTACCGGTTGCGGAATTCTATGTTCACCTGACGGGATTAGTTTCGGTGACTTCGAGAATGCGGCG